>Ga0187855_10000776_pt1 | contig 27135 bp, 16 predicted proteins | sample June2016WEW_8_10_2_FD_132969 | JGI IMG/M metagenome (GOLD analysis project Ga0187855, IMG submission 132969) | Peatland microbial communities from SPRUCE experiment site at the Marcell Experimental Forest, Minnesota, USA - June2016WEW_8_10 | ecosystem: Environmental > Terrestrial > Soil >...
GCAAATTGCTTTCCTTCCGGGTCGAGTCCTGACTCATGGCTGAGGATCAACTTGCCCCCACCTGCCAGAAAGCTTCGCACCTGCCGCAACAACGTTGCATCGAAACGAAGGGAATCGGGAAGGATCAGGATCTTATAGCGAGAACAATCGCTATCGAAGTCGAGGATATCAAACTGATACTGCAGCTCTGTCAGAATGTTGGTGGAACCGGCGTCTGAAACAGCCACTGTACCCGACCGCAAGGTTTTCGAGGTGGAAATTACGCCGATTTCTGTCACTGCACGCGCTCCAACGCACCACGGTTCCTTGTCCGCCACACTCTTGTATGTGTTTCCGATGCGGTTATATACAGGCTTCAGCAGTCCTCCGCGTGGATGCATCTGGTCGCCGATCGAGCATTTACCGGCTTGAGCCAGCATGCGAAAGCATTCGTAATCCAGAGCAGCCTGGTTGCGCAGCGAGCCAAAATCTCCCCAATTGCGGTGAAAACGCGCATCCATGCCGAGATAGTCCAAACCAAGGTTGCGCACGTATCGCGACATGACAGCAAAGTGCGTATATCCCCAGCCTCCTCCGGGTAGCGATTCAACTTCGATCTGGGTGTAATGCTTCAGGTACGGTCTCATACCGATCCGTACCTGGCCGTTGAAAAAGGTTGCGACATGAGGCCGATACTGCCTCACGACCGATTCAAGGCGATCCATCGTGCGAAGGAAAACCATCTCCGAATGCTTGGTGCGGTCATCCAGCTTGCTGGAATCCAACCCGAGTTTTTCCCGCTCCGCGATGCAGTAGTGACAGAAGCACCCGTTGGGCGGAAATAGGAGAATATCGAACCAGAAACCGTCTACCTCGTAGTTCTTCGCGACCTCTTCAGCCTGCGCGCTCACATAGTCGAGATAGGGCGTGTTCGGGCACAGCCACCGCCAGCCGGCCTCGAGGGGAGACGCGTCAACCGTGGCGCCGATCGCATTATTGTGAATCATGCCGCCATGCTCATTGAGAACGCACCAGTCGGCATGCTGCTCGGCGGCATATTGATCCCACACGACCGTCAGATACACGGGAGTGAGAATATCCTCTTTGTGGCAGGCAGCAATCATTTCTCCCAATAAGTCGAACTTCAGTCCGGGGTGCACAGGGCCGACTTTGCTGGGGTAATACATCATGCCATGATGGCATTTGGCAAATATATTGATGGAATTGACGCAGGAGTCCTTGAGCGTCTGAACGAATGCTGCCGGATCGAAGTCCACACCAATGTCAGTAATAAGCGGCGACGTATGGAAATCCAGGTGGACTTGGCGAAAGCGCAGACCCTTTGAGCCAGTGGCAACTTTGGGCACAGGCACATCCGGCGCGGGGCTCTGACTTTCAGCATTTAGAACAGACGGAATCGAGCCGATGCCAGCCGCAAGGCCGAGCGACTTTACGAATGATCTGCGCGTGAAAGCATCCATATCTTTGCTCCAAACTGGTTAGTCTTCAGCCCAATTGTCTCGGCATTCCTCAGCTTGCGGTGGTTTCGTCTAACAGCCATCGAACGTATTCTCCGTCATCGAAAGGATCCTTGGGAAGAAAAGCGGAGAAAACGGCACTCCCTTGCCGCCAGACGCAGCATTGGTCATCCGCTTTCGCAATACTGGTTGCGCCAGGCTGAAGCGTGACCCCGTAGGCCATGCCGGCCGGCATGCTAACGCCATTTGGCCCGATCACGGCGAGGTCGCTTTTCCATTCGACGATCCCGGTGTAATTGTTGGAAACAATGATGCCCGGACCAGCTGGCTCGGTAACGCCAACGGCCTCGCCTGGGAGCCGGTGCAGGGCCGTTACACCGGTAAACTCCGCATGCGCCGTGAGCGATGCGGCATTCCAGCAGACGATGGCGAGTGGAATCTTTGCTCCCCTTAACTCGTCAAGAGGCAGACCTTCAAGGCCGTCGACACAGAGGACCACCCGCTGATAGCCATGCAACTCGCGCCAGTCGAGGTCCTCGCGCTTGTAGTACTCGAAGATATCGTATGGAATCGCGAGGTCCATCGTCAGCCCCGTCAGTATCTGTTCGGTGAGAAAACGGTCGTGAAGATTGCGCCGCTCCAGATCGACGAGCGAGCGCTCCGCGTAAAACCGCAGCACAGCGACTTCCGCAGCCTTCTTTTGCTTCCCCAGCTCGTGCTGCGCCCGGAAATTGACGTAACGCATCGCCTTCCAGGTTTCGGGCCGCGCATCAGGCAGGGTCATTCCAAAACGCGTCGGTTCATCTTTATCGCCCGGCTGGTAGCCCAGCCACATGATGCCGTCGGGGTTGTGAGGCAGCACCTGTTCATACATGCGCTGGACGTTTTCCGGCGAAGGGTGCTGCAGGTCGAACGAGAACGTGTGCGACTGCATCCATGGCACCAGTTTTTTCCCGAACCGCCTAACCAGGCCGCTCCAGTAGGCATTCTCCAGCGGTATGATCGACGCGATATAGCCGAGCCGCGGTTCGCGGTCGCAATCGGTAGCCTGCGAATCGCCGGTGCGCGCCACAGGATATGGATCGGGGTTGACCATATCGAACTGCTGGGCGAGAAGCTGCGTGCTGCAGCCATCGTGGTCGTTCGGCAGGGTGGCAAAGGTAGTGGGGTTGAAGCGCGTGGGGTTGCGAAAAACCACCAGGCGTGGCGAAACTTTGTGCGTTTCGGTGACCACCGTCTTAATTAGTTCGGCGGTTGCGGTGTGAAAAGCATAAAGCCAATCGCGGTAGGCGTTGACTCCAAAAAAGTCTGGGAAACCCCAGATGCGCGGGTACTCGTCGGCTGTGTTCAAGCGGCGATAGCCCGCGATGCCGCTGTCGGAGTAATCGTAAAGCGGAATGGCGCACTTCGGCGAATTCGCAAAGCCGGTGCGAAGGAAGCATTCGTCGCCAAACCGCATCCCGCGGATCACGTCGTCGGGAAATGTGCCTCCGTTCTTGCGGGTGAACTCATCCAGCACCGCGCGAACCGACTGCGCCGAAATCTCTCGGGTTGAAGCCGCGGCCGGGCTGAGTTGATGCGTCCGCCAATAGACGGCGATCATCGTGTGGTCCAGATCGCCTTCCACGTTGCTCAGGTCGAATGTGACGTGCAGGCTCTCGTCTTCACGCTCGCCGATGACGGCGGGAATAATCGCCAGATGCTGGCTGCCGTCGTAGTCTTTCTGCTTGACGATGGCTTCTGCTTTAAATGCCCGGTCTGTTGAAAAAATGCTCTTATCGAACTGGCTGTCGAAGGTGAGGTTATTGGTGAAGTACTTTTTGGTCTTCCAATCGTATGGTGCGTAATGGAAGGGCAGGCCGATTTCGATCGTGTGTTTGCCGCGGACGAACGAGAAGGTATGCGAATCGATGCCGAGACCGTTATATGTCCCGGCAATCGCCACAGCAAACTCGGGCTTCAATCCCATCTTCTCGGCGTCTTGCTCGCCGAAGGCTTCTCCCATGAACATCCCGCCGACGTTGCTCGCCAACATGACTTGCAAGCCGTGCTTGCGGGCGTTCTCCAGATCGAGGGTCTCGATGACCTGCACGCCATGCGAAGCCAGATCCGCGAAAGCTGAAACCGGGTAGGGCCCTTCGCGAGCCGACATCCAAACCCGGGGAAACTCTGCGCCTGTGCCGTGCTCTTTGGAAACCTCTCGCGCTCCTGGCTCCGGTGATGTCGAGCCCTGTGCAGACCCGCCACTCTGCACAAGCTGGGCCGTGCCTCGCGCCCCGCCAAGCATTGTCAACAGCGTTGCTGCCGACCCTGTTTCAAGGAAATTGCGCCGACTAAGCTTGTGTTCGTTCTCCGGTTTATCGATCTTGCTCATACCTTGCCCTTCTGCTTAATGCGAATCGCTTGACGCACTGACATGTGTTAACCGGCGCCGACGCCGCGCCGAATCTCGACGTCAGCCTGGATCACTTCGCATAAAATCGATAGCGAATTTCCCAGCGTGCTGTGTGTCCCGGCTCGACTCGAATATGCAAGTACGCCTCAGGACAGATCGTGGTGCGAATCGACCAGAAGAAGACGCGAGACAGCGGCGTGTCTCCCGACTCCTCTACGCCGATTCCACTATTGCTGTCCTCGACGACAAAATCGAAGTCGGGAGATCGATTGCCATATCCGGTGATTTCGGCGAATGAACTTTCTCCTTCTTTCAATTCGCGATCGAACATGATTTGATTTCCTTCAATATGCGCGCCGTTTTCTAACGGCCTATCCGATCTCGGAACAAACGGGAAGCGAACGCCCATTCCGGGCCCGGTTGGGGCACCGTCCAGCATGAAGAAGTCGTGATTGTAGACCTGCATATCAATGGCCTCGCTGCCAGTGTTCTTCAACTCGTGTTCGATCACGAGAACAGGCTGACTCGTGTTCAGCCTGAGCTTCTTTTGATATACATACGAGACGCCGATTTGCGTATTCAGGACCTGATGAAAGACGACCTGCCGCTTCTCCGTGTGAACTGTCCACTTGCCACCGTCAACCAGAGGATAGGGAGCGGCAAAATTGAATGGCCTCTCGTCAATACGACGCATCAGGCCCACGCCGGGCTTTACGAACATTCCGCCTGGCTTAGCCTGGTCATAGCCCGGTGCGCTATCACCGTCCGAAGCGCGAAATTCTTCCACGGGCCCGGTGATGGAGTCGTGGCGCGTGGGATCGTATTTGGGAAACCATGCCCCGAAGTAGTTGTGGCCTCTGTAGGTGAGACAACCCACAACACCTGACCAGTCGAAGCGGGAGCCACGGTAGTAACCATTTTTCGCGTCGGGCAACAAGACGACGGCGCTGATGAGGCCATTGCTTATGGAGGCTCGCGGTGCACTTGAAGGCTCAATCGGGATGCATCCGCCCGGCATGGCCGCATACATCGGCATCGCCTGGAAAGCAACAGCGGAAACGGCGAGCAAGATACAGAGGTACCGGCCGCAATGGCCTGGTAAACCTTGGCCGTTTCCCGGCGTGCTGCAACGTAACGTTCTTGCCACACATTGAGCGAGCATCGCGCGTCAGTGACCTACCTCAGAAGAATGTATGCCACGATCGTCAGGCCAACCGCAGTGCTGCCGAGCACAACGGCTCCGCGGGCCGGTGTCGTATCGCAGATGCCTCGCCTTGGCAATTCGACCGGCTCCTTCAGCGGGCGAATGATCGTCATCACCGTCATCGTGAGCACAATCAACACGAAGGAAATGGTCATGCGGTTAAGGAACGCGATACTCACAATCGTTATATGGTGCTGTACAAAGAACGGTATGTTACCAAAAAGCACCATGGTGATCGCGTAGATTACCGGGCTCATCGCCATCGCCGCCATACCCGCCGCGGCGGGGGCGCGCTTGACCACCAGCCCAAAAAGAAATGCGGCCAACACACCGGGAGAAATGAAGCCTTGAAACTCCTGTATGTAGTTATAGATCCCGTTGAAGGTCTGCTGTCCGAGCATTGGCGCGATCGAAGTGCCGACCAGGACAAACACAATGGTCATGATTCGCCCCACGAGTACGATCAATCGCTGGGAAGCGTCTTTCTTCCAATGCCTCTGAAATATGTCGATCGTGAAAATGGTCGAGGCAGAGTTCAACATGGAAGCCAGAGACGAGATCGCCGCATCGATAATGGCGGCAAACATGAATCCCCTGAGCCCGGCAGGAAGCAGATAGCGAACCAGAAGCGGATAGGCTTGATCGGGATTCGAGCCTTGCGGAAAGACACGCTGCTGAAAGAGCTGCCCCGCAATCATTCCGGGAATGATAATCAGCAAAGGTATGAGTAACTTCAACCCAGCCGCAAAAATCATGCCATATTGGCCTTGTTTCAGAGACTGCGACGCCAGCGCTCGCTGAGCGATGAACTGGTTGAACCCCCAGTAATAAAGCACTGGGATCCACAACCCAAGTCCGACGATCAACGCGGTCCAGGGAAGTACCGGATCCGAAGCGGGAAGGAAGAGGTGCATTCTCGCAGAGTTATTGGCATAGAATTTCCCTATCCCGCCAACAGCGTGAAGCGCCAGGAATAGGGTGACAAATCCACCGAGCAAAAGCGCAGACCCCTGGAAAAGTTGCGCCCAGGCAACTGCTTTCAATCCGCCCCACGTTGTATATAACGTTGCGATGGCTGCAACGATGAGGATGCCGTACAGTAGGTGCCTCGGGTTGTTCGGGTTGCCAAACACAGTCTGAATGGTCAATCCACCCGAGTAAATCACCGCGGAGATGGTTACGAACGCATAGATGCAGACCGTGTAAATCGCCATGAAGGCACGGGTTGTGGAGTTATATCGATACTCCAGGAACTCGGGCATGGTGGAGATTCCCGCTCGGAGGAAAAGCGGCAAGAGCACAAGGGCGACAAAGACCATGCTAGGGACGCAGAGAAACTCGTAGTTTGCGATCGCAAAGCCCACGTGCCTGGCACCCTGGCCGGCCATCCCTACAAAGTGCTCTGTCGAAATGTTTGAGCAAATAAGAGAGAAACCAATCATCGGCCACAGGAGCTGCCGTCCGGCTAGAAAGAAGTCCTCCCCGGTCTTTTCATGGCGGCTCTTGTAAAGGCTGACCGCAACAACGAAGCTGTAGAAGGCGAAAAAGACACCGTAGTCCAGAACTGTCAACGACAAAATGGTGCTCCTTGAACGAATTGGCGCCCGCCGCCGTCGATTCGCCGCGTCGCGACTGGCCGCTCGATCTTCTGCGCCGCCGAATTCCGTTGCCGCTTTGGTTTGTGAAATGCCCGCAGCAGTTGGCCGGAGCCATTACGCTACGTTACATGTCTCAAAAGCAGCGCGCAGAGCCTGCAGTGCATCTGCTTTGGGCTGGAATTCGTGACCAATGTAGAGTCCGTACCCCGTGGCGGAAATCGCGTTGCAAATTCCGCGGTAATTCAGCTCCTGCTCATCGTCAAGATCGCGCCGCCCAGGAACCCCGGCCGCATGGAAATGACCGATCCACCGGATGGATTTGCGAATGGTGCTGATCACATTCCCTTCCATGATCTGCATATGGTAGATGTCGTAGAGGATCTTGACTCTCGGGCTGTTCACCAATTCGCAGACGCCGACAGCCCAGTCAGTGTGGTTCGCCACATAATGCGGATGATCGACCAGCGTGTTCAACACTTCCAGGTTCAGATTGATTCCCTTTTCTTCGGCATAAGGCGCGATGCGGCGCAGTCCTTTGGCGCACACCTGCATGGTTTCAACATCGGATTCATCGTGGTTGCGATGGCCACTGAGAACGATGATTCCGGGAATGTTGTGCTGGACAGCGATATCGATCGACTCCCTCAACTCCGCTTCAAGCCGATCGTGGTTGGCAGCCCGGCTGAACGCCTCTGCGTGGGACCCGGCCGTGGCCGACACATGCTCATGTCCCACCATGCTGACAATTCGCAACCCGTTGGTTCGCGCGGCCTCGACAAATTCCGGAAAATCGGGACCGCGATCCCATAGTTCAACTGCCGGATATCCGATCTTTTTCGCCTCCCGCATAAAGTCATGCAGTGGAAACGGTTTCGGCTTCATCATGGGAACAACAAAACTTTGATTGACGGGCATAGAGCCTCCTGGCGCGGCCTAATAGGCGACGCCGAGCTTGATGTTCTTGTCAGGGCTAGCCATGATCCGGTCGTATTCGGTGGCTAGCGTATCGTCGAATTTCAGCACGGGATCAACAATGCAATCCGCGTGAATGAGCCCCCTCAAGATCATGTTGTGCGCCGTTGAGCGCACGCGCGCGTTGTCCCAGCGAGGATGCTCCCGGTTAGGATCGCTCTCGGTGCGGCTAAACATGATGTTGGGCCGGTTCATGTGCGCCTCTGCGCCCAGGTCGAGGCCGGCCTTCATTGGGCCAGGAAAAGCGCCAAGAACTACATTGCCTCCGAAAGCAACGCCGCGTAGAGCCGCCTGCAGTGCCTCCACGGCCCCGCTGTATTCGATGACAACGTCTGCTCCGCGCCAATCGGTTGCTTCTCGGATCCGGCGGCCGGCATCGGATTGAACAGGATCGATCACAAGGTCCGCTCCGCTTTCCATGGCGGCCTCGCGGCGGTTTGGAAGCGGGTCAATCGCAATGATCGGGTAACACCCCGACAACTTGGCAACCTGGACAGCCATCAGACCAATCGCTCCCAAACTAAAGACAGCTATGGAGTCGCCGATCCGCGCATTTCCGTCGCGGAGAGCGCATAGCGCGAACGTGGCCGGATCGAGGCACGTCGCGGCTTTCCAGCAGCTATCGGGAGCCAGTTTCCAGGATTCTTCCTCGCCAATCACCGCAGCCGGCGCAAACGCTCCAAAATATAAAATCCGATCTCCCACTTTATAGTTGCGAATGTCTGGCCCGGCTTCTTCGACAACGCCAACCTGCATGTTCCCAAGTGGAATCGGGTAACTCCAGGCCACCCCGCCCGGCTCAAAGATCTGCTTTGCTGCTTCCCAGTGCCCGCGCTTGTTACCATGGCCATGGACAAAAGAAATCTTCGTTCCATGTTTCTCGGCGCCATGAGTGTTTCGCACCCTCATCTGGCGGCCTTCGAGTCTTGCAGGCAGTTCGTAATCTTCCCAACCAACGGTGTCATGCGCAGCGCAAACCAGACGTTTGGGCATGGAGGTTCCTCCGATTCTGATATGAGACTGGGCGGCTAGCCAACGCGTATTCCCCTCTCGGGACAGGAATGTGCACTTTTGCTAAACCCCGCAAAGATGCACGTGGATACCAAGTTCCGCAAACATCGCCGCTTTCGTGGCCAACACCGCATCCGCGGACTCCGCCGAGGGCGCATAGGCCACGCTCACGTGATTGGCGCGATGCCGAGCCATGAATTGGTCGCGCGTAACTCCGTGTAGAACCACATGCATGATGGGCCATTCGGGGCTTGTCAGATTCCAGCGTCTCTCTGTTTCTTCGCTCGGCAGTTCAATCGCAGTCGCACGTCCTAAATCCACGTGCAGTTGATTATTTTCAACGAAGACTCGGCTCCAAATAACATCACCAGGCTTGCAGACGCCTTTAAGAGTGCCGCCGCCAAGGCGAAAATACATGGGTGACTGACGAACGCTCATGGCATTCGCATATCCGCCGCTAATGTGCGAAGCCGGAACCGCGCCGGAGATCTGGAACAACCAAACGAAGTCGTCGATTGCGGCATCGGAGTAATGTTCGCCCCATCGCACATCGTGTAAAGTTGTCGCTGGGTCCATTCCCATCGCCGTCAACACGCGATTGGAAACGATCGCGTCAACCCCCGCACATTCATCCACCTCATTAAAATGCGGGAGAGGTGCGCCGGCATAGAGTTCCTTTCCATCACAGCCCAACACCGGCGGGCGCTCCACATTGTTCAATAAACCTTCTGCCAGGTCCGAGGCGGGAACTGAATCCTTAAGTCCCTGCTGGTATTGAATGCCGACGGCATCACAGCCAAAGGCGCCGGCGATACGCAAGGTCGCAACATACATCCTGCACTGCTCCAGAATCTGGACATCCGTGAGGTCGGTCGCTTCATCTGGTCCTGTCACAAATTTGAGCCCCTTTGATTTAAGCCAGCTTCGAACCGCTTGAGCCTCTCCTCTCGAAATATTTCTCATCGCGGCCACCAAAGCAGACTGACTAAGCCGCTCCTTATATATGCCGGCGGCATTCAGCAAATGGTCCTCAACAATGGCGTTGTACATCCCCATGCAGCCTTCATCGAAAACTCCCATAATCGCCTTGCGATGTTTCAATTGCCGGGCAAGCGTTTGACCCAGCTCTCTCGCGCACTTCGGCAAGAGGCCAACTTCTAAATCGTGAACATGGCTTGCATTGTGCACGATTTTTCCGTCGCGCAGCCAATTGCGAACGCCGTCACAAAAGAACTGATCGGAAAAGTCTTTGCTCCAGAGCGAGCTGAACGGTATGCCGGCCTTGTGTAAGCATGCGTTAAGATTCAGCATTCCGACGAGGCCAGGCCATTGTCCCGACCAATTGGCGACGGTCAAGATCGGGCCGCGGTGGTGCTGTAGACCGGAAAACACATTGTGACTGTATTGCCACACCGATTCGGCAACCACGATTGGTGCTTCGGGGAGAATGTTCATGAAGACATCCATTCCCATTCGCTGATTGGAAATGAATCCATGACGACGCTCGGGGCAGTAAGAATGACCGCGGCGAATCTTTGCCCCTTCTGCTTCAAACCTCGCGATGAGCTTCCCTTCCATCTCGGCCTGTGCAGGCCAGCACTTTACATTTGCTGATTCCCTAAGGTCACCGCTTGCAACAAGGACTAGTTCATCGGCTCCAATCTGGCAAGTTCTCTCAGATTTCGGAATAACATCGGATGGCATTGTTTACCCCACTTAGTTCGATAAAACGATTAATTAAAATGTGACGGCATGATCCCTTAGTCAGCTCTGAATTGAGAAGCGACTGGTATCTGTGGAAACGAACCGAATCATCGCGGAGGGCAATATACTCTGATGCGATTTAAGCGGGCTCTCGGAGAGACGTCCAAGAGCCCGCAGGTTGAACAGCAGCTCTCCAGGCTTAGAAGGTGAATCGAGCAGTAAGAGTGATCTGCCTCGGATCCATGAAGTCTGGCGACATGCCGAAGCCACCGTTGCCATTTTCTCCGATCGCGGCACCCGTCGGAAGCGAACTGGGACTCAGCATCGGACTGACCGAATTGTTGCCGCTGCCGATGGCGCCGGGAAGGAGGTTCTGGTGATTGAATAGGTTGGTGAACTCGCCCAGAAGCTCGAACCGATACCGTTCCGTGATCGGGATCTGGCGCGTAATATTGAAGTTCACATCTTTGAAGGCGGGCAAGCGCAGATTGTTTTCGAACATCTTGCTTGTTCCGAGCCAATATTGATCGACTGCATATTGGCCATTCGGGAACTGAACGATCTGGCTCGTGAAAGCATCAGGGTTCCACTTCAGGTAGGTATACTGGTTCGGAGTAAATTGGTGGCCGTCCGGAAGTGTAACCGTAGTGCTGCCATCGTACCAATGCTGCAATGCCTTAGGAACCTGCAGAGGCTGACCAGTCGGGATGCAGTTGCTATTCAGGCTGCTGCTACCGCAATTGGGACCCCATGGTTGACCTGACTGCACGGTGACCACTGTTCCCAACTGCCAGCCACCTGCCACGGCCCTGCCAATCGGATTCCCGAGCTCATACCGTCCGCCCCTGCCCCACTGCGTGAGGTAAGTCACTACGCCAACGAAGCGTTGCGGAACGTCGTAGCCCAAAAGTCCCTTGTTGCTCTGAAGGTCGGCGTAGTTGATGCCGCCGCCGGCCGCCAAAGTTCCTTGTTGAGATTCCGCGTAGGTTGAGTTTCCCGCACCGCCCGAAATTCCTGTCGTGCGCGACCAATCGTAGATAAATTGCGCTGTCAACCCAGTCGAATACGAATGCTTCAACTGGAGATCCAGTGAATTGAACAACGATGAGCCTGCGCTCTTAAGCACGGTTTGCCCAAGCATATCCAGGTAACCCTCCGAAGCCTGCTCGGCCGTGATTGTGCTTGCGCCGCTTGCGCCGGTTGCCAGACCGAACAGCGCCGGCATCGGATTCGGGACCTGGGCCTGCGATGGATCATTCGTACCGCTCGAGCTGAGCCACGTGGTTCGCCAGCTCATCAGGGTGTCGTTAGGAATCTGGAAAGCGCCGTTCAGAGGAAACTGGCGCCAGGGAAGGTGGGTGCCTTTGGATCCTATGTACCCCACCGACGCGATCCACCCATGCATGCGACGTTCCACGAAGGCGTTCCACTGATCGAAGTAAGCGTTTTGGTAGCCTTTGCGCAGGAAGTAGTCGACGCCCGCACCGCCATTCTCGTTCCCGTATAGCGATGGACTCTGCACGGGGCCCGGAGCAAGCACGAGCTGCGTATCCGCCTGATCTTCAAAGCGGCCGTCTCCAGTGTCTCCAACTCCGCCCGGCTGACCGTTATAGCTCATTCCGTACGGAGTCATTTCCGTACCGCCTGCAAACGCGCCGCCGCCATAGATCGTTCCATTGGCGTTAAAGCCGGTGTTGCTCGGCGCATAGATTCGCCCAAAGCCTCCACGGAGCACGGTCAGATCGTTCAACCGATACGCAGCGCCGAGGCGAGGTGAAATATTGTTATATTGGGTCGCCCACATATGCCGCGAATAACCGTCCACTCCGGAAAATGCGAATGCTCCCATTCCCGCCTGTGGGCTCATCGTGGCAAGGTTGAGGTTTCCGTTGGTTAACAGAGATGAACTAAGGAATGGGCTGGCAACGGTGGTGTCGACATCGTATTCATGATTGTGCCGTTCCGTCGGCCCGGGCTGCACTTCATAGCGAAGACCGAGGTTGATTGTCAGCCTGTTGGTTGCCTTCCAGTCGTTCTGGGTATACAAGGAGAGGGATTTGGTGGCCAGCGCCGGCTTTGGCGTGGTGCCCGGATCGAGGCGGTACCCCATCACGCCTATCGGCGCCATTGCCTGCTGGGCACCGCTCTGTTGCGGATTCACGAGTAATGAACCATCGCCATTGCCATTCGAGTACGCATACTGCTCGCAATAGCACTCCGTGCTATAGGCCCCGAGAGAGGGCGTAGCCCACTCGATGTCGGCCCAATTGCTGAAGAAGATACGTTCGTCGACACCTTCTTTCAACGTCCATCTGCCGATGACCTTGGTGATACTTCCACTGTAGTCAAAGTTGTCCTGATGCTCATTCTTCCAATCCCATTGGGTGTTATTCAATGTCTGACTGTAAGCGGCACCATAGCCGAGAGAGTACACAGACGGAGCCACACCGGGTAAAGCGATCATGCTTTGCACCCCGGTCGGCATGCCGTAGGCCGAGTAATCCGACGCGCTGAATGTATCCTTGTTCGGGAAATCAGCCTGAGCGTTCACACGCTGAAAGCCCGCGTGCAGGTCGATAAACGTGGACGGACTCAGCGTGATGATGTCGCCGATCGCCGCGTAGGGATTCTCGTCGTGATAGTTCGAGCTCCAATTTGCTACCCAGATCCAGGGACTCGAATTGCCCCACGAGTTCACTGCAGGCGAAGAACCGTTCTGCAATCCTCCGGAAAGATAGAAGGAGTTCTTGCCAAAGTGAAAGTCCATGCGCGTGTTCAAACTGTTGCGCGTTGTGGGAGCAGTACCGCTATAAAAGTAGTTGTTATCGCCATACACATCGCTCGGCTTGTGGTTCGGCTCTGGAAACGCCTGAAGATACTTCAAGCCATACTGGTCTGGATTAGTAACAACCGAACCGCAGCCGTACGAACTGCAGTTCGCGGAATTCGTACCGGCGGGATATGGTGCTCTTTCATAGACACCGTTACCAAGCGCCGTCACTGAAAATGGGTTATAGAGCGTCGCCGGCATCGGAGTGCCGTTGGAATTGATCAGCGTCGCGCTAAAATCCCCTTGCCGCTGAAGATCGGTCGGAACTGTGGCGTATCCGCTCGCCGGCTCAGTATTCCAGAGCCGATCGTAGGCGACAAAGAAAAACACTTTGTCTTTTCCATTGAAGAGCTTGGGGAGAGACACCGGCCCTCCGAAGCTGCCGCCGGCTTCATCGACGCGGTATTTGGCGCGTGGAATGCCCTGCAGAATGTTGCCAAAACTATTGGCGTTTAGTTGCTCATTGCGCAGGTTGTAATAGAGATCGCCGTGAAAGTCGTTGGTGCCACTCTTGGTGACCATCTGGATGATGGCCTGGCCGCCGCCCAGATCGGCAGAGAGATCATTCGCAGCCACCGTGACTTCCTGCAGGGCATCGCGGTTGGGCACGACCGTCGTCTCATGCCAGCCAGATCCCTGAACTGGGACTCCATCGAGTTGAACGTCGTCGGTTCCAAGCATGCCGCCGTTCACTCGGATCGCGGAGTATTGCTGGCGGTCGGAGAAGCCCACGCCGAGATTTTCGGCGTTATACATGACCGGGGATGGCGTCACGCCCGCCGATAGGGTCGCGTAGTACAAAGGGTCATTGTTGATATTAGGAAGATTGCTAATTTCCTGCGTCGCGACCGATCCCGTCACCGCCGAGCTCTCGGTCTGCAGCTCCGCAGTGGAACCCGTGACTTGAATCACCTGATTGGTACCGCCCACGGCAAGTTTGGCGTTCACTTGCACCGTGACACCCGTGTCGACCTCGACGTCGGCGACACGGTAGGCTTTAAATCCCGGCGCATCGATTAACACTGCATATCGACCGGCCCCGAGATAGGGTACGGCATAATCGCCCACGGGCCCGGACTGCGTTTTTACCGATTCATTCGTGAGCTGGTTGGTTACCGTCACTAGCGCCTTAGGTAAAACCGCGCCGTTCTGATCGGTTACCGTGCCGGTTATGGTGCTGTTCCTGACTTGCGCCAGAGCCGCACTAATGGCGAGCGAAAAACAGAACAACGCAACGGCAACCTTCGCCAGTCGCGCTATCCCCGGCCAATGTGTCCAAAACTTCCCTGCTTTCATATGGTCCTCCAACCATGAGTGGCTATTCCGTGAGCATTTCGCAGCCAAACAATCTTTTGGTCGCCCTATCTCCAACCACCCCATTCGGTGTCGCGAACCGATTAACCGAAGCCGTCAAGCAGGGTGGCCACCTGCTTCTCTACCAATGCGCGTTCGTCTCTGATGTCGATTACCCCTCAAGGCGGCGAGGCCCTTTTCATTCCGACACGCCTTCTAGGAATTTGAAGTGTTTCAATGTGTTTGAAATTTTTCAAACGCACAATTATTACTCTCCTTCAAAGCGAACTGTCAAGAGGAAAGTCAAGAATATTTTCGGGCTCATCTATGGAGGGATGGAAGTTGAACAATCGATGTGGGTTTCATGCACCCGGGGCCTCCAGGCAGGCCATCGGAACTCTTAGAGAGAACGCGGATCGACCAGTCAAATCCAGTGGATTAGCGATCTTGGTTGCCTGTTTTTCTCTTCGGGCTGTGCAGCCGATCTGGACTGCAGCGCCGGGAGAACCGAACGTTGAAGCTTCTACGGATCGCGAGGGAAGGCAGTGGCGCTAGCGCGAATATCCTCTTGTCACATATTGAACATTTTCAACAGAAAAATTCGAAGATATTGCCTGCGCGGCAAATGGTGAGTACAATCGAACCCGAACAGTTGCCGCAGAGACCGGGCCCAAATCGGCAGTATCCGTTATTGAGAGTTCACGTCGGAAGTTGAGATTGCCGGCACGTTTCAATGATTGAGGAAGCTATTCCATGTCCACGATTGTGCAGGTAGCCAAGCGAGCAGGAGTTTCGATCGGAACTGTTTCTCACGTGATCCGCGGTACGGCGCGAGTGAGTCAGGTTCTCCGCAATCGCGTAGTCACGGCAATTCGGGAACTCGAATACTATCCCGGCTCTGTCGCAAGCGATGTCGTCAAGCAAACTTGCATGCTGGGCATGGTTCTGCCTGATATTACCAACCCATTCTTCCCGGAAATGATGCGCGGCGCTGAGGATCGCGCATATGAACGCGGCTATTTGCTGGTCACCGCCAACACCGATGAAAGTATCGGGAGAGAGCGGGAAGTTGTGTCGGCGTTGCGATCGCGACGAGTGGATGGAATCCTCCTCGCGGCGAGTCCCGGCGGAGATGCGCGGCATATTCGTGCGGCAATGGAGAATGGAATCTCCGTGGTCTGTGTGGATCGAACTGCCAGAGGAATCGAGACTGATGCGGTTCTGCTTGACAATGTGCGCGGCGGACAACGCTGCGTACAACACCTGATCCGCTCGGGCCACCGCAAAATAGCGATCATTGCCGGTCCGCTGGCAGTGCAAAGCGCTCGAGAACGATACCAGGGGTATCGAGATGCGCTCCAAGAAGCAGGAATCGAAATTCCTCGGCAGTTCATTCTCCAGGGAGATTACCGAAGGGAGTCGGGTTATAAGCTGGCGAAACGGCTCGCCAAGATGCGTAATCGCCCCTCCGCTGTATTTGTGTGTAACGGCGTAATGGCGACGGGAGCGCTTGAAGCATTCGATGAGGCAGGTATTCAGTGTGGACGGGACATTACTTTAGCGACTTTCGACGACCTGGCCGTCGGGAAGCTATTGCACCCTCGATTGACCACCGTTGTTCAGCCCGGCTACGAAATAGGTTCACGCGCAGCAGTCATTCTGATGGATCGGATAGAAGGAAAGCTTAAGGGAAACTTTCAAACTATCAGGCTCAGTCCTACGTTAATGGTGGGCGATTCCAACGTTTCGGCGCCGCACGACCCCGACCATACAGAAAATGGGCACGGAGCGGTTTACCCCTCAATGCTGCGTTCATCTGCGATCTCTGAGGGATAGTACCGCGATGTGGCCGCACTTCAAACAAACAGCGCCTTGGCCTGGAAATGTTCATTCGCGTTCTTAGGTCCCGCACTGGATTCCCTGCGCAGAGTTACGCGGGTTCTATTCGACATATCAGCTGCTGATGGGCTTACCCCGCGCGAGGTCAAGAAGGAGGGATGAGAATGCGGTCTCGATGGATAAAGAGCGGAAGGGCCATTCTGGCATCGGTCGTTTTCGGAGCCTCTTCCGTGCTAGCCGGCGCAGCAGCGGGGCTGGACCAGTCCTCCCAGCAACAGGCCCTGATCGACCCTACCGATGATGGTTTGGTGGCAAAGGCCGGCGGCGAGACGATACATGTCAGTGTGTGCGAACCCAACGTCATACACTTTGTAGCTGCTCCCGATGATACGAACGTGAGAGGGGCCTCATCTGCCCAGCCCTGGATGCCGAGCAAGGCATCAGGTTGTCCGGGCGCAAAGTTCCAATTCACGCGCGATGCGGATGGCGTGTCGCTAGTGACATCGCAGCTTCGTGTCAAGTTTACGAACGGAACCGATCATCTGGTCTACTCCACAGTCGACGACAGCGAATTGTTGCGGGAAAGACCGGCATTGCCGCGCACATTCGAATCCGTGGAACCCAACGGGGTGAAGTCCGTTACGGCCGAAGACAGATTCATGCTTGAAATGACAGAGGGGATTTACGGGCTCGGGCAACATCAAAACGGGATGTTCAATTACCGTGGCGCGACCGTGGAGTTGGGCCAGGATAACATGGACGTGGCCGTCCCTCTATTGGTTTCGAGCAAGGGCTATGGCCTCCTTTGGAATACAGCTTCACTTACTTACGCTGACAACCGCTATCCGCCGGCACTCAGCTTTCGGACACTTTCTGCGGATGCTATCGATTACTACTTCATCTATGGTCCGGAGATGGACAACATCATTCACGCGTACCGTGAAATGACTGGACATACTCCTCTATTTCCGAAGTGGGCTTACGGCTTCATGCAATCCAAAGACTCTTATAAATCTCAAGCTGAGGTGCTGGAGGTCGCCAAGCGGTACAGAGAAGAGCATATCCCGCTCGACTGCATTGTGCAGGATGGAGGTTGGTGGAGGTCTGAAGGGGATTTGAGCTTCAACTCGGGCTATCCCGATGTAGAAGCAGAATTGACTGAGCTCCACCGGGAACACATCCACTCCATGATATCGGTGTGGGGACAATATGAACGAGATTCGGTCAACCTTCAAAAGCTAAAGCAGGATGGTTTCCTGATTCCTGGATCAGTAGAGTACGACGCGACCAACCCAGGGGCGCGGGACTTTTTCTGGAATAGTCTTCCCGGCCCGCTTCTTGCTCAAGGCTGGGATGCATTCTGGCTGGACGCCTCGGAACCGGACTCAGGCCCGCATGAGGGCGATACGATGCTTCTGAGTAAGTCTCTGGCGATGGGAAGCGGTGACATGTACACCAACGTTTTCCCGCTATTGCACACTGGCGGCATCGCAGAGCATTGGAAGCAGACAACGCAGGACAAAAGGGTGATGCTGCTGACGCGCTCTGCTTTCCTGGGCCAGCAGCGATATGGCACCGTCGTGTGGAGTGGCGATGTCTACCCAACGAATTGGGCTTTTCATCACCAAATTGCGGCCGGGCTAAACTTCGCCCTGAGTGGATTGCCCTATTGGACCACCGACGTAGCGGGCTATTGGCCGTTGAAGAACGATCCTTCCATGACGTCACCCCAGTATCAGGAACTCTACACGCGCTGGTTTCAGTTTGGTGTGTTTTGTCCGATTTTCAGGACTCATGGACATCGGCCTCATAACGAGATCTGGACCTTCTCGGATGTCTCGCCAATCTTGTTGACCTATGACCGCCTGCGCTATCGAATGATGCCTTATATCTACTCGCTTGCCTGGCGGGTAACCAATGACGACTATACGATTCAGCGACCGCTCTTGATGGATTGGCGCACGGACCCAAGAGTATGGGATGTAGGGGACGAATACATGTTCGGCCCCGCATTCCTGGTTAGCCCGGTGTGGCAAGAGGGTGCTCAAACGCGAAGCGTCTATTTACCAGATGCCAAAGCTTGGTACGATTTCTGGACCGGACAGAAGTTTCAAGGCAAGCAGCAACTTGTCGTCGGCGCGCCGCTTCAAACGCTCCCACTTTTCGTGCCCGCGGGATCGATCGTGCCGCTTGGCCCAGAGATCGAGTATGCCGACCAAAAGCCCGATGGCCCCATCGAAATCCGCGTCTATGGCGGCGCGGACGGTTCGTTTACGCTGTATGAAGATGGGGGGGACAGTTATGGCTACGAGCAAGGCGCTCGGGCTGAAGTGCCAATTCGCTGGAACGAAGCGACGAGAACGTTGACCATCGACGATCGAGAAGGATCGTTCCCGGGTATGGCGCAAGACATGGAGTTTCGCCTGGTTCTGGTTAGGCCTGGACATGGAGTAGGTGAGGCAATCAGTCCGGAGGCGGATGCCGTGGTCGAGTACACGGGCCAGAGAAAGGAAGTCTCATTAGCTCTACATTGAGCCCAACCGCTGTATCCAACAGCAGATCGCGGCTGCCACTTGGAAGGAAATGGACATCTTGTAGAGCGTGTAAGAACCATCGGGGATTGACTTATCGATCTTCATCTCTAAGTAAGTCGATATAGGAATGAGTTTGTGAATACACTCGCGATCGACATTGGCGGGACCAAGCTATCGATGGCACTGTTCGAGGACGATCGCATGATCTTGCGCCACAGTCAGGCCACAAAGCGGAGTGGCGGCCATATCTGGATGATTCAGGAGATCTCGTCCATCGCGAATGGCTGGCGGAAGGATTCTGAATTCGACTGCTGCGGCGTTGGATTCGGCGGACCCGTTAACTATGCGCTGCAACAAGTCACCACTTCGAACGTCGTCACAGATTGGCAGAGATTTCCACTAGCCTCGATTCTTCACTCTGAATTGGGTGTTCCAACAGTCATCGATAACGATGCCAATCTGGGCGCTCTGGGAGAGGCTACCTACGGAGCTGGCGCAGGTTGCGACCCGCTCTTTTATATGACCTTATCGACTGGAATCGGCGGCGGTTTCATGGTTGGAGGAAAAGTCATTCGCGGCGCAGACTCCTTCGCCGGCGAAATCGGGCACATCACCGTCCGGCCGGGTGGACCGCGATGCACCTGCGGCGCCGATGGCTGCCTGGAACGGATGTGTTCCGGCATCTGGCTGGAAGCCGATCACGGAACATCGGCCAAGGATTTGCTGATGGACCAGGAATTTGTTCAACGCTATGTTGTGGATCTGGCAATTGGTCTCAAATCGGCCATTCTGCTTCTCAATCCTGCACGGATCGTAATTGGAGGCGGAGTTAGCAAAGCTAGCGATGCTCTGTTCGTCCCGCTGCGCAAGGAATTGCGACGGCAGATTACTTCTTGGGCGCAGGCCCGCGTTGAGGTCGTTCCCTGCGCCCTCGGTGATGATAGCGTTCTCTACGGTGCGTTGGCCCTTGCTCGGTCATCGTTCCATTCGGAGCACACGGCATGAAGGGCGACATGCGATGAGGGGGAAAGCCATCACAATGAATTGATATATCACTGAAGAGTAGTTTAGTCTTCGTCGGGGGAGCGATGCACAAGGGCCATTTTTTATCGGGTCTCATAACCACGCAAAGGTTTCGTAGCTTGCGCCGGAGAAATGATTCCAGCCTCGCCCTGGAGAGGGCTTGGCTCATCCAGGCCCTGAAAAGCGAACAAGATTTATTACCGCAAACAGTTAAGTAGGTGAAAATGCCGGATCTTGCTCTGCCGTGGAATACCTCGGCCTTGGGGAATGAAGTGGATCTTACGATGCCGACAATCGAAGTGCTCCATCCCGAAGCGCGCGGCGTTCCGAAAGTTGTGCTGTTCGACTTCGACGGTACGCTCTCGCTTCTGCGCGCCGGATGGGCCGACGTGATGGTGCCGATGATGGTCGCTGAATTGGCAGCGCTCAAAAGCGGTGAGAGCGACGCAGAGTTGCATTCGGTTGTCCGGGAGTTTGTAGATCGCCTGACCGGCAAGCAGACCATCTATCAAATGATTGAGCTTGCGGCGCAGGTAGAACTGCGTGGCGGCATACCGGAGACGCCGCATACATACAAGCACAACTACCTCAGACTCCTTCACAAGCAGATCGCGCACCGCCTGGAGGATGTGCGCTCGGGGCGGGCAAAACCGGAGAAGTACCTGGTGCCAGGTTCGATCGAGCTGCTGCGATCACTTCGCCAACGAGGGATGCGCCTGTATTTGGCCAGCGGGACGGACGAGGAGTTCATGCGGCAAGAGGCAGACCTGCTCGGCGTGACGGAATTCTTCGACGGCGGCGTTTTTGGGGCGCAGGACGACTACAAGAATTTCTCGAAACGAATTCTGATCGAGCGAATTCTATCTCGCTCGGAATGTCATGGCACCGAGATTCTTGGCTTCGGCGACGGCTTTGTCGAAATTGAGAACGTCAAGGCAGTCGGCGGCATTGCGGTTGGAGTGGCCACGGACGAAGGCGATTGCCTTGCAGTTTACGACTGGAAGCGCAATCGGTTAGCTGCGGCGGGCGCCGACTACGTTGTTCCCAATTTTCTGAATCAAGCGCAGCTTCTGGAAAGGATCATCGCATCATGAGTTCCCGCTACCCCATGTTCGATCGTAGCCGGCTCATCGTGAAGCCACTTGCTGAACGGCACCACGATCTGGAGACCGGCAACTGGCTCAAGCTGGACGACCCCGCGCCGCCATATCAGCATGCAGATCTGTCTATCCTTGCGGAACGGCTGCATCGCGCTCGAGAGACAGGCGCCGCTCGCATCCTGATGTTTGGCGCGCACCTGCTCCGCGCAGGAGTCAATCGCCACATCATCGACCTGATGGAGCGCGGGCTCATCTCGCAGATCGCGATGAATGGAGCCGGCGCGATTCACGACTTCGAACTAGCACTGATCGGAAAGACGACCGAGAGCGTTCCGCGCTACATTCGCTCTGGAGAGTTCGGGCTGTGGCAGGAGACGGGAAGGCTAAACGACCTAGTTCGCGATTGCGATGGCCGCGGTTTCGGAGAGACGGTCGGCAGCGTAATTCTCAACGGCGACTTCCCGCACCGCGACTTGAGCGTGCTGGCTGCGGCTTATCGCTGCTCTGTGCCTGCAACCGTGCACGTAGGCATCGGCTACGACATCATCCACGAGCATCCGAACTGCGACGGCGCCGCGCTGGGCGAAGCCAGCTACCGCGATTTCCTCATCTTTGCGCATTCCGTAGAGAGCCTGGAAGGCGGGGTGATGCTGAGTTTCGGGTCTGCGGTGATGGCCCCTGAAGTCTATCTGAAAGCACTTGCGATGGCTCGCAATGTGGCGCACCAGGAAGGCCGGCAGATTCGCGACTTTACCACGGCCGTCTTCGACTTGATGCCGATCGCGGGCGACTTCCGCAATGAGCTGCCGAAAACCGAGCCCGCTTATTACTTCCGCCCGCGCAAGACGATTCTGATTCGCACCGTCTCGGACGGCGGACACAGCTACTTTTTCAGCGGCGATCATCGGGCGACGTTTCCCGCTCTATGGCGTGCTCTTGGAGAACAGGCGTGACGACCGAAGAAGTGCTTGCCTCTCTGCCCAAATTGTCGGCGCTTGTCGTAGGCGATGTCTGCCTCGACCGCTGGTGCTATTACGAACCGCAACTTGCGGAGGCGTCCCGGGAGACCTCCATCCCCCGAGTGGCTGTCGTCGAATACGAACGGACTCCCGGAGCTGCCGGCACAGTTGCGTCGAACCTTGCGGCGCTCGGTGTGGGACGTGTTGCTGTTTTGGGCGTCGTTGGCGATGACGGGCACGGATTTGAGCTGGAACGGGCTCTCGACACCCGCCGCATCGAACATTCAGCATTGATCCACGATCCGGCGGTCCTGACGTTCACATATACGAAGCTCGTGAATCGTTCGAACGGAGTTGAGGATCGGCCGCGCGTGGACTATTTGACTCCTCGCGATCTACCAGACGACGTCACTGCGCAAGTCGTCGAGCGATTCGAACGGTTCGCGCCGCAATTTGACGTCGTCCTCGTCTCCGATCAAATGGAAATTGCTGCCGGCGGTGTAGTAACCCCGCTATTGCGCGACGCGATTTCCCGCTTTGCTGCTCGCTGCCCCGGCACGGTGGTCTTCGTTGATTCGCGCTCACGGGGCGAACTTTTCCGCAATGTCCTGGTGAAGCTGAATGACGACGAGGCGGCACAGGCCTGCGCTCGTCTCCGCTTGGAGACTGATTACAAAAAGCTATGCGGGCAGATTGGTTATGGCTCCATGATGGTCACGCACGGGCCGCGCGGCGTTTCAGTCGTCGGAGCTAACGGTGTAACGCTCGTACCGGCGAGGGATGTGCCGGCGCCTGTAGATATTTGCGGTGCGGGAGACAGCTTTATGGCGGGCGCAGCCATGGTGTTGCGGCTGACAGGCGATCCGGTTGAGGCGGCTCGGTTCGGCAATCTGGTTGCCTCCATCACGATCATGCAACGCGGTACGGGCTCGGCCTCACCAGCAGACATATTGAAGGCAAGCGATAAGGAGATTGGGCAATGAGCTACTTTGCATCTTACGTACAATGCCTCGACTCGGCCCTCACCTCGCTCGATCTGCACGCCATCGAAACCGCCGCACAATGGCTGCGCGCGGCGCGCGATGAAGGCCGGCAGATTTTTGTCTGCGGTAATGGCGGCAGCGCCTTCACCGCATCGCACTTCGCCACCGATCTGGTGAAGGGAGCCAGCTATCAGCGTGCGCGCCGCTTCCGCGTCTTGGCCCTGACTGACAATATAGGAACGATGACGGCATATGCGAACGACGTGAGTTACGACGTGGTGTTCGAGGAGCAGCTGAAAAATTTTGCGGTTGCAGGCGATTTGGTGATTGCCATCAGCGGCTCAGGCAACTCGCCTAACGTCGTGCGTGCAGCGAAGTACGCCAACGACGCCGGATGCCGCACAATCGCCCTGACAGGGCGAGACGGGGGACGCCTCGGAAAGGAGGTGCAGTTGAACATCCTCGCACCGGAGCCGCATATGGGACGGATTGAGGACATTCATTTGTTCGTGTGCCATATGCTCGCTTACTCGTTTATGGAGGAAAACTGCAGCTCTTGACAGAGCCGCCAGAATCACGCGCGATCGATCTCACTTCCCGATATAGCCCGGCTCGCGCAATCCGAGCTCTGTTCTCGCCATCCTGTGAACTAGTGGCGGATGACTCTATCCCGAAATTGCGTACGATTGCTTTGATCCCCACAATCCGTAGTAAGCGATATAGAGATAGCAGAAAATAGGCAGTACGAATGCGCCCTGGATGCCGATCTTGTCGGCCAACGCGCCCAGCAAGAAAGGAATCACCGCGCCTCCCACGCACGCCGACATGATCAGCCCCGATCCCTTGCTGGTCATCGGACCCAGGCCGGCGACCCCTGATGCGAAAATGTTGGGGAACATGATGGAGTTGAAGAATCCGCAAAGTACGAGGGTCCAGATAGCGACCTGCCCGCTGGAGAGCATTGAGGCGAAAAGCAATGCTGCGGCGGCGATTCCGAAGATTCCAAGCAGCCTGCCTGATTGAAACCTGGTCAATATCCAGGACCCAAGCAAGCGACCCACCAAGGCGCCCAGCCAGTATAGCGAGACCAGGAATGAAGCTGTCTTCGCGCTACTCATGCCCTGGTTCTTGAAGTAATTCACCGCGATGGAAGCCAATCCCACCTCGACGCCAACATAGAGAAAGATGCCCAGTGCCGCCAGCACTGTGTGCCGATATCTCCAGATACTTCGAGTTTGCATGGGTTCTTTCTTTCCAGGGCGGAATGTTTGTGTCTGGGTGACGGGCGGCAGGTGCATAAATGCCACCGCGAAACCTAACAACAATAGGCCTGCGGAAATGAAGATGTACGGCTGTTTCACCGTGTTGGCAATGCTTGCCTGCGAAGCCAGCTTGGCCGGATCTGTGAGGATAAACGCTCCGGCAACCAACGGAGCGAGCGCCGCGCCAATAGAATTAAACGCTTGCGCAAGAGTTAAGCGCATTGGTGCGCTGTGTTCCGGGCCGAGGATGACTACATACGGATTGGCAGCCGTTTGTAATCCTGTTACTCCCGCACCGACGATAAAGACAGCAGAGAGAAACAGCGGAAAGTTGATCAACATGGCTGCAGGAACGAACAGCAGCGCGCCGACTACCTGGACAAACAATGAAACAACCATTGTCCGCTTATAGCCGATGATCTCAATCAGCTTCGAGGTAGGGGCCGAGAAGATGAAATAGGCCAGGAAAAATGCCGAGTCCGCCAGCATCGCCCATGCGTAGTCGAGATTGAAGATCGACCGCAGATAGGGCACAAGCGCCATGTTCAGCGTTGTAATGAATCCAAAGATAAAAAACAGCGCTGTGACGATAACAAAGGGGCCGGTGTAGCTAGCTTCCACCGAGGATTCTGTCCGAGTTACCATACGATCTCCGTTTTCCATTTCTGATATATCATACTGCGTTTGAGTCGATTGCGAGATCTTCTGCGTTGGCCCTGCGGCCGCCTGTCACGTCACTTCATGATGGCGCTGGTCAACCGCATTATGCTCAAGGTATTCTGAACCGGCGATGCGGACGTTTTTTCTTGCCGTCATTCTTCTCGTCATCTTGAATTTGTTGCCGGCGCAGCAGACAACAGCTTCAGCTCCAGGCGATTTGGCGAAAGCGCACGAGCTTCTCAATCAAGGCCACCCTGACCAGGCAATTGCCATCCTGAAGAAGTTGGCGACCGTCGAGCCACCCATCAAGGGCGTGGAGCACGAGCTGGGGACGGCTTACTACAGCATTAGCGAGCTCCCGGCTGCGAAAGACGCCTTCGCGAAGGCCATCAAGCAGGATACTTCGGATCTGGATTCCGTGCAGATGGAGGGGCTCGTTCTGTACCGGCTCGGCCAACCCGAAGCCGCCATTCCTTACCTTGAGCGCGCCGTGCAAGGGGCGCCAGATGCCAGTGGGGACGCACAGACTGTCCTGGGCTTGTGCTTCGTGGCTGTGAAGCGATTCGACGATGCGCGTGTCACGTACGCGAAGCTGTTCGACGTACCTCCCGAGTCTGCCGCGGCCTATCTTCTGCTGGCTACCATGCTGCGGCATATGCAGCTCTCCGAGCTGGCGGCAACTCAGGCGCAAAAGGCGCTCGACATCTCGCCCAACGTTCCTTTAGCACATTTTATGCTGGGAGAAATCGCCCTCGATAAATCGGATTTCGACCAAGCCGCCCGGCAATTTGAGGCAGAGCGCCGCATCAATCCGGACTATGCCCTCGGGTATGAACGTCTGGGCGACGCTTATATGCACCTGGACAAACTGCCAGAAGCACAGATGGCTCTGACGAAAGCCATCACCCTGGATACGGACCTCACAAGTGCTTTCGTCAAAATGGGCATGGTACTGTTGCGCCGCCAGGACCCTCAAACGGCCATCCAGTATTTGCAACACGCGGAGCAGCTGAACCCCGATGACTTCGAAACGCACTCATTTCTGGCCCAGGCATACCACAAGATCGGGCAAGAGGGCGACGCCAAGCGAGAAAACGCGATCGCGGACAAGATTCAGCACGACAGCCAGATGGTCCTGCAGACTGGGAAATAGCTCTTCTGTGTTCGGTCGAATTCGCAAGGGAGATGTTCTGGGCCGTGGGCGCCGACAAGAGGGGAATCTCCAAGCTCCCTCAAAACCTCGTTGATGTCGCCGATCCTGCGTATTCGATGGTTCTGTCGGGCGTGGCTGTCGCATCCCCTCCTGTTCCATGACCGGATGAGACGATGACGACGTTAAATGTGTGGCGGGCGGGCATGCCTGGAAAACTTCCCTCACGCGCGCCGACGATCAGCGTGCGCGCAGCGTCATCCCAATGGATGGAGATGATGGAATGCGCGCCCTGCTGATAGGTGTAGTTGTCGCCCTGGTCTTCGTAGATCAAGAAGTCGGCGTTGGCGCCGGGATAGACGCGCAGCTCGATGGGGTCGGAGGCCTGACCCGCGTATTCGATGACGGGCCCAAGGGGAAGGATGGAACCTGCACGAACCGCGAGGGGAATCCGGTCGACCGGCGCTTGCGCGGTCACGGTCGTGCCGCCAGCGGTACGCTCGCCCGTCCAGAAGTCGAACCAGGAAGCGCCAGAAGGAAGATAGAGAGAACGCGAAGTGGCGTGCTGGGTAAGAACCGGACTAACCAGAAGATCGGGGCCGAACATGAACTGATCGCCAATCTCCCACGTCGCAGGGTCCTGGCGGAAATCCATCACCAGCGGGCGCTGGAGGGTGTAATCGTCGCTGGTGACGCGCCAGGCAAGTGAGTAGACGTAAGGTAGGAGCCGGTAGCGCAGGCGATCGATGGCCAGCAGAGCGGGATAGACCGTGTCGTAGGTCCAGAGCTCGTTGCTGTCGCGGTGGCCGTGGGTGCGGAAGATGGGGCAGAAGGCTCCGTACTCGAACCAGCGCGCATAGAGTTCCTGATAAGCGGGGGGATCGGACTCGATCGGCGCGGGATGATAGCCACCAATGTCGGTGGTCCAGTAGGGAAAGCCGGAGAGCGCGAAGTTGAGTCCGGCGGGGACCTGGCGGCGCAGCGCCCACCAGTTGCTGTAGACATCGGCCGACCACACCGCGGCGCTGTTGCGCTGCTCGCCGAGGAAGGCCGACCGCGTGAGGATGAATACGCGCTTTTCGGGGTCGGCCTGCTGCCAGTGCGCAGATACCCCAGAGGTGTGCATCAAGGGGAAGATGTTGGTGTACTCGAGGCCGGAGC
>Ga0187855_10000778_pt1 | contig 27027 bp, 23 predicted proteins | sample June2016WEW_8_10_2_FD_132969 | JGI IMG/M metagenome (GOLD analysis project Ga0187855, IMG submission 132969) | Peatland microbial communities from SPRUCE experiment site at the Marcell Experimental Forest, Minnesota, USA - June2016WEW_8_10 | ecosystem: Environmental > Terrestrial > Soil >...
GGGACATGTCAACAAATACTGGCAAAGTGGAGCGGTGCCCACTCCCCCGAGCGTCCCGAAACGTCCCTTCGAAATCGCTCGTCACGGCGACGTCCGAGAGGACCCCTACTACTGGCTGATGGACCGCGACGACGAAACGGTCCTCGCCCACCTGCGCGCCGAGAACGAGTTCCTCAGCGAGAGTTTCGCCGACCTCAAACCCCTCGAGGACGAACTGTTCGAGGAGATCAAGTCGCGTATCGAAGAGACCGATATCTCGGTACCGGTTCGAAAGGGACCGTGGTGGTACTTCGAGCGCACGCGCGAAGGACTCAACTACCCTCTCAGCTGTCGGGTGCCCGCGAACGGCGAGGACCTCACGCCGCCCGAGATCGACCCGTTGGCCACGCTCGAGGGCGAACAGGTGATCCTGGACGAGAACGAGGAGGCCGGCGACAGCGACTACTTCGCGGTCGGGGTCCTCGCGGTGAGTCCCGACGACGACTGGGTCTGCGTCGGTACCGACTTCGACGGCGACGAACTCCATCGCGTCACGGTGCGACCGTTGGCCGGACAGGCGGGCGTGGAAGACGTCCTCGACGACGTCCACTACGGCTTCGCGTGGGCCATGGACAGCCGTCACTTCTTCTACACGCGAGTCGACGACGCCAAGCGACCGTACCAACTCTGGCGCCACGAACTCGGGTCCGACACCGGTACCGACCAACTCGTCTATCAAGAGGACGACGAACAGTTCAACCTCGCGGTCGGTCGTAGTCGTGATGACGCCGTCATCTACGTGCACCTCGGATCGTCGATGACGACCGAGGTGCACTACCTCGACGCGCGCGATCCGACCGGCGAGTTGACGCTCCTCGAGGCGCGGCGACACGGTATTGAGTACGGCGTCGAGCACTTCGTGGACGAACGTGGAGTCGCGTGGTGGCTCAAGGTCACCAACGAAGAGGCGATGGACTTTCGACTGTTGGCGCGCGAGGTCGACGGCGGCCAGTGGCGCGAAGTGATCCCCGAGCGCCGCGGCTCGCGCCTCGACGGCGTCGACGCCTTCGCGTCGTTCCTGGCGATCAGCGAACGTCACGACGGCGGCGCGGCCGTTCGTGTCGTCACCACCTTGAGCGGTGACGATCCCTTCGGCGAGGACCTACTCAATCGTTCATGGATGGTCGAGGGACCGGCCAGTCCGAGCACCGTGTCGATGTCGGCGAACCCCAACTTCGACACGACCCAACTGCGCGTGTCGGTCACGTCGCTCGTCACGCCCCGATTGGTGGGGGACGTCGTGATCGCGACCCGAGAGATGCTCGTGCGCAAGCAACAGATCGTCCTCGGTGGCTACGACGCGACGCAGTACGTGACCGGGCGCCTGTGGGTCACGGCGAGCGACGGGGTCCGGATCCCGGTCTCGGTCGTGGCGCGCCGGGACCTCGTCGACGTCGGTACCGACGGCGAACTTCGAGCGAGCTCACCGTCACCGTTCCTGCTCTACGGCTACGGGAGCTACGAGATCTCGATCGATCCGTCGTTCTCGTCGTTGCGACTGTCGTTGCTCGAACGCGGCGTCATCTTCGCGATCGCCCACATCCGGGGCGGAGGCGAGATGGGTCGCTCCTGGTACGAGATGGGAAAACTGGCGCAGAAGCCGACGACGTTCAGCGACTTCGTCGCGGTCGCGAGGGCGTTGATCGCGAACGGCTGGACGACGCGCGAACGACTCGCGATCCGCGGCGGTTCGGCCGGTGGACTCCTGATGGGCGCCGTGATGAACCTGGCGCCGGAGCTCTTTCGCTGCGTGGTGGCCGACGTGCCCTTCGTCGACGCGCTCACGACGATGCTCGACGCGACGCTGCCGCTCACGGTCGGTGAGTGGGAGGAGTGGGGCAACCCCGACGCGAGCGCGAGCGCGTATCGCACGATGAAGAGCTACTCCCCCTACGACAACGTCCTCGCCGCGAACGCCGACGGCACGCCTCGCGTCTACCCGCACCTCTTCGCCTCCGGAGGGCTCAATGACCCGCGCGTCGGGTTCTGGGAACCGACCAAATGGGTGCTCAAACTCCGTGACGCCAACGAGGCGAACGTCGCCTACCTCAAGACCGAGATGGGCGCGGGCCACGGCGGACCGTCCGGACGCTACGACGCGTGGCGTGACGAGGCACAGGTCCTCGCGTGGACGTTGAATGAGATCGCTGCGCTATGACGAGACGAAGGACAGCACCAACGTCGTCGGCAGCGGCGACGGGAAGGCGACGGGCGTTCCGGCCACGGTGACGCTCGCGCTCTTGGGGGCGCCGATCGTGATCTGCGAGTCGCCGACCATCTGCAGGGACTCGCCGGTACCGACCTTGACGGTGCCCTGCCACTCGAGCGTGCTCTGTGGTCCCATCTTGTAGACGGCCCACGTCGCCCCGAGCGCACCGCGTACGACGACCTGGTACGTGCGCAACGGCACGGAGTACGTCGCGGTCTCTCCGCTGGTCGTCGACGCCACGAACGTCGCTGGGAGTGCCGACGCGGTGGTGGTCGTGGTCGTCGAGCGCGGTCTCGTGGTCGTCGTCGTGGTCGTCGTGTTCTTCGAATCACGGTGCTGGATATAGATGCCGATCGCGCCCACAATCACGATGACGACCAGCGCGATTATGCCGACACGAAGTCCGGTGAAGGACGCCGGACGGCGCGCGGACTTCGACAGGGCCCACTTTTCGCTGTGACGCAAGTGGGTGGGGACGACCTCCACGTCACCCGGCATCTGCGTTTCGCTGAAGACGTACTCGCGGTCGGTCTCGAGTCGGGGCCGGAGCGGCTCGGGACGTCGGGTCGCGTCGAGCGGACCGTCGAGCAGGCGGAATCCCTTCGACGGCGCGTAGGGCGACGGCGGCGGTGACATGAGCCGACGTTCGACCGGCCGAGTCAGTTCACGGATCTCGTCGCGACGTAGTTTTCGGATCCGCAGGGCCGCGATCCCGATCACCAGGACGACGACGACGAGGATGACGATCTTGATCGCGAGCGCCATCAGCGTCGCGTTCGAACACCAACGGGACTGACGGGAGTCATCACGCTTGGAAGCGTACTGAACTATCGATTCAGTCGAATCCGCCGTACCCGCCGCGGTAGAAAACGAGGGGCGCCCCGTGGTGGCTCTGCACGTAGTCGACCGCGACCACGACGATGTCGTGGTCGCCCTGGGTCGTGACGAACTCGATTCGACCCTCCAGGTGAGCGAGCGCGCCGTCGATGAGCGGTGTGTCGTTCGGACCGGTGGACCAACCGATACCGGCGAACTTCTCGTCGCCCGACCTGCCGAAAACTCTCGCGACGGCCTCTTGTTCCGACGAGAGGATGTTGACGCCCACCACGCCGACGTCGCGCGCCTTCGGCCACGAATTACTCTTCGACACCGCCGCAAAGGAGATGAGCGTCGGTTCGAGCGAGAGCGCGCCGAAGGTCTGGCAGGTGAAGCCGACGGGTCCACGCGGCGTCGACGCGGTGACGACGGCCACGCCCGTGACGAAGTGTCCGAGGACCTCTTTGAAGTGCGCGACGTCGATGGAACTCACGACGTCGACACTATCCAACGCACCCGGAGCGTTACGCGACGGATCAGTCACCGCTCAGGCGCACGAGACGCCCTCGTCGTTCGACGAGCCCGTCGGCGACCAGACCGGCGATCAGGGACGCACCGCGTTCGCCGTCGACACCGTCGAGACACGCCATCAGTTGTGTGGTTGAACGGGGACCCTCCCGTAGGGCCGCCAGGACACGACCACGCGCTTGTCGATCCGATCCCGCAAACTTCGGCTGTGGCCGTGACACGCCGGCACTTCGCGGCGCGGGGTCCGGACCGCCTTCATCGTTCCACCGACACTGGCGAGCGACCGGACACGATTCGCAGCGCGGCGAAGAGACACAGAACTGCGCCCCGAGGTCCAGCATCGCCTGGTTGAACGACGCGGCCCGCGAGCGGGGCAACAGTTCCGCCGCGAGGGCGCGTGCCTCACCTACAAGGAGGGTCCGGTTCGCGATCGCGCGCGCGAGGACGCGACCGACGTTGGTGTCCACGACGGCGACGGGAGTGCCGAAGGCGAATGAGCTCACGGCGTTCGCGCTGTATTCACCCACCCCGGGCAGTCGTCGCAGGTCCGTGACCGTATTCGGCACTACGCCGTCGAATCGGTCTCGGATCATCGTGGCGGCGTCGTGCAACGCCTTGGCCCGGCGGTGGTACCCGAGGCCACCCCAGAGACGCAGTACCTCCGACAGGGGTGCGTCGGCACAGGCGCGCGGCGTCGGGAAGGCCTTGAGGAACGTCGTCCAGGGACCGATGACGCGCGAGGTCTGGGTCTGTTGGAGCATGACCTCACTCACCAGCACCGCCCAGGGGTCGGCGTGGCCAATCCACGGTAGAGGTCGCGCGATCTGCGCGGCGTGGCGCCGCAGCGACCGACGAAACGCGACGTGGTCGCTACGACCAGACGTCGCCACTGTACGGACGTTGTCGATCCGGCGCGAAGTCGCGCTTCCAGACCATCACCTTGCGACGGAAGTAGCAGACCTCGAGGCCGTCCTGGTTGAAGCCCTTGGTCTCGACGACGACGATGCCCCGGTCGTCCTTGGAGGTCGACGCGATCTTTTCGAGGACGTGCGTCTCGGCGTAGATGGTGTCGCCGTGAAACGTGGGATTGCGGTGGACCAATGACTCAACCTCGAGATTGGCGATCGCCGAACCCGACACGTCGGGCACGCTCATTCCGAGGACCAGCGAGTAGACCAAGTTTCCCACGACGACGTTCTTGTGGTGCACCGTCTCGTGTTCGGCGAACCAGGCGTTGGTGTGCAGCGGGTGGTGGTTCATCGTGATCATGCAGAAGAGGTGGTCGTCGGCTTCGGTGATCGTCTTGCCGGGCCAGTGCCGGTAGACGTCGCCGACCTCGAACTCCTCGAAGTGTCGCCCGAAGGGACGTTCGAATGAACTCACGGGACCATCTTCTCGCACGAGGCCACGTTCCTACTCTTCGACGCTGACCGGCAGGGCTGGGCGCGTCGTGAAGGCCACCGTCGCCCCGGGCAGCGAGTCGCCGTCGATCACCATGCGCCAGGTGAAGCGAGATCCCTCTTGCAAGGGAATCGGTCCGAAGTTGACGGCGATCGGGACATCGACGGGCGTGCCGACGGGCACGCCATCGGGCGCCGCCGCCGAGAAGTCGCCGCGCACTTCAATGGGCTGCGGTCCGTCGGGTGTATCGAAGCGCACCGGCTGACCGTCGGCGTCTTCCAAGAAGAGTTCCCAGTGGTGACTGGCGTTGAACTCGTGCCAGTCGACCATCACTTTGATCGCCACCGCGGACGGCGTCGGTTCCGGCCCGGTCACCGACCATCCGCCACCCAAGATGTAGAGCTTGCCGTCGGCCACTTGGGCCGAATCGGCGAGGAGCATGGTCACATTCACGCCTAGAGCCTAGGTCTCGGTGTCGCCTCGCCCCCACCCGTTAAATTTCTGATGTGACTCCCACGCTCGATCTCGAGAACGCGTCCACGCTGGTCGAGCGGGCACAGTCGGTGATCGACGGCGCGGTGGCGTCGCTGCGGCGCGGTGGCGGCGTCGACGCCCACCAGAGCCTCGCCTACGACGTGGCGCACGCCGCGAGCGCGCTCGCCACGGCGCGCGCGTCGCTCCACTACGCCGAGATGGGCGAGGTCGAGTCGCGCCTCGTGGCCGCGTTCCTCGCCCTCGCCCTCAGTGACCTCGCGACACGGGTGCTCGGACGAGAGGTCCTCTGGGCGGTTCGAGACGACTGGTACCGGCCCTTCGCTGAGTTCGTGACGACCTACCGCGACCCCGCGTTCGTCGCCGGCCTCGCCGAGAGCCCCGGTCCCCGCCACCTCGGGCCAGACTTCGAGATGGTCGCCGACACCTTTCACCGCTACGCCGTCGAACAGGTGCGCCCGCACGCCGAACAGGTCCACCGGGAGAACGCCGACATCCCCGAGTCCGTGATCGCCGGACTGGCCGAACTCGGCGGCTTCGGCCTCTCGGTCCCCGAGGAGTTCGGCGGTTTCGCCACCGGCGGCGAATCGGAGTACCTCGGCATGGTCGTGGCGACCGAGGAACTCTCCTGGGGCGCCCTCGGCGTCGGCGGATCGCTGATCACGCGGCCGGAGATCCTGACGCGCGCGCTGGTGCACGGCGGCACGCCGGAACAGAAGCAACGGTGGCTGCCGAGACTGGCGTCGGGCGAGGTGCTCGCCGCGGTCGCGGTCACCGAACCGGACTTCGGCAGCGACGTCGCGGCCATCACGACGAGCGCGACCAAGACACCGGGTGGCTGGCTCATCAACGGCACCAAGACGTGGTGCACGTTCGCGGCGCGCGCCGACGTCCTGATGCTGCTCGCGCGCACCGACGCCGACCGCGGCGCCACGCACCGGGGTCTGTCCCTGTTTCTGGTGGAGAAGCACCGCGGCGACAGCCAGGGCTTCGTACTCACCCAGGGTGCCCACGTCGGTCCGGGCCACGGCCAGGGCCGCCTCGAGGGACGGCCCATCGACACGATCGGGTACCGCGGCATGCACTCCTACGAGCTCGCCTTCGACCACTGGTTCGTACCGGATGGCGACCTCGTCGGCGGTGACGAGGGGCTCGGCCGGGGCTTCTACTTCCAGATGGTCGGATTCGAGAACGGACGACTGCAGACCACGGCGCGCGCCGTCGGCGTGATGCAGGCCGCCTACGAGGCGGCCCTGGCCTACGCGCAGAACCGCGTGGTCTTCGGCGAGGCCATCGTGGAGTACGAGCTGACGCGGGTGAAACTCGGCACGATGGCGGCGATCATCCAGTGCTCGCGTCAGTTCTCACTCGAGGTCGCGCGCGAGATGGCGCGCGGCGGCGGCGCCCTCGAGGCGTCGATGGCCAAGGCCTACGTCTGCCGCGCCGCCGAGTGGGTCACGCGCGAGGCCATGCAGATCCACGGCGGGATGGGCTACGCCGAGGAGTACCCGGTGAGCCGATACTTCGTCGACGCGCGCGTGCTGTCGATCTTCGAGGGGGCCGACGAGACGCTGTGCCTCAAGGTCATCGCCCGACGTCTGCTCGAGGAACCTCGGGCGAGCTAGTCGGCCGCGAAACCGAAGGCCGGGCCGACGATATCGCCGTGCGCTCCATCGCCACTCAGGGATCGCTCGGAACCGTCCAGGATCGAGATCTCGGTCGGTCGGAGCTTCGAACCCCACCTCTCTTCGATGTGGCCGTAGCGCCAGATCAGTACGGCACCCAACCACGTCACGACGAACATCGCCACGATGATCATCCCGGCGGTATTGATGTTGAAGCCCGACATCAGGCGCCAGAACCCGCCTTTCCAGTGGAGCTCCTGGGGCAAGAGGCCAAGGACCTCGATCGCGCCGATGAAGAAGCAGATCGCCACCGACAGACCGGTGATCGCGAGGTTGTAGAAGATCTTGCGCACCGGGTTGAAGAAGGCCCAGCCGTAGGCGACGTTCATGAACATGCAGTCGATGGTGTCCATGAGGACCATGCCCGCGGTGAAGAGGATCGGCAGGCACATGATCATGTACCACGGCAGGTGCTGGGCGGCGAGGACCGCGGTCGTGGCCAGCAACAGCACTTCGGTCGCGGTGTCAAAGCCCATCCCGAAGACCACGCCCACCGGATAGAGCTTCCACTCCTTGTCGATCGAACGCATCCACTTTCCGAAGAAGCGGTACATCAGTCCGCGGTTCTGCAGCTGCGCTTCAAGTTCGGCCTCGTCGTAGGAGCCGTCGCGCATCGAGCGAAAGACCCTCATGATCGCGGCCAGGATGACGAGATTCATGGCGGCGATCAAGAACAAGAACGTGGCCGAGACCAACGTTCCAAAGACGCCTCCGAACTGTTCCAGACCGGAGTGACTGTTCGACACGGCGTGAAACACGGCCCGTTCGGCAAAGACCATGCCCAACCCGATCGCCACCACGATGGTCGAATGACCGAGCGAGAAGTAGTAGCCCAGCTTGAGTGGGCGGCTCGACCCCTCGACCTCGTGACGTTCGTTGAGGAGTTTGCGCGTGGTGTTGTCGATCGCCGAGATGTGATCGGCGTCAAAGGCGTGGCGAAGGCCCAGGGTGTAGGCGAGAATCCCGAGACCCACACCGAAACCCTTGTAGTGCCCGGGCAGAACGAACCCGAAGAGAATCCCGAAGCCGACGACGTGGAGCCCCACGATTGTCGCCCACATCCAACCGATGGTGCGCCACTCTCGAGCGTTGAATGCGCGCCTCAGAGATGCAACGCGACTTCGCGGTGGCCTTAGTTCAATGATTGCCATGCGCTCGGATTTCCTTTTTCACTCGCCCGGTGTTCGAAATATCCTTGTTGCGAATCTCTCCTAATAAGGAATCTAGCAACGGGCAGTGACAAAAGATAGAGCGGGTTTGTTGAATTCTTGGTGAACGAACGGCTGCGGACGTTACTTGGGCGTGCGCTTCATTCCCGAACGCTCCCCCCGGGCGACGAAGGAGTTGGCGATTTTGGCCGAGGCCTCGTCGATCATCTCGTCGCCGAACATCACCGCGCCCGTGCCTCTCGTCTCCGTGGCGAAGCGGTAGGCGTCGAGGATGTCGAAGGACTTGTCGAACAGCTCCTGGCTCGGCGAGTAGACCTCGTTGAGGACGATCGCCTGGTCCGGGGTGAGCGCCCACTTGCCGTCGAAACCGTACGAGGCCGTGATGGCGGCCGCGTAGCGCAGCGCGTCGAGGTCACGGACCTTGAGGAACGGTCCGTCGATCACGTGCAGTCCGTTGGCGCGTCCGGCCATCAAGATCTTGGCGAAGACGTAGCTGAACGGGTTCGACGGGGCGTGATGGATGGTCTCGTCGATCGTCGTCACCGGCATGCCGATCGAGGCCGCGAAGTCGGCCGGCCCGAAGACGATCGACTCCAGTCGCGGGGAGGCCGAACAGATCTCCTCCACGTTGATCAGGCCCCGGGCGGTCTCAATCTGGGCCTCGATACCGATGTGGCCCGGCTCGAGACCAGCGTTCTGCTCGACCTGGCTGAGGAGGAGGTCGAGGGCGACGACGTCGGACGCGCGTTGCACCTTGGGGAGCATGACCTCGTCCAGGCGGGGGCCGGCGTCGGTGACGACCTCGATGACGTCACCGTAGGTCCAGGGCGTGTCCCAGGCGTTGACGCGCACGCACAGCACGCGGTCGTCCCAATCGAGGGTGCGGATCGCCTGAGCGACCTTGGCACGCGCGGCGACCTTCTCGTTCGGCGCGACCGAGTCCTCGAGGTCGAGGAAGGAGAAGTCGGCCGTCGCGCTCGGCGCCTTGGCGAGGAAGCGCTCCGAGGAGCCGGGCGTCGAAAGACAGGAGCGACGCGGCAACGCGCGAGAACGATTCGACATGCGCCGAGCCTATTCTCGGAGCGCAAACTGTCCGATGACGTGCCAAAATTACCGTCCACTTCACCGCGACACACCCGTGCTGATCAGGTCGAACAGGGGTTCTACGTCATTCGAGGATGCACGGGAAGCACCACAAACGGTAGCCTTGACCCGTGACTGACGTCGTGCGCTTTGCGCCTCCGACGCTACGGCCAGCAAGGGAACTCAGGCGCTTCCGGTGGATTCTCTCCATCCTGGCTGTGGTCGCAGTGTGTCTTGGCACTGTGACCTTCTCCTCGCATCTCGCGTCGGCCTCGCAGCTCGGCACCGACCGCGCGCGCGCGAACCAACTCCTCAAGCAGATCAACCGGATCAGCGCCCACGTCGACTACCTCGGTCAGAAGTACGACCTGGCCAAGATCAAACTGGACAAGATCGCCAACGAGATCCGCGACACCAAGGCCGACGTCGCCATCATCAAGAAGAACGTCCACAAGGGCGACGCGCAGTTGCGCGCCGAAGCCGTGTTCGCCTACGTGACCAACGGGTCCGCCGCGAGCAACAACCCCCTCTTCTCAAATAGCGCCTCCAAGATCGGGGCGACCGACGTGTACAACCAGTTGGCCCAGGGCAACGTCGCCCAGACCCTCTCGAACCTGAAGAACTACAAGATCGAACTGACCCAGGAGCGCAGCGTCCTGGCGAGCGAGGTCGGCCGCGCGGCCTATCTGACCAGGGCCGCGGCTCGGTCCTTCCACTCGGCCGACGTCTACCAGGCGTCGCTCAATCACGCGCTCGCCCAGGTGAAGGGCAACATCGCTACCTACATCGCCCAGGCCGAAGCGGCCGCGTCCGCGAAAGAAGTGACCTCGTTCAACGCGCAAAGCCTCGCCGACGGCATCGCCGATCCGCCACCGGACTCCCGGGCCGACATCGCGATCCGCGCCGCGTATTCCTACATCGGCACCCCGTACGTCTGGGGCGGCGCGAGCCGATCCGGCGTCGACTGCTCCGGACTGATCATGCTCGCCTACGACGCCGCCGGCATCGACTTCCCCCACTACTCCGGGGCGATGTACGAAGACACGATGCGGGTGCCGCTCATCGACATCGAGCCGGGCGACCTCCTCTTCTACGGCTACGACGGTGACCAGCACGTCGCGATGTACGTCGGTGACGGCAAGATGATCGAAGCCGAGATGACGGGCACCGACGTGCACATCGTCCCGGTTCGACTCGGCTACGGATTCTTTGGTCTAGGTCGCCCGCGGGCCTAGGCGTGTCGGGCGTCCCCACTTCGTTTCACCTCGGTCCGCTGGTCTTCCACACCTACGGCTTCGGCCTGGCGATCGCGGCCTACGTCTGCTTCCTCTACGCCCGACGCCGACTGACCCGCAGGGGTTTCGACGTCCAACCGTTCGGCAAGTTCGCGTTCTGCCTGATCGGCGCGGGCCTGCTCGGGGCGCGCGTCGCCAACATCGCGACGAATTGGGGCTACTACTCTGATCACCCGGCGCGCTGGATCGCGGTGTGGCAGGGCGGACTCGCGAGCTTCGGGGGCATCGCCCTGGCCCTGCCGGTCGGTCTCTACCTGCAACGTCGATGGTGGCCGGGCAGTTCGCTCGCTCTCTACTGCGACGCGCTCGTGCCGGCATTGATCGCCGGGTGGGCCCTCGGGCGTGTGCTCGGACCTCAGTTCATGGTGAACGGTGGCGGACACCTCACCCACCAGTGGTTCGGCATCCACTACGCCGGACAGGCCGGCAAGCGGGTCCCCGTGCCCCTCATCCAGGGAGCGGAGGATTCGATGCTGTGGCTCGCGCTCCTCGCGGTCGAGCACCTTCGACTCAACCGACGCGTTGGCGTGCTGAGCGGCATGGCGATGATCGTCTGGGGCCTGGTGCGATCGCTCGACGAACGACTGCTCCTCGGTCAAGAGTCCCACAGCGGTTCGATCGGCGTCCAGATCGCGGGAATCGTCTTGGCACTCGGGGGCACGATATTGATCGTGCACCAACTCAGAGCTGGGCGTTCCACTCCTGATCGGTTAGTCGACCCACACGCTCCAGCGACTCCGTAGCGACGCTCACGACGACCCGAGTGTCATCGACGTAGCAGACGTGATCGAGGCCCAGTCGGCGCCACGCGCCAAAGACGTTCCTCGTCGCCGATGTGCTCGAGTAGATCGGTCGAACGAGCAGCGCGTCGTCGCTCGCGGCCACGACCAGGGCCGGTCGCTCCTTGGACTTCTGTTCCGGTGACGCCGGATCAGTGGCGTCGAAGGGTACGTCGACGATCACGACCGTGCCGGCCAGGACGTGCGCGGGGTCGAATCGTTCGAGTTCGGCCGGCGTGAAGAGCACCGGTCGGCGCCGCTCGCTCGCCTCGTCGTTGAGCGCGCGCGGCGTTGGCGTCGCCGCGAGCGCCTTCGGTGCCGCCGTGGCCTTGCTCGGTCGGGGCGGGCGCTGAGAGGAAGGACCGCGCTTGCGCTTCTTGTGTTCCTCGCGACGACGTCGGCGCTGCTCTTTGACCTCCGGGTCGGTCTCTCGCGGTGCGACCAGCGTCGAGGCGGTTACCACCTCGGGCAGTTCGGGTAACGCCAACTCCTCTCGTTCGTCGAACAGTCGACGGCAGTGCGGCGCCGCCGGGAACTCTTCGGCGATCGCGAAGGCGAGGACCGCGACGACGTCGTCGGGGGATGATCCTTCTGAGCTGACCGCGTCGATCGCCGCGCTCAACTGTTCGAAACTTGGGGTGTCAGCGTGATCGCCCAACGCCGCGATCACCTTTTCCAGCGGTGCCATCGCGAGCAGCTCGAGGAGCGCGGTGACGGCGGCTATCGGGGCGGTCGTCGCAAAGGTCGTGACGTCGTGTCGTTGCTGGAGATTACGAAGGGGGAAACCAACGACGGGACTGATCTTCGCGTGACCTCGCAGATCAAGCCCGTCAACGGCTGACAGAATCGTCGTCTCGCTGATCTTCAAGAGAGCACGGCGCGAGGTCTCGGCGCCTGATCCCGTGGACGGGGCCATCTCTAGTCCTTCTTCGATGGGTTGCAGGTTCCGTGCGCCGACAACTCATTGGCCCGATCACGTAAGAACATGGTCCAAACTATCGTCTGCACTTGCGGACCCACTCAGTGAACAGTAATTCGGTGCGACTTCGTAACAGGATGAATACGTGAGGACTGCACGCGACGGGGTCAAAGGGTGGATTACTTCCTTGGTCATTGTCGGACTCCTTGTCACGGGAGTCCCAGTGTCCGCCGGCGCGTCGCCGGGCGACGGGCACGTCCGCGGATCACTCCGACTGTCTCCGGCAACGGCCGTCACGGTCGCGGTCGCGAAGGCGGGACTGCCGATGTCGGGCCGTGTCGTCTTCAGGTCCGCAACCGGCCGAGAGATCGTTGTCGGAGTCGGTAGATCTGGTCGGTTCAGCGTTAACTTGCGACCGGGGACCTATACGGCGTTCGGTGGTGACCGCGGGTGGTTCCCCAACTGCCACTACGACAGCGGAAAACCGTTCACGATTACCGCCGGTCACACCGTCAAAGTTGCAGTTTGGTGTGTGGCGATTTAATACGGCGAGTGACGCCGAAGTCGCCGCGAGTCAAGAGATCGCTACACGCGTTGGATGACGTCCTGCTTGTTGGGATGAAATAGTGAATGCGACACGATTCAATCATCCGGTTCCTTCATTACTCGGCTTCATCCGCATGACGTTCTATGCTCAAAATTGCAAGGCCTCACGACCGCTACAGAAGGTTGGGATATGCGCTTGAAGAGGTTCGGACTGGTCGGCGTTGCCGCCGTCACGTGCATGAGTTGCGCGGTGCTCTTCTTAACCTCGGGTAGCGCCGGTGCGGCGGCGAAGGGGGACGCTCAGGCCGTCGCCAAAGCCAGGTCCGATCTGAGATCCGAGCCGTACTCACTTCATGGTCTGGTCTCTGAATTGACTTTCGGGGGCTTCTCCTCTGTCGCGGCAACATATGGAGCCGAGCACTCGGGCGCGAACTGGAACCACGAAGCCCTCCTCTCGGCCCGGAGCAACCTGCACACCAAGGCGTTCTCCGCGAAGGACCTCATTCAACGTCTGAGGATCGAACAGTTCACCGCCGCTCAAGCGTCGTACGGCGTGGCGCTCAGCGGGGCCAATTGGAATGTGGAGGCGTATGAGGCGGCCCAGGAGAGCCTCCAGGTCGACAAAATCTCCAGGAACGCACTCATCGCGCAATTGAGAACCGGCGGGTTCACCCTGGCGCAAGCCACCTACGGTGCGGACCGGGCTGAGTAGACGACCGGCCACCGGCGCCGGAACGAATGCGTGTCCGGGAATCCTTGGGAGCAATAGATGAAGTTTGGCGGCTAGGTCACCTGATAGCACGTCCTGCTAGCATAAATATATGGCATCTTCGCGAACAACATTCACTCTTGATGATTCTCTCATTGAGCGGGCTCGCGAGCTCGGAATCAACATTTCGGCCGCAGCGCGCAAGGGAGTGACGGACGCCGTTCGCGTCGCGCTCGAACGTTCAGACAGAGCGGCTTACGAGAAAGCTCCCGAGAGCGTCGATCCTTCGTGGGCGAACGCTGAGAGATGGGGCGAGTCGTGAGGCGTGGTGAAGTCTGGCTCGCTGAGGTCGGGAGCAAGCGACGTCCGGTCTTGCTGCTCACTCGAACGGAAGTACTAGACGTACGTGCCCTGGTAACAGTTGCCGAAATCTCGACTTCGAGACGGGGCCTCGCCGCTGAAGTCGACTTCGACCACAATGACGTGGGGATTGACCAGCCTTCGGTCATCAACTGCGACGGCCTCCACACGATCGATCAAAATTCGCTCAAAGGACCACTCGGCCGAGTCGACGATGAGGTAATGCAGAGGGTCTGTACGGCACTCAGTTACGCAGTCGGCTGTTAAGGGTTAGACCGAATAATTCGCGACTCGATTACCACCATGTAACTCGACTCCGATCGACCAATCCAGACCGAAGGTCGAAGTGTAGGGACATAGTGGGGATGAAACTAAACCGTCGTCCCCGGGCGACGGGAATAGTCCCACGGACCACTACTTGAGCAGATGCTTGGCAATTACGACGCGCTGGATCTGGTTGGTCCCCTCGTATATTTGCGTGATCTTCGCGTCGCGCATGAATCGCTCCACCGGGAACTCCTTGGTGAAGCCGTAGCCACCGAGGAGTTGCACCGCGTCCGTGGTGACGCTCATCGCCGTATCGGAGGCGAAGGCCTTCGCCGCCGCCCCGAGGTACGAGAGGTTCCCGTCGGGGTCACCGGCGTCAATCGTCGCGCACGCTTGGTAGACCAAGGCACGTGCGGCCTCCGTGCGGATCGCCATGTCGGCCAGCATGAAGCGCAGTCCCTGGAGATCGGCGATCGGTCGACCGAAGGCCTTGCGACCCTTCATGTAGTTCCCCGCGAAGTCGATCGCCGCCTGGGCGATGCCGACCGCCTGGGCGCCGATCGTCGGCCGCGAGCGGTCCAGGGTGTGCATCGCCATGAGGAAGCCTTCACCCTCGTTGCCAATACGGTGCGACTTCGGGACGCGCACTTCGTTGAAGACCACCTCGCCCGTGGGCGAGGCCCGCAGTCCCATCTTGTCCTCGTGCTTAGGGAACTCGACGCCCGGCCCCTTCTCCACGAGGAAGCAGGTGATGCCGTGGGTGCGGGCCGACGGGTCGGTCGAGGCGAACACGGTGTAGGTGTCCGAGACCCCGGCGTTGGTGATCCAGTACTTCGAACCGTTCAAGACGTAGTCGTCGCCGTCGCGGACCGCGCGACATCGCATCGCCGCGACGTCACTCCCGGCGTCGGTCTCGGAGAGGCAGTAGCTGCCCTGGATCTCTCCCGACGCGATGCGCGGCAGATAGGCGTGCTTGATCTCCTCGGAGGCGAAGTTCATGATCGGCAGCATCGCGAGTTTCGAGATCAGAATCGTGACCGACGTCGACGCGCAGCCCCGGGCCAGTTGCTCGATCATGATCGCCTGGGTCACCATGTCCGCCCCGACGCCGCCGTAGGCCGCGGGAACCTGCATCGCCGGCAAGTCCATCTTCACGCACGCGTCGAAGCTCTCCTGGGGATAGGTCTGATCGCGGTCGTGTTCGGCGGCGTAGGGCGCCACCTGTTCGTCGACGAAACTGCGCATCACGTCGCGAAAGGCCCGCTGTTCTTCGGTGAGGACGTAACTCATGTCACTCCTTTATCGTTGCGAGAGTCAATAAGGTCGTTCGGCGGCGGTCGCGACGAGTTCGTCGCCGTCGACGGCGTCCACGAAGCGGCGCTGCAGGACGTAGCTGTGGGCCAAGCCGCGAAACGGTTCACTCAACTTGGGATCGACGACGGCCACGTCGAGCAGACCAAACAGGTTCAGAACGGCCCTGACGTCGCCGAGCTGCGGGCCCCGACCGATGAGACTGGCGCGTTTGGCGGCGACCAGCGCTACCCCGAGGGTCACGTCGTCGCGGTCGTGCGCGTGTTCGAAGGTCAACTTCGCGCACTCGCGCGCGGCGATAGTCAGCGCGAAGCCCTCACCCGGCGCCTGCGTGCCGCGGCCGACCTGACCCGTCGCCGGCAACGCGCGAAGGAGTCCGGCCTTGGGTTTGCGGGAGAACTCGGCGGTGCCGGTCTCCATCGTCGGACGAACCTGGCCCGTGGCCGACACTGGGGAGAACGTTGGTTGGGTCACGTTACGAGACTATCCCTGGGGTCCTTTAGACCTTGGTCAGCCAACTCTCGTAGGCCGGTCGCGCGCCACGCACGGCCTGGAAGTACGTCGACTGGATCTCCATCGTGATGGGACCGGGCTTGCCGGCTCCGACCACGCGGTCATCGACAGAGTCGATCGGCACGACCTCGGCGGCCGTGCCGGTGAGGAAGGCCTCGTCGGCGAGGTAGAGGTCGTCGCGGCGCATCGCCTCGAAACTCACCGGGTGGCCGAGGTCGTTGGCGATCTTCACGATGCTCGCCTGGGTGATACCGCGCAGCGCTCCGGCCTCCGACGGCGGCGGACTGATGATGAGCCCGTCACGAACGATGAAGAGGTTCTCGCCGGTGCACTCGCTGATCAGTCCGTCGGTGCCGAGCATGATCGCTTCGTCGTAGCCAGCTTTCACCGCCTCGAGCTTGGCCAGGCACGAGTTGACGTAGCCGCCCACGGTCTTCGAGGCTGTCGGCATCGAGTTCGGGTGGTGACGAGCCCAGGACGAGATCTTCATCCGTACACCCTTCTCGATGCTGTCGGCGCCGAGGTAGGCGCCCCACGGCCAGACCCCAATCACGACGTTGGTCGGCGCGCCCATCGGGTTCACGCCCATCTCGCCGTAGCCGAGGTAGACGAGCGGTCGGATGTAGCAGCCGTCGTTCATCTCGTTGACCCGCACGGTCTCGATCGTGGCGTGACAGAGTTCGTCGAGCGTGTAGGGCACGTCGATCATCAGGATCTTGCAGCTGCGCAGCAGTCGCTCGATGTGCTCGCGCAGACGGAAGATGGCCACGCCCTGGGGTGTCTTGTAGGCGCGAATACCTTCGAAGGCGCCCATGCCGTAGTGCAGCGTGTGACTGAGGACGTGCGTCGTGGCGCTCTCCCAGTCGACCATCGCTCCGTCCATCCAGATCTTCTTCGTGGGCGTTAAGGGCATTTACAACCTTCCGATTAGATTCTTCGTGACCCCGTCCGTGCCGAGCGCAGCGACGTCACCATCAAAGTCTGCCACCGCGCCAGCGATACGCCGCGCGGCCTCGGCCTCACCCAAGTGTTCGAGCATCAGAACGGCCGACGATACGGCCGCCAGGGGATTGGCCGTCCCGGTACCCGCGATGTCGTGGGCGGCGCCGTGCACCGGTTCGAAGAGCGAGGCGCCGGTGCGCGCCGGGTTCAGGTTGGCGCTCGCCGCGAAGCCGATGCCACCGGTGACGGCGCCGGCCAGGTCCGAGAGGATGTCGCCGAAGAGGTTGTCGGTGACGATGACGCCGTAGCGCTGGGGGCTCTCGACCAGGTAGATGCACGCGGCGTCCACGTGGTTGTAGTCGACCACGACGCCGGGGTGCTCGGCGGCGACCTCGGTGACGACGCGCGACCAGAGGTCGCCGGCGAACGTGAGCACGTTGGTCTTGTGCACCAGAGTGAGCCTGGGAGAATCGAGCGCGGCGGCGCGCTCGAAGGCGTAACGCACGCAGCGCTCGACACCGAAGCGCGTGTTGACCGAACCCTGCGTCGCCACCTCGTGCGGCGTCCCGCGTCGTAAGATACCGCCCTCACCGGCGTAGGGGCCCTCGGTGTTCTCGCGCACGATGGCGAACTCGCACCCCTCGGCGATCGAACCGGCGACGCCCCGGAACGGTCGGTAGTTGATGTAGAGGTCGAGCCCGAAGCGAAGTCGCAGCAGCAGTCCGCGCTCGAGTACGCCCCCCGGGATCCGCGTGTCGCCGATGGCCGGACCGACCGCGCCGAGGATGATGGCGTCGTAGCCGCGAAGCTCTTCGAGCGTTTCGTCGTCGAGGACGAATCCGTCGTGTAGGTACCGAGCCGCGCCGAGTTCGTAGGACTGCGTCTCCAGGGTGACACCGGCCGCGCGAACGACGTCGAGCGCGGCGGCCGTGACCTCGGGCCCGATGCCGTCGCCCCCGATCACCGCCACGCGGTGGGTGCGTTCGTTGCTCACGGGCCGTCTCCCTCTTTGGTCTATTTTGCTCGCCCGCGCCCGGGTGTCGCAAACTCAGTCGGGGGCCGTTCCAAGCCGCGCCGGTAGAATTCATGCCTCTCCACTAATCGAGAAGGCAATGGCCGGCGAAATCCACCGCATCACCCAAGAGACACTCGACAAGCTGCAAGCCGAGTACGACGAGCTCACGACCGTGGGCCGTACCGAGATCGCTCGCACCATCGAGTCGGCTCGACTGCTCGGCGACCTCTCGGAAAACGGGGACTACCACGCCGCCAAGGACAGCCAAGGCAAGATGGAGTCGCGAATACGCCAGATCGACAACGTGATCCGTAATCACGAGATCGTCGAACGTGACGAGAACTCCAACACCGTCGAACACGCCACGATCGTCCAGATCGTCTACGAGGGCGACGACGACGACCGCCAGGAGTTCTTCATCGGTTCGATCGAGGAGAAGCCCGAAGGTGTCCTCGTGGCCTCCCCCACGTCGCCACTGGGCAGTGCACTGCTCGGACACCAGGTGGGCGACGAAGTCGAATACGAAGCGCCGTCAGGGGTTCTTCGGATCACGATCGTGGGAATCCGCTAAGTGGCGGCGTCGCGGACCCTGTTCGAGAAGATCTGGGACGAGCACGCCATCGAAGCGCCCGGCGAGCAGACGCTGCTCTACATCGATCTGCACCTGGTCCACGAAGTGACCAGTCCACAGGCCTTCGAGAGCCTCCGGCTCAATGGTCGTGGCGTGCGACGCCCGGAACGAACCCTGGCCACCGCCGACCACAACGTGCCGACCGATCCGATCTCGACGCCCGTGAGCGATCCGGTCTCGCGGCGCCAACTCCAAGCCCTCGAGGAGAACTGCGAGGAGTTCGGTATCACCGTCTTCCCGCGGGGACATGAGAACCAGGGGATCGTCCACGTCATCGGACCGGAACTCGGTGTGACCCAGCCCGGCATGACGATCGTCTGTGGTGACTCCCACACCTCGACGCACGGCGCCTTCGGCGCCCTGGCCTTTGGCATCGGCACCAGCGAGGTCGAGCACGTACTCGCGACACAGACACTCCCGCAGCAAAGGGCCAAGTCCATGGCCGTCACGCTCGAAGGTACCGTCCGTCCCGGCGTGTCGGCCAAGGACATCGCACTCGCGATCGTGTCGAATCTCGGCACCGGCGGTGGCGCCGGCCACGTGATCGAGTATCGCGGCGACGCGATCCGCGAACTTTCCATGGAAGGCCGGATGACGGTGTGCAACATGAGCATCGAGGCCGGCGCACGCGCCGGACTCGTCGCCGTTGACGACACCACCATTGAATACCTGCGCACTCGCCCGAGCGTGCCCAAGGGCGACGATTTCGAGGTCGCGGCGCAGCGGTGGCGAACGTACGTGAGCGACGCCGACGCCACGTTCGACTCCGAGATCGTTCTGCGGGGCGAGGACATCGTCCCGTCGATCACCTGGGGCACAAATCCGGCGCAGGTCGTCTCCCTCGACGGGGTCATCCCGTCTCCCGAGGCGATGTCGGACCCGGATGAGCGGTCGACGACCGAACGATCCCTCGCCTATATGGGTCTCACACCGGGGACGCCGGTGCGGTCAATTCCAATCGACGTCGTCTTCATCGGCTCGTGCACGAACTCTCGGATCGAGGATCTGCGCGTGGCGGCCGCGCTCGCCCACGGACACCACGTCGCCGACGGCGTCCGCGCGCTCGTCGTCCCGGGATCGCATCGGGTCAAACGCCAGGCTGAGACCGAGGGCCTCGACCAGATCTTCCTCGACGCCGGCTTCGAGTGGCGCGAACCGGGCTGCTCGATGTGCCTCGGCATGAACCCCGATCAACTCGGTCCCGAGATGCGCTGTGCTTCGACGTCGAACCGCAACTTCGAAGGTCGCCAGGGCCGTGGCGGCCGCACGCACCTGGTCTCGCCAGCGGTCGCCGCGGCGAGCGCGCTGCTCGGCCGCTTCGCTTCGCCCGAGGAGCTCTCGTGAAGCCGGTTCGCGTCATCGAGGGCCGCGCGGTGCCACTTGAGCGATCGGACGTCGACACCGATCAGATCATCCCTTCGGACTGGTTGAAGCGCGTCGAACGAACCGGCTTCGGCCGCGGACTCTTCAGCGAATGGCGCGACGATCCCGGATTCGTCCTCAATCGGCCGGACTACGTGGGCGCCAGCGTGTTGATCGCCGGTCCGCGCTTCGGTATCGGATCGTCGCGCGAACACGCGGTCTGGGCCCTGATGGACTACGGCTTCGAGGCCGTCATCGCGCCCTCATTCGGTGACATCTTCGTCAACAACTCCTCCAAACAAGGTCTCGTCATCGTCGCGCTCCCGATGACCGACATCGAGGAGTTGAACACGCTCATCAAGGCCGACCCCGCCCGACTCGTCGTCGTAGACGTCGACCGACAGCGTGTGGAGGTTCCCGAGGCCGGGTTCCAACGCCACTTCGAACTCGATCCGTTGACGCGCGAACGCCTCCTCAACGGATGGGATGACATCGGCTTGACGTTATTGCGCGAACCGGAGATCGCCGCCTTCGAAGCGACTGAAGAGGCACCCAACCTCGAGGGCATCTTCGATGACGCGGGCCACGTGCGCTGAGTACGCACGCGGGCGAGAAAACCATTTCCTCTACCCTTTTTGAACCCACCGACAGGAGACGCCGTGAGCAAGTTCCCCTACTACGACGAGTACGAAGTTCACCGCACGATGCCCGAAGAGGGCACCGCGCGCGCCGAGATCCTCGCCATGATGTCCGAGATGGCGGCGCGCGAGAACGTCGTGTGGGAGAACGGCCACTGCTCGGGCACGATGTACTGCGGCGATCACGACCACTACGACTTCTTGAACGATGCCTTCTCGAACTTCTCGTACGTGAACACCCTGCAGCGCGACATGTGCCCGAGCGCGACCAAGTTCGAGGCCGAGATCATCGCCATGACCCTCGACCTGCTCGGTGCCGATTCGCTGGAGGGCAAGAAGCCCGGCGGTCTGGTGACCTCGGGCGGATCGGGTTCGATCGCCCACGCCGTGCTCGCCTACCGCGAAGGCAATCCCAAGGTCGAGCACGCGAACATCATCAAGCCCGAGACCGCGCACCCGGCCTTCGCCAAGGCCGGTCACCTCTTCGGGGTGGACATGAAGATCGCGCCGGTCGATCCGGCGACGTTGCAGGTGGACCTCGAGTGGGTGCGCGCGAACATCGACCAGAACACGGTGGCGCTCGTCGGTTCGGCGCCGAACTACGGCTACGGGACGCTCGATCCGATCACCGAACTCGGCGCGATCGCGTTGGAACACGAGATCGGGCTCCACGTCGACGGATGTCTCGGCGGGTTCCTCCTGCCCTTCGGACGTGAACTGGGCTACGACATCGCGGCCTTCGACTTCTCGGTACCGGGCGTCACGACGATCTCGGCCGACACGCACAAGTACGGGTACGCGTTAAAGGGCACGAGCGTGCTCGCCTTCGCCGACCAGTCGCTGCGCAACGCCCAGTACTTCTACCTGACCGACTGGTCCGGCGGGAAGTACTGCTCACCGGGGATGGACGGCTCGCGCTCCGGCGGACTGCTCGCGGCCACCTGGGCCGCGATGATCAGCCTCGGTCGCGCGGGCTATCGCCGGTACGCGAAGGATATCTTCGAGACCTCGGCCGCGATGCAAGACGCGATCCGGACCCACCCATCGCTGCGACTGATGGGGTCGCCGAGCTTCCTCTTCTCCGTCACCTCCGACGAGTTCGACATCTACCTCGTGAACGACTTCTTGCGGACGAGGGGGTGGCGGATGAACGGCCAGCAGTACCCCAACGCGATCCACATGGCGGTCACCCGTCCCCAGACCCAACCCGGCGTCGTCGAGCGCTGGTCACTCGACCTCGCCGACGCGGTCGAGTACGCCCAGGCGCACCGTGACAAAGCGGCCAAATCGGGCGCCATCTACGGCGGGGTCGTCGGCGGGATGAGCGCCGAGGCCGACGAGTTCATCCGCGCGGTCATGGCCGACATGATGGACCAACAGGCCTCGATTCCCCCTGCATGAGCGACGAACTCTGTCTCAGTATCGACCTGGGAACCGGCGGCCCGAAGGTCGGACTGGTGAGCCTCGACGGCGAGGTGCTCGAGTACGAACTGCACTCGGTCGAGACGTCCTACACCGCTGACGGGGGCGCGACCCAGGATCCGCAACTCTGGTGGACGCTGATCGGCGACGCGACGCGCCGGCTCACGAACCGACCGGACGTGACCAAGGAACGCGTGCGGGCCGTCGCCGTGACGGGTCAGTACGCGTCAACGGTGCCGGTCGACGCCAACGGCGTACCCACCGGACCCTGCTCGATGTGGCTCGACACCCGGGGCCGCGAGTTCTCCCGCCGGGCCTTCGGCGGACCGATCGAGGGCTACAACCCGCGAAAGCTACTCCCCTTCGTGCGCAAGACCGGTGGCGGTCCCTCGCCGACCGGCGCCGACCCGACCGGTCAGATCCTGTACCTGATGAATCGCGAGCCGGACGTCGTCGCCGCGACGCGCTGGATGATGGAGCCCGTGGACTACCTCACGATGCGCTTCACCGGCGTCGCGTCGGCGACCCACGCCTCACGATTGGCGAGTTGGTTGACTGACAATCGCGACCTCACGCGCTACGAGTACGACGCGCAACTGTTGAAGATCGTCGGAATCGACCCTCGCGTGTTGCCACCGTTGCAGGCGATCGGCAGCGTTGTGGGTACCGTGAAACCCGACGTGGCCGAGGACCTCGGACTCTCGAGCGACACCGTCGTGATCACGGGTATCCCGGACCTGCACGCGGCGGCGATCGGCTCGGGCGCCACCGGCCTGTACGACACGCACGTCGCGCTGTCCACCACGTCGTGGATCAGCTGTCCGGTTCCCAAGAAGAAGACGGACGCCATCCACTCGATCGCGGCGATCCCTGGACTCACCAACGACTCGTACCTGCTGATCGACAATCAAGAGACCGGGGCGAAGTCCCTCGAATGGCTTCGCGCGCTCCTCGCCGGTTCGGGCACTCCCATGCGCTACGACGAGATGACCGCGCTCGCCGCCACCTCCCCACCGGGCGCGAGCGGCGTGCTCTTCACGCCGTGGCTCGCGGGCGAACGCTCACCGATCGGCAACAAACACCTGCGCGGTGGCTTCACCAACCTCTCGCTCACCACGACGACCGCCGACCTCGTTCGCGCGGTCCTCGAGGGCGTCGCCGCCAACAGCGCGTGGCTCCTCGGCTACGTCGAGAGGTTCGCCGGGCGAGAGCTGTCACCCCTGCGGCTGCTCGGCGGTGGCGCGCAGTCCGTCGAGTGGTGCCAGGTCTACGCCGACGCCCTCGCACGCGAGGTGGAACAGGTCCCCGAACCGATGGTCGCTCAACTGCGCGGCGCGGCCCTCTTGGCCGCGATCAACCTGGGACGATGCCGACTGGAGGACGTCGCCCAACTACGACCCCGTGGTCGCGCGTTCACGCCGAACGCCGACGTCGCGGAACTCTACGGTCTTCGCCGCGAGCGGTTCCCGAGCCTGTACGCACGCGACAAGAAGTGGTCGCGTTCCGTCCGCTGATCACTCGAGGATCGACAACGCGTTCGACGACAGATTCGACGTCGCTTGCTACGGTTCTCCCATGCGATGTTCGTGGGCCGAGGTCGAGGAGATGCGCACCTACCACGACGAAGAGTGGGGTGTTCCCCAGCACGACGACGCGAGGCTCTTCGAACTGCTCACCCTCGAAGGAGCCCAGGCCGGGCTCAGTTGGTTGACCATCCTCAAGCGCCGTCCCGGCTACGTGGAGGCCTTCAAGAGGTTCAACGTGAAGTCCGTCGCGGCCTTCACGCCCGATGACGTCGATCGCCTGTCGGAGAACGTCGACATCATTCGACACCGCGGCAAGATCGAGTCAACGATCATCAACGCCCGCGCGGTGCTCGACCTCCAAAAGAGCGGCTCGAGCCTCGACGAACTGCTGTGGTCCTTCGTCGGTGACCGGCCGCTCCAACGCGATTGGGAGCACGATCCCCACGTTCCCGCCTCGACCCCCGAGGCCACGCGGATGAGCAAGGAGTTGAAGAAGCGCGGCTTTCGATTCGTCGGTCCCACGACGTGTTATTCGCTCATGCAGGCGGCCGGACTCGTCAACGACCACTCTCCGACGTGTTTTCGCTACACCCAAGTCCGCAAACTGCGCTAAGGCGACGACTTTCGATTCCGCGCCGAACTCCTCGCCGTCGCGTCGTTCGCGCGCGGTTTCGACACCGCTTCGTGACCGACGAGGAAGTACCTCGAAGGACGATCGACCTCTCGCGTGATCCCGATGCGCGTGGACTGACCGGTCGGCCACTCGATCTCGCCCCGACGGGGTCGATGAAACGTGAGGTGACGCCCATCGCCACCGCAACAGTCGAGTCCGTTGTCGGCCCCCGTGATCCCGAGCCCCCGGGTGAGATTGCCCGGTCCGCGCAGGGCCACGGACTCCTCACCATTGGGCGTGGTGACGATCAGTTCGGCCGCGCGCAGGAGTACCGCGGTCGCCGTGCCGCTCGGCCCGGTCACGACGTTCATGCACCAGTGCACTCCGTAGATCAGGTAGACGTAGAGGAAGCCGGCCGGTCCGAACATGATCTCGCTGCGTTTAGTCGGTCCCCGAAAGGCGTGCGACGCGGGATCGTCGCTCCCCCCGTACGCCTCGGTCTCGACGACGAGCGCGCGCCGTTCGTGCGCTCCGTCGTGCAGGACGAGCCAAGAGCCCACGAGGTCGTGGGCCACCGCGTCCGAGGGACTTTCGAAGAAGCGTCGAGGAACCGGCGCGGTGAGTTTCGTGTTGGTCAAGGTCTGCCCACCGTCGATACGTTCGTCACGGGACCAACGTAACGACGCGAGGTCCCACGATGATCAATCGGACGGACTATGGGGTGAGGACAGCGGGGGCCGGCAAACTCTCCGGCTGGAAGGACAGCTTGTTCGCGGGCATCGGCCGACTGATGAAGTAACCCTGGGCGAGGTCGCAGCCGAGGTCACTCAGCAGTTCCAACGTCGCCACGTCCTCGATCCCTTCGGCCACCACGCGCAACTCCATGTCGTGGCCCAGTTGGATCGTGGCGCGCACCAGTTCGAGGTCACGTTCCTTGCCGTCACCGCTCAAACCGGTGATGAACTCGCGGTCGAGCTTCAACTCACCGACCGCGAGAGAACTGAGATAGGCCAACGACGTGAAACCGGCACCGAAGTCATCGATCGACACGACGATGCCCATGGTCTTCAACAGTTCGATGACCTTCTTGGAGCGGGCGAAATCGGTGATGATGCTGGTCTCGGTGATCTCGATGACGAGGGCGGTGCCCGGTAGGTCGTTCTCGCGCAGCAGTCGCGCCACGAGATCGGTGAACCCGTCTTCCAGGAGATTCGTCGTCGTGATGTTGACCGACATGATCAGGTTGCGGCCGGTACTGCGCCACTCCGCACACTGGGCCAGCGACTCCGAGAGCACCCACGCCGTCAGCTCCTTCATAAGGCCGGCGTCTTCGGCGATCGGCAGGAACTTCAGTGGTGGCACGAGTCCGAGTGTCGCGTGCGGCCAGCGGATCAGGGCCTCGACGGCGAGGATCTCACCGGTGCGCAGGTCCAACTGGGGCTGGTAGTGCAAGACGAAGTTGCCCTCGTCGACCGCGGTGCGTAACTCTTCGGCGAGATTGAGTTTCTGCTCGCCGCCATCGATGTCCTGGTCGTAGAAGACGAACGGGATGCTGCCCAACTTGGCGCGGTACATCGCTGTATCGGCGCACCACGTGAGACCGATGGCTTCGGTGGCGTCGGAGGGCGCGAGGGCGATACCGATGCTGGCGCCCACGCTGGCCTTCATCTTTTGGAGGATGAACGGTTCGCAGATCGCCGCGAGGATGTCCGACGCGACGGCCTCGGCCGTTTCGGCGTCGGCGTCGACCAACACGACCGCCAGTTCGTCACCCCCGAGACGGAAGACCGACCCGGTGGCCGGCACGACGCGGCTCAAGCGCGGCCCAAGTTGGCGAAGAAGTTCGTCGCCGGCGGGGTGTCCGAAGGAGTCGTTGATCTCCTTGAATCGGTTGAGGTCGATGAAGAGGAAGGCCAGGTTGCGCGAGGTGGTCCACGGATTCGCGTAGTCGACGAAGAACGTCTCGAGGACGTGGAAGAGATAGCGACGATTGCCGAGGCCCGTGAGCTCGTCGGTCTGGGCCTGGCGGTGACGCTCTTCGGTCAGTATTCGCAGGTCACGGGCCGACAGCGTGAGACGCAGACCGGCCGCCAAGAGCGTCGCCGTCGCCAACCACAGGGCGACCCAGGTGACCGTGTGGACGTAACCGATCAAGAGTATGGCCAGTCCACCGGCGGCGGCGAGACTCGGGAACGCCACGCCGGCGATGCGCTGGGCGCGCAGTGGATCGAGTGTCCGAGGCTTCAGCCACACGGACATCGACATCAGGACGATCGACGCCGGCCAGGCGACCGCGTTGAAATCGACCCCGAGTCTTGACGCGAAGATCGTCGAGGACGAGAAGAGGTTGGCGGTGTCGCCGATGACGTTCAGTGAGATACCCGCGGCGAGCAGGAACCACGGCAACGTCGAACGCCCGGAGAGCAGGACCGTGCCGCCGATCACCAAGGACAGGAGGAGCAGGTCGCCGATCGGATAGGCCAGGTTCGTGGTCGCGGTCGCGACGCTGCCGCCCGCGGCGTGCACGATGCTGTGGAACGCGAACGCGGCGCAGACCGCGGCCGCACCGAGTCCCGCGACGACGCCGTCGAGCCAGTTCGGCCGTGAGAGCCGGCCGAGTGCCGAGCGCAGGAGCTGCACCGTCGCGACGTAGGCCAACGGGTAGAACCCGATGTAGAAGACGTCCGCGATCGACGGAACCGCAGGTGTCTTCCCGCCCAGTGACTCGATCGTCAAGAAAACGTCGCCCAGCGACCA
>Ga0187855_10000782_pt1 | contig 26980 bp, 21 predicted proteins | sample June2016WEW_8_10_2_FD_132969 | JGI IMG/M metagenome (GOLD analysis project Ga0187855, IMG submission 132969) | Peatland microbial communities from SPRUCE experiment site at the Marcell Experimental Forest, Minnesota, USA - June2016WEW_8_10 | ecosystem: Environmental > Terrestrial > Soil >...
CGCCGATGATCGCGCGGCAGGTGGCCGGACAGCCGCCCGCCACGGCGCTGACAGCCGCGGGGCAGCCCGCGGCGGCGGTCCCGGGGCAGCCGCCGCCCGCGACGCCCGCGCCCACGGTCGCGCCGCTGCCGGCACCGGTGCCCGGCCAGCCGGCATTTGTACCCACAGCGCAGACCGCGGCAGGCGCTGCGCAGGCGGGAGCCGGCATCGCCCTGGAGGGAGAGCCTAAGCCCCAGGAGGGCGTCGCCACGCCGGAGTCAAAGCCCGTGGAGGGCGCCAAGCCCGCGGAGGCGCTTGAGCCGGAGCTGGCGACCCAGGCGGCGGAGGGGGAGGCTTCGAAGCCACCGGCCCCCGCCGAGGCCGTGCCGGTCGCCGCCGAGGCCGAGCCGACGCCCGCGCCGCAGGAGCTGCAGCCGCCCGAAGCGGAACCGGCCGTTGTGGCGGGCCCGCGCGTACCGGCGACCGTGGCGGCCGCCGCTGCCTCAACCGCGGTGGCGTCGCGCGTGGTGGATTCCCCTCCGGCAGCCGCTCCCCGAGCGCCCGTGCCGCCAGCGCCCGCGAAGCCCAGTGTCCCGGCCGCCGCGGCGGCGGTGAGCTCCAAACCGCTGCCGCCGCGGCCCCCCGCCCCGCGGCCAACCGCCGCGCCTGGCAGCGTGCGGGCGTTGGGACGGGATGGAGGCGCCCCCCCGAAGTTCCTCGTCGAAGAGGAGCCCTCCTCGCGCAAAGCCGTGGCGCTGGTCGCCGCCGGCGTGGTCGTGGGCGTGGTCGTGCTGGCCGCGATCCTGCTCTCCGGCGGCGGCGGGTCGAACAGCCCGGGCGCGGGCACGAGCGGGCACTCGACTGCGGCCGGTGGGCACCACCACGTTGTCGTGGCGAGCCCGGCGGAAACGCGCGTGATCGTGCTGAACGCGACCGAAGCGGAAGGGCTCGCGCACAAGCTCGCGTCGAACCTGCGCCAGAGCGGCTACACGCAGGCGCTGGCGTCGAGTGCGAAGCCGCCGAACGCCCGCTCGAGCTCGGTGGTGGAGTACGCGAACGGGCATCGCACCGAAGCGCAGCACGTCGGCCAGACGCTGGGCATCGGCGAAGTGACGCCGATTGAAGGCGCGGTCGCGTCGGCCGTGAACGGCACGAGCGTGGTGGTGATCGCCGGCGCCGACAAGGAATCGCTGGTCGGCTCCGGGAATGGCGAAGCGGCGTCGAGCGAAGGGGCGGCAGGTGGCTCCGCGGGCGCCGGGGCCGGCGAAGCGCAGGGCAACGAAGCCCCCGCCGCGAGCGAAACGCCAGCCGGCTAGTGGGCGCCCGGCCGACCCCGCCCCGCGAGCGCGCATGAACCCGGATACCCCGACCAGCAGCTTCCTGAAGCTCCCCGAGCGCAGCTCCAAGCCGCGCACGCGGGGCCTCACGCACGTGCTCGACCGGGGCCTGTCGGGCGCTGAGGTCGAGGGGCTGCTGGAGGTCGCCGGCGCGTACGTGGACATCGTCAAGCTCGGCTGGGGCACGGCGCTGGTGAGCGCCAACCTGAAGCCAAAGCTCGAGCGCTACGCCGCGCATGGCATCCCCGTTGTGCTCGGCGGCACGCTCACCGAGCTGGCGATCAAGCAGGGCCGCGTCGAGGGCCTGATCGCCTGGCTGAAGGAGCTGGGCCTGCACCACGTCGAGGTCTCAGACGGCACGATCGCGCTGGAGCCCGAGGCGAAGTCACACCTGATCCGCACCCTCGTCGCGGCCGGCTTCACCGTGCTGGCAGAGGTCGGCAGCAAGGACGCCGACGTCATCATGGCCCCATACGTCTGGGTCGAGCAGATCGAACGCGACCTGGAGGCGGGCGCCTGGAAGGTCGTCGCCGAGGCGCGCGAGTCGGGCACGGCCGGCATCTACCGGGCAGACGGCGAGGTGCGCAGCGGCCTGATCGACGAGATCGCGCACGCGGTGAACCCGGAGCGGATGATCTTCGAGGCGCCGCTGAAGGCCCAGCAGGTGTGGCTGCTGGAGTTCTTCGGCAGCGAGTGCAACCTCGGCAACATCGCCCCGAACGACGTGCTCTCGCTGGAGACGCTGCGCCTGGGGCTGCGCTCGGACACGGTCGAGCGCTTCGCATTGGATGGAAAGGATTAATCAGAATGGGCTTCGCCCCCCAAGGGGGCTCCGCCGGGCGGCGCTCGCCCGGTGAGTCAGCGGAGGCTTACAAGCTGGCGCGTGTGGTGTTTGCTGCGTTGGTTGTGGCCTGCTTCGTCGCGTTTGTGTTGACGCAGCGGCTGAAGCACACGCCGACGCCGGTGCAGGAATTCAAGATGGATACAAGCTTCACCCCGACCCGTGTGCCGGCGGCGGGCTGCCGGGGGAGGGTGCCCCCACGACTGGTGAACTCGAGTGAATGGGTGGAGTACCTCGCATTCAAGATCGCGCAGGCCGATGAAGTGACAGTCGAGATCGTCGACTCCGCCAACCACAGCGTCGCGACGATCGTGCGTGACCTGCCGGTGGAAAAATACAAACCGCTGTCACTGTGTTGGAACGGCCAGCTCGGCCCGACGCAGAGTGGTGGTCTGGCGCCACCGGGTGAATACCGCCTGCGGGTGAGCCTGCGCAACCAGGATCTTTCCCGCTACTCCACGACCAGCTTCAAACTGGAACCACATCCGTGAGCACCGCGATCCTGGCCACCGCACACGGCTTTGGGGAGGGCGTCGAGAAGCTCGGCGTGATCGTGGTGGCGCTGCTCGTCGCCTTGGTCGTGCTCGGGCGCCCGCCGCGGGTATCAGGACGACAGCGGGCGCTCGCCGTGCTCGCCGTGCTGGTGGTGACGCCGGCGCTGCTGCTCGCCGATATCTGGCACACCTCGCAGTTGACACACCTGCGTAACCAGCCCGCGAAGGCCGCCGCGGCGGTCGTCCTGGGCCTGGTGGTCGTGGCCGTGATCGCAGTCGTCATCCACAGGCGACCCCGGGCATTTCCGCTGCTGGCGATCTTCGCGCTGCCGTTCCGCCTGCCGATCGCGACCGGCGGCAGCACCTCCAACCTGCTGATCCCGCTCTACCTGGTGGTGGGGGCGGGCGCGCTGGCGTACGCACTCCCGCGATTGTCGGCCGCGCCCCCAGCGCGGGCCGACCCCACACACGACGGCGCACCCGAGCCGGCGCCGACCGGCTGGTGGGCGCGGATGATCTCCCCGCGTGGCCTGGAATGGCTGCTGCTCGCCGCGGTGGTGCTGTACGCGCTGCAGGCCGCGTACTCCGCCGACTTCTCCAAGGCGCTGGAGAACATGGTCTTCTTCTATGTGCCGTTCGCGCTACTGTTCGCGCTGCTGCGCGAGGTCGATTGGACGCGCGAGCTGCTGCTGCAGTGCCTGGCGGTGGCGGTCGCCCTCGCGGTGCTGTTCGCGGGGATCGGCTTCGTCGAGTACGACCGCAAGCAGCTGTTCCTGAACCCGAAGGTGGTGGCGGCCGACCAGTACGGCAACTACTTCCGGGTCAACTCGCTCTTCTTCGACCCGAACATCTACGGCCGCTTCCTCGCGCTGGTGATGATCGGGGTGACCACCGGAGTACTGTGGAGCGTACGCCGTCGGCCAGTGCTGCTCGGCGGCGCGGTGCTGCTGTGGCTGCTGGCGGGCCTCGTGACGAGCTTTTCGCAGTCGAGCATCGCCGCGCTGCTGTTGGGCCTCGCGGTGCTGGCCGCCTACCGATGGGACGTGCGCGGCACGGTCTACGTGACGGTCGCGCTGGCGGCGATCGCGCTGGTCCTGGTGGCGGTGGCGCCGGCGAGCCTGCACCTCGGGCTGACGGGGAAAGGCGGCTCGGCGAGCAACGCGACCAGCGGCCGCACGAAGCTGATCGAAGGGGGGCTGCGCCTGTTCGCCGACCGGCCTGTGCAGGGCTTCGGCCCGGGCTCGTTCGCGCAGGAGTACCGCGCCCACGAACACGTGACCAGCACCAGCGCGACCTCGGCCTCGCACACGATCCCGATAACGGTGGCGGCCGAGCAGGGGATCGTCGGTCTGGCGCTGTACGTCGCGCTGTTGGTGTCGGGCTTCGCGGTCCTGTTCCGCGGGGCGGGCCGATCCCCACCCAGGATCGCGCTGGCGGCGTGCTTTGCGGCGCTGGTGCTGCACACCTTCACCTACGCCGACTTCCTCGAGGACCCGGAGACGTGGGTACTGCTGGGCATCGGCGTTGCGTTGGCCTGCGCACGGGGCGCCAGCGAGCCCCAGAGTCGCTCTGCGGTGAGCGTCGAGCCGGCCGCGCTGACAAGCTGAGGTCGTGCGCGACTACCTGAAGCGCCTGTTGACCAGCGGCGCGGCTTACCAGGCGGCCGACATCGTGGCCAAGGGCCTGGCGGTGATCCTGCTGCCGCTGTACACGCGCCACGTGCCCACCGAAGGCTATGGGGCCTACCAGTCGCTGCTCACCGCGGTGATCCTGTCGAGCATCTTCCTGCGCGTGGGGCTGGGGGAGGCGTTCGTGCGCTTCTACTTCACGGACCACGACCAGCAGCGACGCGCCAGGATCGCGCGCACGGTGACGGCGACGGTCGCGTGGACGACGTCGGTGGCGGCGCTGATCGCCCTGGCCTTCTCGGCCGACCTCTGCCAGCTGATCCTGGGCTTCCGCGACCCCGACCTGATGGACTGCGCGATCCTCGGCATGTGGGCCTTCACGAACCTCGAAATGGCCTACGCCCAGCTGCGCGTGGACGAACGCGCGCGCGCCTACCTGTACGCCTCGATGGCAAACGTGGCGATGACCGTCACGTTCACGGTCCTGCTGGTCGTGTTCGCGGACCAGCAGGCCAGGGGCCTCCTCCTGGGCAACTTCGGAGCCTCCGCCATCGTCGTCCTCGGCCTCTGGGTAGTGCTGGCGAGAGCCCATCGATTCTCCCTCCGTTTCCGCATCCACGACCTGCGCGCGATGCTCCGCTTTGGCGTGCCCACCGTGCCGGCCGACGCCAGCGTCTACGCGCTGCAGGTCGTGGACCGCCTCTACCTCTTCCGCGTCTACTCGCAAAGCGCGGCCGGCCTCTACTCGATCGCGCTGCAGCTCGCCACCGTGGTGTTCCTGCTGGTAAGGGGCTTCCAGTACGCGTGGCCACCGCTGGCCTACTCGATCAAGAGCGACAAAGAGGCCTCGCGGCTCTACGCCCTCGTCACCACCTACTACGTGCTGGCAACGGGCCTGATGGTGTGCGGCGTGGCGCTGCTGGGCCGCTGGCTGGTGCGCCTGCTCTCGGCCCCCGAATACTTCGGCGCCTACAAGGCGCTGCCCTGGCTCGCGCTCGGCTGGGCGCTGTACGGCCTCTACCCGGTGCTGATGGTGCTGGCGGGCCGCGCAGGCAACACCACCCGCAACTTCCCCGCGGCCGCCGCCGGCCTCGCCGTCAACGTGGCGCTGCTGCTCCTGCTCGTGCCCAAGGGCGGCGCGAACCTCGGCATCGCCGGCGCGGGCCTCGCCCTCTGCGGCGCCTACATCGCGATGCTCGCGGTCCTCTACACCCTCACCCGCTCGCTCTTCCACGTGGCGTTCGACTGGCCGCGCCTCGCGCTGCTGGTGGCGATCTTCGCGGCGGTCGCGGTCTCGGGCGAGCTGCTGCTCCCGACCAGCGGCTTCGGCGGCCTGGTCCTGCGGGCCCTGTGGTTCCTACTAGCCCCCGCGCTGCTGATCATGACCCGCTTCTTCACCGCCCGCGAGCTGCGCGGAGCCCGCGACCTCGTCCGTGCGGCACGCACAAGAATCACCCAGCCAGCCAAGCCCTGAGCGCCCCACGCGCGGGGATGCTCCCCAGGACTTGACCCTAGGACTTGACAAGTACCTCGCGTCCTGCTTATAATCGTCTCATCTCGGCACCAACGTCGGTAGCCGAGCCGTCTTGAACATAAGGGTCTGGTTTGTGGTCGGGCCTCCAGTGGCCGGCCTTCGAAGCACTGGCAGGGGTTTCTCTGGGAGAGGGACCGGGTCTATTCCGATGAGGGAGTTGGTTTTCGCGTGCTTTTGAGAGGGATGAACGTGCCAGGGGTCATTGCACCCCGCGTAGAGAGTGATGCTAGATGCGCCAGCATGGCGCTGTCGCATCTCTCTCTCTCTCTCTCTCTCTTCGGCTAGGGGTCTAGCCGAGGCACCACCTCATCGGGCGCGTTTGCGCCGCTTTGTCTTCGTCTCCGCGTGGGGGTGGGTTAGACGTGCGCGTGTAACCAAGTCTTCGCTGGTCGCGCCCCTCGGCGCATCGTCTTGTAATCGAGGGGTTGTCCCCTCTGTCTCGGAGGGGATGGTTCGATGAATGCTGCTCGTACGCTGCTCCTGGCGACGCTCTGCGTGACCGCCGGTGCCCTGACGCTCTCAAACGCCCCCGCCCTGGCGTTCGGGGCGTGTCCCAACGAACAGTTGCGTGCCGAACAGCCCTTCGGTTTGAATCTCCCTGACTGTCGCGCGTATGAGATGGTCTCACCTCTCGAAACGAACGGCAACGACGCGACCGACTCCTTCACTGAAGATGCCAGTCGCGCCTCGGTGTCTGGTGATGCGATCACCTTTGATTCCAGGGGTTCCTTCGCCGACCCTACGGGGTCCGATTACGAAAATCAGTTTCTCTCGCGGCGCGGGTCGAGTGGGTGGTCGACGCAGTCGATCACGCCCCCGTACAAGGCATACGCTAGCGAAGGGTTTTATGATCCCTACTCGGGACTGGTTTTCACGCCAGAACTCTCCACGGGGGTCGCGAGGACTGATGTTCCGCTGGCCACCGAAGCGCCCGCGGGACTCGATGAGCTGTACGCGGCAGATTTCGCCAGCGGTTCCTACCAGTGGCTGTCAACCCCGCCCACTGGCGAAGAACCTTTTCTCGAGGGCTACGGGCCTGCTCTTATGGGTGCTTCCACCGACCTCAGCCACGTGCTCTTCGCGCACGAAGACTCGTTGTACGAGTGGGTGGACGGCGAGGTGAGCCTCGTCGGTGTTGCCAATAGCGGTGAAGGGATGAATGCCGTCGCTGGTTCGTACGTTGAAAACGAGAACCCCGGTGGACTGGGGTTTCACTTGAAAGATGCCTGGTATGCGATCTCCTCCGATGGCTCGCGCGTCTTCTTTACGAGTCCCGGCCTAGCGGGCCAGTTGTATGTGCGTGAGAACGCCGAACGGGCGCAGAGTCCTTTGAGTGGTGAAGAATGCACGGATTCCAGCGATGCCTGCACGATCGAGGTGTCGGCTTCGCAGAAGACCAGTGGCAGTGGACCGAAAGGGGCAGATCTAAATCAGGGAGAGGCGCGTTATTGGGGCGCGAGCGCGGATGGCTCAAAGGTGTTCTTCACAAGCGATCAGGAGCTCACGAACGATGCCAACACGGGAGTCTCCGACCGGCAGGAAGTCCTTTTCGAAAACGCTACTGGTGGCACTTATACGCTCACCTTAAGGGGGCAGACGACCGCGCCGATCTCCTACCCCGCCGCCCCAGTCGAACTTCAATCGGCTCTCGAAGGACTCCCGTCGATTGGGGCGGGAAATGTCGCCGTGAGCGCGGCAGGGGGATCGGGGGATACCGTGACCTTCGAGGGCGATCTCGCTGGAGTCGAACAGCCCCCGTTGACGGCTGACGGGTCGTTTCTGACTAAAGGCGGCTCTGTTGGTGTGAGGGTCCTTGCTCGGCCCGGGAGTGACCTGTACGAATACAATTTGGAAAGCGGCCGTCTTGCCGATTTGACGGTCGATACTTCGGACGTCGCGGAAGGCGCGGCTGTGCAGGGCGTGGTGCAGATCTCAGAAGACGGCTCGTACGTGTACTTCGTGGCGAATGGGGTACTGACGACGGAAAAGAGCGCACTGGGAGCACAGGCCGAAGCGGGTAAGCCGAACCTGTATGTCTCCCATAAAGGCGGTGCGCCGACGTTCATCGCGACTCTCGCCCCTGGCAATAATCAAACGGAAGCGGGCGATTCACCGGACTGGGGGAGGGCGCAAACCCTGGCCGGTCCGGCTACCAATACGGCCGCGGTGAGCCCGGATGGGGCGCGCCTGGCGTTCCTTTCAGAACGAAGTCTGACGGGCTACGACAACGAGCTCGCGGAAAACGGTGTGGGCACATGCGAAGATACAAATGGCAATGCGGCAAAACACAATAATAAATGCAGGGAGGTTTACCTCTACGACGCAGAAACGGGTGGGCTTGTGTGCGCTTCGTGTGACGCGAGCGGGGGGCGGCCGGTCGGCCCTTCGAGCCTCAATCCCGGAGCGAGCCCCTATGAGTACTCGTATAGGCCGCGTAATTTTTCTGAAGCTGGCGTCCTGTTCTTTGATAGTTACGACGCGCTTGTGCCTCATGCCAGTGATGGTCGCGAGAATGTTTATGAGTTTGAGGATGGTCACGTCTATCCGATCTCTGATGTGGCGGGTGGCTATGAATCGTTTTTCCTTGACGCGAGCGCGAGCGGGGATGATGTGTTCTTCGGGACCGCTGATCAGTTGTTGCCGGAAGATAGGGAGAGCAATGTGGTTGTGTGGGACGCGAGGGTGGATGGTGGGTTCCCGGTGTCGGTGTCGCCGCCGCCGTGCGATAACGGCGACTCGTGTAAGCCGCCGCCGACGCCGCAGCCTGCGGTATTCGGGGCTCCGGCGAGCGCGACGTTCGCCGCAGCCGGGAATCTCCCGTCGATATCCGCGCCGGCGGCGGCGGTAAAGGTCAAGACGACCACTGCGCTCAAGGTCGAACAGCTTGCCAAAGCGTTGAGGCTGTGCAAGCAGGATAAGAAGAAGGGCAAGCGCACTGTGTGCGAAAGGCGAGCAAGGAAGCGATATGGCACGTCGAAACCGAAGCGCACCGAAAAGGCTAGCAACATACGGAGGGCAAGTCGATGACCACCTTCAAAGCTCTCCAACGGCCAGCCAGGCGCCTCCAGTTGTTTGTAGTTGCCCTGCTCCTTGTCATGCTCGCGTTTGTGCCGAGCGCGATGGCCGGGTTCGGGTTGGAACGCTTCGCAGTCGGGGCGACCAACGAGAATGGATCGCCAGATGTGCAGGCTGGGTCCCACCCGTACGCGCTGACGGGCACGTTTGTGTTGAACGAACCCAAGGCGGTCGAAGAAGGAGGGCTTCTCCTTCCGCAGGGTGATCTGAAGGATACTAGGCTAGAGCTGCCGCCCGGTTTCGTTGGGGACCCGGACGCCGCACCGAAATGTGGCTATCAGACATTCGTACGCCAAGAATGTCCGAACGAAACAGCGGTCGGCATATCGGCCGTCTTGGTTACGGAGGTTCAACGGAGGCTGAAACTCTTTTATCAGTACGAGCCGGTTTACAATCTGGTGCCTCCGACGGGTGTCGCGGCTGAGTTCGGCTTTATTGTGGCGGGAAGCACGCCGGTGTTCCTGGATGCGTCTGTCAGGACGGGTGGGGATTACGGTTTGACGATCACTGCGTCGGATATCGACCAAGGGGTAGAGCTATACGCGAGCAAGGTGACGATCTGGGGTGTGCCGGCGGACCCAGTCCACAACGACGTGCGTGGACTATGCGTGCACAGAGTTCTGGCGAAGGTCGGCGATGATACTACCGCTGGTGCTGGTTTAGGCGAAGGCGAAGACGAACGGGAAAGCCCCGCGATCCCTTATCCCGGCGCAGAAGAAGGGCAGCTGGAATCCCTTGGTGAATGTCCTACGCAGGCGCCGGAGGTGCCGTTACTGACGAATCCAACGTCCTGTGGGGTGCCGCGCACGGCGACGTTCAGCGCGGACTCGTGGGAGGAGCCGGGAATCTTCTCCGGCGAAAGGACGAAGACGACCTCGCTGCCCGAGTTGACGGGCTGTGAAAAGCTCGATTTCAGCCCGACGATCAGTGTGGTCCCGGATGGTACGGGGGGCAGTACCCCGACGGGGTTGAACGTCGATGAGCACGTGCCGCAGGAATCGACGGAAAACCCAGTTGGGTTGGCAGAGGCCGACGTGAAGAACACCACGGTGACGCTGCCCGAAGGGGTGCAGATCAGCCCGAGCGCCGCAGATGGGCTACAGGCGTGTACCCAGGCTGAGATCGGGCTGCACAACGCGGAAGCGCCAACGTGCCCGGAAGCATCGAAGGTCGGCACTGTAGAAGCCAACACACCGCTGCTACCGGAACCGCTGAAGGGCGCGGTGTATCTGGCGACCCAGAACGAAAACCCGTTCGGGTCGTTGATCGCGCTGTATCTCTTCGTCGAAGATCCGGTCGCGGGAGTGTTGATCAAGGTTGCGGGGCAGGTGTCGCTGAACCCGATTACGGGGCAGCTCGCAACGACCTTTCCGAACACGCCGCAGCTGCCCTACAGCGACTTCAAGCTCGACTTCTTCGGGACCGATCGTGCGCCGCTGACGACACCAGCATCGTGCGGCACGTACACGGCAGAAACGTCGATCGAACCGTGGTCGGGTACCCCGGCGGTGCACCCGTCGTCGCACTTCCAGATCACGAGTGGCCCGAACGGCACGCCGTGCTCTAGCCCACGGCCGTTCGCGCCGGTGTTCCAGGGCGGCACCACGAACATCCAGGCCGGGGCGTACACCCCATTGACGATGACGATGACCCGCCCGGACGCCGACCAGACCCTCGGGAAACTCTCGGTCGTGTTCCCACCGGGCATCTCCGCGGGGTTGCAGAACGTGAAGCTGTGCGGGGAACCGCAGGCCGCCAGCGGGGAATGCCCCGCGGCGAGCCAGATCGGGCAGGTGATCGCAAGCGCCGGCCTCAGCAACGACCCCTACAGCGTCGAAGACGGCAAGGCGTACATCACCGGCCCGTACGAGGGCGCCCCATTCGGCGTGGACGTCGTGGTCCCGGCGGTCGCGGGACCGTTCAACCTGGGGACCGAGGTGGTCCGCTCGAAGGTCGAGGTGGACCCGACGACCGCACAGTTGACGGTCGTGAGCGACCCGTTCCCGACGATCCTGGATGGCATCCCGTTGCAGTTGCAGCACATCAACGTGACGGTCAACCGCCCGGGGTTCGTGTTCAACCCGACCAGCTGCGAACCGATGAAGCTGACTGGCCAGCTGGAAAGCTCAGAAGGTGCTATCGCGAACGTCTCCTCACCGTTCCAGGTCACAAACTGCGGGTCCCTGTCGTTCAAGCCGGAATTCCAGGTGTCCACCGAAGCGAAGACCTCCAGGACCGAAGGCGCGACGCTGCACGTCAAGCTGACGCTCCCCGGTGGTGCGCAGGGCACGAAAACGAACGTCAAAGAGGTTAAGGTGTCGCTGCCCAAACAGCTCCCCTCGCCGTTGAAAACGCTGCAGAAGGCGTGCACCGAAAAGGTGTTCGCCGAAAACCCTACGAACTGCCCCACGGCGTCAAGGGTCGGCGAAGCGCACGTCACGACGCCGGTCCTGGAAGGTGGCCTGAAGGGCCCGGCGTACTTCGTGAGCCATGGTGGCGCGAAGTACCCGGAACTGATTATGGTGCTGACCGGCGAGGACGGCGTCACCGTCCAGGTGCACGGCGAAACGTTCATCAGCAAACAGGGCATCACGACCGCGACCTTCGCCACGGTGCCGGACGTGCCGTTCTCGACGTTCGAACTGGAACTCCCCAAACGGGAATACCCCGCGCTCAGCGCCAACGGGAACCTCTGCCAGGCCCAGGCTGCGGGGAAGCTGCTGATGCCCACCGAAATGGTCGGGCAGAACGGCAACAAAATCAACCAGGAAACGAAGATCTCCGTGACGGGCTGCCCGAAAACGAAGAAGGTGGTGCACCACAAGAAGAAGCACAAGGCGGCCAAGCGCGGGAAGGGCAAAAGGACGCGCAAGGGGTAAAAGACCGTGCCTGCCTCCGCTGAACGTGCCTCCCCGCGCGGTGCCCCCCAGTCTCCGGGGGGCCGCACGGGTGGGGGCGCTGCGCGCAACGGAACCGGCCCGAATGGTCAGTACAAGCGCGAAAGCGCCCCGGGCGCGGTGGGGCGCTCCGGCCTCGGGGAGATTCAGCGCGCGCGAATCCTGACCGCCATGAGCGAAGTCGTGGTCGAGCGCGGCGCCGGCGTGGTGACGGTCGCGGACGTGGTCGGCCGCTCGGGCGTCTCGCGGCGCACCTTCTACGAACTCTTCGGCGACCGCGAGGACTGTTTCATCGCCGCGTACGACCGCGCGCTCGCGCTCGCCGCCGAGAGCGTGATCTCCGCGTACCGCTCCGACGGGAAGTGGAACGAGCGGGTACGGGCCGGCCTGCAGGCGCTGCTCCTCTTCCTCGACGCGGAGCCGAGCCTGGGCTACCTAGCGATCGTCGGATCCCAGGCCGCGGGCCCCCGCGCGCTGGAGCGCCGCGCCGCCACCGTGCAGACGCTGATCGCCGTGGTCCACGAGGGCGCCCGCGATTCGCGCGGCGTCCGCCGCCCGGACCGCCTGATGGCCGAGGGCGTCGTCGGGGCGATCCTCGCGATCCTCGCGAACCGCCTCGCCGCCCCCAACCGCAAGCCGCTACTCCCGCTCCTAAACGCCCTGATGGGAATGATCGTCCTCCCCTACCAAGGCACGGCCGCAGCCGAGCGCGAGCTACGGGCACCCAAGCAAAAGCCCCGCACGACCAACCCGCCCCCCCGCGTCGATGCCCTGCGCGACCTCGAGATGCGCCTCACGTACCGCACGATGCGGGTCCTGCTCGCGATCGGGGAGTTCGAGCACCAACCCGCCAAAGGCCCCAAGGGAGCGCGCGCGACGGGCGCACAATCAAACGGCCAGGCCCCAAGCAACCGCCAGGTCGCCGCCGCCGCCGGCATCGCGGACCAGGGCCAGATCTCAAAGCTGCTCGCGCGCCTGCAGACCCTCGGCCTGATCGAGAACACGGGCGGGGACCACGCCAAAGGCGAGCCGAACGCCTGGCATCTGACCGCCAAGGGGCAGGGCGTGACGAAGACGCTGCGCGAGGCCGCCTGAGACCTGCACGTGATCGACTCACTGAGTTGAGCTGGCCAGAACAGATCGCCGGGAGCCTACGGCCCGGCCGGCCCAACGGTCGGCGCCTTCACATGCGCGCCCTGCTGTTCGTTGCTGGCGGTCACGACAGCTGTGATGAAGAAGCCGACGTCTTCGGTCGTGACCTTATGGGAGGAGGTCGTCCCGCCGGCGATCCGGTAGCAGTATTCGGCTTCCTGGTCGTTGCAGCGCTCCCACTGGTAGGCGTAGTGCAGTTTTTTCAGCGCGCCAGACCACGTGCCGGTCGTCACCTTCAACGTGTCCCCCGTCTTTGGTGTGCCGGAGATCGCGGGCGCTACGGTGGTCACGATCGGCAGCTGGTAGTCCCAGATGGCGTTGCCGCTGGGAAAGAGGATGTTGCCCTCGGCGACGGGGCCGAGCGCGCCTTCGAGCGCGGCGTCCTGCCAGACGATCTTCCCGCTGGCCGCTTCGGCGGCTCCGAAGTAGGTCCCGAGCTCGGTCGAGTAGACGCCATAGACGAGGTTGCCGGCGAGCGTGGGGCTGTTCTGCGAGCCGGGGTCGGCCCACAGCGGGGCGCCGGTCTTGGGATTCATCGCGACGATGCCGCTGCCCGCCGGGTAGCCGCAGTTGCCCCCGGCGTAGGGCGAGCACGGCCCCGGGTTTTCATAGCCGTAGCCGGCGAACACGGCCGACTTGCCCGCGGCGATGTCGCCGCCGAACCATGATCCTGGGTCCCACCAGCTGAGCAGCCCCGATTTGGCGGACACGCCGGCGATGCGCCCGGTGGCGTAGCCGGCCATCGCCCAGGCGTAGACCTCGCCGTGAGCGACGGTGGGCTCGGAGATGCTCGATGGGTCCCAGGTTTCGTAGAAGTCCCGGTGCCAGCTCTGGGATCCGGAGGAGGCGTTCAGGGCAATCAGTTCGGCGGCGTAGCTTTCGCCGCTGGGCACCCAGGCGGTGTAGTAGAGTTCGCCCGAGAGGTAGGCGACATTCGAGTAGCCGTCGCGCGGGTTGGTCGCTTCGTGCTCCCACAGCTGGCTGCCGGTCAGGGCGTCAACGGCGTAGATCTCATCGTTGCCGCCGTTGAAGAACACGCTACCGCCGGCGATGACAGGGGACGACACGACGCCTCCGCCGGTTGCGAAGCGCCACTTGAGCGCGCCGGTGGCCGTTTCGATCGCGTAGCAGTTGCCGTCGAAGCTGCCGACGTAGAGCACACCATCGGAGACGGCGGGAGTCTCGAGCACGGAGGCGCCGGTCTGGTATTCCCACAGCTTTTCGCCAGTCGCGAGGTCGAGGGCATAGACGACGCCGTTGCGCAGCCCAAAATAGGCCACCCCTTTGACGACGGCGGGCTCGCTGTACTCCTCGTAGGCGGAGGATGGGTCGCTGAACACCCAGCCACGTGCGAGGCCGGGCAGCGTCGACGGCGTGAGGGTCGTTTCGCCGGTGTCCTCGCGCGTGTTGGCGGGGCCGTTGCCGAATCCGTTCCATTCGTTTGCCGCCGAGGCGAGGCCCGGAGCGGCGAGCGCGGCCGCAAAGGTACACAGCACCGCGAGGATGCTCAGCGCGGCTGGGTTGCGGCGTTCGCTCATGCGTGGAGGCGTGGAGGCGAGGGTGGGGTGTTCTGCCGGCCTGGGTTACAGAGCGTCGTTATTACGACTTGTCGTCGCGATCTCCACACGGATGCTCTTATATCGAGCGCGCTGCCCGCAAAAAGTTACCTTCCTGTATCTGCGCAGGGGTAGGCCAGCGCGTCGCGCGGGGTGGGCAGGAGGGCCTTGAGATCCTCGTCTTTGGTGCACCCGACCTCGGCGAGAATCCGCGCGAGGACGTGGAGGGCCGGCGCGACTGGTGGGCTGAATAGCGCCCGGTGGGTAACGCCTTTTGCTAATTGTATGGGCTCGCGTAACCCGAACAGGAGGTCGGAGTGCGATGACGGAGCACAGGATCGGCACGCAGGAGCAGTGGCAGGCGGAGCGCGATGAGCTGCTCGAGCCCGCGATGGCCTTCTACGGCCTGCTCGACCGGACGCCGAAGGGCCGCGACGAGAGCGCAACCGAGCCGCTGTGGATCCAGCGTCACGACGAGTACAAGTAGACCTCCGACCTTGCCATTCGCCGGTGATGCGCCGGATCACGGGATCCTCCTCAGATCCGATCGCAAGAAGTGCCCACTTTGGCGCGTTCTTCGGTGCCCAGCGACGCGGGCGTGCGGATCGAGTCCAGCAGCTTGGCCTGCGCGGCCGGCACCCTCCTCAGGCGAATGGCCCCCTTGGGCATCGCCGCCGCCTTCAAGGCGCTCCGCACGGAGCGAGCTGCGATCAGCGCGCGGGCGCTTGGCGACGCCGGTGGTTCGACGGGCACATTGGGAGCGTTGGCCTGCGCGGCCGCGGCGTGCAGATGGTGCACCGGCGAGCAGCGCTCGTAGGGTTGGATGTCGACTTCGTTCTCGCCGCCGGGGAACGCGTACAGGGCGCGCGAGTAGTACAGCAGCCCGTCGGCGCAGCGAACGATGCGTTTCAGCGTGAGCCCGCCCTTTTCGACGATGAACTTGCCCGCGGCGCAGTCCGGCTTGCAGTCGTTCTCGTGGATCGTGACCGATGCGCTCGCCCGCGCTGCCCCGTAGCCTTCTGGGCGGCTGTTGAAGTAATCGACTTCGCTGACGTAAAGGTTGCCATCGCCACAGGCGAGCGTGATGCTGGCCGGGCGGAAGGTGTGACCGCGACAGTCCTTGTTGGCAACGTAGACCCGCGGATGGCGCTTGGGTGCGCTGTGGGCCGCCGCCCCCGCCCCCGCGCTGGCAGCGCAAGCCGCTACAGCAGCGATGCCAAGCACCGCGAGCGAAGCTAAAGCGATCCTTATGCGGACTGCCATGGCTTTCCTTTTACCCAAGATCCCTACGCGTCAGCAGTCGGTGGCTTTGCCGTTGGTGGTGGAGGCGCGTGCTGGGATGCGTCGTGCCTTGCCTCCGATTAGAGCTTGACGGTGGGTGCGAGGTGGCGCAGGACCTCGATGCGTTGGGCGAGGTTGCGCCCTCCGGCGACCACCAGCCATGTGTTGCCATGACGGGTCGCGGTCAGTTCACCTTTGAAGTCGCCCGGACCGTTGAAGAAGCCTGGCGCTCCGGCTACCGGTGTCAAGCCGGGTATCGCGGCCGGGACGGCGCCGGGGTGGGCGGCGTCGAGCAGGATCGCGGCGTCCAGTGGCCAATGTTGCAGGTAGTACTCGGTGTCGATGCACGAGAAGAACGCACGACCCACGAGCTTGCCGGGGAACGGCCTGATCGTGCTGGCGAGGTGGCTCCACTGTGGTACCAGTCCGTGCAGGCCGCTGGCATGCAGCGTGCAGGGACCGTGCCCTGAGGTGTTGGGTCGTTCGATCGGTTCGCGCACGACCCGGTTTGGGATTGGGCGCCCCAGCCCGTCGAGCGCCACGATCGTCGGTTCGGGTGGCGGTGAAGCCACATGCCTTGGCACGGGGGTGCTCGTGACTCGTGTGTGACGCGGTATCGGTGGTGCGCGGAACTGTATCCGGGCAGCCCGCAGACCATATGGCAGCCCAGGTGGCACGATTGTGGGGACTCGCCGGCGGCCGTTTACGAGGATGGCGGCAACCTGCGGAGTGCTCACAACAACGATCGAATACCTGCCTGTAACGGCGCTTCCACCGCTCATGCGCATGGCCAGCGGCGCTGAAGTCACGGGCGTCATCGCGCACCCTCCGCCGCCGATGCCGCCGGAGCCTTCTTCCACGCGCACGCACCACCCGTACTGGCCGCCGTCAAGCGCGGGAGATAGGCGCAGGTGGAACCCGGCGGCAACCGGCGCTTTGCTGTGTGTCGCGCCGGCGCTATCGGAGCGATCGCCATGTCGGGGGCTCGCAGGCGAGCCGCCCCCCGTGGCAGCCCACACGAGGGCGGTGACGCACGCCATTGCGAGCAGTGCACCGAGGGCGACGCGGACGCGACGTATGCGTTGGCGGCGCCTGGCCTCTTCAATGACGCCCTGCTCGGGTCCAGCCGGCACAGTTGGGGGCACATTGGAAGAGGGCTTGTCGCGGAGCAGTGTGGGCATCGCTCAGCGGAGGCCCTGAATTATCGAGATCAGCTCATCGGGCTGGTAGCCCTGCTGTCGCGCGAAGCCGACGAGCTCGCGAGCACGAGCGATCACCGCGCCTCGCTGGGGGGTGCCGCTTACGCGCGCGCCGAGCCCACGGCGGAACTCCAAGAGCCCTTCCTCGCGCAAATCGCGTAGGGCGCGCAGCACCGTGTTGGTGTTGACGGCCATAACCGCCGCGAGATCGCGGGCGGGCGGTAGGCGCTCTCCGGGCTTGGCCTCGCCGTCGGCGATCGCGCGACGGATCTGCGCGGCGACCTGATCGTGCAGGGGCGTGGGGTCTGAACGGTCGATGCTCTCGAGCATTGTGCTACTCATATTAGCATCATACACATCACGTGAAGGGGGCACCTATCTGCCCAACAGTTCGCTGCCTGGCGCGACAAATCTCTAGACCTCCCTCGGGACCATGATCCAAGGCGGTCGTCTGGGCTGCGCTCGCCCGGTGAGGTGGCTGTGGCGTGGGACCTGTGTAGCGATGCTCGCGGTCGCGCGAGTGGGAACGATCACCTACAGGAGATTTGGCACGCGCCTGTAGCGAAGGTAGACGACGCGAGAGCCAAACGTCTTCGTCTCGACCAACTCCAGGTTGATGCTTGCGTCCAGGGTCGGGAAGTAGGGCGTGCCGCCGCCGAGTAGGACCGGGCTGACGAACAGCCGCCACTCGTCGATCAGGCCCGACTTCATACACGCACGGGCGAGGCCGGCGCCGCCGACGGCGATGTCCTTTCCGGGCTGTTCCTTGAGCCTCGCGACCTCCTCGCCGACGCCGTCGCAGGCCAGCCTGGTGTTGCCCACCACGCTCTCCAGCGTGCTGGAGAACACGACCTTCGGCAGGGCCTTCCAGATTTGGGCGAACTTCACGTGCTCCGCGACGAGCGGACTCTCCTCGGCGGTCTCCCAGTAGACCATCGTTTCGTAGAGCCGCCGTCCGCAGAGATGCACGCCAATCTCCTGTGTCTGCTGAGTGTGGAACCGAAACAGCTCCTCATCGGGCACCGTCCAGTCGATCGCGCCATCGGGTCCGGCGATGTAGCCATCCAGTGACATGGTCATCGAGAAGATCAGCTTCCGCACCACAATCCTCCTTCGGTTGCGTGGGTGCTCTCTTGTGGGCATCGGTTGCTTCGTTGTCGAGCGAGATCTGCATTTTGTGGATATTGACGGGGCGACAGGCGAACCGTTGGCAGGCGGGTGTAATGGCGGACCGCTGGTTTAGCGTTCCCCGGCCGTCTGGCTGAACGTCGCGCGGAACCGGCTCTCATGCCGAGTTCGTCAATCCACGGCCGTCCGTGGGACTACCCCGTTGCTACCCGCCTCCCAGGGCGCCTTTCGGCAGCTTGACCCTGCGGGTGAGGATTTCCAGGCCGAGGACGAGTGTTCGGATCACGCCGAGTTGGCGCACGAGGCTGATCGAGTCGGAGTGCCCGCAGTCTTCGAGGATTCTGCCGTCTTGGGCGAAGTGGCTGATGGTGATGCCGCGCAGCGTGACCCGCCGTCCGTGATAGTTGCCGTCCAGGACCCATCTGGAGGCGACGCGGCTGCCCTCCGTTATCTGCTCGTCGGCGCTCATTCGCAGGTTCTTGAAGATGGCCATGTAGAAGGCGACCGATTCGCGCCCTCCGTCGTAGCCGTGGAATGTCATGTCGTTGATGTGATCCACGAAATCGGGGCGGTAGAACTCTTCCATGCGGGACAGGTCACCCGCGCAGACGATCTCGATTGCCTGTCGTGCCTGTGCTGCGTAGTCGTGTTCGGTGGTGGTCATGCACCCGAGCATACACGACAAGAATGTAGTAGTGTGTGGGTTGTGGCGGGAAGGCCGAAAAAGGCGAGCGGCGGGCTGGCACCGCTTGAGTCCGAGGTGATGGAGGCGGTTTGGCAGGCCGACGCGCCGGTATCGGTGAGGCAGGTCCTCGATGCACTCAACTGGCGTCGAGCAGAACCGTTGGCCTATACGACCGTGATGACTGTGATGAACCGGCTCGTCGCAAAGAACGTCCTCGCTCGCCACGGCGAACGACGAAGCTACGTGTACGAGGCGACCGCCGCCGACGCGGCCGGGATCGCGGTGCAGAACGTGCTCCGCACCTACGGGGACGCGGCGGTCACGCACTTCGTGGATGAGGTGCGCGCCGACCCAGGTGTGCTCCGCCGCCTGCGATCTCTACTCGTCGCGGAGGATGGATGAGACTGGATCGCGCCAACCGCAGCTTCCTGGCCTTCATGGGGATCGCGTTGCTGCTCGGTGCGCTTGTCCTCTGCGGAGCGCTCGGCGGTGTCCTCGCGCCGCTGATTCTGGCGCAGGTATCCCGTGGCGAGCTGGTCGGGCCGTCGGGCACGTCGCTTCTGCCGTTGTTCCCGTTCCTCGCCTCGATTGCAGCCGGCTTGGGGCTCGGGGCGCGCTCCCTTGCGCGGCAGATGGTTGCTTCTCATGGGCTCGCGCGTCGCGTGCGGGCTCTGGCGGTGACGGTGCCCGCCGAGCTGACAAGGGCGGCCTTGCAGTCAGGGTTGGAGGGGCGCGTCGTTCTGGTGGACGCATCCGCATCGTTCTCGTTCGTCTACGGCATCCTGACTCCGCGCGTCGCCGTGAGCCGTGGACTTCTCGAAGGCGTGTCATGCGCGGAGTTGCGCGCGGTGCTTGAGCACGAGCGCTACCACGTATGCAACCTCGACCCGTTGAAGGTCGTGTTGGTGCGGGTGCTCTCGGCGGCATTGTTCTTCGCCCCGGCGTTGGATGCCTTGCGTGCCCGCTATGTAGCCGGCCGTGAGCTAGCGGCCGACCGGCGCGCCGTCGCGGTTTGTGGTCGCCGCTCGCTCGCAGGAGCGCTGCTGAAGGTGGTACGCGGCCCCGAATGGAGCGAGCTGGGAGTCGCGGCGTCGATCGGCGGCCCCGAGCTGCTGGCCGTTCGCGTTGCCCAGCTGGAAACCGGCGTCGAGCCGAGACCCGAAGCGGCCGGCGCTATACGCCTGGTGCTTTCGCTCATGGGCGTGACCCTGCTTGCCGTCGCGTTCCTTGCATCGCTGTCCAGCTTTGGCGGGCCGACAGCGGTCCACCACGCAACTGGCACCGGACTGGCGAGCGCGACCCTGCTTGGCAGCCTCTCCTGCGCCGTTCCCTTCGCCGTCGCGGGTCTTCTGGCGTATGTGCTCATCGCCATTCGCGCCGGCCGGCCACTCCGATTCGGCGGCCTGTGGGGACGGGAACGCTCCATGCTCGGATCGTAGGGCTCGATTCGGTGGACCTGCCACCGATGGCTCCGAGCTGTGCCCTTGACGACAGCGAACTGCGCGTGGTTCGGTGAATTCTCCGATGTCGTGAACGTCTATGCGGCGACATGCTGGCGAGTGGTCATAGAACGCGGATCGCGGTGCCGTTGTCATCTGTCAGCTCGATGTCGGCGTAGCTGCCGCGTGCCTCGCCGCCGACGGAAAGGCACGTCACGATCAGCCACACGCGGACGACTTCGCGTGGCACGGTGCCGCCGATCGCAACGGCGCGGTCGATCGCGACCGTGCGCTCCTCGGCGTGCCACTCCCCAAGTCCGGTGCGGCCGCTGCGCACCACGAGGTGCCACTCGCGCTCGCGCCAGTGCGGTAGTGGGCAGCGGTAGCTCGTCTCGTTGGGGAGAGCAACGCTCCAGTGGTAAGAGAGGTCGCGGCCGTCGTCGAACTCGACCGCGACCGACATGTAGTCGTGGGTGAACAGAGTGTCCTCGGCGCGCTTCGCCGGAAGTTGATCCATGCGCCAGCGCCAGCGCAGCTTGAGAGTCTCCGTCAGTGGCGCCCGCGCTTCCCGGCAGACGATCTCGGCTCGCCCGCGACACTGAACGTCCACTTCGCCTTCGCGTCTGCGGTGGAGTCCGGCGAGCGGGACGTGGATGTGCGGCTCCCATCCCGAAGGCGGCGCTATCGGGGCACGAATTCGTTCGAGCTCGCGACCGCAGAGCCCGGTCGGATCGCGCGCGGCTGCCTCTGCCAGTCGTGCGCCCACATCGCTGCCGCTGGGCCAGGCTGCGACGACTACATCGAAGCCGCCGCGGAAGAGCGCGCGCGGCATCTTGCGGTCATAGCAGACGCGTTCGCCAGCGTCGCGTAGCTCGCCGGGAAACAGCGAGCACAGCTCGAGGGGACCCTCGTGCGGCGCGGCTGAAGTGAACGTAGGACCGGTCCCATCGAGCGCTGGTGCGCATGCACCGGTGCGCACCCGCAGCTGCAGCGCTGGGTCGAGATGTGGACCCCGCTGCGTAGCGATCCACGAGTCGCCGTCGGCAAGCCACGTTATCGCTGCGCCTTGCTTCACGAACAGCCCCGCCGGTGTCCATGGATCGCTGCGTCCATTGATGTGCACCAATGCGACATCAGCTCCCACCCCCCGGAGTGCTGCTGCTGCCGAAGCGAGATCGAGGAGCGCAGCCGCCGCTGGCGCCGGCGCACGCAACTGGTCTGCGATCGCACCGGCGAGCGTGCCGACGCGACGGAGTGAGACAGGCGCATTCATGCAGGCATCTTGCACCAAGTGCGCCCAGTGGTCGCTCGCTTCACGCCAACGCCCCGCACAGCAGCACAGCGACAACGCCAATCTGCAAGTTGTGAGCGACGGATGGGGATGGGCGAAACTTGTCGGCGCGCAAACCGAGCCTGCTCAGGATCTATGCGCCCGGCGCTGATCTCGCCCAGCAGCACCGCGGCACCATCAACGGCGCCAGTGCAAACCGCCGCTCCCAGGCGGTCCACCAATTCGTGCAGCTCGGCCTTGGTTATACCCTGATTGTCGCACGGACGCCGATCTCGACGGGCGGTTCGACCACCGTTACGGTCGCCCTCCGGAATCCGCCGCAAATCAGCGGTGATGGAGCCAACCGAAGTCAATGCGAACCACTGCGCACGGCTTCCGGGCGGGCGGATGTCGCTTGACGACGCTGCCAAGTAGGCTCGTGCCCCGCCTACGATCTTCCAAGCAAGAGGATCTTTTAGACTTAAGGCAAAGCTAGACTCGTTCTGGATGGTGCAAGGAGGCTCCTCGTGCTTATCGTCGCGTTCGGCATTGCGATCATCGCCTGCGTTGGCTTCTGGATGGTCGGCGGAGTGCTCCTGCGTGCCGCAGGACTGGTTGTTGCCGCGCTTGCCGCGTTGAACCTCGCGCTTGTCGGCAACGCCGCTGCGATCCTTCTGTTCGTGGTCGGGCTCGCGCTGTGGCTTGTCGGTCACTGGCACTATGCGCTGCGGCACCATGAATACAAGAGTCCGCTGGCACGACGCATCTTCTACCAGGTGCTTCCTCGGCGGCTCGACCCGACCCGCGGTTGGGGGATTCCGGTCGTGCCTGCCGAATCGCGGCAAGAATCGCACCCCGATGCGTAGCGGGTAGCTTCGCTCCAGCGAGTCCAAGCTATAGCCCTCGCTGACAGGACGATTCCGTGATCTGGCCGCGGGTGGATCGCCCTGAGCCGCGCGCGCCAGGAGAGCGCGGGGATCGCTATCTGGGACACGGCGCGAACGTAGAACCTCCGCAGCGCCGTCTAAAGTCGCGGGCCGCATGGCGCGAGCGACGTTTCATAAGGCGGCAGACGGCCACCCGGCGCGAGATGCTGCGTCGTGGACGGAGGAGAAGCTGAGTGTGCCGTTTAACGCCAAGTCAAAGCGCGGAATGTAGAAGGTCGGTGCTGCGATGAGGCGGTGCTGCGTAGATGATGGAGGGTTTTGGTCCTCCGTGGTCGCCCTGCAGGGGGAGGCCACAAACCACCCGCAAGCTGCTGCGGTAAAGAGCCGTGGTGGTGAGCGTTGCGGGAAAAGGCGTGCCTGTGAGTGCGTCAGGTATGACCCAAGAAGGCGAATGAAAGTAAACCATCGATGACGTGTCGAAATCCTTTAGATGACATCAAAACCGGGTTAGTCGGCTCTGCCCGGGATGAGCCTGGCGGGAGCCTGTTTATTGGTCAGGTGGTGTCCGGCATGAAGGTGGCGCGAGCTTGGGTTGGGCTTCTACGTGGAAGGCGGGAACCTGTTGTCTCGCGGGATGGCCAGCTAGTGGCTTTTGGCCTGCGGCTGACTGGATACGGGAGAATTCCAAGCGGTCGAAGCCGTGAGGATAAGAGTACCGATGCGAGGCGCAGGGGCGGGCCGTCCGGTATGAGCGTTGAGAGTCCTGTAATGGGGCTGGAGCGAAGCGGACGGGTCATCCAGGCTTGGCTGTTGGGCAACCGCGATGCAGGTGTCGTGGGAGGAACCAATGGGTGAGTCAAAGTCAGAGGTAAAGCCGTTTTGTATTTCTAAGCAGGTCGTCTGGGATGCCTGGGAGCGTGTCAGGGCTAACGACGGTGCTGCTGGTGTTGACGGGGAGTCGATTGCGGAGTTCGAACAGGATTTGAAGAATAACCTGTTCGTTCTGTGGAATCGGATGTCCTCGGGGAGTTATATGCCGCCTCCGGTAAGGGCGGTGCAGATACCGAAGAAGCACGGGCAAGGAGTGAGAACGCTCGGGGTGCCCACTATCGCGGACAGAATCGCTCAGACCGTCGTACGCCTATATTTAGAGCCCGGTGTGGAGCCAGTCTTTCACCCGGACTCCTATGGTTATCGACCGGGCCGTTCGGCGCTTGATGCGGTGGGGGTCTGCCGGAAGAGATGTTGGAAGCATGATTGGTTAATTGATCTTGATTTCCAATCATTTTTCGACTCTGTTGATCACTCGCTCGTTCTGAAGTCGGTGGCTGCCCATACCGATCAGCGGTGGATTCTCCTCTATGTCGAGCGGTGGCTGACTGCGCCGCTCGATCATGGAGATGGCGCCTTGGTAGCACGGGATCGTGGAACCCCGCAAGGTTCGGCGATCTCGCCTCTACTAGCAAACATCTATCTTCACTACTCGTTCGATATGTGGATGACACGGGAATTCCCGAGGATCCCGTTTGAGCGGTATGTGGATGATGTGGTCCTGCACTGTAAGAGTGAGCGCCAAGCGCGATTCGTGCGTAGCAGAGTCGCCGAGCGGATGGCGGATTGCAGCGTGGCGGTAAACCCACGCAAGACCCGCATTGTGTACTGCAAAGACGAGGATCGCAAAGGTTCATATGAGCACGAGCGCTTCGATTTCTTGGGTACACATTTCGTCCTCGACGCTCGCGGAGAAAGAATGGCGAGCTGTTCGTCAACTTTCTCCCGGCCGTCAGTGACGACGCCATGAAGGCGATGAGCAAAACGATCAAGCGATGGAGGCTGCACTTATGGAGCGGGAAGACCCTCACGGACCTTGCACAATCAACAAACAAGCAAGTGCAAGGTTGGATCAACTATTACGGCCGCTTCTATCCGTCCGTGTTGACCCGGTTTCTCGCGCGCATCGACGAGTACCTGATGCGCTGGGCCATGCAGAAGTACAAGCGGCTGCGCAAACACCGCATGAGGGCACGAGCGTTCCTGGCTGGCGTGAAGACACGCGAGCCAAACCTCTTTGCTCACTGGCGGCCAGTTGTGCAAGCCAACAACCGGATGATGGGAGCCGTGTGATGGGAGACCATCACGCACGGTTCTGCGAGAGCCCGAGGGTGAAATCCCCTCGGGCTACTCACCTGATCCTCGACGCCTATCTCAACTCCTTTGCGAAGGCGTGCAGGACGGCCGGCGGCTGGTATGCCCTGGACCTGTTCGCGGGAACCGGGTTGAACTGGTCCACGACCCGCGACCGGGAGATCAATGGCTCTGCACTGATCGCCTTGGAGGCACGGGCGCCCGAGGCAATCAAGGTCGCCGTCGCTGAGAGCCACGCCGGCGCTTTCAAGGCGCTGGTGCATCGCACCGGAGGCTATGGCGATCGGGTGGAGAGCTTCAACGAGGACGCCAACAAGATTGTCGCGGCCATGTTGGGCCTAATTCCTCGACGGGCTCCGGCGTTTGCGTTCCTCGATCCCGAGGGATCGGAGCTTGAATGGCCGACGGTTGAGGCGATCGCCGAGCACAAGCGCGGGCACAGCCCCAACAAGATCGAGCAACTCATCTTGTTCCCGACCGATATGGGATTTGTGCGGCTCGCGCCCGACCATCCAGAGCTTGTAACCCGAATCTACGGGCACGATGGCTGGAAATACATTTACGCGCGGCGTGAGTCCGGCCAGATCAGCGCCGAGGACGCCCGCGGCGAGTATGTGCGCATGTACGCGGAGGGTTTCAAGCGCTTGGGCTACGCGACGGTGCTTGACCGGCAGATCAAGAAGTCCAACGGCCAGCCCATGTACTTCCTGATCTTCGCTACCGACAACGATGCCGGCGAGCGAATCATGGATTGGGTGTTCGACCGAGTGCGTCTGCGGGTTGAGGAGGAGCTTGGACAGACGACGCTCTTTGACATGGAGAGCGGCCCACGCAAGCGGCGGCTAAACGGCGGCGATAGCTAGCTCGCGGTGCCGCGCACGATCGGACGGCGACGGCATGGCGTCGTAGGTTCGGTCATCGAGCAGTCGGCCCCCTGCCTTCGACGTGCGACCTCCCCACTGCTTAAAGAAGAACGCCACATCCTCCTCAGCGCAGCGGGCGCGCAGGTCGCGTATCCAGGCCGCGTCGCAGCGTCGATGCTTCGCGCCAGACTCGCCGCCCGCGATCAACCAGTCGATACCGCTGAGGTCGAGTCCTTCGAGAGGACCCAATAGCGGCTCAGCGGAGATGAATCGCACCGCCGCATCGACTTCGCGTAGATAGTCCGCTCGGTGCACAAAACGCCGATTCTCGATGGTGACTCCCATCCAAACATTCGGAGCCCAAGGCAACGTCGGTGCTAGCTCGGCCAGGCGCTCATGGCGCTTAGTCAGAATCTGGAAGGTGTGCTGACTCGCCTCCTCCATGACCTCGAACACCTGCCGTATGAACGACTCGGGGATGCGCTCGTGGAAAAGATCGCTCATCGAGTTCACGAAGATCGTCCGTGGACGCTTCCAGCGCAGCGGTTGGTCTAGCCGGTTCGGCCACAAGCGCAAATCGAAACCCTGCTGGTAGGGATGGCCGGGGATACCCCGCCAGCGCTCAGCGAATGTCTCCGCGTAGCAGTGCGCGCAGCCCGGCGAAACCTTGTCGCAACCCGTAACAGGGTTCCAAGTCGCGTTCGTCCACTCGATTGCGCTGTTGTCGGCCAAAGCGATCACTCCTTCGTGCTCGCAAGCCTACCTCCTGCGCCAGATCGAACATATGTTCGTCTCGATGGAGTCAACGAAGTCAATGCGAACCGCCGCTGAGCGCGAGGTCTTCTGCTGCGGCACGGGCGCGATCGGTTCGGTTCATCGTGGTCATGCCAGGTGATTGTGACGCCCAGTACCGACTGTAGTCTCATGCTGACCGGATGCGAACAGACCGACTTGAGAGCCTTGCGGATCGACAACCAAACGCCGCGAACCGCCGGCGGCGGTGCTCGATTTCTACGAGCCGGATGAGGTGGAGATGATTGCCTCCGCTGCGGCCGATGGATCGCATCGCGGCGTACAGCCGGCCAACCTGGGCGCGGAGGAGATCACATGGCGCGCACGCGAAGACGCGCAGGACGGCGAGCTGTTCCGCCTTGCCGCCTACACCGGCCTGCGCCTCGGGGAGCTGATCGCGCTGCGTTGGGAGGACGTCGACTTCGATACGCGGCGGATGGTCGTCCACCGCGCCGTGTCCGCCGGTGTGGAGGGGCCGACCAAGAGCTGGCAGGCACGCTTCCTACCGATCGCCGACCCCGCCGCCGAAGCCCTGGAACGTTTGCAGGCCCGTGGCGACTACACCTCACGCGGGGACTACATCTTCTGCTCGCGCCTTGGGCGGCGCCTCGACCCCTCCGCCGTCCGTCGCCGCTTCAAGGCGGCGCGCGACGCCGCCGGCCTGCGCCCGCTGCGCTTCCATGCCCTGCGCCACGCTGCCGGCAGCCTCGTCGCCCGCCACGCCGATGCGCGCTTTGTGCAGGAGTTCCTCGGGCACTCACGGATCACGACCACCGAGCGCTACATGCATGCCAAGGC
>Ga0187855_10000784_pt1 | contig 26948 bp, 19 predicted proteins | sample June2016WEW_8_10_2_FD_132969 | JGI IMG/M metagenome (GOLD analysis project Ga0187855, IMG submission 132969) | Peatland microbial communities from SPRUCE experiment site at the Marcell Experimental Forest, Minnesota, USA - June2016WEW_8_10 | ecosystem: Environmental > Terrestrial > Soil >...
CGCGCGCCACATCCTTCCCGTATATGCGATCGCCGCCATCCTCGCCGGCGCAACCATCATGGCTCTCGCGCGCCGCGATGGACACTGGATTCCGGCCTGGACCTGGTTCTGCTCCCTGCTCGTCGTGGCCCACGTCGCCTCTGCGCTCTCCGTCTTCCCCAATTACATGGCCTACGCCAACCGCGCCTGGGGAGGTCCCGAGAATCTGCACAATCTGCTCAGCGATGCCAATGTCGACTGGGCCCAGCAGCTCTACCAGGTCAAAGCGTGGCAGGACCGCCACCCCAGCCAGTCCTGCTGGTTCGCCTATTTTGCCTATCCTGTAATCGATCCTGCCGTCTACGGTATCCACTGCAGCATGCTGCCCACGGCGGACACCGGCTGGGACGGCGGCTCCTCCATCAGTCCGCCCGTCATCACCGGCCCCGTCTTCATCAGCGCCGGCGACCTGAGCGGCTGCGAATGGTCCAGCAGCCAGCTCAACCCCTACCGATCATTCCAAAACGTCAAGCCCGTGGCCTCCATTGACTACGGCGTTTTCGTTTATCAGGGAACCTTTGCTGTCCCGCAGGCCGCTGCGCTGAGCCGCGCCCAGTACGCCGGCGAATTGCGGTGGCAAAATCCGCAGCAGGCGCTCGTGCTCGCCCGCGAGGCTGTGTCCCTTGATCCTGGAGACCTTTTTGCGGAAACCGCACTCGGCGAGGCCGCAGCCGCTACCGGCCACACGCAGGAAGCCCGCACCGCCCTCGAGTCCGCGATCGAGGCTGCAAACCGCCTCTCGCCCGTCGCGCGGAAAGGCTATCTGCCTGACCTCCAGGCTAAACTCAGCAAACTGCCACCGGCAACAGAAAGCCGCTGAAGGTTCGCACATTCCGCATCGAGGCGTTCGGCCCCCCCAACTGCGGCATCGATCTCGAGCCAGTGGTTTGCACATTCCATACAGTTACCGGCGAATGGGCCTCAGACCACCAACCGAGTTTGCGCTGACTCTCGGGAAGCGCGAAATCGTAGACTCGCTCATCGAATGGCTTCCGCAAACGCGCTCCTGTTGGTGGCCAGTGCATCGCTTCCTTATATCGGGTTCGGCCAATCTCTGCCTGACACGCCGGAGTCGACCACGAATCTAGTTGCGATATCCCCTTCACTAGCGTTGATCTCGGGAACGAAAAAGCAACAGCTCTATACCGGAACCGCCTTACTGTCCGAGGTGCGTTCGGCCCTATATTGCGACGTTCGCACCCGTCAATTGGGACTGCTAGGCTCCCTTTCTGATTCTCGAACGAAAGCCGAGACAACTCCGGCCACCGTGTTGGTAAACGATGACGCCGGTTTCGATTTCGTCAGTGGAATCTTCGGACATCAAAAGACGGGAAGGTACAGTGCAAACGGCGAGGAAGTTTTATTGACACAGAACTTCCTTGCGTTAAGCGGGGACTTCTTCGTCAATAACAGTCTGGGTATAGGTCTACAACAAGAATACACCGTGAACTTCCAGCACTATCTGCGACCATGCAAGCCATCCACAACTCCTCATCTCTTTGCATCCGTCGGAGTTGCAGGCGGGTACGTGAACCAACGCCTATACTCGACTTCCTCCAAACTGAATTCTGTGATAACTCCGGTGTCGGGCCAGTTCTTCTATGTATGGCCCAACGGCGAAAAAGCGCCGAAGGCGATCTTGTCGTCCCAGCTTGCCTACACGCCTTTTGCATCGGATCTGCATGCTTATCAAATCTATGAAGATGCTTCGTTGCAACTGCCCACACAGATTCATCACTTGACGATAACTCTCATTCAGACGGATCTGTATGTGAATAACGCGCCGCCCCAAGGGCCCTAAGGCTGAAACGACTTCTCTCAATGGTCATTGACACGCACCCCCACTCTACGCCACATCAATAGAAGACATGTGTCTTCGGACGCACACACTATTCAAACGCAATCCGCCGCTCGATTCCCCTGAGGATGACCAAGTCCTTACGCCGGTCGTACACCGTCGCAATCATCAAGTCGGCTAGTGACACGCGCTCCGTCTTCGAAGAACTGCATTCGGCGGATGGTGTCCCGTAAGGCCACGGACGATTAAGCAATTCGTCCCCCTTGGAAATTGCCAACGTCGTGGGCTCTAGAATTATTTTGAGGTCCGTTGAAGCGGCGCGAGCCAAGACGTGATCGACATGGGGGTAGCCTCACATGGCTGGGGGCAACTTTGGGGGCAACACAAGAAATGATGCTCACGTTCGTCAGTTTTTATCAGCGACTTGCGGGAAGTAGTCGATCCCGTCCCTGCCATTTAAAGCCAATAACATTAGAAGCGCTGAAGCAATTCCGCTCCGCGCTCAGACGTCCTGAACGGTCATCGGGACTCAATGCGCGAAGAGCGTGAGGGGGATGGATTCGCCGATGGCGCGGTAGCCTGCGGGGCCGGGATGCAGATGGTCGCCGCAGTCGTCGGCGGGGAGCATGCGATCGGGATGGGCGGGGTCGCGGGCGACTTTGTCGAAGTCGAGGACGGCGTCGAAGTGGCCGGGGGCGAGGATCCAGGCGTTGATGGTTTGGCGGTCGGCTTCGGTACCGGGGCCGGGGTGGTAATAGTCGGAGCCAACGAAGGGGGTGATGGTGGCGCCGATGACCTCGATGCCGTGACCGTGGGCGCGGTCGATGATCTGCTGATACCCGGCGAGAATGCGGGCCACGAAGGCGGCGTGTTCAGCGGGAGAGACATCCCCCAGGCGCGTGAGGCCGCCGAGGTCGTTGACCGCTTCGAAGACGATGAGCCAACGGACGCCGGACTGCGCGATCACGTCGCGGTCGAAACGGGCGAGCACGTTGGGGCCGAGGCCGTCGGTAAGGATGTGGTTGCCGCCGATGCCCTGGTTGAGGACTCCGATGGTGCGGGTTGCGGGCGAGGCCTGGAGGCGCTCGGCGAGAACATCGGTCCAGCGGTCGTTGCCGTTGGTCGTGGTCGCGTGGCCGTCGGTGATGGAATCGCCGAGCGCAACGATGGAGGATGCGCCGGCGGGGGCGAGGACGTCGATGCCGGAGAGTTGATACCAGTGGTCGACGGGTTTGGCATTGGGGAGGTCGGCAGCGGAGACGAAGTCGCCATGCAGATAGTACGAAGTGGAGCGGGAGCCGGGATGGCCGGTTTCGCGCGTGGGCGGCGCGTCGAGGTGGAAAGTGATGGCAAGATTCGAAAGCGGCGCGACGGGATAGTCGATGGAGTCGGAGATGGTTTCGGCGCCAGCGGGGATGATGCCCTCGGCGGATCCGCCGAAGGTGAGGGGCTTGTCGGAGGCGGGATCGATGGCGGCGGAGGCGGGCGAGAGCGGACGCGCGATGTGGACCGACGTGAAGTGGAGCGGGTCGGTGCCGAAGGCGTTGGAGAGATGCACGCGCAGGGTTGCGCCACCGATGGAAATGTGGACGATCTGACGAAGGGTCGCGTCGCGGAGATCGTCAGTGGGCAGAGAATTCTGCGGCTCGGGAATTTGCTGCGAGGCGGCCCAGGTTCCGATCCAGAGCTGTGTGCTCGCGCTGGCCTGGGCGTGGGCTGGCACGCTGGGCAGAGATGCCGCGAGAAGCACGACGAGGAACGCGAGGATTTTTGCGGGGTTCATTTGGGATGAACTAGTATGGGTGCCGAACTAAGTCCATATTATGGCGGGGCAAGAATAGCACCATGACGATTGCAACGCGTGTGCTGCGGATGCTGATGCCGCTCTCGATGATCGCGATGTTTGTTGTGCCGGTGCGGGCACAGAATTCCGCGCCGCCGCCGGTGACGTTCATGGCCGATCAGGATCACCAGAACATGATGGACCAGCTTGGGATCAAAGCGCTGCGCCCGGGCCCCAGCGGTGACGAGAAAGCGCCGAACCACGCGAACTATGACGAGTCGAAGGCAAATCCGTATCCCAATGTGCCGGACGCGCTGACGCTGAACAACGGCACAAAGGCGACGTCGGCGGAAATGTGGTGGAAACAGCGGCGACCGGTGATTGTGGAGGGACTGGAAGAGTACGTTTACGGGCGAATGCCGAAGGATGTGCCGAAGGTGACGTGGTCGGTGACGGCCAGCGAGCGGGAGATGGTTGGGTTCCATCCTGTGATCGCGAAGGAACTGGTGGGTCGAGTGGACAACTCCTCGTATCCGGCGATCAGCGTGAATCTGCGGATGACGCTGGTGACGCCGGCGGATGCGAAGGGGCCGGTCCCGGTGCTGATCATGTTCGGGCCGAGCGGCTTTCCATCGCCGGTACAGCCTTCGCCGGCGGAGCTGGAGCGGCTCAACACAGCGATGAAGGCGCTGTTGGTGCAGCAGGATCCGTCGCTGAAGGATGTGATTGCGCAGCACCCGGGGTGGGATCCAGTTCGGGCGGTGCCGTTTCAGTTTCCGCAGATGAACGCGGATGGCGACCCGCCGAATGAGTGGGAGCTGATCGCGGCAGGGTGGGGATTCGCGAAGCTGGATCCGGCGAGCGCGCAGCCGGACAATGGGGCGGATATTACGCGAGGCATCATCGGGTTGGCGAACAAAGGGCAGCCGCGCAAGCCGGATGACTGGGGTGCGCTGCGTGCGTGGGGATGGGCCGCGGGACGAGGTCTGGATTATCTCGAAACGGATTCCGCGGTGGATGCGAAGCACGTTGGGATCGAGGGCGTATCGCGATACGGCAAGGCGGCCCTGGTGACGATGGCGTTCGATCAGCGGTTTGCAATGGTGCTGGTGGGGTCGTCGGGCAAAGGCGGCGCGACCCTGCTGCGGCGCAACTACGGCGAGGCGGTGGAGAGCCTGACGGGCGGCGAGTATTACTGGATGGCGGGGAACTTTATCAAGTATGGAGCGTCGGAGGCGACGTTCGGCAGCATGAATCCTGGAGACATTCCGGTCGATGCGAACGAGCTGATCGCGCTGTGCGCGCCTCGGCTGACGTTTATCAGCTATGGGATTCCGGAAAAGGGCGACGCGCATTGGCTGGATCACGAGGGAAGCTGGATGGCGACGGTGGCGGCGAGCCCGGTGTGGACGCTGCTGGGCGCTCCGGGATTGAGTACGACAGATTTGGATTACCGCACGGCGAACATGCCTGCGGTGAACGACGGGCTGCTCGGGGGAAAGCTGGCGTGGCGGCAGGATGACGGTGGGCATACCGATGCGCCGAACATGAAATATTTCATTCAGTGGGTGGATCAGAACATCGGCTACGGACATGCAGGGGCCCAGTAACGGGGTGACTCACCAGGCATTCATTGGCGCCGCAGGAGTCCTTCGGCAGCTTAGGAACGTTGGGCAACGTAATTACCGCAGATGCTGGCGGCGGGTATTCGCCGGAGAAAGACGCGATACACTTGTGCCACAGCTTGACCTTTCCCTCTCGAGGAAATTGAAGAGTCCATGTCGAAAACTCGCTGCGCGTGTGTTGCTTCTTCAGTGTTGGCTGCCAGCGTTCTCTTCTCGTGCTGCTTTCGGCTAACGGCCCAGGCCACTCCGGCTTCGCCAGGTGAGGCGCGGGCAGAGCGCGCGTTTGAGGAGGCGAGGAAAGAAGGTCCGGCGGCGCTGCGGGTTTTCTTGTTCAGGATGCCGAAGGGCGGCGACCTGCACAACCATCTGAGTGGGGCCGTGTATGCGGAGACGTTTATCCGCGAGGCGGCCGATGATGGGATTTGCGTGGACGCGGTGCGGCTGAAGATGGATGCCGATCATCACGCGCCGGATTGCCCGGCCGGTGAGCCCGCGGCGAAGGATGTTCCCGCAAACCAGCATCTCTATGACGAGCTGATCGACGCGTTTTCGATGCGGACGTTCGTGCCGGTGACGGGTGAGTCGGGACACGATCATTTCTTCGATACGTTCGGGCGGTTTGGCGACGATAAGCGATTCACCGGGGAGTGGATCGACGAAGTGGCATCGCGGGCGGCGGCGCAGAACGAACAGTATCTGGAGCTGATGCAGACGCCGGGATTCAGACCTGCAGCGGCGGCGGGAACGCGCATCGGCTGGGACGGCGACGGGGCGCGGCTGAAGGCGGCGCTGCTGGCCGATGACGGATTTCGCGGCAACATAGGGAATGCGCGCGAGGAGTACGGCGATGCGCTGCGGAAGCGGAACGAGATAGAACATTGCGGGCTGGCAGACGCGCTGCCTGGGTGCAGGGTGACGGTGCGTTTCCTGTATCAGGTGCTGCGCGGATTTCCGCCCGCGCAGGTGTTTTCTCAAACCCTGCTGGGGTTCGAGGTTGCCTCTGCTGATCCCGATGTAGTGGGAATTAATTTTGTAATGCCCGAGGACGGGTATATTTCGATGCGGGATTATGCGCTGCAAATGAAAATGCTGGATTATCTGCATGGGCAGTATCCGAAGGTGCACATCACGCTGCATGCGGGCGAGATTAGCGCCGATATGGCCCCCCCCGACGGGCTGAAGTTTCACATTCGGATGGCGGTGGAAGAGGGGCACGCGGAGCGAATCGGGCACGGCGTGGACGTGATGTATGAGGACCGGCCCGGGGAGCTGATGAAGGAGATGGCGGACCGGCACGTAATGGTCGAGGTAAACCTGACCAGTAACGACGTGATTTTGAATGTGAAAGGAAACGATCACCCATTCATGCTGTACCGGAAGTCTGGGGTGCCGGTGGCGCTGTCGACGGATGATGAGGGCGTCTCGCGGATCGACCTGACGCATGAATACGTGCGCGCAGCGGCTACATATCCGCTGAGCTATCACGATTTGAAGTTGATGGTGCGGACTTCGATCGAGCACAGCTTTCTGCCGGGGGAGAGCATTTGGGAGCGCGTGACGCCGGAGAAGCTGGAAACGCCCGTCGCAGCGTGCCGAGGGCAACTGGGGAGGGAGACGCCTGCTGGAGAATGCGCGACGCTAAACCACGGCAGCGAGAAAGCGCAGGAGGAATGGGAACTGGAGCGCAGGTTCCACATCTTCGAGGCGAGCTTCTGAGCAAGACAGCAACCAACGCGCGATGAGAATCGTTTTTTCGACCTATGGCACGTTTGGCGATGTAAATCCTCTGATCGCCCTGTCACTGGAGCTGAAGCGGCGCGGGCACCTCCCGGTGCTGGCGGTGCCGGAGATGTTTCGGCCGAAGATCGAGCCGCTGGGTATCGGGTTCGCGCCGGTACGGCCGGAGCAGGACCCGAACGACACGCGGCTGATCGCGATGATCTACGACATCAAGCATGGGACTGAGACGGGGCTGCGGAAATTCCTCTTCCCTGCCCTGCGCGAGAGCTACGAGGATTTGCTGGCTGCGGTGGAGGCGGAGGGTGGTGCGGACCTGCTGGTGACGGGCGAGCTGGCGTACGCTGGCCCGATTGTCGCGGAGAAGACGGGGGTGCCGTGGGCCTCTTACGTGCTGGCGCCGTTTTCGTTTTTTTCGGGATACGATCCGCCGGTGCTGCCGCCGTATCCGGCGCTGGCAAAGATGCAGGAAGCGGTGCCTGCGCTGGGACACGTGGTGGCGCGCTTCGCCAGGTTTGTGACGCGGAAGTGGCCGGAGCCGGTGTATGCGCTGCGGCGCGAGCTGGGGCTGGCGCGGGGAAAGGATCCTGTCTTTGATGCGAAGCACTCGGAGAGCCTGGTGCTGGCGCTCTACTCTTCGGTGATGGGCGCCCCGCAGCCGGACTGGCCACCCTCAGCGAAGATCACCGGGTTCGCGTTTTATGACGGCACGGGTGACGAGGGGCGGTTGCCGCCGGAACTCGCGGCGTTTCTGGGTGCGGGGCCACCCCCATTGGTGTTCACGCTGGGCTCGGCAGCCGTGATGCATGCCGGGGATTTTTACGAGCAGAGTGCGCAGGCGGCGGAGACTCTCGGGCAGCGCGCGGTGCTGCTGATTGGGGCGGATGATCGGAATCTGCCGAAGCGCCAGCTGCCGGAAACGATTTGTGTGACGCGCTATGCGCCGTACTCGCAAGTTTTTCCGCGGGCGTCGGTGATCATCCACCAGGCGGGGATTGGGACGACTGCCCAAGCTCTGCGCGCGGGGCGGCCGATGCTGGTAATGCCGTACAGCCACGATCAGCCGGATAATGCGCGGCGGGTAAGGCGGCTGGGCGTAGCCGAGGTGCTGGGGCGAAAGCGATACAGGGCGAAGCCGGCCGCGCGGCTGATCCAGCAGCTGCTCTCTGACAGTGCTTATGTGTCGTGCGCGGGCGCGGTGGCGGCGAAGATCGCGGCGGAGAATGGGGCGGTCACTGCGTGTGACGCGCTGGAGGCCATGCCGAAACGGCGTTAGGGTTCGGCCGGTTGGGCTGCCCAGACCGCGGCGTGGACGTTTTTTCCATCAAGATAAAACGTGGAGAGACCGAGCGTGTCGGTGCGGAAGGTGAAGACGTGCGCAGCCTGGAGCTGCTCGAGGACTTCGGGGCGGGGATGGCCGTAGAAATTGCGCCGGCCGACGGAAATCGCGGCCCAGGAGGGTGACACGGCGGCGAGAAAATCGGGGGTGGTCGAGGTTCGGCTGCCGTGGTGGCCGACTTTGAGGAAATCGGAATGGAGACCGCCTTCGGCCAACATGCGGTCCTCGCTGGGCGACTCCGCGTCGCCTTCGAGCAGCGCCGTGGTGTTTCCGTAGCGCATTTGTAACACCAGAGAGTCATTATTGCCCGGTGCGGCGGCGGGGTGATAGCCGGGCTCGGGTGCGAGGACACGAATGCGGATGCCGTCGAAAATGAAAATGTCACCGGCGGTGTGACGAATGATGATTGTGCCGGTGGTGCGGGCTTCAGCGAGGACCGCGTCATAGAGCGAGGAGTGGGGATTGATGCCGATCCACAATTCGCGCGGGCGAAAATTCGCGACCACCGCCGGCATTCCGCCGATGTGGTCGGCGTGGGCGTGCGTGATGGCGACCGCGTCGAGGCGACGAATCCCGCGCGACCAGAGAACGGGCGAGACGACGTCTTCGCCCACATCGAAATTGGAGGCATGGGCGCTGGGGTCGATGACGTTGGGACCGCCTGCCCCCACAATGCCGCCGGCATCGATCAGCAGGGTCTTGCCGTGGGGTGTGACGACGAGAATAGAGTCGCCCTGGCCGACGTCGATGGTGGAGACTTCGAGGGTTTCGGCGCGATGCAGGATCGGTCGCGGAGAAACTGTGACAGCGGTTGCGACAAGAAGGGCGGTAGCAGCGGCGGTCAGGGCAAAGCGTTTCAGGCGGACGAGCAGCAGGGCGGCCGTGCTGAGGGCAATGATGGCGGCAATGGCGAAGGGCGGCGGCGGGGGAATACGGAGATCGCCGAGACGCATGGCTCCGAAGGTGAGGACGAGCGCGTGGACTCCGTGCAGGAGGAGCGCGACGGCCATGGCGGAAACCCCAGCGAGTTTTGGAAGGATGATGACAAGCAGCAACGTGAGGAGCGCGAGAGGTAGCAGGATTCCGAGCAGGGGAACGATGAAGATGTTGACCGGCAGAGCTACAGCCGTGACGCGGTGAAAGTAGATGGCCATGGGGAGGACCAGGAACAGCTCGATAGCGAAGGAGGTAGTGACGAGTTCGGCGATAAGAAGGAGGGTACGAACTGTTTTCGGCAAGATGCGCAATGCGAGCCAGCTACCGGTGAGGGGCAGCATCGCGGTCGCGAACATGCGGACCGTCACGCGGAATTGCGCGATGCGCGGTGGAAGTGAAGGGTCAAGGGGAAGCAGCCAGAAGTCGCGGGTAGCGTGAAGGTATGGGCCGAAAGTCTTCTCAGCGACGCGGACGGCAATGCCGGCGACGGCGAGGACGGAAAGCAGCGTCATCTGAAAGCCGGCGTCGAGGATTGCGGCGGGATTAGCGGCGAGCATGACGAGGGCGGCGAATCCGATGGCGTTGAGCCGATGGCGTTCTCGCCAGAGCATTCGGCCGCAGAGGTAGAGAGTGACCATCCAGAAGGCGCGCTGGACAGGCTGACCGAAGCCGGTAAAGAGCGCGTAGGCAAGCGAGAGGACGATGGTCGCGAGGGATGCCGCGACGCGCGGCAGGCGGAGGCGGCGGGTGATCCAGAAGACCAGACCGGCAAAGATGGCGAGGTGCATGCCGGAGACGACGAGCAGGTGGAAGGAACCGGTGCGCTCGAAGCCGACGCGCAGGCGGTGACCGAGGAGGGTGCGGTCGCCGGTGAGCATGGCGGTGAGCATCGCGGCGTCATCGTGTGAGAGGCGAAGAAGCCCGGGGATTCGCGAGGCAACGGGTTGGTCGGCTAGGCCAACGAGGCGTTCGCTGGCGGATTGCTGGATGTTATGCAGGCGGCATGAGAGGTTGGGGCCGGAATTCGTCACAGCGACGGTTACATCCGCTGCGTGAGCGCTGCCGAGCGCGGCAATTCCTTCCTGGCGGAGCCACGCGGACGCGTCCCATACGCCGGGGTCGAGGAAGCGCTCCTCGGTATGCATTGCGACGGCACCGTGCAGGATCTGGCCGCAGAAAAGGTTTGGGAATGCGGTGGCAGCGGGCGCATAGAGGGTGAGGCGGAGACCTTCCGGCGAAGGGAGAATTTGGCTGTCGACGGCAGTAACGCGGAGGTCGATTTGCTGGCTGTGCTCGTGGCGGACGATGTCGGAATAGGGCGCAAAGCTGTCGATGAGGCGGAGCGGGGCAGTGCGCACGATGCTGCCATCGACAATATGGGTTGTCTCGATGCCAAGGCGGCGTATTGAGGGAGTCGACGTCGGGGTTGCGAACGCGATGCGTTCGAGCGGAGTCGTGCTGGGCGGGCGGGGCTGAACTTCGGCGGCGAAAAATCCAAGGAGCAGGCAGAGGGTTGCGGCGGTGAGGGGGGCTACGCGGGTGGCGCAGAAGGCTGCAGTCACTGTAACGGTGAAGAGCAGAGCCAGAGCGACGAGGAGATGGGCTGGCTGGAGCCAGAGGCGTTGCGCAACCGCGTCCCCGCAGGCGAAACAGACGGCCATAAAGAGGGCTGGGGCGGTGAGGATGCGGAGGGTTGAGTCGTTTGAGCGCAGGGCTTTCGCCGGAGAGGACGTGACGGTGCTTTGCGGAATGGCGGGGGAGGTGGCCATCGCAGGGGCTCGCCTCCGATCAGCTCAGTCCAACGACAGATGGGTCACGGACTCGATGTGATAAGTCTGCGGGAAAAGGTCGAGCAGATGCATCCTTCTGAGGCGATAGCCGGATTCTAGCAACCCAGCGAGGTCGCGGCTGAGCGTGGCGGGGTCGCAGGAAACGTAAGTAATCTTGCGCGGGCGGATTTTTCCGAGGGCGGTAGTGACCTCGCGGAGGAGGCCGGCACGAGGTGGGTCGACGACGACGAGGTCGGGAGCCGGCTGACGGTGCTGGAGGGCCTGACGCAGGAAAGCAGCCGTGTCAGAGGCGACGACGCGGTGTTTGGCTTCGCGAAGGTTTTCGCGGAGATCGCGGACAGCGGAGGGAGACGACTCCACAGCGGTGATTGCGGAGAAGGCCTCGGCCAGAGGGAGCGAGAAGAGTCCGACGCCGGCGTACAGATCCCACGCCGCGCCGCCAGATTCGCCGACGGTGACGAGCTGGACGAGCGGGTCGAGAAGGAAGCGATTGACCTGGAAGAAGGATGCCAGACTGACGCGGTAGCGGTGCGTGCCGGAAAAGTATAGGAGCGACTCTGCACCAGAATGGGCGAGAAGGCGGCCGGTGGTGCGGCCTTTCTCCATGGCGAAGACGCCGATTCCCTGGATTTCGGGGAGAATCTGTCGCAGTTGCGGCGACATTTTATCCAGAATGGACTTTGCCTCGTCGGCAGAATGGCCGGTCCAGAGGGAAACGAGCAGCGAGGATTCGTCTGGAGCACTAAACAGCTCTATTTCGGTTACAAATGTGGCGAGTCCTGGGGCTTGCCCTTCGCGATTGAGGGTTTGGATGGCACGCTGCAGCACCGGCGCGGCGATGGGGCAAGTGGTTACGGGAAGGTTGGTGTGCGATTTGCGGAATTTGTAACAGAGAGCGAACGGATTGGCCTGAACGTGGAGGCGGATGCGATTGCGGTAGCCGAGGGGCTCAGCAGCAACGGCCTCGATGTCCGGGATTTCGCGCATGCGAGCACGCTCGAGGGTTTCGCGCAAGATGGCGAGCTTCATTTCGACCTGGGCTTCGTAGATCGCCTGCTGATAATGGCAGCCTCCACATTGGCCAAAGTACACACATGGAGGTTGGGCGCGCGCTGGACTCGCTTCGAGTACCGACTGAAGCTCCGCGGTGGAAAAACCGCCTTTGTCGCGGACGATTTCCGCTTCGACGGTTTCGCCGGGGAGGGTGAAGGGGACGAAGACGGCTTTGCCATCGACGCGGGCGAGACCTGATCCGCCATAGACGGCTTTGTCGATGAGCAGCTTCACTCCTGCCTCATGTAGAAGAGGCTCAGTCGCGGAAGGCTGTGCTTTTCGAGCAGTCGTTTGTGAAGGAATTGTTGCTCGATCTGGCGAATCTGGACGGTCTGCATGCGGCGGCGGTAGGGGGCGAGTTCCTGGGCGCTTTGTTCGCGGAGAGCGGTAAGTTCGGCTTCAGAAGTTGTGACGATGAGAGCGTTGAGGAGTTTCTCTTCGAGGACAGTAAGGTTGCGTTCGAGGTCTTCGAGATTGAGTGGGGATTCAGGGGGTGCAGCGAGGACTGCGAGGCGATCGGCGATTTCCGACGCGGTTTGCGCGGCGAGTCCAGTCAGTGAAGCGGCTTTCAGATCGGATGCGGCTTGGTCGAGATGCGCAGCGATGCGGTCCCATTCGAGGCCAGCTCTGTCGGTTTGGGATTGCGGTTTCGCAACGCCGAGGGAGGCTTCGCGAAGGTCGTCGGCGGCGGTCATTACTTCCTGAGCGCACCAGGCAAGGCCGTTGATACGGCGCGCGGTGCGGTGTTTGCGCGTGTCGTAGCGATCGAAGGCGGTGTCGATGCCGCGGAGAACGGCCTCGATGGGAATGCCCGCTTCGCGCCAGGTTTCGATGAGCGCCCAGTCGAGCGTGGAGAGGAGGAGGATGGAGCCGCGGCGGCGCTGGAAGTGCTCCTCGATTTCAGTGAAGTAGTTGAAGTAGTTTTCCACGACGTTACGCGCCGGAGGTGCGGGCCGGCTGCGGCTCGGAGTGCGCCGGGCTGCGGGCGGCGCGATTGCGGTCGTAGATGAGGCGCAGGCCTTCGAGGGTGAGGCGGTCGTTGACTTCGGAAATGTATTTCGATTCGCGTGCGATCAGGTGGGCGAGGCCCCCGGTGGCGACGCACTTCGTTTCGGGTCCGAGTTCGGCCATCATGCGCTCGAGGATCGAGTCGACTAATCCGATGTGGCCCCAGAAGAGGCCGATCTGGAGATTGTCGACAGTGTTGGTGCCGATGATTTTTGCGGGGCGGCGAATTTCGACGCGGGGGAGGCGCGCGGCGCGGGAGAAGAGGGCTTCGGCGGAAATGTTAAGGCCGGGGGCGATGGCGCCGCCGAGGAATTCGCCTTTCTTCGAGACGACGTCGAAATTGGTGGCGGTGCCGAAGTCGACGACGATGGTGGGGCCTCCATATTTGTGGAAGGCGCCGACACAGTTGGCGACGCGATCGGCGCCAACTTCGCCGGGATTGTCGGTGAGAATCGGCAGGCCGGTCTTGACGCCGGGTTCGATAAAGAGTGGCTTCTGGGCGAAGGTGCGCTCGCAGAACTGGCGAAGGATCCAATCGATGGGAGGGACGACGGAAGCGATCACGATGCCGCGAATGGCTCCGGTCTCGACGTTTTCGTGCTGAAGAAGACTGCGGATGAGGATGCCGTATTCGTCGGCGGTTTGGCCCTGGCGCGTGCTGATGCGCCATGTGGCGCGCAGGTCGCCGGTACGGCCGTCGGGGGTGAGCGCGTAGAGGGCGATCACGGTGTTGGTGTTGTTAACGTTGAGCACCAGAAGCATGGTTTTGATTTTATGCGCTCGCTTCGCCCGGTTCGATTTTATGTTGGGCCGGTTTCGCGGACCCCGCCGGAAAGGACAGTGCGGACGCCCTGGGGCGTGCGCACCAGGAGAAAGCCGCGGGGGTCCAGGCCTTCGGTAGTTCCGGTGAATCCGTCGCCTTCGTCGACGCGGACGCGTTTGCCACGAATCCAGGTGGAGCTTCGTTCGAGACGGTTGCGGATGTTTTGTGCGGCGGCCTGGAGGTCAGCGGGTGCGGTGAGGGCGGCGAGTTCGCTTTCGAGGGATTGCAGGAGGGCGAGGAGGATTTCCTGGCGAGGCCAGTTGTGACCGGTCTCGAGAAAGAGCGAGGTGGCAAGGGGTCGGAGGTCTTGAGGAAACTGTGGCTGGTGGACATTGATGCCGATGCCGATGACCGCATGGCGGACGCGGGTGACTTCCGCGTTGAGCTCGGTGAGGATGCCGCAAAATTTACGCGGGCCGAGGAGCAGGTCATTGGGCCAGCGAAGATCGGGCTGGAGAGAGGTGACGGTGCGGATTGCATTGTGCACGGCGAGTCCAGCGGCGAGCGAGAGCCAGAGGATGTCGGCGGGCGGGATAAGGGGACGAAGGAGGATGCTGACGTAGAGCCCGGAGCCGGGAGGCGAGGTCCACGCGTGGGCGCCGCGACCGCGGCCAGAAGTCTGCTCGTCGGCGAAGTAGACGCTGCCATCGGGAACGCCGTCGTCGGATTGCTGCATCGCATGGGTGTTGGTAGAGGGGATGGACGGGAAGAAGTGGAGTTTGCCGGCGAAGCGCGAGCCGGCGAGTGCGGCGTCGAGGGCGGGGAGGTCGAAAAGATCGGCGGGGAAAGCGCCGGCAGTCGGGGCGGGCACCGCTTTAGTAGATCTCCGCGGTGATGCGCATGGAGAGATCGACGGCGGGGGCGGAGTGGGTGAGCGCGCCGACGGAGATGTAGTCGGGGCCGGCGAGGGCGTACTTGTGGATGTTCTCGAGGGTGATGCCGCCGGAGGCTTCGATGGGAATTTCGAAGCCCCGCTCGCGGACGATGGCGACGGATTTTTTAACCTCGGCGGGGGTCATGTTGTCGAGAAGCAGGGACTCGGCGCCGTGGTCAAGAGCGAGCGTGAGCTCGGCGATATTGCGAACTTCGATGTCGATGGTCTGGCCGAGCTTGCGGCGCTCTTTGGCGCGGGCAAGAACTTTCTCGATGCCGCCGCCGAGGGCGATGTGGTTGTTCTTGATGAGAATGCCATCGGAGAGGTCGAGGCGATGGTTTTCGCCGCCGCCACAGCGGACGGCGTATTTGTCGAGGATGCGCAAACCGGGGACGGTCTTGCGGGTGTCGAGAATTTTGACGGAAGTGTCCCGAATCTCGTCGACGTAGCGGCGAGTGAGCGTGGCGATGCCGCTCATGCGCTGCATAAGGTTGAGGATGACGCGTTCGCAGGCCAAAATGACACGGGCATTGTGACGAATCACGGCAGCGGCCTGACCTTTGCGCATGCGGACGCCGTCGAAGATTTCGGGGTGGCTGACCACTTCGTAGCGCCCGCTGGAGCGGCCATCCAGGCGCGCAAAGATATCGAGGAAGCGGGGAATGCAGCCGAGGCCGGAGAGGACACATTCTTCTTTGGCGAGCACGGTGGCAGCGGCGCGGAGGCCGGGCTCGATGGTGAGCGACGTGGTGATGTCGCTGGTGGCTTTATCTTCGACCAGCGCCTGTTCGAGGATGGCCTCGATACGGCGGCTTTTCCATTCCATGATCTATCCGCGGCCCTCCTGTGTGAGGTCTTCGAGGGCTTTGCGGTTTTTTTCGATGAGGAGGCGCGTGTCGGCTTCCATTTTCCTCAGGCCCTCAACGACGTGGGGCGGAGCTTTTTCGAGAAATGCGGGATTGCTGAGCTGGCGTTCCGCGGAGGCGAGGGCCTTCTCCAGTTTGGCGAGTTCTTTGGTCAGGCGTTCACGCTCGGCGGGGATGTCGATGGTCTTTTCGTAGATCACCTCCACGTCGAACTGGGACGTAGAGCGAAAAACGGCGCCTTCGGGCATGGTGCTCACTGATTCGACGCCCGAAACGCGTGCCAAACGCTGAATGATTTCAAAATTTTCCTCGAACGCCAGTCCGTCGCTGAGAGCACGGATGCGAATGGGGACTGAGGCTCTCTCTTCGACGCCGAGATCTTTGCGGAGTGCGCGGACAGAGACGATGAGTTCCTGGAGAAGAGCAAAGCTCGTTTCGGATCGGTCGTCGCGGTGGGCTGCACCGAGGGGATAGCGGGTGAGAGCGATGGATTTCCCGGGCGGTTCATCATCGTAGAGCGCGTGCCAAAGCTCCTCAGTGATGAACGGCATGAAGGGCGACAGCAGGCGCAGGGCGGATTCGAAGGTCTGGAGGAGCGTAGCGAGCGCGGATTTGGTTGCGGCCGGGGCGGCGGAGTCGGCGAAGTCCAGACGAAGCTTGACGATTTCGAGGTACCAGTCGCAGAAGTCGCCCCAGAAGTACTGATAGACGAAGTTGGCGGCCTCGTCGAATCGATAATTGGCGAGAGCGACATTGACTTCAGCGGCGACGGAGTTGAGGCGGGCAACGATCCAGCGCGCTTCGAGAGGCGCGTCGGCAGAGACAGCCGGAGTTTCGCCGAAGACAGAGGGATCGACCTCGATGCCGGCTTCGCGGGCGCGCTCGACGTTCATAAAAATGAAGCGCGCGGCGTTCCAGATCTTATTGGCGAAGGCGCGGTAGCCTTCGGTGCGCGCTTCGCTGAAGGCGATGTCGGTGCCGGGCGAGGCCATGGAGGCCAGCGTGAACCTGACCGCATCGGTCCCGTATTTTTCGACGATCATCACAGGGTCGACGACGTTGCCCTTGGTCTTGGACATCTTTTGGCGGTCGGCGTCGCGGACGAGAGCGTGGATGTAGACCTCGCGGAAGGGGACGGATTCTTTGAGCGGGGGCCTGGAGCCATTGGGCATGAGGATGTCCTGGCTGAAATAGCAGCCGAGCATGATCATGCGCGCGACCCAGAAGAAGAGAATGTCGAAGCCGGTGACGAGCAGCGACGTCGGGTAGAAGGCGTCGAGATCAGGCGTGGATTGACCCGGCGGCGGAGGCCATCCGAACACGGTGACGGGGAGCAGACCGGAGGAGAACCAGGTATCGAGGACGTCGGTTTCCTGCACGATCTGGTCGGAGCCACAATGAGCGCAGTGGGTCGGGTCCTGGCGGGCAACGGTGATCTGTTTGCAGTTGGCGCAGTGCCACGCGGGAATGCGATGGCCCCACCAGAGCTGGCGCGAGATACACCAGTCGTAAATGTTGTTCATCCACTCGAGGTAGATTTTTTCGTAATTTTCGGGCGTGAAGCGCAGAGGCTTGCTCTTCGGATCGCCTGCGCGGGTTTCCTGGACGACTTTCCTGGCCATTTCCGCCATCGAATCGCCGCCCTTGTTCGGCGTCTTGTTAACGGCGACGAACCACTGCGTGGAGAGGCGCGGCTCGACGACCGTCTGGCAGCGGGCGCACTTGCCGATGGCGTTGACGTGATCGCGGACGGCGCCGAGGAGGCCCTGAGAATCGAGATCTTCGAGGACTTTCTGGCGGGCGTCGTAGCGGTCAAGACCGGCGTAGGCGGGGCCGGCTTCGGCGTTCATGTGCGCGGTTTCGTCCATCACAGAAATGGCCGGAAGGTTATGACGCTGGCCGATCGCAAAGTCGTTGGGGTCATGCGCGGGCGTGACTTTGACCGCGCCGGTGCCGAAGTCGGACTTAACCCAGTCATCGGCGACGACGGGAATCTCGCGGTCGGTAAGGGGCAGCCCAAGCATCTTGCCGTGGAGATGCTTATAGCGCTCGTCGAGCGGGTTCACAGCAACGGCAACGTCGCCGAGCATGGTTTCGGGGCGGGTGGTGGCGACGGTGAGGAATTCGCCAGGCGAACCGATGACGGGGTAGCGAATTTCCCAGAGCTTACCCTGCTGCTCCTCGTGCGTGACTTCGAGGTCGCTGATGGCGGTCTGGCAGCGCGGGCACCAGTTCACGATGTAGGCGCCGCGATAGATGAGGCCGTCTTCGTAGAGACGGACGAAAGCCTCACGGACGGCGACGGAAAGGTTCTCGTCCATCGTGTAGTACTCGCGCGACCAGTCGACGGTGTCGCCGATGCGCTTCATGGAGGCGAGGATGGCGCCGCCGTAGTGGCGCCGCCACTCGCGGACGCGTTCAACGAAGGCTTCGCGGCCGAGGGCCTGGCGCGAGGTTCCTTCGCTGACGAGCAGGCGCTCGACGAGCATCTGGGTGGCGATGCCGGCGTGATCGGTGCCCGGGAGCCAGAGCGTTGTTTCGCCGAGCATGCGATGCCAGCGGACGAGGATGTCTGACTCCGTGTGCTCGAACATGTGCCCCATATGGAGATTGCCGGTGACGTTGGGCGGGGGCAGAAGGACGGTGAAGGCGCGGTCGTGCGAGCCGACGGGCGGAGTCTTCACTTCGAAGAGGCGCTGCTCGACCCAGTACGCAGCCCAGCGCTCTTCAATGGCGGCGGGATCGTACGCTTTGGCGAGCTCGCGGCGCGAGTTCGTTGCGGCGTCGCTCTCGAGGGTGGTTTTGGCTTGCTGGGGCATTCCCTTTTCACGATATAACGTTTGAATTTTCGATGCTTGGGGGCGGACGTGGCGGGTGGCAGGTGGCTCGCACCTCGTAAAGGCGCCAGAACTTCAGACACCAGCAGAAAGGCCGTCCCCCAGGACGGCCCTTCTTAAATTGCACTTGGGATTTTCTAGAACGGATTCACTTTGTCGAGGCCCGTCTTCTTCTTGTGTTTGCTCGAGGACTCGTCCTTCTTGTCGTAGGGCGCCTTCTTTTTCTTGTTGCCTGCCTTGCCGCTGGCATTCGCGCCGGTCTGGACCTGCGCAGGCGTGCCGCCCTGCACCTGGTTGATCTGCTGCGGAGTCTCGGCAGGCTTGTCGATTCCGGGCAGCGGCTGGGCAACGGGTGTGCCCACGGGTTTCACCAGGGGTTCGGCGTTGCTGGGGAGCGCCGCACCGGCGGGAGCGCCTTCAGCCGGCGTAAGGGCGCTCGCGGCTCCAGGCGATCCGCCTGCAGCCGGGGCGTTGTCAGAGGGAACCTCGACAGTGACGGTGCGGCCCGGAGTTCCAGAAGCATCGGGCACCTCCTGGAAGGCCGCCTTTTGCGCGGGTTGCTCGGTGGTAGGCGGCGCGGTGCCGTTCTCGATCGCCGCATTGGCTGCGGTCGTAGCCTCGGGAGCGGCCACTCCCGTAACCGGCTTACCGGCCAGGGCCTGGGCCCACGTTATTGAGCTCTCCTTCACCACGTCTGGCGCCAGAACCGGCGGCGGACTGTTCAGCGAAGGCTCTCCGACGCGCGCGGCTTTGACGGTGTTCGGACCACGGCCCAGCAGCTGGAGGGTCCGCGAGCCGAGCTTTACGTTGACCCGGCTGTCTTCCTCAGCCTGGCTTTCCGCAAGCGCCTGGGGGCTGGGATCGGGAACGGGCTTGCCCATGGCGATCAGCCGATCCTTGGCATCCTCGACGTGCGGGGCGAGGGGATATCGGGTGACGACGCGGGACCAGGACGCCGTGGCGCGGTCATCGAAATAGCGGATCAGTTCGGCTTTGGCCTTAGGCGGAATTTTCGCGCGCGACATGACCTGGGCTTCGTTGGCGTAGGCATCGCCGATGGTGATGAGCGCCTGATCGCTGTGACTGAAAAGCGGATAGCTGTCGGTGATCGTCTCGAGGCGGGCAACGGCAGGGGCCCATTGTTCGCGCGAGGCATAGAATTCGCCAATTTCGAACTGGCGCTGGGCGAGAACTTCCTGCACTTCGCGGAGACGCTGTTTGGCGCGCGGGATGAGCGGGGAGTCGGGGAACTGCTCGAGCATGGCGCGGTATTCCTGCTCGGCATGGACGGCATTCTGCGGATCGCGGTCCGGCTTTTCCATCTGCTGGAAATAGATGTCGCCGACCTTCATCTGCGCCTCGGCGGCCTCGGGCGTATTGGGGAAGAAGGTGATGAAGTCCTTGTATTCAGATTCGGCCTGGGTGAGCGCGGCCGAACCACCCTCCTTGAACCAGGTATCGCCGACGAGCAGCTTGGAGCGCATGGCGAACTCGGAATCAGGGTAGGTGTTGAGCAGGGTCTGGAGGTCGAGGCGCGCCACGTCGTACTTGCCATGCTTCATGGCGTTGTAGGCCTTGTCGAAGAGCTCCTTGTCGGGCTGCTTCGAGTTGACGTTCACCAGGGGGTTCGCGGTGAGGTCGACCTCTTTCTTCTTCTTTTGCTTCTTGGCGAAAGCGTTGGGGGATGAAAATGCGATCGCCATACCCAGACAAACTGCCGACATACGGAGGACCAACCGATTCATAACACCTCGTGAACGCAGACGCCCCGTACCCTTGCGCCGGAGCGGGATGGTCTGCGATGACCACGCGCCGGTTAGGAGAATTCTATGCAGCGGCTGACCGGGCTGCCCGCTGCGCCGCTTCGAGCAGGCTGCGCGCATCCCGTTCCGCGTGACCCTGGCCGAAAACCGCGTTACCGGCGACCAGCAACTCGGCTCCCGCTTCGACGACGCTGGCGACCGTGTCGTGAGCAATGCCGCCGTCCACTTCAATCCTATAACTGAGGCCCAGTTCCCGTCGAAGTTCTTTCAAACGGCGAATCTTGCCGAGGGAGTAAGGGATGAACTGCTGGCCGCCGAAACCGGGATCGACGCTCATGACCAGGACGTGATGCACCATACCGAGGATCGGGATGAGCAGGTCGACTTCAGTGTGGGGATTGATGACGACAGCCGGCTGCATCTTGTTCTGGGCAATGTACTCGAGGGTGCGGTGCAGGTGGCGGCAGACCTCGTAGTGGACGCTGACCCAGTTGGCGCCCGCGTCGGCGAAGGCGGGGATGAATTCGTCGGGATTCTCGATCATCAGGTGGCAGTCGAGCGGCAGTTTGGTGTGCTTGCGCAGCGACTGGACGATGGGCGGCCCGACGGTGATATTGGGGACAAAGTGGCCATCCATGACGTCGACGTGGATCACGGTGCCGCCGCCCCGCTCGGCTGCGGCGATTTCGTCGGCCAGGCGGGCAAAATCGGCGGAAAGTATGGATGGGACGAGCTCGACCACTATGGGAACAGGGTACAGGGTGCAGGGTACAGGGTAAAGAGCGCAGGGTACCGCTTCACTGCGTGCACTCGGCCAGGGGCGCCAGGTTTCGACCCCATTCGCGCAGGGCGGTCTGGAGGCGTGTTTCGGTTTCCGAGAAGCTCGGTTGCGGCTGGAGCTCGCTGGCGAAGGAAATGCGTTTTTCCGCGCCGCAAATGGTCAACGGTTCGAGGGGCGCGCTTCCGGCAAGCTGCCGCATTGGAGCCGGGTCCCCGTAGACGGGCTCGCCTCCGATGATCACCAGCTCGACGTCTTCGGGAGAGGCGTGGTCGAGGGACCACCATGGGTTGGCGGGCGGCTGGCCGGCCTGTCGGCGGAGGACGAGGAGGTCGGCGGCGGCGTTCTTCTCGATGGCGCCGAGGTGGTGGTCGAGGTGAACCAGGGATGCGGCGCTAAGGGTGGCCATGTCGAAAAGCTGGTGGTCGGTGAGGATGGGTTGCGGTGGCGGAGCCGGAGGCGGCGCGGGAGCAGGAAGCTGCGCCGCGACCCAGGTGGCTGCATATTGCAACTCGCCGAGGAGGCCATCGCTGCCGGTCGGGCTCCAGTCAGGAGCGAGGGCGGTGGTGACTCCCGCCCGGAGGGCGGCAACGACGTTGGCGGTTCCGCCATAGAGCTCGATGTTGCTGCGCGGCGACCAGATGAAGCCGACGCTTGCGGATTTCATCTCCTGGAAGTTATCGGGCTTGAGCGCGACGGCGTGGATGAAGGAGACGCCGGGGACAAGAAGGCCGCGGCCCTTGAGCATCATGAATTCGCGGGCGGCGGATGCGTCGTTGGGCGCTCCTTCGGCGAGATGGATGAGGAGCGCGCCATGGGCGTCGAGCGCCTTCTTTGCAGCGGCGACCTCGTCCTGGGTCATTTGCAGGGGGAAGACGTTGTAGAGGACGGGACCATGCGCAGCGCCGGTCAGGCCTGGCGCGGAGTTCAGCTCCGATGGGTCATCGAGGTTGCGGGCGAGGCCGCGATTGCATTCCGGGTGAGTGGCGCTGCCGCCAACGACGCTGGTTTCGCCTTCGGTGATGGCCTTCACTTCGGCATAGCGCTCGGCGTCACACTCGAAACCCTCGTCGATAAGAGCCCTGTGGGGCGCGGTCATAAGCACGTTGTAGACGGGTTTCTGTTGCCAGTCGTAGCGGCTGCCGAATTCCTCGATGGGCTTCCAGCGGGGAAAGACGTTCCAGGTGAGGTGGTTGTGCAGGTCGATGAGGCCGGGGGCGATGATGCCGCCGGTATTCATGACGGTTGTGCCGGCGGGAAGGGCGACGTGAGCGCCGACTTCGCGAATAAGGCCATGCTCGATAAGGACAGTGCCGTCAGGAATGACTTCGTCGGGTGTGACGAGCGTGCCGGTGAGCGCGACGGGGTGCTGCTGGGTGTGGGCGCTGAGAGCGAGAAACAGGGCCAGCAGGCAGCCCTGAGGGCGACGACACGAAGGGCGAAGCATGGAAAACCTCCGTGGTTTGGGTGTGGAATGCCTATTGTACCGATTGCGGTTTGGGGGTCCGCGGGAAACGCGGAGAGCCCGGTTTCAGGTCATGATGACTTCGGGGTCGGCGTGGCCGGAGGTGGTAAGCACGAAGGCGGCGGCGATGATGAGCGCTCCACCGATCCACGTGCCGGGACCGAGCCGCTCGCCCAGAACGGCGACACCGAGGATGGAGCCGAGGGCAGGTTCGATGTTGAGGAAGACTCCAGCGCGGGAGGCAGGGACGCGATGGATTCCCCAGTTCCAAAGCAGGGTGGCGGCGGCGGTGCAGAGCAGGCCGCTGGCGGCGACAGCGAACCAGACGTGCCAACCGAGCCCGCGCACGGGAGGGAAACCATCGCGGATCAGGACCCAGGGGAAGAGCATGGCCGATCCGGTGAGGAGGGTCCAGGAGCTGACTGCGGAGGGGGAACAACCCTGGGCCATGAGTCGCTGATTGATGAGGACCCAGCCAAGGGCGATGACCAGCGAAGCAACGACGAGAAGATCGCCCCAGAGGTCGCCCTCGCCGATGGCGCCGTGACTGGCGCTGAAAACAATGAGTACGATCCCGGCGGTGGAGCCGAGGAGAGCGAGCCAGCCTTTGAGGTCGAGCCGCTCGTGGGCAAAGAGGGTGGCGCCGACCGCGAGGATCACGGGCATGGTGCCAACCATGAGCGCGGCGTGGCTGACAGTGGTGAGCCTCAGTCCTTCGAACTGGATTATGAACTGCACAGGGATGCCGAGGAAGGCTCCGATCAGCAGCAGCGTCCATTCGCGGCGTGAGAAGCGCGGGGTTTCAACGATGGGGAGCATGCCGATACAGGCAAAGATGAAGCGATACAGAACGTAGTGGCCAACCCCAAGACGGCTGAAGGCAATCTTGCCGAAGAAGAAGCCGGTTCCCCAGCAGCATCCGGCGAGGGCACACGCGACATAGCCCAGCCGGCGGCCGATGAGGCGGGCGCGCGCGACGGAGGACGCAGGCGGCTGCTGGGGACGCTCTGCTTTCAGCGAGGAGGGCATTTCGTCATTGGATGATGGATCAGGACGATAGTCGCACGGATGGCGACGGGACATCCAGAAGTCCGCGCCACGCGTCGCCGAGGAAGAGGCGGATGGCAGCGATGCCGACCGCGCCGGCCTGCAGGCAGGCGGCGGCATTCTTCTCGGTAATGCCGCCGAGCGCGAGGACCGGGGTCGGTCTGGCGAAATCAACGGCGGCGCGCAGGGCCGCGAGTCCCTGGCCGCGCGTGGTTCCCTGCTCGGTCACTTTCTCGAAGATGGGGGAAAACAAGAGCAACGAAGCACCGGCGGCCTGGCGAATTTCTTCGGGGGAGTGGCAGGCGGCGCTAATAAACGGCTCGCGGCTGACGCGGGCATAGGCTTGCTGCGCGGCGGGAGCGGCAGCGGGTCCCGCGTTGGCGTGCAGGTGCACGCCATCGGCGCCGGCGTCCAGGGCGACCTGCGCAGGACCGTTGACAAGGACGCGCGTGAGTTTGCCCGTGGCGCGGACGGCTGCGACGATGCGCGCGGCGAGGGGCTGGAGCTCGGCGAGGGGAAGATCCTTTTCGCGGACCTGGATGGTGTCGACGCCGCCGCGAGCCCACTCCTCGGCGAGAGACACTAAGCGATCGCGCTTCGCGGTTTCATCGCCCTGGAGGAGGCGGCGGTTGGTTATGGCATAAAGCAGCATCTGACGATTAGTGTAAAAGCGTATTCATACGGCCTGTCATCACTGGATTGTAAGATGGGCACGGAACTCGAGCCGGCTGACTCCGCGGCCCGGGTTTTTCTGATACATGGCGAAATACGATTTGCTGGTCATAGGTTCGGGCCCCTCCGGACAGCGCGCGGCGGTATCCGCGGTGAAGAGGGGCAAGCACGTGGCGCTCGTTGAGATGCGGGGCGTGGTGGGCGGCGTGTGCATCAACACCGGGACCATCCCCAGCAAGACCATGCGCGAGGCGGTCCTGCATCTCTCCGGCTATAACTACCGATCCATTTATGGGATGAATTATCGCGTGAAAGAAAAGATCACGATGGCCGATCTGGCCTTTCGCGTGCAGCATGTGGTGAAGACCGAGATTGACGTGACGGAGGCGCAGCTTTCGCGCAACGGGGTCGAGGTTTTCAACGGCGTGGCGAGTTTCGTGGACGATCACCACGTGCACGTGGAGGGGCCTCGCGGAGCAAATACCTACGAAGCCGACAACATCATCATCGCGGTCGGGACGCGGCCGGCGACATCGCCCAAAGTGCCGGTGAACGGGAAGACAATCGTGAACAGCGATCAGGTTATGGACATGATCGTCCTGCCGAAGAGCCTGATTGTGGTGGGCGGCGGCGTGATCGGCGTGGAGTATACGTGCATGTTCGCCGCGCTGGGCGTGCGCGTCACGCTGATTGAGAAGCGGCCGCGGCTGCTGGAGTTCGCGGATCAGGAGATCATCGAGGCCCTCAGTTATCACCTGCGCGACAGCCGCGTGACGATGCGCCTGGGCGAAGAAGTGGAGAGCGTGGAGGAGTTGCCCGACGGAGCAGTGGTCGCCAATCTCGAAAGCAGGAAAAAAATGTCAGGAGATGCGCTGCTGTATGCGGTGGGACGGCAGGGCAACATCGACGAGCTGAACCTGGCGGCGGCGGGCATCGAGGCGGACAATCGCGCGCGCATTCCCGTAGACAAGGATTTCCGGACGAAGGTGCCGCATATCTTCGCGGTGGGGGATGTAATCGGGTTTCCGGCGCTCGCGTCGGTTTCCATGGAGCAGGGGCGGATCGCCGCCGCCCGCGCGTTTGGCGACGATCACATCATTTCGAACCCGAGCTTTTATCCCTATGGCATCTACACCATTCCGGAGATTTCGTTTATCGGCAAGACCGAGGAGCAGCTGACCGAAGAGGACGTGCCCTACGAAGTAGGCGTGGCGTACTATCGGGAAATTGCGCGCGGGCAGATACGCGGCGACACGACGGGGCGGCTGAAGCTGATTTTCAATCGCGAGACGCGCCAGGTACTGGGCGTGCACATCATCGGCGAGGGCGCGGCGGAGCTGGTCCACATCGGCCAGGCGGTGATGATCCTGAACGGCACCGTCGATTACTTCATCGATACGGTGTTCAACTATCCCACCCTGGCCGAATGCTACAAGGCTGCCGCGTTTAACGGCATCAACCGGCTGGCCCGTTTTGAGGGATAGGCCGCGGGGCTGCGGCGGAGGGTCCTATGTCGAAAACGGTGGGCGCGGTGCTGACCACGCGAGTGGTCGCGGGATTCATCGAAGACCACCAGCTGCGGGGCGAGCTCAGGGAGTTTCCGGAGAACATCGACGACACCAATGGACTGATTGAGGTCCCGGCCGAAAGCCTCTGCGACATGATCTGCGATGCCATCGCAGGTCTGGTTCCCAAAGGAGCAGCGATTGACGCCGCGGGCGTGGCGTTGCCTGGATACGTGCACCAGGGGATCATGCTGGACGCGCCGAATCTCCCTCAGTTGAAGGGCGCGCCGGTTTGCAACTCGATCAGCGCGGGGCTGAAGAAGCGCGGCGTCGACGTGAAGCTGAGCGTGTTTAACGATGCAGACGCGGTGGCGGCCGGGATCGCGGCGACGCGGGGGCTGATGGATCGCCAGGTGCGGGTGTGGACGATCGGGAATGGCATCGGGTTTGGGCGGTATCCAATTACCGAAGGGCCGTGGGAGGGCGGACACACGGTGGTGACGCTCGACGCGAAGGAGAACTACTGCGGGTGCGGTGGGCGTGGACACCTGGAAGGAATCATGGGGCACCGCGCGATGCGGCTGCGGTTCCTGGATATGGAGCCGGACGAGGTGTTCGCCGCGGCGAAGAAAGGCGACCGGCGTTGCGCGGAGTTCGTGGAGCTGTGGCATCGCGCGCTGGCGGCGGCGACGGCGTCGATGATTCACCTGGAGGGCGCGGGCCGCTTCTACTACACCGGGCGCGACATCCAGCGGCTGGAGCTGCCGCGGCTGAAGCAATACTTGTGGGAGACCATCAAGATGAGCCCGCTCCAGAACTATACGGCGGAAATACTGCCGGAGGATCCGTCGCTGGCGGTGATCGGCGCGGGCGTGGCGGCGCTGGTCGAGAGCAAGTGCTGAGGCGTGGGGCGCGAGCGAGCCTGATCGCGCAGTCTTTTTTTTATGTCGCCAGCGGGATCAACCACTTCTGGCATCAGAAATTTTATCTGCACATCATGCCCCACCACTATTCGCATCCCCTGGCGCTGGTGGGGCTGAGCGGAGTAGCAGAGGTTTTTGGCGGGCTGGGTCTGCTGCTGCCCGCAACGCGGCGTTTCTCCGCTGTGGGCATCGCGCTCATGCTGGTGGTCTTCTTCGACGTGCATGTTTTCATGCTGCGTCATCCGGCGCGGTTCCCTGAGGCGCCCGTGTGGGTTCTGTGGGTGCGC
>Ga0187855_10000792_pt1 | contig 26723 bp, 21 predicted proteins | sample June2016WEW_8_10_2_FD_132969 | JGI IMG/M metagenome (GOLD analysis project Ga0187855, IMG submission 132969) | Peatland microbial communities from SPRUCE experiment site at the Marcell Experimental Forest, Minnesota, USA - June2016WEW_8_10 | ecosystem: Environmental > Terrestrial > Soil >...
CGGCGTCGAGCCAGCCGCGGAAGTGCACACGTCGCTCCACCCCCACACGCCGTGCCAGCCTGCGCATCGCCGGTAGCTGCATGCCATCGCCGCAGACGACCAGCTCCGCGTCCACCGAGCGCATCGCACGGATCAGCACGCCGAGACCCTTCGGCTTCACCACCCGGCCGGCGAACAGCACGCGCCGCGCGGTGCTGCCGTCCCCCGGTCGCAGCGGCGCCTGTGGCTCAGACGGCGGGCGCGGCTCGTGCGGTTTGCGTGTCAGGTCGGACTCGTGTGGTTCCTCGTGTGGTTCCTGCGGTCCCCGCGTCCGGTGGGGCTCGCTTGGATGCGGCGACAGCGTGACGAACAGCGGGATCACCGCGCGGCTGCCCACGTCGTTGACTGCCAAATGCCGCTCCACGGCGTTCGAGTAGGCAACCGCGAGGTCGGCGCCGCGCAGCGCCGCGAGCGCGCGGGTCGTCTGCCGGTAGGCAGCCGGCAGCGGCCGCGGGTTGCGCACGTGCGCACAGCCGCGCAGCGCGAGATTGGGGATGCAGCCCGGCCCGTGGGCTCGTGCGCACTCCTGGCCGGGGCGGAAGTAGTGCACGCCGGCGGTGCAGGCCGTGTAGCCGTGGGCGCTGACCACCACCGGCGCCTTGGTCCGCAGAGCCGCCACCACGTCGGGGTCGTCGAGCTGGTGAAGGTGGATCACGTCGGGGCGCGCTGATGCTGCGGCGCCGAGCCGCGTTTCGATCGGGAGGTGCGCCTTGAACAGCTCTGTGCTGTGGTGCACGGTGACGCCGGGGACGTGCAGTTCCGGATCGACTTTCGCCGCCACCACACTCACCTGCAGCCCCTGCTCGGCGAGCAGCTGTGCGCTCGCCTGCACGTGGGCGGCAACGCCTCCGTTGCGACCCCACAGCGGGGTGCCCAACAGCACCGAGCGTGGAGAGGCTGGCATCGCGTCGGATGATACCCCCGCCACGCCCTGCGAAGTGGGTTGATGGCCCTGCTTGCCTGCGAAGTGGGTAGATGTGTCTTTTGTGTGAAACCACCGAGGCGCGATGGCGGCGTGCGAGAGAATCCGGGCGCGATGCAAGACCGATTGACAGCCACCGCTGCGCCGGACGCCACCACCGCCCGCCCGCAGGTCGTGTACGTGATGGGATCGGGCCGCAGCGGCAGCACGATCCTCGGCGTGGCGCTCGGCAACTGCGACGGCGTCTTCTATGCGGGAGAGCTCGACAACTGGTTGGTGCGCTCGGGGACGCCGGTGCTCGGGGGCCTGGAACGGACGCGCTTCTGGAGCACCGTCCGAGACGATGTGCCGGGGGGGCGGGAGCTGTTCGGCAACCGCGCGCAGCGCGATCTCGAACGCTCGTTTGCGCCCTTTCGGTTGCACCGCCTGCGCGCCAGGCTGCAGCTGCGCGAGCGCTACCGCCCGGTCACCGAGGATCTCTACCGGGCGATCGCCCGCGCGGCGGGAGTGACACACGTCGTCGATACCTCACACTTCCCGCTGCGCGCGCGGGAGCTGCAGGCGCTTGCCGGCATCGACTTGTACCTGATATTGCTGGTGCGCGATCCCCGTAGCGTGGTCGACTCGTTCAACCTTTACCTGAATCGAAACGATGTCGCCGAGCGTCGGCTGCGGGTGCTCAGCACCAACGCCAACCTATGGCTGACGCATCTGCTGTCCGTGTTGGTGTTCCTGCGCCAGCCGCGCGAGCGGCGGATGCTCTTGCGACACGAGGATCTCCTCGCCGACCCAGGGGGCACGCTCCGTGAGGTCCTCGACCGGGTGGGGAGCGCCGCGGCGCTCCCGGACTTGACGGCGCTCGACACCGGCTTTCCCCTAAATGGCAACAGGCTGCTCTCCGCCGAGGTCGTCTCGCTCGAGAGCCGACCGGTCGCCGCGCGGGGCGGCTCGCGCATAACCGCGCTGCTGCAGCTGCCTTGGACGGCGGTCTTCTCGCGGCTGGGCCCGGTGGTGAGCGAGCCGGCTGTGCGCGCTGCATCGTCTGCACCGGTGGCACCCACCATGCCTGCGGCGGCGCCCCCACCTGCTGCATCGTCTGCACCGGTGGCACCCACTATGCCTGCGGCGGCGCCCCCACCTGCTGCATCGGCGCCCCCGGCAGCGTCGGCTACACGCACGGGCAGCTAGCGGGGATGTCTGGCGCAGCCAGATCCGCGCGTAGCGGGCGCCTGCGCGCACTGCTGCGCCAGGGCTGGCCCGACGAGGCGCGCCGGGTCGCGCAGGAGCCAGTGCTGTACGAGGCCGCGGCCACGGCGCGCCCCCACGGTCGCTGTCTGAACGCCGGCTGCGGCGAGGGCCTGTACAGCCGGTTCCTGGAGTCTTTTGGAGAGGTCAGCGAGATCGTCAATATCGACATGACGATGCCGCGGATCGCCGCCACCCGCTCGGACCCGCGGCACACCGACACCGCCGGCTCGCTGACCGAGCTGCCGCTGGCGGACGGCTCGTGCGACTGGCTGCTGTGCACCGAGGTGATCGAGTTCGTGCCCGACGATCGCGCCGTCGCACGGGAGCTGGGGCGGGTGCTCAAGCCGGGCGCGCACGCGCTGATCACGGTCCCCACGCCACCCGCTCCGCGCGTGTCGGCCGACGTGCGCGAGGGCTACACGCCTGCGCAGCTGCGTGAGCTGCTCTCGCTGGGAGGGCTGGAGGTCGTCTGGCAGGGTCACTGCTTTCACCTGCTGATGCGCTGGTTTGTGCTCGCCTGGCGCTGGCAGCACGAGCGCCTGGGCGGCGGCCGGCGCAGCCTGATGCCGCGCCTGGCCGTGCTCGCATGGGGCCACGCCGACCGCCGGCTCACGGTTGGGCGCCCGTGGGATCTCGTGGTGCTGGCGAGGCGGGCGGGATGAGGGTTCGCTCGCCGCGTGACATACCTCGCGTGACCTACCGGCGCTCGCTGGCGCTGCGCGAGGCCAACCGCGAGCGGCGCTTCCGCACGCGCCTGCGCTTCGACCCACAGGCACCCGAGCTGCTGCTCTCCCCCCACTGGGACGACGCCGTGCTGGACTGCTGGAGCGTGCTCACCGGTGAGCACCGGGTGACCGTGGTCAACCTCTTCGCGGGAGTGCCACCGCCCGGGAGTCTGGCGCCATGGGACGCGATCACGGGTGCCACCGACTCGGCAGTGCGAGCCCGCGAGCGGATCGCCGAGGACGCGCGAGCGCTCGCCGGCGCCGGTCGCACGCCGGTCAACCTCCCGTTCCTGGACGCCCAGCACCGCGCGGCGGAGCCCGATCCCACCCTGGAGGAGATCGACCGAGCGCTCACCGCCGTGGCGCCCAGCGCATCGCAGGTGTATGTGACCGCGGGCGTGGGCGGTCACCTCGATCACCTGCTCGCGCGTCGTTATGGGCGCATGCTGCTGCGTGCGGGCCTGCCGGTTGCGCTGTACGCCGACCTGCCCTACTGTGTCCTGCACGGCTGGCCGCACTGGGTCGACGGCACCGAGCCCGATCCCCACCGCAACGTCGATGCATTCTGGCTGGAGTTTCTCAAGGGCGTGTCGGAGCTGCCGGGGCTGCACAACGCTCTCGTCGAGCGCCTCGACGACAGTGCCGCCACCGCGAAGCTTGCGGCCATGCGCAGCTACGAGACCCAGCTGCCCGGGCTCGACTACGGTGCCGGGCGCCTGCTCTCCGATCCGGAGATTCACCGGTTTGAGGTCAGCTGGGAGCTGATCCCGACGGGTATTCGATCGTGAGCATGCGGGGGTAGTCGGTCGCCGCGATTTCGATCGTCGCGGTGTGGCTGGCCTGCGAGACGAGTTTGGCGGGGGTGGTTTCGTCGCGGAGCGGGTCGTAGGCGCCGATGGTGGGGGGTGTGGCGGTTTCGGGGAGGTTGCCCAGCGTGATGCGGAAGGTCTCGTTGGGGAGGTCGAAGCGGTGGATGTCGCTGGTGGGGGCTTCCGGTTCGTAGAGCGTGAGCAGGTCGCGGGTCATCACGTAGACGGGGATCACATAGCGCGTGGGGGAGGATTGGAAGGGCAGCACGGCGAGCACGTCTCGGTCGTAGAGGCTGGGGTGGGCGGCGGTGCCGTCGCCGGTAAACTGGGCGTGGTTGCCGTCCTGGGCGATCGAGAGAAGGGAGAGCTGGCGCAGGTCGGGGCCGGGGCCGGGGCCCTGGAATTGGGCGAGCATGTTGTGGAAGCCGCTCATCGTTTCGCCGCCGAGCGCGTCGCCGGGGTAGGTTTCGGGGTGGGCTTGCAGTGCGGTGTAGAAGCTGGGGGGGATGAGCGCGAGGGCGTGTCCGGCGGCCGCGTAGAAATACTCGCGGGTCATGCCCTTGTTGATCATCGCGACGAGGCTGCGCAGCAGCGCCTTGGCTTGGAAGTGGGCCTTGTCGGCAGGTGTGAGAGTTGTGGAGGTGGGTGTGCTCTCGTCGGGGCCGACCACGGTGGCGTTGTTCAGCGAGAGGTTGTACTCCGTCATCCACTTCTGCAGCGGAGCGCCCCCCGGCGGGCCGACGTTGCGGCCGTGCGCCAGCCCGTACACTTCGGTCGTCATCGGCGCGAGGTCGCGCACGATCGTCTCGGTTTGCGTCGCCGCGAGGTAGTACTCGGGAAACAGCGACTGGTAGTGGGGCACGAACAGCGGGGCGAAGCTGTCCTTCAGCGTGTCCCGTTCGCCCATGGCGTTCAGCGGTGCCAGCGAGCGTTCCTGGTCGGCGGCGGGGAAGGTTTTGGCGCCGTCGTACAGATGCTTGCTGAGCGCCGTCAGCCCCGGTGGCGCATTTGCGCCGGAGGGGAATGGCGTCTGGCTGGCGAAGCCGTCGCTGATGCCGACGCCCGAGCCGATCCCGTTGGCGGGGTTGCGCACAAAGGCGACCGTTTCATCGAGCAGCGCTTTGGTGATTTCCCTGGTCGCTGCGCTCACCCCTTCGGTGCCCTTGGGTGTGTCGTAGTATTCGGCGTTGAGGAACTGTGAGCCGAAGCTGAGCTCGTTCCACACCTCGAGGTCATACCCTTCGGGGCCGAAGATGCTCGCGGCCTCCTTGCACACCGTCGCCACGTAGCTCAGCCAGCCGCCGAGCGTTTCCTGGAAGGCCGGATTCGGCTGGCCGCCCGCGAGCGTGGGCTGAGCGAAGGGCGCGTACAGCAGCGTGGCGCCTTTGTGCGGACCGGCCGGCAGCGCGGCCGGCAGCGGTTTGGAGAGCGTGGCTATGTCACCGGCGAGCGAGTCGATCAGGATGTCGGGGTCGCCGCCGAAGGAGAGCCCATCGAAGCCGGTCTTGCCCGGCACGACTGCCGCGGCGGAGGCCGGTGTGAGCGCCACCGTCTGGGCGCCCGCCGGCGCTTCGGCGGTCGTTTCCAGATTGAGCTGGCGTGCCGGGGTGGGGCCCTCGCTGTTGGCGTCAAGCAGGATCAGCGGCCGCAGCCCGTGCCTGTGCAGCGCTTCGAGGCGCGTGCGCACGCTCGCCTCGTCGCCGAACTGGGTGGGATTCTCGTAGGAGAGCGCGTCCCAGTTGAGCGCGATGCGCGCCAGCTTGAAGCCGCTGTCCTGCAGCAGCTGCGCGGTTGCTTGCGCCTGCGGTGCGCTCACGTTGAAGTTGATCCCAAGCGATTCCAACAGGCGCGAGGCCGGCCATGTGTCCATGTAGGCGCGCCACGGCTGGATCCAGAATGAGGTCGTACCGAACGGCGTCTCGGTGAGGTACTTGGCGTCGATCGGGTCTGCCACCGTCCCGCCGGAGCCTTCCCCTTCGCCCTGTTCCTCCGAGCCGCCGCTCTGTTCTGTCGAGCCGCCGCCATGTTCGGAGGAGCCGCTGCCCTGTTTGGCTGCGGAGCCGCCTCCTTCCGGGCTGCCGCCGCCGCCCGAGCCGGCGCCGCCCGGTTCGCCGGATGCTTCCCCGGCGGGTTCGCCCTGTTCGGCGCCCGTGGTCGCGCCCGTCACTTCAGGGGAGGGCAGTTCGTCTTCAGCAGCTTCCGCCGTGGAGCCGTCGCCCGCGCTGCTGCCCGTGCCGGCGGGGGAGCTCGCGGGGGAGTGGTGGGCAGGCTGATGCCCGTCCTTGGTGGGGCGCTTCTTCGCGCACTTCGCCGGGGAGTGCCCGTGGCTGGAGGACGCTCCGTGGCGCTTCGCCGCGCACGACTGCCGGGCGCCGCTCAGATGCGTGACCGAGCGGGTGTGTGCCGCTGCCGATGCCGATGCCGTTGCGGCCGTGGGCTCCGGCGATGCCGCCGCGGGCCCCGGCGCGATCAGGCCAACCGCGATCGCGAGCGCCGCGGTGAGGACGCTCGCCTGTCGAGCCCGTCGGGCAGGCGCAGGCAAATGGGTGGGAATGTCGACTCGGAGCACTTTGCGGGGGAGGCCTGCCGGGGATCGGCCTTCGCCAATCCGATCGACGGTCCCGCCGGCCCGCTTGACGTGGAAATACCGCGGTGGACGTGTGTGGGAGCCGCACTCTTCGCGTGATCAAGCAGCGGAATGCAGCGCGATCATTCGCGTGATCAAGCAGCGGGATGCAGCGCGATCAGGAAGAACCGCCCCTGCGGCGCGACGCCCTCCAGCGGAATGAACGGATCGTCGTCCTCGACGGCCACGAAACGCTCGAAGCCGGCGAACAGCCCCACGATCTCATCGGCCCGTCCGCCGTAGGAGCTGAGCGCCTCGTGCACCTCCACCAGGAAGCTGGTCGAGCCGCCCGCCAGCGTCTCGCGGGCGCCCTCGAGCACGGCGCCCTCGTAGCCCTCCACATCGACCAGCACGAGGTCGGGCGTGCCGTGCTCGCATGCGAGGTCGTCGATCGTCACCGCCGCCACCTCCACGTTCCCGGTGGAGGTGTGCTCATCGATCTGGCCGTTGAGACCCTCCGCGAAAGAGATCGTGCCCGCGCTTGCCGCGCCCGCCGCGTGCAGCACGGTGAGGTTCTCGGCGGCGTTGAGCTCGCGGTTGGCGGCCGCCAGCCGGGCGTTGTGAGGCTCCGCCTCGATCGCCACCACGCGCCCCGTCTCGCCCACCTCGCGTGCCAGCATCAGCGCGACGATCCCCTGGTGGGCCCCCAGGTCGAAGATCGTGGCACCCTGCCTCAGCACGCCCCGCTCGCGCAGGAACGCAACCGCCTCCAGCTCGCCCCAGTCGTGGTCATACCAGCCCTCCGCCAGCGGGTCGGTGAGGCGCACGCGCAGCGTGTGCCCGCCGTAGGTGTGCGTGACTTCTCGAGGGGGGTAGCCGGCGATCAGCGAGGCGACCTTGCGCCGGCGGTAGCGGCGGTACAGCGAGTGCGGCACCAGGCGCCGCGCGAGCGTCTTGGCGGATGGTGGCACGGGGGTACCCTACCGAGGGTGGCGCGCCGAGCGTCGACCGCGATCGTGCCAGCCGCGCCGGGAGCGCTGGCCGCCGACTACCGAGCGGCGCCCTACCCGTCGAGCGCGGGTGACGAGCGGTGTAGCTCAGCTACCGCTCCACCGGGGGCATCAGGCCGCCGATCACCCAGAACAGCGGAATCGGGATTCCGAGCAAGAACATGATCCAGTGGCCGTGTTTGATCGACCTCAGGCCGAGAACCAGCAGCAGCAGGATGTACAGCAGCCCGAGGGCCCCGACTCCAGCGGTCGATACGGCAAGCAATGGCATGTCATCCTCCCGTGACGACCGCAGTGTCGAACGACGCTAACGGCGTGACCATATCAGCACCCCGCGCAGGGAGGGAAAAACGAGAAAGGGAGAGGGCGTGCCTCAAGCGGCCCGTGCAGCCTCCCGCACCGGCACGGTGGACACCGGCCCGAGCGCCACGGCGAAGAACGCCAGCGTGCGAGCCCACGCGTCGCGAGCGGCCTCGGCGCGGTAGCTCGGGCGGGTGTCGTTGAAGAAGGCGTGCCCGGTGTCGGGGTAGATCCGCAGCTCATGATCCACGCCCGCCGCGCTCAGTGCGGTGTCGAACGCGGGCAGGCCGCCCACGATGCGGGGATCGTCGTGGCCGTAGAAGCCACGCAACGGGCAGTGGATCGCTCCTGCCTGCTCATCGGTGGGCGAGGAGCCGTAGAAGACGACCGCCGCGCCGAGCTCCGGCTCCTCGCCGGCCAGCAGCGCCGACAGGCCGCCGCCGAGGCAGAAGCCGACCGAGCCGACCGCCCGCCCCGCGCACGCCGGATGCGCGCGCAGGTGGGCTACGGCGCCGCGCACCACGCTCAGATGACGGGCGGGGTCTCCGCCGGCCCCGCCGAATAGCGCCGCGATCGTCTCGCCCACCTCCTGCGCCCGTCCGGGAGGCAGCTGCGAGAGCGCCTCCGCGCGCCGCTGCTCGTCGCCGAGCACCGTCATCCACTGCCCCGTGGGAATCGTGTTGAGGAACTCTTTGGCGCCCGCCACGCGCTCGGCGGCGAGCACCGGCGGCCTGCCTCCACCGGCCGAGTAGAGGTCGGGCGCGAGCGCGACATACCCAGCGCTCGCGAAGCGCTCGGCGACATCGGCGATGTGACCATCAACTCCCCACACCTCTTGGATCACGACCATTCCGGGTGCCGGGCCGCTCACCGCGAGCGGTCGCGCGAGGTACCCGGCGACCGCTCCCGCGGGGCTGTCGTAGTCGATCCATTCGCTCTGCAGCTTCACGACTGTCCCCCATCACTGGTCATTGATGTCTTCGAGGTAGACGACGATCTTGCTGTCTTGACGGCGCACGATGTTACGGCGGAGGCCCCAGTCCAGAGCGTCACGCCAGCTGTAGCCGGAGGGAAGCTCCCAGCGGTGGGCGTTGAACGCGGTGACGAAGGCATTCTCGAAAGAGTCGTAGTCGTCGAAGCTGCTCCGCGGCAGATCGGCAAAGAGGCGGGCCGGGGTCAAGGCAGCAGTGGTCATTCGATCTCCTATGTTCGCAGGGCGGGCTGCAGCCGCTCGAGTACGGCTGCGGGAGTGCTTCGGTTTTCTCGGTCGGCGAATGCGAGCACCTGTAGCTCCTCGGCCCATGCGGTCGCAAGCGCGCTTCCAGAGGCTCACGGGGCCGGGGCGGCGGCGCACGAATAGCGCCAGCCATGGCTCAATCGCTGGGTCGACGCCGAGACGTAGACGATCGCGCATCAGGCCCATCCACCAACTGTCGTCGTAATCGACGAACCGGTCGAGCGTCTCCTGGGTTTGGGTCCCGCCTGCGATCGCCTCGAGGTCATCGAGGAAGATACGCAACGGCTCAGGTCCAGCATCGAGCAGATCGACGATCGCGACCCGGAGTCCCGCGGCTGCTTGCTGGATCTTGTGGTGGTAGACGGCCCAGGTGTACATCCTGAATCGAGCGACGAAGAACGACTCGGCTGCGCTCACGCCACGAGCCAGCACAGCAGTCTCCAGGCTCCCGTCTTCGCGCGGGATCGGGATGAGATGATCAACGAGGCGATCGAGGTCGTAGCCGGCAGCGGTGAGACCGTAATGGCGCACATCTCGCAGCACGTAGTCGGCGCGATCGACATCGAGCTCACCGGCAACAAGCGAGTGAAGCCACGAAAGGACCGCCGCATGCTGAGTGGCGTCGAGCTGTGGGGCGGCTGGTGCGTCCAGGATGTCGCGGGCAATCAGCAGAGCCACCTCGGCAGGCTTGCCGAGAGGGCCGTTGGCGAGTTGCTCATTGAAGACATCGCGCTGTACGACAGGCGCCAGCGCGTAGCCGATGCGCTCATGCACGGCGTCGCCGCCCGGGCCTTGCGTCATCAGGTCGCCGGCTCGCTTGCGTGCATCGGGACTCGCGCGCCAATGGTCCTCCAACGCCTGCTCGAAGTCGTGACTGAAAGGCAGGTGACCCAAGTCGTGCACGAGGGAGGCAAGACGGAGCCCTTGCTCGACAAGCAAGAGGATCATTGGCTCGTCGTGGTGACGGCCCGAGAGGAGACCCTGGTCGGCCAGTGCAGTTTCGGCATTGTTGCCGAGGCCGAGCTTGGCGTGACTCTCTACCAGGTTTCGGCAGCCGTCGAGGATTCGGCAGCGCTCGGCTGGCGCAGCGTTGGCAAGGGCGGCGTCGAGGAAACGGGAGGCCAGATGCATAGCCCCAAGGCTGTGGGCCATCCGAGACACGCGCATCTCGGGGAAGACGAGATGCGCAGCGGCTGACTGCCCGATGTAGCGCAGTCGCTGGGCGATGGGATGGTCAAGCAGCGCACGCTCGATCCGGTGAAGGCGACATAGCCATGGATGGGATCGCGAATACGCCCTGGCGAAGGAGCTTCTCGCATCGTCCTGATGCTGCCAGCGCAGGCGGACGGTGCGATGGCGCTGTAGCTCTGGGGTTGAGGGTGCGATCGGGAAGAGTGACGGGAGCCACCTAGCGAACGAGGAGCGTATGGGTAGTACCTAGCGCCCCAATACCTCGACATACAACTCCTCCAACCGCTCCCCCACGCGCGCGGGGTGATATGCCTCGATCGAGCGCCGCGCCGCGCTCCCCAGCCGCTCGCGTGCCTGCGGGTCGGCACTCAGCGCGCGCATTGCGGCGGCGAGGGCGTCTACGCTGCGGGCCGTGAACAGGCGGCCGGTCTCACCGTCGGCGATCACCTCGGCGGGGCCGCCCTCGTCTGGCGCGATCACCGGGAGGCCCGCGGCCATGCCCTCCAGCACCACCTGGCCGAAGGGCTCGGGGATCACCGAGGCGTGTACCAACACGTCGATCCGCGCGAGCTCGCTCCACACCTCCTCGCGAAAGCCGCGCAGCTGCACTCGCTCGGTGAGCCCCAGGCGCGCGATCAGCTCGCGCAGATCGCGCTCGCACGCCTGCTCGCCGAACATCGGCGCGCCGACGATCACCGCTCGCTCCGCGCCCGCGGGGAAGGCGGTCGCGAAGGCGCGCACGAACAGGTCCTGTCCCTTCCAGGGGGCGATCCGCCCGACGATCCCGAACGTTGGGGCGGGCGCGGCGGGTGATTCGGGCGCGCGCGGGTAGGGGGAGGGTTCCACCGAGTCGGGGATCACGCGGCGCATCCGGCGCCGACGTTGACCGGCGGCGCGACCGCCGAGTGGGCGCAGAGCGCTTGAGGGCATCGACAGGTTGGGAACCGTGCGGTGGTTCCCGTTGTGATCACGAGTGCCGGCGGCGAATGGGTAGAAGACGTCGCGAGCATCGGCGGCGAGTGGGTGGGAGGTGTCGTAAGCGTCGAGCGTCGCCAGCGTGGCGGCCGAATTGGCGACCACGCCATCCGCCAGGCGTTCAACGAGCCCGCGCACGAAGCGCACCGCGGGCCGCGGCAGGTAGTCGGGGGCGATCCGGTCGCGCGCGTGCCACACCACCGGGATGCCTGCGGCGCGGGCGGCGAGGCTGCCGTACACGCCGGCCTTCAGCGAGTTGGTGTGCACGATGTCCGGACGCAGCTGACGCAGGCGCAGCGTGAGCCGCGCGACGTACGCGAGCGTGCTGAGCAGCGCGGTGGGCGAGGCGCCGCCGAGGCGCACCGTGTCCTTGCGCGCATCCCGCGCCGCCGTGGCGATCGGCAGCACCTCTGCCGAGATCCCCGCCTGCGCCAAGCGGGCCAGCAGTGGCCCCTCCTCGCCGAGGATCACGTGGGCGTTCACGCGGCGCAGATGGGGCAGCACGCGCAGCAGCGCGATCTCGCCGCCCGACAGCCGCGCGACGTGGTCGAGATACACGACCCGCAACTGCTGCTCGCGGCCGCCGGCCACAAGGCGGCGGTGCATGGCGCGGTGGCGCTCTGCCACCGCCGGCCAGGCGAAGCGCTCGGCGTACTCGCGCGTTGCGATGCGGGTCGGCAGCGCCCCACGCGCCGCTGTCCGCAGGCGTGCGGCGAGCGCTTCGCTGTCGCCGGTGGCCACCACCAGCGAGGGGTCGAGCGCCGCCGCGGCCTCCGGCAGGCCGCCCACGTCGCTGACGATGCTGGGCGTGCCGCACGCCGCCGCCTCCAGCACCACGAGGCCATAGCCCTCGACCGCGACGCTCGGCACCGCCGCCACGTCGGCGCAACGATAGGCCTCGATCAGCTGCTCGTCGGAGAGCCTGCCCATCACGCGCACCCGCGCCGCCAGCGGTGGTTGGGCTGCGCGTGCCGCGAACGTCTCACGCAGCGGTCCATCGCCTACCAGCAGCAGCAGCGAGCCCTCCGGCAGGTTGTGCTCGAGCTGGTCCCAGGCGTCGAGCAGCAGGTCAATCCCCATGCGCGCCACCATGCGGCGGGCGCACACCACGACGAACGCCGCGGGGTCGATGCCCAGCCCCGCGCGCGCCAGCGACCTGTCGCCGGGAGTGAACCGCTCGAGCTCCACCCCCGGCGCCCACACGTTGATCTTCCACGGAGCCACGCGGTGGTGCTCCACCAGCACTCTGCGGAAGGCGCTGGACAGCACCACGTGCGCGTCGGCGCGGCGCAGCACACCACGTTCCAGGGCTGCGCGCAACGCGCGCTTCACGCGTGAGGACTCCCCCGCCGCCGCGTTCTCATCCGCCCACGGCCCGTGGAAGTGAAACACCGTCGGTCGCCGCCGCCCGAGCAGCAGCGGCGCCGCCGCGTACAGCGCGAAGTGCGCATCCACCACCTCGGCCCCGCGCGCGGCGCGCCGGGCGGCCAGCCAGAACGAGCCGAGGCGTCGCGGTAGCGGAAGGTTGTGGCGCGAGGCGGCGGCGATTACCGCGGGTGCGCCCTCGGCCGGGCCGATCACCACGCCGCTCGCCTCGGGTAGCTGCTCGAACAGCGCGCGGTAGTAGCGGTCCAGGCCGCCCACGGTCGAGGGAAACCAGCCCATCCCGAGCATCAGCACGCGGGGATGGCCATTGGCGCCCCCGACGGCGTCCTGCGTGAGTGGGCTGGCGCTGGTCGACAAGCCGTGTCGCCCGGCCGGGCTGGGGAAAGGAGCCGGCGAGCAAGCAGCAGCCTGCTCGTGATCGTGCTCACCGGCTGTGAACATCTAGTGAAGCGTTGGAGTACAGGCAGGCTGGTGGAGTTAGATACGGCACCGCGGTGCGCGGCGGCTTGGACAGCCGTCTCGCGCCAACCGGAATGGCCCTGGATGACTCACCGAACGACGCTCCCAACAACCCCGAAGGCTCTGCGGCGCACCGCGCCGGCCGTTGCGCTGCTCGCGCTGCTGCTGTCGCTCGGCGCCGCGATCCCCGATGGCCTGGCCAGCGGCTCGGCCCCGCTGTTCCAGCAGGGCCCGAAGCTGACCGGCGGGGAAGAGACGGGCGAAGGCCGCTTCGGGCGCGCCGTGGCGGTCTCGGCCGATGGCGACACCGCGCTGGTCGGCGGCCCCCGCGACGGCAGCGAAGCCGGTGCCGTGTGGGTCTTCACGCGCAGTGGCTCGGCCTGGACGCAGCAAGCGAAGCTCATCGGTGGCGAAGAGTCGGGCGCCGGTCACTTCGGCCGCGGCTTGGCGCTCTCCGCTGACGGCAACACCGCCCTGATCGGCGCGCCCAACGACGAGAGCGGTGGTGCCGCATGGGTGTTCACCCGCTCGGGCTCGACCTGGACGCAGCAGGCGAAGCTGACGGGCGCCGGCGAGAGCGGCAGCGGCTGGTTTGGCCAGAGTGTGGCGCTCTCCGCGAGTGGCGACACCGCGCTGATCGGCGGCTACGTCGACCACAGCGACGCCGGTGCTGCCTGGGTGTTTGAACGCTTGGGCGCCGGCGCGGGCGCCACCTGGGCGCAGCAGGGCGCGAAGCTCACCGGCGGCGGGGAAGAGTCAGGCGAAGGGGAGTTCGGCTGGAGCGTGGCGCTCTCAGCCGTTGGCGACACCGCGCTGATCGGCGGGCGCAAAGACGGCGGAGGAGCCGGCGCGGCGTGGGTGTTCACGCGCACCGGCTCTGGAACTGGTGCGAGCTGGGCGCAGCAGGGCGCGAAGCTCACCGGCGGCGCAGAAGAGTCAGGCGAAGGCGAGCTCGGCCAGAGCGTGGCGCTCTCAGCCGAAGGCGACACCGCGCTGATCGGCGCCTACCACGACGACTCCGGTGCCGGCGCGGCGTGGGTGTTCACGCGCACCGGCTCCGGCGCGGGTACGAGCTGGGTGCAGCAGGGCGCCAAGCTCACCGGTGGCGGTGAGGTGGGCCGGGGCTACTTCGGCGACGCGGTGGCGATCACCCCCGACGGCGACACCGCGCTGATCGGTGGCGTCCGGGACGACGAACAGCGTGGCGCGGCATGGCTGTTCGCGCGGACCGGCTCGACCTGGGCGCAGCAGGGCGAAAAGCTCACGGGCGGCAGCGAAGAGAGCGGCGACGGCGAATTCGGCTGGAGCGTGGCGCTCTCCGCTGATGGTGACACCGCGCTCGCCGGTGGTGTTCGCGATGGCAACTGGGCGGGTGCGGTGTGGGTGTTCGGGAACGAACCCCCCGCCTCGCAACCCCCGTCCCCCGGCTCGCCGTCGGGCGCCAACCCCACCCCGGGCGGCACGCAAACGCAAACCGGCGGTGGCTCCTCGGGCTCTGCCGCAACCCCCAAACAGGGTGTGGCCGCCTACCAGGTGGCGGGCGGTGGCGTCGTGCTGCTCGCCAAGCGCCTGCCGACCGCCGGTGGGCGTGTGCGGGTGAAGCTGCGCTGCACGGCGCCAACCACCTGCCGCGGGCGTCTCACGCTGACGCTCGCGCCGCGGGCACGCGCCGCGCGACGCTCTTACGCGGTTACGCTCGCCGGGAGCAGCTTCTCGATCCTCCACGGCCGGGCTGCCACCGTGGTGCTTCGGCTCGACCGCGCTGGGCGCTCACACGTGCGAGCCGGCCACGGGTACCTGCACGCAAGCCTCGCGATCCGCGTCGTCGCGCCCGATCCCCCGCGGACGGTGCACGCCTACGCGGTCAAGCTCGTGCCGCGCGCCGCCGGTCGTTGACAGCTCTTTGAAACTGTTCACGTCGTGGTAACGGCGGTGGCGAGGCCTTCATATAGAGTCGCCCACTTTGCCATTGACAAAGCAAGGAGCGAGATGAGATTCAGACAAGGGATGACAGTCCTTAGTGCCGCCGTGGCCGTCGCAGTCGCGGTGCCGGCGGCGGCGTCCGCCGGGTCGCTGTGGGTGGCGCATGCGCCAACCGTCAAAGGCCCGGGAAAAAGCTGTACCAGCCCCGGATACGACACGATTCAAGCAGCGATCACCGCCGATACTGCTGGCGCGAAGATCGAGGTCTGCACCGGCACCTACGTCGAACAGCTGCAGATCACCAAAGCCCTCAGCATCGTGGCGGCAGGCTCGGTCACCGTTCAGCTGCCCGCCACGCCCAGCCTATCGACCACGGCCTGTGACACGGCGACCGGCGAACCGGATGAAGACGTGGTGTCGATCTGCGGCGCGGCAACCGTCACACTCACCGGTCTGACGATCGAAGGCCACTGGCCATCCGGCAAGTGCAGCGACAGCCTCTACGGGATCCTGGTGGCCGGCGAAGCAGATTTGAAACTCACCGACTCGACGATCGCCGGCGCGGGCGCCGATCCGATCAACGGCTGTCAGGGGGGAGTCGGCATCCAGATCGGGATGGCATGGACCAAACCGGTGGAAGTCGGGACGGCGACGCTGTCCAACGACACCGTCAGCGGCTACCAGAAGAATGGCATCACTGTCGATGGCGCCGGCTCGAAAGCGACAATCACGAGCACCACCGTCACCGGCACCGGCGAAACCCCCACGATCGCCCAGAACGGGATCCAGGTGAGCAACGGCGCGCAGGCGAAAATCACCGAGTCCACGATCAGCGCCAACGAGTACAACCCAGGCTACGAGGCGACCGGCGTCCTCTTCTACGGCGCGGCCGCCGGCTCCACCGTCACCAAGTCGATCATCGATGACAATGATTTCGGCGTCTACTACCTGGATGGCTCGCCGGCGGCGCCGACGTCCTCACAGCTGGCGATCTCCAGCAACAAACTGACCGGCGACCGCTACGCGTCGGTGGGCCTCGACCAGGGGTGGGCGACTGTCAACAACAATGAGCTCGAAAGCGGCAAAGTTGGCATCCTCGTGTTCCAGTACGAAGAACAGCAGTACGGCCCGAAGGGGACCGGCAGCGGCGACACGATCAAAGGCATGAGCGAATGGGCGGTGCAGGGCTCCTCGGATGAAAGCTCCACAGATCACCCGGGCTCGTTCTCGATCGCCAAAAGCGCGATCAGCGGCAACCCGTTCGGCGCCTCGGTGTCCAACTCGGTCACCAGCAACTCCAAAAGCCTGTCGATCACCACCGCCAGCAGCGACACCTGAGCGGCGGCTCACCGCATTGCGGCATCCACCGGCCCCGGGGGTTTGTGCCTCCGGGGCCTGTGCCGTGAGTGGTTGGCTCCTCAGGTTCGGGGCAGCGTCATGCGACCGTCGGGCGGGGCAGCGTCATGCGACCGTCCGGCGGATCAGACGGTGGCCGTGCGCGCGATGTTTTTTGTGCACGACCGGCGCCGCGCGCAGCGTCATAGTGCGGCTGGAGCCCGACACCTGCTTGCCGTTGCTCACCCTCACGAGTGCGCGGTAGGAGCCGGTGTGGCGAACCCTGACCACGGCGCTGAAGCGCGATGTGCGCGCGGTGCCTCGCTTCACCACGGTGCTCCCCACGGTCACATACTTGCCGTTGGGCTTCACCCACTGGAGGTTCACCGGCGCGCCTACCTCCGCGGGCGCCACCGTGCCCGAGAGGCGCACATACCCGGCTTTTCCGACCGGGCGTGCGGTGAGCGTGACGAGCACCGCGATCTTCACCTTGACGACCTGGCTGTAGATCGGCGGTGCGTCGAGCGTGCGCACGCGCAGCTCGGTCGTCTGCGTGAGGTTGGGGGCGGTGAGGGTGAAGTTGCCGGCGGCGTTGGTGCTCACCGGTGTGCCGAGGTCGTCGAAGCCGGTCAGGTAGGGGAATGTGCTGGCCTGCAATATCACCTGGTGGCCGGCCCCCCCGGCGCCGGAGAGGGTGCCGGTCAGCGAGAACGGGCTCTCGAAAGTGGTTGCGTTCGACGCCTTCGCGACCACGAACTTCAGCGGAATCCGCTTGGTGAGGAAGGTGCGATCGACACCGTCTGAGGTGCCCGTCGAGCTGGTGGCCACGATGCGGTAGTGGTAGGTCGTGCCTCCCTGCAGCCCGGAGATTGCCTGGCTCACCTTCACCCCGGTGGTGCCGCTGCCGGCCGCGGCGGTCGGAGTCTGTGCACCGTACGCAGTGGTGGTGCCGTACTGGAAGTAGCAGGTGGTTTCCGTGCCGTGAGGGTTGACCGTGCCGTCGAGCTCAACGGTGGTTTCGCCCGCGTGCGCCGCTCGCTCGGTGGCGGCGTGCGGCGGCTTGACCTTGGGGGTCTTGGGGGGTTTGGGGGTTTTGGCGGTCGCTTGCGAGGAGAGCGGCTGTACCAGCGCGATGCCCGCCAACGCCAGCGCAAGGCTCGCCAGCAGCACCCCGATCACGGTTGCACGGCGGCCGTCCAACCGGCTCATATCGCGCTCACCTCGCTCTCCGTCGGCGGGGTCGGCTCCGGAGCGAAGCGGTAGCCGATCCCGAAGTGTGTGTGGATATAGGTCCAGCTGGGCGCCGTCGCGGCGAGCTTGGTGCGCACCTTGCGCACAAATACGTCCACCGCGCGGTCGCGGTGCTTCATCTCCCCGCCCCACACCTGCCGGTAGATCTCCGCACGGCGCATCACGCGATCTTCGCGGCCCGCCAGCGCGGCGAGCACCTGGAACTCGCGCACGGTGAGGCCCACCCGCGTGCCCGCCACCAGCGCCTGCATCTCGTCGGGGCGCAGCTCGAGGTTGCCGAAGGTCTGTGTCCGCGGCCCCTCATCCTCCGGCTGGGAGCCGGGAAATGGAGATTCGGGGCTGGGAGTCGTGAGGGGCTCGAGGAAACTGTGCATCGGAGCTAGGAAGTTGTGAGGGGCTCGAGGAAGCTGGGTATCGGAGCTAGGAAGTCGCGAGAGGCTCGAGGAGGCTGTGCATCGGGAGTGCCCGATCGTGTGAAAATATTGTGAACGACGTGTTATGACACCCGCACGGTGTGGGCGCCAGTCTTTCACGTCATTTCCCCGCCGGCACGGATGTTCACCGAATCGTCACCAGTTGCCGCCGGGGCAAAACCGTATGATGCGGGACCTATGAAAGCCTGCGCTTACTGCGGCGCCTCGCTTGCCGACGATCAGCGCTACTGCCTGGAGTGCGGGGCGCGCCAGGTGCAGGCGCGCAGCCAGTTTCTCAGCCGCTTCACGCCTGCCACGGTCTCCGGCCCGGCCGCGTCGAGCGGTGGTGGCGGGGCTGTAGCCGGCGGTGGCGCGGGCGGTGGGCGCTTCTCGGGCGCGACCGCGGTTGCCGCCGTGGGGGTGCTGCTGCTGGCGATGGGCGTCGGCGTGCTGATCGGTCGTGCGGGCGCGGGCAAAACCACCACCACGCCGGCACAGGTGATTTCGGTCGCCACCCCCGGCGCCGGCGCGTCGGGCACGAGCAATGGTGCTGCTCCTGCGGTAACAACGCCCGCGGAAAGCCCCTCCAGCTCATCCACCGGCGCGGGCGCCAATGGCGGCGGCTCGGGGTCGACCACGAGCGGCGGTGGCAAAGGCTCGTCCTCCACAACCAAGCCCAAATCCTCCACGTCCACCAAATCGTCCTCGGGAAGCTCTTCTTCGGGCGGCTCCTCGAATAGCGGCGGCTCGAGCAAAACCAAATCGAGCAACAGCGGCGAAAGTGCCGAGCAGAAGACGCGCAACATTCCCAATGTGGTGACGACGGGCTGACCGGTCTTCCGACGTGGTGACACCTAGCCGATGGCTACCTTCGACATCATGACCACCGGCTGATGGGCGCCGACCAACACGGGGGCGACGGGCGCGCGAGCTTGGAACGCCGTCGCGATGAGCTGCTCGCGCAGGTCGCCGAGCTGCACTGGGACCTCGGTGGCCTCGCCTACGAGATGGCGATTCGCGATCACTTCCGCCTTGACGTATTGGTGCGTCGCGCCGGCGAGCTGCAGGAGCGCGACGCCGAACTCGGCGAGCTCGAGCGCGTGCTCAGCCTCCGCGAGCATGTCGAGACCGGCACCTGCCCCGACTGTGGCGCGGTGCATGGCCGCGGGGCGCTGTACTGCTGGCAGTGCGGCAAGGTGCTGATGGAGCGCGTCCCGAGCGCCACCGCCAACGGCGGGTCCCCGAGCGAGCCGGCCGGCGAGGAGCAGGATGCCGACGCGCCCACCGTCGTGCTGCCCTGAGTGCGGCTCGCCGCTGGCCGGCGACCAGCGCTACTGCCTCAGCTGCGGTGCTCGCAGCGGGCCGCGACCCCCGGCATTGGAGCGGATCCTCGAGGGTTTGGGCGCGGGCGCGCACGCATCGGCAGGGCCCCCTCCCACGCCGCAACGCACGCGTGGAGGGCTGCCGAGTCCACTGACAGCCGCCGTGCTGACGCTGGCGATGCTCGGCTTCGGGACGGTCACCGGGGCGGCGGCATCCAACCCCTCCGGCGCGCTGAACGCGCTGCGCCGGGGGCCGCTCACGCTGCTGGTGCCCGCTCCCGCGACGAGCACCCAGCTCGCCGCGGCACCGCGGGTGGGTGGGCTTTCATCCGAAGAAGCGCCCACGCCAGAAGCGTCGTCGCCTTCGAGCTCCACCGAAGAACCCAGCTCCTCCGCCGAAGAATCGAGCAGCTCTTCCCCGGGCGAAAGCCATAAGCACTCGGGCAAGAGCGGCTCCAAGGGCAAGGGCTCCGGGTCAAAAGGAGAAGCGCCGAAGCTGCCACCGGTGAAGCACGTCTTCCTGATCGTGCTCGCCAACCAGGCCTACGCCCAAACCTTCGGGCCGGAATCGCCCGCGCCCTACATCGCGCACACGCTCGAGCACCAGGGCGAGCTGCTGGTGCGCTTCTACGGCGTCGCCCACGAAGAGCTCGCCGATGAGATCGCCTTGATCAGCGGGCTCGGGCCGACCCCGCAGACGGCTGCCGACTGCCCGGCGTTCAGCGACATCGTCCCGGGGCAGGCCAACAGCGAGGGGCAGTACACCGGCCAGGGCTGCATCTACCCGAAAGCCGCCGAAACGGTTGGCGAACAGCTCGCCGCGAAGGGGCTCACCTGGAAGGTGTACGCCGAAGGGCTCGGCGACGTATCCGCTGCTGCGCCTCCTTCGGGAGCGGGCGGCTCCCCTGGGGCGGGAGCGCCCAACGCGACCGCCTGTTGGCACCCCGAATTCGGCGCCGCCGACCCCACCTCGCAGGCGCCGCAGGGGACCACTTTCGCGACCTTCCGCGATCCCTTCACCTACTTCGACGGCGTGCTTCACTCGCCCGAATGCGCTCACAACGATGTCGGCATCGAAGGGCTGGCGGGCGATCTGAAGAGCGCCAAGCGCACCCCGGCGCTCTCCTACATCGTGCCCGACCTCTGCCACGACGGCCGACCCACTCCGTGTACGCCCGGCGCGCCGAGTGGACTGCCGGCCGCCGAAGCGTTCCTGCGCCGCGTCGTCCCCGAGATCCTCGCCTCGCCTGCCTACCGGCATGGTGGGCTGTTGATCATCACCACCGATCAGGCGCCGACAACCGGGGAGTACGCCGACTCCAGCTCCTGTTGCATGCAGCCGCGCTTCCCGGCGCCGGCGGTGGTGACCACCGCGCCGGCCGGCAGCACCGGCGCGGCCACCACCCCGGCGTCGGCGACGCAGGGCCCGGGGCCAGCGGCCGCGACCATCCCCGCCACAACTGCTCCACCCTCCTCCTCCCCCACCACAACCACGCCGGCCGCGATCACGCCGGCCGCGACCACACCGGCGGCGACCACACCCGCGGCGAGCACGCCCGCGATCACGCTTCCGCCCAAAGGCGGCGGCCAGGTGGGGGCGCTGTTGATATCGCCCTTCGTCAAGCCCGCCACCTTCGATCAGGAACCCTTCAACGACTTCTCGCTGCTGCGCACGATCGAGAACCTCTTCGGGCTCCCGCCGCTCGGCTACGCCGCGACGCGGGGCCTCAGCTCGCTGGAAGCCTCGGTGTTCTCGGCCTGGAGCGGAGCGTCCGCCAATTCGTCGTAGGTGATTGCGGCGCGACGGCGGGCCACGCGGTCTAGCGTGCGCTCCAGCGCCTGCAGCTCGTGAGGGTGCTCCAGGTGCGTGGGGGAGAGGTCCAGGCGCAGCGTGTCCCCCGCCAGCAGGGCACCCGCGCGGATCGAGCGTGGGCCCCAGGCGGGGAGCAGCCGGCGGCGCCCGGCGGGGAGGAGGCGGCCCGCGGCGGGGATCCCCAGGCCGCGGATCGAGCCCGGCCGGCCTTCGTGCGGCTTGGTGGTGCCGTGCAGGCTCAGCAGGCCCGCCCACCAGCGGAAGCGGGCGCTCACCGCGCGGCGCAGCGCGGGCGTGTAAGCGTAGGCGGGGGCCACGAAGCCGTCGGGCTCGATCCCCGCGAGCTTCAGCAGCCGCCAGCCGGCGTCCACCGCGCGGCGCGTCTCCTCCTCGCCGAGCCCGGCGAACTCGGCCGCGCGGCGGGCCCGCGCCGGGGCCGAGACGCGGTGCGGGAGGCTCGGGCGGCGCAGCTGCTCGTGCTGGAAGCCGTGCTGGGCGATCGCATCGCCCGCGCGGTGGCGGTCCGCCAGCCAATCGGTCAGTGCCGGCGAGCGCTCGCCCACGGGGTGCAGGTCGCGTGCGGGGATCACCAGCAGCGTCACGCGGTTCACGCCGTGCTCGTCCAGCCAGGTCCGAATCTCTGCGCAGCGCTCGAACGTGGCCGGCTCGATGTCGTGCAGCGCGACCGCGATCGTGCGCTCAGGCGGCACGGCGCGCCCCCGGGCTTCCGGCCGCGCTGTGGGGCGACCCGTCGAGCACGCGGCGGTAGCCCTCCGCGAGGCGCTCCAGCGCACCCTCCCAAGTGCGCTGGCGCACGCCCGTGAGCGCCACCGCCGCGAGGCGCCCGCGCAGCAGCGGTGAGGCGGCCAGCTCGAGCACCCCCTCGGCGAGCGCGTCGGGTGAGGTCTCACACAGCAGGCCGTTTACGCGGTGCTCGATCAGCGACGCGGGGCCGCCGGCGTCCACCGCCACGACCGGCAGGCCGGAGGCGTGCGCCTCGAGGATCACCTGCCCGAAGGTGTCGGTGGCGGACGGGAACAGGAAGATGTCGGCGCTCGCGTACACCTTCGCCAGCTCTGCCCCCTCCTGCCAGCCGAGGAAGGTGGCGTGCTCACCCAGGCGCTCGCGCAGACGGCTCTCCTCGGGGCCGCCGCCGGCCAGCACGAGGTGCAGCCGCGGGTCGCGTTCGTGCGCGTCGAGGAACGCCTCCGCAAGCAGGTCGGCCCCCTTCTCGCGGGTGATGCGCCCGCTGTAGAGGACGTTCAGCTCGCCCGGCAGTCGGCGCTCGCCGCGTAAGGAGGGGTCGAAGCGCGAGCAGTCAACGCCGCGATCCCAGCGGGCGATCCGCGACGCCGGGATCCCGAGCTGCCGCAGCGTCTCGTCGGAGGAGGGGGAGGGGGAGAGCACAAGGTCGCACGCCCCATACAGCGTGCGCACCGCCAGGTCCATCGCCTGCGCGAGGCCCATGTCGCCCGAGCGCAGCGCGGCGTAGGCGGTGAGCTCGGTGTGGTAGCTGCCGATCAGCGGCACCCCCAGCCCGCGCGCCACGAGCGCGCCGGCGATGCCGATCGGCCCGGGCGAGCAGACGTGGATCGCGTCGAAAGCGCCCTCGGCGAGGATCTCCACCGCGGCGGGCAGGCCCGGCACGCCGATCCGCAATCCCGGGTAGAGCGGGACGTCCAGCTCAGCCACCGCTGAGAGCCGCCGGTCGACGCCCGGATCGGTGCCGATCACCTCGATCTCGTACCCCTTCACGCCGCGTGCGCGGATCTCCTCGATCGTGCGCGACACCCCGTGCGTGGAGGCGATCCCGTCGGCCATCACGGCGACCCGCGGGGTCTCGCCCTCGCGCGAGTCGAGCTTCGCCTTCTCCGCCCCGAGGAAGGCGGCGGCGGGCGCGTAGGGGATCGCCGCGATGCAGCCCTCGAACACCGCCGTGGCGGCGGTGGCGAGATCGACGCTGCCGCCCGCCTCGATCGCCCGCGCCACCGATTCCACCGCTCCTCCCAGCTTTCGCTCGTGGGCGCGGCAGGCGCGGCGGTAGAGATCGGAGTGGGTGAAGCCCTCCGCCTGCATGTGTGCGAGCAGCTCGCCTTCGGGCAGCTCCACCGCCGCCAGCCAGGCGCGCAATAGTTGTCGCGCATCGTCTGGCGTAAGGTCGCTGCCGGTGGCTCCGAGGCGGGCGTCGCCCTCGCGCAGCAGCCGCTCCGCCATGCGCATCACCATGCGGGGGTTGGGGGGCGGCGCGGCCAAGGCCGGCGGTGTTGTTGTCTCTTTTTGGGCCCTAACCAATTGGTTGGTGTCCAAAAAGAATGATTGCTTGTGCGTCCCCCCGCCCGTCACCAGTGCGTCGGCGGCGGCTCCCAACGAGCCGGCCCCCAGCGAGCGGGCGGCGAGCGCGATCGCGGCGTGCGCCCACTTGGCGGCGCTGCCCTGCTCACCACGCGCACGCACTCGTCCGGCGCGCAGATGCGCCAGCAGCCCGGCGGGCGAACCGGCGGACGGCGTCTCGGTGAACGTGCGACCGATGTCCACCCCCGCGTGGTCGTCGCTGCCGCCGATCCCGATCCCGTCGTGCGTCGTGATGTAGATCGCCGCGGGGCGGTTGAGCTCGCGCGCACGGGCGCCGTTGCGCACCTCCCAGATCGCAAACAGCTCCACCAGACGGCGGCGATGGCGGGGTAAGAGCGGGGCGGCGACCGTGTAGTAGGGGTGCGCCAGCGCGCACACGATCTCCCGCTCGTTCATGTATTCGGCGCACGCCTCCACGTCGTGGTTGTGGCGCTGCAGCCACTCGTGATCCTCAGGCGTGATCCCGTAGCAGAGCACGTGCACCGCCTGGCGCTCGCCGCGGAAGTGGGCGGTCAGCTCCTCGGAGACGAACACGTCGGGCCGATCGGCGATCGCCAGCACCCCGTCGATCGTGTCGTGGTCGGTGATCGTCACGAAGTCCATCCCGCGCCGCTTCGCCAGCGCGTACACCTCCTCCGGCGGTGTGGCGCACTCGGGAAGCCCCATCGCGCGCTGCACCCCCAGCCGGGAGACCTCGGAGGCCGAGGAGTGACAATGCAGATCGACGCGGCTCACCCGGTCGTCGGTGCGTCCCGCCGCCACGCCCGGGTCAACGTGCCCCGCTCCTACGCCCGGGTCGATGCGGCGGGCTCCTATGCCTGCGTCGGTGCGCCCCAACCCGACCCCTTCCTGCCTCTCGATGGTCGGTGCATCCATACCAACAAGATTCGGCCGCAAATTGCGGGTTTTTGTAACGAGCCGGGAATCAGGTTGTGAACAGTTGGTGAACGCCTCAGGGCTGATCTTCCCCGTGCACGGCATCCCATCATGGTATGCTATCCGTATGTCACAGATCGCGGTGCGCTTGAGTGGAGATGAGTTGCGGGTGCTGGATTCGGCTGTGGCCGAGGGTGCGTTCCGCTCGCGGGCCGATGCCGTGCGCGCGGGCATCCGCCTGCTGGAGCGTGGGTTGCGGGAGACACGCATCGCCGCCTCCTACCACGCCGCATATGCGGGAGCGCCGTTGAGCGACGACGAGACGCGGGTGCTCGACGCGGCGGCCGCGCTGGCCGGCGACGCGCCGGCGTGATCGCGCGAGGTGAAGTATGGGACGTCGACCTCGGCGCGATCGTCCGTCCGGTGGTGGTCGTGACGCGTGAGACCGCAATCCCGGTGCTGAGTCGCCTCAACTGCGCGGTGGTCACGAGCACCGGTCGAGGTCACGTCGCCGAGGTGGAGCTGTCGCCGGCGCACGGTATACGGGAGCCGAGCTTCGTCAACTGCGACTGGCTGGTGAACGTCGCCAAGGAGCGCTTCGTGCGCCGCCGCGGTCAGCTCGATCCGTTCACTACGCGCCGTCTCAATGCCGCCCTGGTGGTTGCGTTGGGGCTGGACGTGTAGGGCACCCCCCGAAGGTCTGTTCCTCGAGCGGCTCAAGCGCGCGGGGGTGAGGATGGCGGCCTGGCGGTTTGGGTATTGACAAGGGGGCCAACCATGGTGTACGGTTGCCTGTGCGATGGTCATGTCAAGACCTGGCCACGCAGACATAAGATCGGGTTGGGTAGGCGCATCCCGCGGTTGACATCAAGCGCTCGCGGAGTGTATGTTGGGTAGAGGGACTTGGGTCGCAACTTGAGAGGGAGCTGAAGCAAGCGTGTTTTCAAGAGGGAGAAACGTGACAGGAGTCGCAGCGCGTCAGCGAAAAGCTGATGCTAGATGCGCCAGCATGGCGCTGTCGCATCTCTCTCTCTCTCTCTCTCTCTTCGTCTAGGGCACTCGAGTCTGAAGGCAGTAGCCGTCTAGTCTCGAAGCGCCGGTTTGACCCGCTACGCGGGGTTGGGCACAGCACGGCTTGGGGTGTGGCGTGATGGCCACGCGCGCGGCTGCTGGTGTGGTGCGCCGGTCGGATCCGATTGGGGCGCGCAGGCGTGCTCGTGCCGCGGGGCGAGATGCGGGGGGCCAGGGCTCGCAGGTGGCGGATATCCAGCGCTCGCGTCTGCTGGCGGCGGGGGTTCGTGCGGTGGATGAGCTGGGGTGGGCGAACGTGACGGTGGCGGATATCGTCGCGCGTTCGCGGATCTCGCGGCGGACGTTCTATGAGACGTTCGCCAACCGCGATGAGTGCCTGGCCGCGGTGCTGGAGGACATCCTCGGTGTGATCGCCGAGGAGCTCGCGAGGGCGGGCTTGGAGGGCCTTGGGTGGCGTGAGCGGGTCCGCCGTGGCCTGTGGACGATCCTGGCGTTCTTCGATCGGGAGCCGGTGCTCGCGCGGGTGTGTGTGGTGCAGGCGTTGAGCGGCAACCAGGGTGTGCTGGCACGTCGCGAGGAGGTTCTCGGGCGGCTGGTCGCGGCGGTGGATGAGGGCCGCAAGAGCCCGCGTGCGACACGGTGCACCGGGTTGACGGCGGAGGGGCTGGTCGGGGCGGCGTTCGGGATCGTGTATGCGCGGCTGCTGAAGGGTCAGCGCCGGCCGCTCACCGAGCTGCTCGGGGAGTTGATGGGCATGATCGTGCTGCCATATCTGGGGCCGGCGGCCGCGCGCCGCGAGCAGGACGCCTCTGCGCCCCGTGCGGTGACGCCGCGTACCGCACAGCGCCCGGCATGGCCCGAGCGGGCAGAGAGCGATCCGTTGGAGAGCGTGCCGATGCGCCTCACCTACCGCACCTCGCGGGTGCTCGAGGGTGTGGCGGAGCTGGTGGGGCGTGGTTCGGCCCCCAGCAATCGTGAGGTTGGGGATTACGCCGGGATCCAGGATCCCGGGCAGGTCTCGAAGCTGCTGCGGCGCCTGGAGCGCCTGGGGTTGCTGGCGAACAGCGGCTTGGGGCACTCCAAGGGCGAACCGAATGCGTGGCGGCTGACCGGCCAGGGTGAGCTTGTCGCGCGGAGCATCCGCGCACACAGTCGTTCTGAGAGCGAGGCTGCGTAATGCGTGGCCTTGCCTGTCGCAATGTGGTTTTGGTTCTCGTGCCTCTCGGCGCGTCGTTATGCAATCGAGGGGTAGTCCCCTCTGCTTTGGAGGAGGAGATATGCCTGTAGGTATTCGCAAGCGGCTTTCGGTCGGCCTGGTTTCGCTGAGCGTGTTGGTTGGTGGGCTGGTGTTTGCGAGTGCTCCGGCTTCGGCGGTGGCCCCCGAACCCCCGGAAACGACCGGCGCGAAAGCGGTCTTTGCCACGACGGCGACGCTGGAAGGCGTCCTGAACCCGAAAGCCGCCGTCGCCGCCAAGGCTGGCTACTACTTCGCCTACAGCCCCGAAATCAGCTGCCTGATCCCTGGTTTCACGACTCCAC
>Ga0187855_10000799_pt1 | contig 26581 bp, 23 predicted proteins | sample June2016WEW_8_10_2_FD_132969 | JGI IMG/M metagenome (GOLD analysis project Ga0187855, IMG submission 132969) | Peatland microbial communities from SPRUCE experiment site at the Marcell Experimental Forest, Minnesota, USA - June2016WEW_8_10 | ecosystem: Environmental > Terrestrial > Soil >...
CGAGGGCGGCGTTACGTACGGCATTGGCATCCTGCTCGGCAAGGGCGGGGTGTAAGAAATAGGTGTCATCCTGAGCGAGTCGCGACAGCGACGAGTCGAAGGATCTGCGGTTGCTTTTTTGCGAGGCTGGTCCACGAAAGACTTGGGTGCCCCACCCTCGGCGCGCCTTTGTTCTTGCGCCTAGGGTGGGATATCTCTCCTTTCGCGCTAAAATAGAAGCTGCAATGACCCTCCATCAGCCCATCTCGGCTCTCCTCTAGCTGCTCCCGCCGCAATCGCCTTTCTGCGCCAATTCACTCCGTTCACTCATTTCACTGTTTTCACTTCTTCACTGCCCGGAGGGAGCCATGATCCTCGATCGCCTGGAACAAATGGAGCAGCGCTACAACGACCTGCAATCCCAGTTCGCCTTGCCTGAGGTCCTGAACGACCACGAGCGCTACCAGAAGATCGCCAAGCAGCTGCGGGAAATCGAGACTCCTGTTGAGAAATATCGCGAGTTGAAGCAGGTCCGACAGGGACTCGCCGACTCGCGGGAACTGGCCGTCGGTAGCGACGCCGATCTGCGCGCCATGGCCGAAGAAGAGATCGCCGCGCTTGAGCCGCGCGAGCAGGCCATCGAGGAAGAGCTAAAGGTTTTGCTGCTGCCGAAAGACCCCAACGACGAGAAGAACATTATCCTCGAAATCCGCGCCGGCACCGGCGGCGACGAGGCTTCGCTCTTTGCCGCCGAAGTCTTCCGCATGTATACGCGCTTCGCCGAGCAGAAGCGCTGGAAGGTCGAGGTTCTGTCCCTCTCGGAATCGGGCGTCGGCGGATACAAAGAAGTCATCGCCATCATCGAGGGCGACCGCGTCTACTCGCAGCTCAAATGGGAGTCGGGAGTGCACCGCGTGCAGCGCGTTCCCGAAACCGAAACCCAGGGCCGCGTCCACACTTCGGCGATCACCGTCGCCGTCCTGCCTGAAGCCGAAGAAGTCGACATCAAGATCGAAGCCAAAGACATTCGCATCGACACTTTCTGCTCCTCCGGTCCCGGCGGCCAGTCAGTCAACACCACCTACTCCGCGGTGCGGATCACCCACTTGCCCACCAACACCGTGGTCAGTTGCCAGGACGAGAAATCGCAGATCAAGAATCGCGAAAAAGGCATGCGCGTCCTGCGCTCCCGTTTATACGAAATGGAGATGGAGAAACAGAACGCCGAGCTCGCCAAGGAGCGCAAGCAGATGGTCGGCTCCGGTGATCGCAGCGAGAAGATCCGCACCTACAATTTTCCCCAGAACCGCCTCACCGACCACCGCATCGGACTTACGCTGCACCAGCTCGACCTGATCATGCAGGGTCGCCTGCAGCCTATCGTCGACGCCCTCATCGCCCATTACCAGGCCGAGCAGCTCAAGGGCGATCAGGCCGCGTAAGCACCCAGCTCCCGAAGGGAGCGTAAGAAAACAGCCCAGGGCAACCCTGAGTTCGCCGTGGCGAATGAAGAGGCAGCTCTGGGAAAGCATGAGAAAAAGAATCTAAGCCCCGTAGGGGCGACAGAAAATCTCACGATCGCACAGCAGTATCCCTACACAAATAGAATCCGCATCGGCGTTGCCGCCTCCACGCTGCTCTTCACTTCATTGCTCAGCACACCAGTCGCTGGATCGCGGGCAAAAATGCTGATCAGATTCGAGTCCTGGTTGGCCACCAGCATCCAGCGCTCCGTCGGATCGAGAGTGAAATTCCGCGGCGTCTTGCCTCCGCAACTCGACCGCTTCATCGGGGTCAGCTTGCCGGTCGCGAAATCGGCCTTGAACGCATAGAGAAAGTTGTCGCCGCGGTTCGCGAAGTAAACAAACCGGCCGTCGCGCGTAATCACGGTGTCGCAGCCGGTCGAAACCCCGGTAGAACCCGCGGGTAGCAGCTCAACACGATCCACAAGCGCCAGGCTCCCGTCGATCTTGTGCCAGTCGAGCACATCGACGGTTGAGATCAGCTCATTCATGCAGTACGCGGTGTGGCCATTGGGATGGAAGTGAAGCGTGCGCGGCCCCGAGCCGGGCGCGCCGTGATGAATGCCCGCGCGCGTCAATTCCGCTGTTACCGGATTTGCCCTGTAGATGTGGATCGAATCTCCACCTAGGTCGTTGACATACGCAAAGCGGTTGTTCGGCGAGAACGATGCGAAGTGCGCATGCGCCGCCTCCTGCCGGGCGGCATTTGGCCCGTGCTCAATATAGTGCTCGGTCCACGCCGCTTCGCTCAGTTTGCCGTCTTCAATGCGGAAGCTCGCCACGCTACCGCCCGTGTAGTCCGCCGAAAGCAGCATGCGTCCGGTGTGATCCACGCCCACGTGGCAGGTCCCAGTGCCGGCCGAGTTGCGCGCCGAGAGCGGTTGGAGTTCGCCGCCCGCGACGCGAAAGCTGGCCACTTCGCCGGTCGGCTTGCCCTCGAACGTGTCCAGCTCCGAGGCAGAGAATACGAGTCCGCGTTCACGCGAATACTCAAGCCAAGCCACGGTGGGAACCTGCGCGGCCACGCCGGCCGGCGCCAGAGTCCCGGTTGCCAGATCCCAGTCGTACTTGAGAATTCCGTTGGGCGTATGCGACGCGATGAAGACGCGAGTACGCCCCGAAGAAGCTGCAAAGCCCGATTTCGCAGCAGCAACAACAGTCGCTGCAGAAGCAGTGCGGAGAAATTCACGGCGCTTGAGATGTGTCATGCAGAGCCATTTTCACCGATTTACCCTCTCACGCGCCACCAGGAATTGCTCGCGGGTGCCCCACCCTCGCGACGGGCTTGCTCTTGCCGCTAGGGTGGGAGACTCGGCTCCGAATTCGGTAAAGCCGTCGCCTCACTGCAATCGGAATTCCACGTTTACCGTCGTCTCCACTTCCACCGGCTCGCCGTTCAGCAGGTACGGTCGGTAGCGCCACTGCGCGACGGCATCGAGAGCCGCTCGTTGCAGCACTGCGGGTCCGCTCATCACGCGGAGATTTTCAATGGTGCCGCTCTTCGAGATCGTGGCCTGCAGTACCACTGTACCTTCGAGGTGAATTGCAACCCCGATCGACGGATAGCGGGGAATCACTTTACGGATCAGCAGCCCTTCCGCTAATACCGAAGGAATCCGATTCGGACCCGCCGGCGACGTCACAACATTGGCGTGCGCACCGCCTCCGGGAAAGAGACTCGATCCAGCCGGGCTGTTTCCTTCGGGAATGTTCATGACGCCGACGCTCACAGGTGGCTCGGGTCTTGTCGCTATCCAGAGATCTCTCGGAATGATCGCCGGCACTCGGAGTTCGCCATTCGGCATCTCGGTCTGGATCGGTGCGGTCTGCGCCGTTCGCACCACAGGCTTCGGCTCATCGACAGGGATCGGCGGCGCTGTCATCAGAATGCTGATCGCTCGGCTCGAAAGCGCTTCAGGGTAGAAGAGCGGAATCAGAATCAGCGCCAGCAGGATCGCCGCATTGAATGCGAAGGTGGCAATCATCCACCTGCGGCTGCGCGTGCGGAGTCTTCCGGTGGATTCGAATGTGGAATCTTCGAACATGGCTTGCCTCCCTGTGACCTCATCAGTTCAGTCGCGCCAGAAGGGAGGCGAAGCGCGACCGTCAGAACCACTCCACGCGCGGCCTGCAACGTGGAAGTGCCTCCGTCTTTACGGCCCTCCGTTCATCCCATTCGGCACCACTGTGCTTGTGTAGACACCGCAAATCGGCAAACTGTTCCCGCTTGCGCAAGATTCTTGTGCTTTGCGCTACACTCAGAAGTTCGCGCACATCCGGAGCCTTCATGAAACTGTCGCGCCTCATTCTCTTCCTCGCATTCGCAGCATGCTCCGCCCAGGCTCCGAATCCATCAGCACCCGATGCGCAGGCCACGCTCAACTACATTCACGCCGCGTGGGACTCGCTGACTCGCTCCGTCACCGATTGCAGCTCGCTTTCCGACACCAAGGTCGCGGCAGTCTCCGTCCTCTATCTCCCCGCCGGCATGCCCACCCCGCCTGACGTTGCCGCACTCCAGCAGAAGTGCCAGGTCAACGTCATCTCGCTGCCGCGCCGCATCGAAAAACTCGGCGACGTGCACCCGGAAGAACTCTCCACGCCTGGCCTGCTCTACCTTCCGCATCCCTACGTCGTTCCCGGAGGCCGCTTCAACGAAATGTACGGCTGGGACAGTTTTTTTATTCTTCTTGGCCTCGAGGCCGACCACAAGGAAGAGCTCGCCAAAGGGATCGTCGACAACTTCCTGTTCGAAGTCGAAAACTACGGTTCCGTCCTCAATGCCAACCGCACCTACTACCTCACGCGCTCTCAGCCGCCGTTTCTTACCTCGATGATCCGCGCCGTCTATGAAGATCCCGCCAGCTTCCCCGCAACGCCCGACGGCCGAATTCAGGCGCAGCAATGGCTCGATCACGCGTACACCATCGCCACAAAGGACTATTCCACCTGGAGGCGTCCCGAGCATCGCGCCGGTTCGACCGGCCTCGCCCGCTATTTCGATCTCGGCGCCGGCCCCGTCCCCGAGATGGCCGACGCCAGCACGTACTACCCCGACGTCATCCGCTCTCTAGTCGCGCATCCCACTCACGAAGCCGCCGGCTATCTCGTCAAGGGCTCCGAACATCCCGACGCCGCCGAAGCCGCGCGCCTGAAGCAGACAAGTTGCGATGTCCGCGCGAGCCTCGTCTGTCTCCACGCCTGGTACGGCGGCTACCGATTAAGCCGCGATTTCTACACCGGCGACCGAGCCATGCGCGAGTCCGGCTTCGACACCAGCAATCGCTTCGGCCCGTTTTCCGGCGCCACGCATCACTACGCGCCCGTCTGCCTGAACAGCCTGCTCTATCGCTACGAGCGCGACATGGCGCATTTCGCGCATCTGTTAGGCAAACTGCAGGACGCGCACCGTTGGGATCGCCGCGCCACGGCGCGCGCCGCTGCGATGCAGCGTTATCTCTGGCGTGCAAAAGAGGGCGTTTTTGCCGACTACGATTTCGTGCGCGGCCGCCCCTCTGATTACGCTTTCATCACTTCGCTCTATCCGCTGTGGGCCGGCGTGGCCACGCGCGAAGAAGCGAACCGGATCGAATCGCATCTCAACCTCTTCGAGCGCCCCGGCGGCCTTTCCACCAGCAACACCAATACCGGCCTGCAATGGGACGAGCCCTATGGCTGGGCTCCCACGAATTGGATCGCCGTCGCCGGTCTCGACGCCATGGGATTCCACGCCGTCGCCACGCGCATCGCGCAGCATTTCGACGCGGCGGTCGACGCAGGCTTCGCCGCCGACGGCACCATCCGTGAAAAATACAATGTGGTCAGTGGCAACGCGCAGGTCGCGGTTAGCGCGGGCTACACGCAAAACGTCATCGGCTTCGGCTGGACGAACGCCGTGTATCTCAACATGAAGGAAATTGCCGCGCAGCAGGTGCCATGAATGAGCATTTCAGCCGTCAGCGCTCAGCATTTTCCCACGCGGGTCCTTGCGCTTCGGCTTGGCAGGAAATAGCTGAAAGCTGAGAGCTAATGGCTAAAAGCTGGTTTCTCCATCCGCGCTTCCACTGGGTGATTGAACCGGATGAGCGCGACCCACATGCTCATGTCGTCGCGCCGCCATTCGAGCGATCCATTCAATTCACTCGCGATCCGATCCGGCGGCAGATCGTGGTGCAGCCCGAAGTAGCGCTCCTCGAGCGCACCGCCGTCGAGGCTCAGGAACGGCCTCGGCGGATCGTATTTCGTCGAGAAAACCAGCGCGGCCGAGTAGGTCGCTGCCTCCTGCGCGGCGCGATCGATTTGCGGAGGCGAAAAATCGTCGATAGCAACAACGTCCCATGGCTGCTTCACGTAGCCGAGTTCCGGCCGCGTCAACTCGTCGCTCATCGGCCACGCCGTCAGCACGGTCGCCCTCGGGTAGCGTTTCGTCAGCACTGCAATCCCCGCCTGGTGCATCCGGATCACGCGCGCGTATGCCAGATTGTCCTCGGGGGCGAATCCATAAGGCGGATTGATAAAGAGTCCCGCCATGAATGCAGCAGCAGAAAGCAGGGCGAGGCCGGTCCAGTAAGGCACGCGCCGGTAAAACACAGAGAGGCACACCAGCAGCACCAGCGGATACATGGGCAGCAAGTAGCGCGTAAGCAGCGCACCCCCCAACACGCTAAACAACAGGGCATTGACCAACAGCAGGGAGAAAATGCGCAACAGGACGAATCCGTCAAGAGTGGCGCGTTCGTGGCCTTCACGATCGGGGCGGGGAGGAAGCAACATGGCGGCGCAGGCCATCAGAACGGGCACGAAAAGGTTCATGTGGGCGGTGAGGTGCAGAATGCGGTGGCCAAAAGCCGCCAGGATGCGTAACGGGGTGAGCGTCGCCTCCACGTTATAGCGCAGGTATTCGCGATTGCCGAAGACAAATCCTGTTTTGGCGTAGTGATAGCCGTACCAAGCTGCCAAGGGCACAATGCAGCTCGAGAGCCACACGGCCTCTCGCCAAAGCCGGCCTCGTGCAGGGCCGCCGCGCCAGATTCCCTCGCCTAAATTCACAGCGGCCAGCGTGAGGGGAATCGCGATCGCGGTCTCCTTTGAAAGCGCGGCCGCGGCAAACCAAAGCGCAGCCACACGGGCATTGCGCCCGCGATTGGGCAGCGCGTAGACCAATCCCCAGAGCGAAAACGCGGCGGCAAAGATGTCGGCGTGGGCCAGAGAACTCTGCGCGAACCAGATGGGGTAGATTGCGGTTAAGAGGACGGTCCAGAAGGCGACCGAAATCGCGCCGATCGTGCGCACCGCCAGCCGCCATACGCCAAGCAGCGCAACTGCCGCGACCATCAGCACAGCCTGGCGCGTCACTTCCGGATAAAAGCCCGAAGCCTTCCACCAAAGCGCGAGATAGACGCTGGGCAACGGCGGATGGGCGTTGGTGAGCGTCGAAGCCGGGATCAACGAACCCGTGCGAAAGAAGTCCCACGCTGCTGGGATGTAGTAGCCGGCCTCGTCCCAGTAGTAAGGAAGCCGCAGCAGCGCAAAGTGGCTGGCGTAAAGCGCCATGAAGATGACCGGAAAGATCATCCAAATCGGCAGCGGGGCATCCAGCCGAGGGCTCAAAATACCTTTCAGGCGCAAGAGATCGCTCCTCGATCGAACGCAACCGTGCCGCGCCATCCCGCCACGAACTCAACCTCCGCTACGCGACGTTCTTCCCGCCTAACGCTGTTTTGATCCCTGATCTCTGTTCCCTGTTCAATTCACCGGCCCGCGTGGGAAGCTCTGGTTCTGCGGCTCTAAGTTGAGCATGCCGAATGCCTGTTCGTATTGAGCAAGATTCTGGCCCAGCACGTTCCACAATGCCTTCGCCTGCTGCGGACTCAGAAAGACTGCCTGGTTGTTGCGGATGGTCACCTGCTCAGGACTGTCACTGGCGGCGAGGCCGAATATAAGTTGAAAATCCCACACGCTCACCCGCACTTGGACGCTGTTGGCGTATGTCTCGCGGTAGTCGGCGGTCTGCACAAGGTTCACTTGAGGTTGCTGCGGCGTTGGACTCATGGTGCAATCAGATTACGCCATGAAACAGCTTCCAGCTCCTAGCCTCTAGCTTCTAGCCCTCCACGCGAGAACGCAGCTTTCCGATCTTGCACGAAAACGCTAGCAGCTAGGAGCTAGCGGCTGCCTTTCAGGTCGCCAGCCAGCGGGCAGCCTTGGCAGCGGGCAATGCGGCCGCAATGCGCTTTCCCGACGGCGACGGTGAGCGCGTGGAATTCGTTGTAAAGATGCGTTCGCGCACCAGGTGCGTCTTTCGCAAAGGCTCGCCGAGTAAGATCCGTGAGCGCATCGTACGAAGTCCTGCTGCGGAGCGGCACCGGCATCACCAAGCCGTGCCGCTCGGCAATTCGCCGCAGATACTCATCGGCGACCGGCACTGAGTGTCCCAGCGCGTAGAGCATAATTACATCCGCGGTCTCAGGTCCGACTCCCGGTAGATCGAGGAGCCGCTTGCGCAACGTTTCGATTGGCGCGGCAGCCATCATCTCAAGCGAGCCTCCAAACTCCTCATCAAGCAGCGCCGCAAAAGCCTTCAGGGCCGGCGCCTTGCGCATGTAAAATCCCGACGGCCGGATCAGCCGCCTCAACCTCGCAAGAGGAACTCTGCGTAACCCCTCAGGCGTCAGCGCTCCAGCGGCACGCAGGTTCTCGATCGAACGCTCCACCGCCTTCCACGACGTGTTTTGCGTCAGGTAAGCGCCGACAATCACCTCGAATCGGGTTTCGGCCGGCCACCAGTGCTGCGGTCCATAGGCCGCGCCAAGAGCGTCGTGCATGCACCGCAGGCGCCTGGACGGAGTCGATACTCGGCGGTTCTTCACGGCTATGGTTAGCATAAGAGCTGGACGAACCTGCGTTCCTCTTTTGACACGCAAGGTGTTACAAGGAGACGGGTATGAAGAGCCACACCGAGTATCTGGTCTTTGAAACGCGCAAACGCCGCGAGATGGTGCATATCACCGATGAAGTGGAGCAGATCGTGCGCCGCAGCGGCGTGAAAGACGGACTGTGCTTTGTCTCGCCGATGCACATCACGGCAGCCGTTTATGTGAACGATCTGGAAAGCGGCCTTATCGAGGACATCGGCAAATGGCTCGAGGAGCTGGCGCCGGCGCGGCCCGATTACAAGCACCATCGCACCGGTGAAGATAACGGCGATGCACATCTGAAATCGTTGCTGCTGCACCATGAAACGACGCTCCCCGTCACCAATGGAAAGCTCGACCTCGGAACATGGCAGCGTGTCTTTTATGCCGAGTTCGACGGCCAGCGGCGCAAGCGCGTCATTGTGAAAGTTCTGGGAGTTGAATAGCGGGGTCAGCGGAGTTAGCCGCGCCGGGCGCGTGTTAGCAGAGTTGGCCGGTTAGCGTCGCTTGCTCGAACCAGGATCTATCTAACTCCGCTAACCCCGCTAGCAACGCTAGCTCCGCTCAATCCCCATCCGTCACCTTCTGCCACGCACCCTTGGACGGCTCCGTTCCCGGTGCGGCGACATTGAAGCTCACCCGCGGCATCACCACAAGGTCCACGCGGCGATTCTCCGCGCGGCCCTCCGCGGTGTCGTTGCCGGCCACGGGATGAAACTCGGCATAACCGGCGGCCGAAACTCGGTCGGGAGGAATGCCTTTCAACTCCAAGAACAGACGCGCAATCCGCGTGGCGCGCGCCGACGAGAGTTCCCAGTTGGAATCGAATTCCGCGTTATGGATGGGCACGTTGTCGGTGTGGCCTTCAACCCGCAGATCGTACGAGGTAGCGGCGAGCTGGGCGGCGATTCTTTGCAGAGTGGGCAGCGCCGCGGCTTTCGGGTCTGCCGAGCCTGAGTTGAAGAAGCCGGCTTCGCGCAGGCTGATCACCAGGCCATCGCGCCTCATTTCGAGAGCAACGGAGTGGGAGGCGATTTGGCTTGAGAGGGCCTGCGCTAACTCACTCCGCAGCCGGTCGAGGCCATTGACCACCTGAGACGAGGCGAAGATCTCTTCCTCAGCCGGATGATTGCCCGCCAGTTCAGCAGGCGCGCCCTGCGCATCCCCGCCCTTTATTTCCGGCCGCGCCGGTGTTGCCAAGCCTCCCATCGACTGAAAGGCCTTATGAATTGCCGCCGAAACCTGCGCCTGTTTCTTCTCATCGGCCCGCGCGAACGCATAGAGAACCACAAAGAAGGCGAACATGAGAGTGATGAAATCGGCGTAGGAAACCAGCCAGCGGTCATGGCTCACGCGACTACGCGGCACGCGCAGATTCATGCGGCACGCTCCTTTTGCTCCCGGGCCCAGTCCTCGAGAAACCCGGTGAGCTTGATCTCGAGCATGCGTGGATTCATGCCTTCGAGAATGGAAATGACGCCCTCCAGGACCATCTCGCGACGACGGTGCCCGTTGCGGATGCGGAGCCGCATTTTGCCGGCGATGGGGAGCAAAAAGAGATTGGCGACGCCCACACCGTAAATGGTGGCCACAAAGGCCACCGCAATGCCACGGCCCACCGCCTGAATGTCCTCAAGATGCTGCATCACCTGGATGAGGCCAAGCACGGCGCCAAGAATACCGATGGTCGGCGAGAACCCGCCGGCGGATTCAAAGACCGCCGGCAGGCGCTCCTCGTCTTCGGTGATCGAGTCGAGGTTGACGTGCATGATCTTGCGCAGATCGGCGGGCTCAGTGCCATCGACGGCCAGCATCAGCGTCTGCTTCAAGAATGGATCCTGAATGCGTTTGAGATCTTCATCGAGCGACACCACGCCTTTGCGGCGCGCTTTGTTGGCGAAGGCGACGAGCTCGGCGATCAGCTGTGCTTCCTGCTTGTGCTGCGCCGCGAAGATGTGGACAAGACTGCGAAATGCGGCCAGAACCGTTGACAAGGGGAACTGCAGCAAGACTGCGCCGATGGTGCCGCCAAAGACGACCAGGGCCGCGGTGGGCTGCAGGATCTGGCGCACGCTGCCGCCCTCGATGAGCAATCCGGCGATAATTCCGGCAACGGCCAGAAATGCGCCGCCGATACTCGCCTTATCCATGAGGGCTCTCTCTCTGCAATACCATGCCTGAGCAGATCTACTTGTCGATGTCGATGGTTTGCGCGGGCCCTGAGCCGGACAGGCCGGCAAGCGCCACAGCTCGCAGAAATTCGCCCGAGTGCTCCAGACGCCTGACAACCGCTGTGAGCAGCCGCGCGCGGTAAGCCACGACGCGCTCCACTACCTCGGCAATCTCTTCGCGCACGATCACCTTCTCTCCGTTGATCAAAGTCAGCATCGTGTCGGGCGAGGCTTCGGCAGTCTTGATCAGATCGCAGTTCACGATCATTGCACGGCCGTTCAAACGCGTCAGTTCGATCATGGCATCCGCCTTTGCGGATGTTATCGGCGGAAACGGCGAAAGATTAAGAAATTAGAAGATACTCGGCGCGATTGTCCGCAATAGGACACAAAAAGCGGAAGCATAAAGTCCTCAAGGGGCACGCCGAAAAACGGGCCAGATGCGACGGCTCAAGGCCGCGAGCAGCAACCCAGGGTTAAACAAGGGAAGCGCATCCGGCATTGGAACCGCAAATCACCGCATCCAACAAGGAGAACCCCATGTCCCTGGGTGTCTTGAATAATCTCTCCGCGGTGTATGCGGAGAACAACCTCAATAGCACAAACAACAGCCTGAACACCGTCCTGCAGCAGTTGTCTTCCGGTTCGAAGATCAACTCCGGCGCGGACGACGCCGCCGGCCTGTCGCTGGTCGACGGCCTCCAGGCTAACCAGCAGGCGCTGACCCAGTCGCAGACCAATGCTCAGGAAGGCGTCGGCCTGTTGCAGGTCGCCGATGGCGCCCTCTCGCAGGTCACCAGCCTGCTCAACCGCGCCGTCACGCTGGCCACCGAAGCCTCTAACGGCACGCTGAATGCTTCGCAGGATACGGCTGCCAACCAGGAGTACCAGTCGATCCTGTCGGAAATCTCCAACATTGGCTCCACGACAACCTACAACCAGGAGCAGGTGTTCAATTCCAACACCAACATCTACACCGGCGACTCTTCGTCGGCGGGCTCGGCGATTGACGATCTGAACATCCGCTCGCTGTCTTCCTCCAATGTGGGCGACTCCGGCGGCGTGATGGCCTACACCAACGGCGCCAACAACACGTTCATCGACCTGTCGAAGAGCGGCGCGCTTGCGACAGTCAACGATGGCTTTGCCAACGCCACCACCACGCTCGACGTCAACTATATGGCGACGGGGGCGGCCGGCGCTGCCGTACAGAAGTCAGCAACAATCAGCGTTGGCACCGGCACTAACTACGCTGACACAGCTCAGGGAATGATCCAAGCCATTGACAGCGCAGGCCTGGGTTTGACTGCCAGCTTCGCCACGGCAACCCAAGCCGGAACTCAAGCTGTGGCTGCGGCAGGCGCGGGCCATGGCACCGACACCGGCATTGTGATCAATGGTCCGGGCGCAGGAGTGGGGCACGGCACCACACCGGGATCTGTGGGCGTTTTGGCTGTTGGGGGGGCAGGAGAGGATTCACAAACCGATACTCTTTCCGGAACTCTAAGCCTCAAGGATGCCGCCGGCGCAAACATCACCCTTACCCTCGGCCAAAATGGCACAACCGACACCATGGCCAATTTGGCGACTACCCTCACCAGCTTAGGCTTCACAGTGGCTAGCACTCTTACCGCCACAACTGGATCTCTGGCGATTACCACGCAAAACAGCGATCAATCGGCAATCACCGGATCTTCCCTTGGTGACACCACCGCCGGCGCAACACTTACCTACACCGCCGGGACGTACTACACCACCGGCGTATCAAACTCCGGGGGCGGTACGGCGTCTCCTGACATCGCGGATGCAGCCACCGGGCAGACGGCTGCGGCCAGCGCGACCTTCACCGCAGATACAAACGCCGCGGGCGGCACGGCGACCATGAGCTACTCGGACCTAGCCGGCCAGTCGTTGAGCACAACCGATCTGTCCAACCAGACCGATGCGGAATCGGCGCTGACCGATCTCAACACGGCCATCACCGACGTGGCTGCCCAGGACGGCTACATCGGCGCGCAGATCAACACGCTGAACTCGGTCAGCTCCGTGCTCGGCACACAGTCGGAGAACGTGCAGTCGGCGCAGAACGCGGTGCAGGCCACCGACTATGCGCAGGCCAGTTCCAATATGTCGAAGTTCGAAATCCTGAGCCAAACCGGCATTTCGGCCCTGGCACAGGCCAACAGCTCCCAGCAGGAAGTGTTGAAGCTGTTGCAATAAACCATCGCGCGGAAATGCCGATAACCAGAGCAGGGCGTCCACCCCGGACGCCCTGCTCTGCGCTGGCGAACTCGGCGCTTGCGCCTCGGATTTATGTGAGATGTTTCCAATCGGGCTTTGCAGCCGCTGGCCGCGAGGGTGCTGGGTTGGAGGGGAGGGAAGGCAATGGGTACGGTCGGGCTGAGTTTCGGGTCGCCAACCAGCGGTGCGGGTTTTGACGTCAGCTCCACCGTCTCCGAAATCGTAAGCAACATGGAGAACGTCGAGACCCCCTGGAAGAACCAGTTAACGGCATTGCAAAGCCAGGACACGGTGCTCTCGAATCTCGGCACACTGTTTTCCACGCTCTCCACCGACATAAGCTCGCTGACCGATCCCCAGGGAACTCTGGCGCAGAAGGAGGGATCGAGCTCCGATACCAGCGTGTTGGAACTCACCAACGCGACCTCTTCGGCAACCGCCGGAACGCATACAGTGGTGGTGAACAACCTCGCCCAGACCTCGAGCGGGTATCTGGATGCCATCGCGAACTCTTCCGATGCTCTCTCCGGCTCGATCACGATTAAGGTGGGCAATGGGACCACAAAAAACGTGGTGATCGGCGCCGCGCCCAGCTCGCCGGCGGCAAGCACCATCTATACCGGAAGCGGCAATAATACCCTCGCCAAACTGGCTTCGACCATCAATGACGCGAACCTCGGAGTGACCGCCAATGTTCTCAGCGACTCTTCGGGCTCGACACTCAGTCTGGTTTCGAACACATCGGGCGCAGCCGGACAGTTGAGCATCACTTCGAGCCTGACCGATCCCAATGCAGTCACTTCAACAAACACTGGTACTCTCGCGTACAACGCCACCGTGAAGGGCGAAGACGCATCTCTCGACATCGACGGCGTGCCGCTGACCAGCGCGTCGAATACGGTGACTAATCTCATCCCGGGCGTGACCTTTCAGCTGCTGGCCCCGAGTCCAACGGAATCGGGTAACAGCCTGGAGCAGGTGCAGGTGGTGATCAGCAACGACAACTCCGGTGTGGAGAGCGCGGTCAACCAGTTCGTCACCGACTACAACTCGCTGATCAGCGCCATCAATTCCCAGGAAGGCAACACCAGCTCCGGCACGCCGGAGCCGCTCTTCGGGTCGCCAACCCTCGCCCTCTTACAGCAGCAGCTCCTGGGCGGCCTGACCACGGTCAATCCAAATGGCTACGTGGATCCGGTTTCCGCGACCAGTACAACGCTCTCGGGATCGTTGTCGATCCAGGTGGGCAGCAACGCGGCCCAGACCATTGAAATCGGCGCCGAACCAAGCTCCGGAGCAGCGGCAAATACCGTCTACACAGGCTCCGGCAGCGACTCCAACACGCTCGCCGGGCTAGCCGGCGCCATCAATACTGCAAACCTCGGCGTGACGGCGGCGATGACGACGAACGACGGCGAGTCGACGCTGACATTTACCTCGCCGACGGCGGGAGCAGCGCTCTCGATCAACTCGGCGCTCACCGCATCGAGTCCTACGCCGCTCGATTACCGCGACTCGGGCTATACCACCACCTCGCCTGACACCGGCACGTTCGGGACCGTCGCCAACAGCAGCGATACGCTCTCTGGCTACCTCACCATTCAGGTCGGAAGCGGCGCTGCACAGACCGTTAACGTCGGTAGCTCCTCGACACCGGACACGCTTGCCGGGCTGTCGCAGGCAATCAACGACGCGAACATCGGAGTCACGGCCCAGGTGAACCAGGCGGGGACGGGAATCACGCTGACATCGGGAACCAGCGGCGCGGAAGGCGCCCTCACGGTGTCGTCCCACGTTACCGACACATCGAGCCCAACGATCACGAGCCTCAACTACAACACTTCGTCCGATATCGACAGCCTCACTTCGCTGGGCATTAGCGAGAACAACGACGGCACGCTCACCTTCGACGCCGACACGCTCGATTCGCTGCTGAACGCGGATTACTCGAGTGTCTCCGGATTCTTCCAGAACCCGAGCAGTTGGGGACAGACTTTCTCGAACATGCTGAACAACGCCGGCACGAGTTCTTCAACAGGAGTGCTGAAGCTGGCGCAGAATGCAAACAGCACCGTCGAATCGACGCTGAATGCGGAAATCACCAAAGAGCAAGACTACATTTCGACGCAGCAAACGAGCCTGACGACAGAATTGAACCAGGCGAATGAGACCCTCGAGGAGTTGCCGTCGCAACTCAACGGCATGAACGAGCTTTACTCGGCGATCACCGGCTACGATGAGAATTCGAACGGCTAGGAGCGAAAAGGATGGGAAGCTACCGCGAACACGTGCTGGACGGGGCGTCGGCAGTCGATCTGGTGGTTGCGCTCTACGATGGCATCATCCGCTTCCTGCATGCAGCGATCGCCGCGGTAGAGCGTGGCGACGCCGATGAACGCCGCGCCGCAGTCAAACGGGCGCTGGATATCATCATTCACCTGCAAGCCCGGCTGCGCATGGATGTAGGCGGCCGGCCGGCGCAGGTGCTGAGCGAGTTTTACGCCGCCATCTTCGCGCAGGTTCTGCAAGCCTCGCAGTCGGCATCGAGAGCCAAGTTCGAGCATGCAATTGAATGCGTCCGCAATGTGCGCGCCGCATGGCGTGAAGTGGCTCGGAATGCCGACGCCAATCCCGGCGCGACTCGAATCACGCCGCCGGCCGAACTCGCGGCGAGTGGCCCTGGCCATTCGAGTTGGACAGCCTGAGCCGGTTGTTTCTCCGCGATCCGGAAGTGGGAAGGGGGCAGACCGGCAATCCGGCGCAAGAACCTGCAGCAGGCCGCGGGGGCCTTCTCGATTTTTCCGTTCCAGCGTCCGAACCGCCTGCGTGATACATTGCTGGATAACCTGCTATGGCTGCGAGAAAGCCGCCCATCGCCGTGCTCATCGTGGCCTGCCTGTTCGCTCTGGTCGGCACGGTTGGTCTCGTCCGTCATTTTCCGCGGTCGTTGGTATTTCATCAGGACGACGTATGGGTTCTGTTGACTGAATTGCTGGCCATTGTCGCCGGGGTCTTCCTGCTGCGGGGTCAAAACTGGGCACGATGGCTGGCCTTGGCGTGGATGGCATTTCACGTCGCCATCAGCTGGCCAGTGGTCGGCCAGATTGCGGTTCACACGCTCATTCTGGCGTTGATTGCCTGGTTGCTGTTTCGACCTGACGCAAGACGGTATTTCCGCGCAACCAGTGCTAAGGCGATTCCTGGGTAAGTGTATCTTCTGGGCGTACGCAAACCGAGCTTGGCGGTTCCATCGCGCGGTCCCATCACGACCTCGCGGTTCTCGAAAAGAAGGGTAAACGCAGCGATTTCGAGTTCGACCTCGCCTAGGTGGGGGAGCCCAAACGAGAAGGTCCAGTAGCTTCAGCCTGACAAGAGCCGATACCGAGCACGGCCACGCCTGAGGCGTGGCTCCTAGCGCGCCTCGTCCGTCGATCCCTGCTTGACCGGTCTCGCCCACCTCTTTGCGTAGATCGCGAACCAGACAATACCGGCCAGGCACACCGCCAATGCTGTGAGGAACACCGGGATAAAGTACGGACTCTGCGAATTGATCAGCAAAACCGGCGCAATGAAGACCGCGAACAGCAGCGCGAAGAAGGCAAGATGGATCCCGACAATCTTCCGGGTCAACATTCCCATCTGCTTCGCCCGGCTGTAGCTCAGCACCGCAATGAGGCCCATGAACAAAACCGTGACCCACCACATACCTGCCATGCCTCCTTGGCCCATTCAAGACGCGCGCCGACCAGCATGGGCAGGGCGCGTCCGCGCTGCGCCCCGGCTCGCTTGAGCCGCCCCATTTTGGCGTAGAGGGTTTCAGGCTGCTTATCGTCGAGCTCTCGGTTTTCTGCCTTGGGGGGCGCTGGTCCATCATAGCGCCACGTGGAGAGGCTACAAATCTCCGGTCGTGGCGCAGCCAAAACCGCGCCAGCTGTCAGCCGACGGTGAGTTCTTCTTCGAGCTGTTGCTTGTGATAGAGGTTGGCGTAGTAGCCGTCGAGAGCGAGGAGCTCGTCGTGGCGTCCGAATTCGACGATGCGTCCTTTGTCGAGGACGGCGATACGGTCGGCATTGCGAACCGTGGACACGCGATGCGAGATGAGGATGGTAGTGGTGTTGGCGGTGTAGTGGCGCAGGCCGCCCAGGATGCGTTCTTCGGTATAGGTGTCGACGCTGGCCAGAGCGTCGTCGAGAATGAGAATCGCCGGACGCCGCAGCAGGGCGCGGGCGATGGCCGAGCGCTGTTTTTGCCCGCCCGAAAGCGTGACGCCGCGTTCGCCGACCATGGTCTCAAAGCCCTGCGGAAACTCTTCGACCTCAGCACGAATGTGCGCGGCACTCGCAGCCTCCAGCATTTCTTCAGCGGCGGCATTTGGCGCGCCGAACTTGAGATTTTCGCGGATGGTTTCGCTGAAGAGGAAGGTCTCCTGCGGGACCATGCCGATGTTGCTGCGCAGCACAGCGAGCGGGTAATCGCGCAGGGGGCGGCCGTCGATGAGAAGCGAGCCCGGAGGCGCATCGTAGAGACGCGGAATGAGGTTCACGAGCGTGGATTTGCCGCAGCCGGTGGGCCCGACAATGGCCAGGCTCGATCCAGCGGGGATATGCAGTGAGATGTCGCGCAGCACCGGGGTCCCCGCGGACGGGTCTTTGTCCGTGGGGTGGAGCACCGGGGTCGTATTCGGGCCTTCGCCGTAGCCGAAGTTGAGATGGCGGAATTCGATGTCGCCATTGAGCCTGTAGTCCGGTCCGAAACCTGAAAGCACGGAGTGCCGGTCGGAGATGGCGGGCTCGGCTTTAAGCAGCTCGTCGATGCGTTTCACCGAGGCAGTGCCGCGCTGAAAGATATTGATCACCCAGCCCACGGCAATGATCGGCCAGATGAGCAGAATCATGTAGGTGTTGAAGGCCACGAACTGGCCGACGGTGATGCGCCCGGCAAGAACCTGGTGGCCGCCGGCAAGGAGCGTAATGATCATGGAGACGCCGAGGATGAACTCAAGCGTCGGCCAGAGCATGCCCATCAGCTGCACCAGGCGAAGGGCGCGGCCGATGTACTGGCGGTTCAGCCGCTCAAAGAGCCCGATCTGCGAGTCCTCTCGCGCAAAGGCGCGGATCAGGCGCACGCCGGAGTAGTTTTCCTGGGCCTGCGCGGAGATATCGGAAAAGCTCGCCTGGATGCGCTCGAAGCGGTCGTGAATCTTGCGGCCGAGATACTGCACAACAATGCTGGCCAGCGGCATGGGCGCCAGCGCCACCAGCGTCAGATACGGGCTGATGCGCAGCATGAAGAAAAGCGCGAAAACCGAGAGGAAGATGGTGTTGGCGCTGTACATGAGCGCCGGACCGAGCAGCATGCGCACCGCGTTCAGGTCGTTGGTCATGCGCGCCATGATGTCGCCGGTACGGTAGCGCTGATAGAAACCCGAGTCTTCAATTTCGAGCTGGCGGAAGAGGTCGTTGCGCAGGTCGAATTCGATTTCGCGCGAGATGCCAATGAGGATCCAGCGCTGCGCGTAAAGAAAGATGCCCTTGACCAGGGTGATGCCGACGAGAATGAGTGCCAGAACGAGGACGTGCTCCCGCGTTGTTCCCCTGCGGATAGCGTCGACGGCCATGCCGAGGATCCTGGGAAACTGAACTGCCATGATGTTGGTGGCCACACAGGCCAGGGTGCCCCACACGTACCCCCAGCTATACCGGCGCATGTAGGGGTAAAGCGGGCCAAGGTCGCGAAACATAGGTTCATTGTACGATTCACCCGACTGGCGGGACGATTCACGCAATTCGAGCCAGAGTGCCCAGTGGGGCTGCCATTCTCAGTTCACGTTTTCACTTCTTCACTCTTTCACTCAACGCGCGCTGCTTGATCTCTGATCACGAACCACGATTCACGAATCACGACCCACGCGGCCGCTGCTACGTCGGCGTTCTCAGCAGCAGATAGCCGCCCGCGAGGGCGAAGAGGACGTCTGCCGACCACGCGGCCATCACCGATGGCAGGTAATTCACATTGCCCATGGCGCTGAAGAGCCCGTCAACGACCCAGTAGGCGAGAGCAACGGCGACAGCAACCGCCACGCCCGTGAGGGAACCGCGCCTGCCCATAGAAAGCGCGAACGGAACAGCGAGCAGCGCCATCACCACGGCGATGAGCGGATAAGACAACTTGTGCCATAGCGCGACGCGCAGACGCATGGTGTCAAACCCGCCCTGGCCCAGGTCGCGAATGTATCGGTCGAGCTGGCCAAAATTCATCTCCGCCGATTGCAAATCCTCTTTCTGGAAGTAGTCGGGCGGCTCGTGAATTTCAGAAAACGCGGTTTTCAGGAATTCGCGGTACTGCTTCACGTCCGCGCCATCGATATCGCGAACCCAGCCGTTTTCGAAGCTCCAGGCTTCGGCGGCGCGGTCCCACACAGCGCGGGCAGCGAAGATGCGGCGGGTGAGCGCGAAGGTCGAGGGCTCGAACTCAAAAACCGAGAGATTCGCGAACTCCTCCTTATCCGGATCAAAGAATTGGTAATAAAAAATACGCGCCGGTTCGCCCGCGCTCGCCCGGCCGAAAATCCACTTCTGTTCGGGATGCAGATACGTCTGCGGGGGACGTCCCTTGATCACATTGCGCAGCGCTTCCTGCCTGCGGTTAGCCTGCGGCAGATAATACTGATCGAAAAGAAAGAGCGCGACTGAAAGGCAAACAGCGATCGAAACGATGGGAATGACCAGGCGATAGAGACTGATTCCGGTGGCCTTGATGGCGATGATTTCGCTGTTACGATTGAGCACGCCAAACTCGACCAGCGCGGCAATCAGCACTGCCAGCGGCGCAATCTGATAGAGCAGGTTGGGCGCAAGATTGAGCAAATAGTCCCCTACAACCGACAGATGAATGCGATTGCGCAAGATGTCACCGACGAGATCGAAAAATGTGAAGACGATCATTAACAGCAAGAACCCCGCGAGCACCAGCAGAAACATGCCGACAAATTCGCGCACAATGTACTCGTCGAGAATGCGCGGGAAGATGCCGCGCAATTTGCCGCGCTGCGCGCGCGGCCGCATTCTCTCGATCAGCCCTTTCAGTTGGAAGCCGTTCGCCGGAACTGGCGCTTTGAACTTGGGCAGCCACGACGACCAGGCTGCAAACGTACTGATCAGTCGGCCACCGGTAGCCATTTGATACAGAAGAAAAATGCCCGACGCAGCAAAGAGAAGATTGGCCGACCACACCGCGAGAAAAGCAGGAAGCCTGCTCTGGTGTCCCAGAGCAATGCCCGTGGAAGACAGGAAGTAATAGACGAAAACCAGCAGGATAGTAAAAACAAAACCCGAGCTCTTTCCGCCGCGCCGCGAGGCTGCGCCCAACGGAACACCCACCAGCATCAGTACCAGGCACGAAACCGGAAGCGCGAAGCGATTGTGCATCTCGATCAGGAACCGTTTCTGGTCCGGAGTGCCGCGCGTGTCGTGGATTCGTTGAAAGAGCGCTGCCATGGGCAGTGCGTAGAGGGCCGTATCAACTCGCCCCAGATGCACGTCGCTCTGCTGGCTCAGTTGGAGCGGCATGTCAGTGGTGACGAAAGTCGAGATGTTCGACTGGCCCGGCTGGTCGGCAACTGTTTCGTCGCGCTGGCCGTTGCGCAGCCGCATCAGCAGTTCCTGCGTATTGTCGGTCACCACTGTGGCTGACGCTGCCGTGGTGATCAGCGGGTTGCCGGGATCGGTGACATCGGCCATGAAGACCTGGCGCCAGTTCGCCGCCCCCGTTCCGGAGCGCACGTCCTGCACATAAAGCACGAAGTTGCGAAAGTCCTCGTAAAAGACCCGCGGCTGAATCTCGTAGGAGGCTTGCGAGTTGGCCAGCGTCTGTTCCATCTCGATGATGGCCTGGTTTGCGCGCGGCGCCAAATAGAGCGAGTTGCCAAGGCCCAGAATGGTTCCGCCAATCGCCAGGATCGAGGAGACGCGCACAAAGTATCCGATGCCAAGGCCCGAGGCGCGCATGGCAATGATCTCGCTGTCAGCGGACAACCGGCTCAGTCCCAGCAGCAACCCCCACAGCACCGCCATGGGAATCGTGAACTTGAAGATATTCGGCAGCGTGAAGAGGAAGACTTGGGCCACATCGACCCACGTGGAGCTGCTGCGCACCACCACCTCAAGGATGTGGGGCAGGCTCGGCATGAACAGGATGAACGTGAAAAGAGCGCAGCCAATGAGCGTGAGGGAGAAAATCTCGCCGAGGATGTAGCGGGTGAGGATGCGCACGGGGCAGGACCTGAGGCTAGTTTAGCGTGGGAGCGAGATTTCGTCCGATACTGGTTGCCATCCCCGCAGCCGCAAGCTGTTGCCCAGCACACAGACTGAGCTCAGCGCCATTGCCGCTGCGGCGATCCAAGGCGTGAGCAGAAGATGGAAAGCCGGATACATCGCACCCGCCGCCAGCGGAATGCCGAGCACGTTGTAGCCCGCCGCCCAGCCCAGATTCTGCCGCATGATGCGGAGCGTTTTGCGACTCAGCGCAATCGCGGTAGGAATTGACGAAGGTTGCGCGCGTAGTAGAAGCACGTCGCCCGCTTCCTGCGCGAGATCGGCGCCGGTGCCCATGGCGATCCCGGCGTCGGCCTGGGCCAATGCAGCCGCGTCGTTGATGCCGTCACCAGCCATCGCCACGCGAAGTCCTGACTTCTGTATGCTGCGAATGCGGTCGAGTTTGGCTGCCGGATCGAGGCCGGCTTGCACCTCCCCGATGCCCGCCTGGCGAGCGATGGGCGCCGCGGCAGCAGCCGAATCGCCGGTGAGCATCACCACCCGTAGGCCCAAATGCCGCAGCGCCGTCACAGCGGCTGCCGCATCGGGGCGAAGTTGATCGCGAGCGTCGAAGTAGCCTGCAACCGCGCCGTCGAGCGCCATCCACAACCGCGTCACACCCGGCTGCGGCGCATCGGCGCCTTCCGGAAGTCCAATCCCAAACTCACGCAGCAGCGCTTCGTTCCCCAGCAGGCAGTCACGTCCTTCAACGCGGGCCGAGAGACCGCGGCCTGGAAAGACCTGGACGTCTTGCGCAGGCGCCCACTTCAATCCAAGACCAGATGCAAAATCGATAATTGCGTGGGCCAGCGGATGGTTCGATCGTTCCTCCGCAGCCGCAGCCACGCGCAGCAACTCCCGCTCTCTTGCTTCCTCAGTCTCTTCGTCCCTAGTCCCGAGTCCCCCCACTTTCACCAGCACCGGCCGTCCCAGCGTCATCGTTCCGGTTTTGTCGAGCACGATCACGTCGAGGTGCGCGAGGCGCTCCAGTGCTTCGCCGCCCTTGAAGAGCACGCCCAGCTGCGCGCCGCGCCCGACAGCCACGGTAAGCGCGGCGGGCACGGCCAGGCCCATCGCACAAGGGCACGCGATCACCAGCACAGCCACGGTGTTGGCCAATGCGAGCTGAAGCGAATGCGCCGCCGCAAACCAAACCGCAAAGGTCAGCGCGGCGAGCGCCAGCACGACAGGAACGAAGATCGCGCTGGCCCGGTCGGCGAGCCTTTCCATCGGTGCGCGCGAGCTCTGCGCTTGATCGACCATGCGAGCGATCTGCGCCAGCACTGTGGCCTCGCCCAGCGACTGCGCACGGCATGTCACTGCGCCGTCGTAGTTGAGCGAACCCGCCAGCACGCGGCCACCCGGCCCGCGCTCCAGCGGCATGGACTCACCGGTCAGCATGGATTCGTCGACGGTCGTGTTTCCCTCAACGACGACTCCGTCCACCGGAAAGCGCTCGCCGGGAAGCACCAGAATCTCGTCGCCCAGGCGGACCTCTTCGAGCGGCACAATCGTCTGCGCCCCATCGACAATGCGCCGCGCCGTCGCTGGGCGCAGCCGCGAGAGCGCATCGAGCGCACCAAGGGCGCGTCGCTTGGCGCGGCCTTCCAGGCTCTTGCCCAACAGGAGGAACCCCAGAATGAGCAGAACCGCGTCGAAGTAGACCTGGCGGCCGGGCGCCGGAGCGATGGTGGCGAATGCCGAGTAAGCAAAGGCAACGGCCGTGCCCAGGCTCACCAGCGTATTCATGTTCGTCGCCCCGTGGCGCAGCGCTCGCCATGCACTCGCGTAGATGCCGCGCCCAGCCCACGCAACAACCGGAGCCGTGAGTACAAGCAAACCCCAGCGCAACACACCAACCGGAATTTCGTATAGCCACGGAAGTGCCCGCATCAACATGCGGTCGACCGTACCCATTTCATTCCCGAGTGGCATGGCCAGCAGCATGGCGAGCGCACCCGCGGCCAGCGTGACCCACGCCTTCTTGGGCGATGCGGCGGCATCGAGGGCGTGCCCTTCAGGTTGAGCGCCGGCGCGGGGCAGAACCGTGTCGTACCCGGCGCCACGGATCGCTTCGACCAATTGCTCGGGCGCGGCCAATGTCCGATCGAAGACAACGCTGGCGCGATGCGCCATGAGATCGACTCGCGCCGACTCCACTCCCGCCGTCGAGCGCAGCGCCTGTTCCACGCGATGCTGGCAAGACGCGCAGGTCATCCCGAGAACGGGAAGCGTGAGCGATTCTGTTGAGTGCGAGGCCACCGGTCAGCTCCAACGTCTGGCATTATGATTCCAGGTGCGCGACATAGCCGGCTTTTGCGATCGCCTGAATAGCCAGATCGACAGGCTCCGGCTGCTCGAGCGCAGTCAGCCGGGCTGCTCCCACGCGAACCTCGTTGACCACTATGCCGGGGACCGAGGCCAGGGCTTGGCTCACGCGGCGTACACAGGAGCCGCAGTGCATACCGTCAATTTTCAACGTGAATTCCGGCATTTTTTCTTTGGCCTGTTTGATTGGATGATAGCCGGTTTCGAGCGATTCATGGCGCAGCTCGCGTCGGACGAATGCGAGTTTTGAGTCAGAGGGTTTTGGCGATGGACGGCAACGTACAACGCGAATTTCCGCAAACGCCGCTCGTAGGGGTCGGCGCGGTGATCGTCAAAGACCGCCGCGTGCTGCTGGTGCGCCGAGGAGGCGAGCCCCTGAAAGGCCATTGGACGCTGCCGGGGGGTGTGCTGGAGGTGGGCGAAACGCTGCCCGCAGGAGTCGCGCGCGAAGTGCGCGAAGAAACCGGATTGGAAGTCGAAGCCGTCGAATTGGTTGAGCTTCTTGAGCGCATTCACGGCGAAGAGGGCCGGGTCCGCCATCACTACGTAATCGCCGACTACCTGTGCCGCGTCACAGGAGGCGAGTTGCGCGCGGCATCGGATGCGGATGACGTGCGGTGGGTGGAGCGCACGGAGTGGAATAGCCACAGTGCGCTGAAGCTGGACCCGATCACCGTGCGTGTGATCGAAAAGGGTTGGCAACGAGCGCAGGCGCTCGAGACGGATACCTAGGACTGGTTGCATAAATCCTGTTTTGAAAGGGCACGGCTTCAGCCGTGCCGTAAAAGCCGCATAAACATTGGGGCTTCAGCCCCTGAGGGGAGTTTCTTCACCACCCCAGACCATTTATGCAACGATCTGTAGTCCGCAAAAATCGCCGTAGGAGTGAAGTCCCGCTGTGCTTGGAGGTGTTGCGTGTTTGAAGTGTCCCAAGACCGAACCCGCATGGATATTGAATTCATTCACGGCTTCCTGAGCCGATCCTCATATTGGGCACAGGGCCGGTCGCGCGCTGCAGCAGAAAAGACAATTCAACATTCCATGTGTTTTGGAGTTTTCGACAAAGCCAAGCAGATTGCTTTCGGCCGTCTCGTCACGGATTGTGTCGCGTTCGGGTACCTGGCAGACGTGTTTGTTGCGCCCGAGTACCGGGGGAAGGGCGTCGGAAAGATTTTATTGAATGCCATCGTCAATGACCCGATCGTTAGGGACCTGACTGTGGTCCTCTTGCGAACAAAAGATGCCCATTCCCTTTACAAACAATTCGGGTTCGCCTCGTTGCGGAATGTCGAAGAGATGATGGGCCGCTATAAGAGTTGACGCTAGTTCTCTGTTCTCTGTTCTCTGTTCTCTGTTCTCTGTTCTCTGTTCTCTGTTCTCTGTTCTCTGTTCTCTGTTTCCTTGACGCTCTCGCATCTCCTCTGCGAGACTCACGCCAATGGGTTACAGGGGAAAGCTTGAATTCGCGGCAGAGCGCAGAATCCGCACACGCAACAAGGTTTACTACCGCTTCTTGCACTGGCCCATCTGGATCTGGGTGTATTTTCTGTCTCCCGGACCGCTGACATTCGGCCTCTTCGCCCACGGATTCAGCGTTTGGAATGCAGCTTGGCTTGCCCTCGTGCTCATCGGCACCGGTATCGCGGGCCTTTACGGCCAGCTACCGGGCGTCGAGCCGGCTCCGTACATTCTGCGCTTCGACGAAGACAAGCCCAACCCGCTCTATCGCCGCGTCTGTTATACCTTCGCGTGGAATGCAGTGCTGAATTTCGCTCTGCTGAATATGGCCGGACTCGTCTATGCGACGGTCACGGGTGTCTGGCGCCTGAAGCAGATCTATCTCTACGCCTATTCACCGCTGTGCGCTTTCATACTTTTTCTCGGCATCATCGGGAAGCTGCCCCGCGTAGGGATCTCGACCAAAGGCGAGGGTACGGAGCGCCGGTATTTTTATGGATCTGTATGGGCGGTCACGGCGGCACAGACCGTGCTGCTGGTTCTTTGGAAGATTCTTCCCGAGACGCGCTCCGGAAACCTTGTCAAGCTGATCGTCTTTGTCGGCGTTTTGGTGATGATGGGCTTCGCGGCGTGGCGCGGGCTGCTTCCCCGCACGCGGCCCATCGTGCCCGGCGAACTCATGGTGGACTGACTAACGTCCCTGGTCTGAAGCCCGCATCGTCACGATCATGTCATCCTGAGCGCTGCGCGCACGGAACCCCGAGCGCGCCTATTCAACCGCCCGGGTGGAAGACCTTTTCGTTGCTCACTGCGTCACCATCGCCCCGCTTCAGGCTGGTGAACACAAGCGTCGAAACCACGGTCAATACCCCCAACGCTATAAGTCCCTTGTGAATGCCGTGAATCATCGCGGCCGGACTGGACTGGCCGGCAGGAACGAAAAACGCTGTCGTCAATCCTGCGATTGCAACCCCGAAGCTGATCGACATCTGTTGCATGGTGCTCGCGATGGAACTCGCGGCGCTCGACTCCGGGTCCGTCGTGTCGGCGTACACAAGCGTATTCATGCTTGTGTACTGCAACGACGTAAAGGCCCCATAAAAGAATGCCTGCAAGACGATGATCCACACCGGCGTGTGAAGACCGATGGTTGCGAACAGCAGAAGCAGCAGCCCAAGAATGATTGTGTTGGAGATGAGCACCCAACGATAGCCGATGGCTGACAAGATGCGGGGCATTACTGGCTTTATGCACATTGCGGCCAGGGCCTGTGGCATGATAAGCAGACCCGACTGCACCGGAGTGAAACCGAGACCGACCTGATAGAGCAACGGCAAGAGAAACGGCACCCCTCCGATGCCCAGCCGCGTAAAGAAACTCCCGTTCACCGCCGCGCGGAAAGTGCGAATCTTGAAGAGGCCGAGTTGCAGCAACGGGAACTCAAGAGTTTTCGCGTGCAGCCAATAACCGGCAAGCAATGCGAGAGAAAGCACCAGTAATCCGGAGATCTCGCTCACACTAAGGGCGTGCTCCCCGAAGACTTCCAGTACGTATGACAGCAGGGCGATGCCGGACCCAAAGAGGATCAATCCGACCGTGTCCAGCGGGTGTGTCTCTTCCCGGTAATCGGGCAGGTGGATGTAGACCATGATCAA
>Ga0187855_10000801_pt1 | contig 26545 bp, 25 predicted proteins | sample June2016WEW_8_10_2_FD_132969 | JGI IMG/M metagenome (GOLD analysis project Ga0187855, IMG submission 132969) | Peatland microbial communities from SPRUCE experiment site at the Marcell Experimental Forest, Minnesota, USA - June2016WEW_8_10 | ecosystem: Environmental > Terrestrial > Soil >...
CGGGTTCACAAGATCGACGACCTGGGTTCCATGGGGAGTGACGAATTGACCGTTGATGTAGGCGCGATCAAAAGCTTTTACTGGAGTCGGGGTTGCTTGTCCGTTCATTTGTCTCACCTTTATGACGTTCAGCTTTAACAAGTTCGCCGTGTCCTTCAGGACCCAGCCACAATTTCATTCTGGCTGAATAAGGCCAGCGTGTAACTAGCAAAAGACGCCAACTCTCTTGCAAAATATGCCAAACGATTTATCGCTGGCATGGCCCCTTGTAGTCCCAACGTGGGGGCCTCGATTTCGTTGCCCTTCTCCAATAGAGTGTGATAACGTCCGTAATCACGGAGGACCTTCTGACCGGAAAGCGCCGCGCAGAACAGGCGCGCAGAGTCGACCTGGGTCGGAGTAATTGCGCTCGTTGCTGGATTGGCAACGCCTCTGTACGTGCCGCATGGCGCTATGGATCTCACGCGATTTCCGTGGTGGTATCCCTGGGTCCTGCCATCCTTCGCCGTCGCGTTTCTCATTTGCCTACTAGGCCCGGCCGCACAGAAGAGCCTCGACGCAAATCTATTTCAGGCCAGTGGGCCGTCAGCGTCCGGCCCTAACTCTCGGTAGGTGGCAGTGAAAGGGCTGTCGGAACCTTACTGATCAACACATCTGCACAATTCGCGTGACCTTAACCCGGTTTCCCCTTCCATTGATCCCCACTACCCCTGTCCTGTCTGCTTCTGGTCCCGTAGCGCGTCGCGGCAGTCAAGCCGCTCCCTCTGGTCGTCGAGAGTGCTGAGATTTTCACGGATCAGCCGGGCCAGTTGTGAAGTATCGCCGTTAAAAGATCGGATCGATGCTTCCAGCATGTTCGGCTGGCTGACGTTTTCCCAGGCGACGTAGTATCCGTTCGCCTGGGCCACATGGCTGATGAATTCGCGGGTTGCTCTCCCGTTGCCTTCACGGAATGGATGCAGCGCGTTCAACTCGCCGAAATAATACGCAGCGCGGTCGCTGAACGGGTCGGGGGGAAGTCCTGCCAGATGTTTTTCTTGGGCAAGCTGTTTGAAGATTGGTGCGGCGCCGCTTTCGATGTGGCCGTAATGGGCGAATCTGCTCCCACCCTTGCTGATGTCGATGGTTCGGAGCTCTCCGGCCCATTCGTACACATCGCCGAACAGACGCCCGTGAATCGACTGCAGGTGCACGAGATCCAAATTCCCTTTAAGCGGCGTTTGCGAAAGCTCCTGAGATCGGGCCGCAACAATGTCCGCTTCGGTTTGTTGGAGGGTGGCTTCGTCAGTGATGCCGAGACGATTCTTTAAAACCCCGGTTGCCGGATCGAGGTAAGGATCATTGTCCGAGTAGCGCGACATTCTGGACACGGCTGTAGATGTTCCGGATGACTTCGTCCGTGTCGATTTCGCCGCGCGCTACGCGGTGTAAATCGGCAAGGGTGGCATCCGTCACCTTGAGGCCCTCAAGCTCCTGCTGCGCAATCGCATGGGCAACGTGCCTCATGTTGCGCTGAATTTCCTGCTCGGTCAGCGTGATGGTCATCTGCGCCCTCCCTTGTTGACGGTCCCGGCCCTGGAGCTTCAATGGGTCAGCCTGCTACTTCTATCGTAACGCCAAGGATACGGCAAAATGACGGCTTAAGCAATTTCAAAGCCGTGCCAGACTGCCATGGTCCCATGCCGCCATGGCAGTTTTGGCGGATTGCTGCGGCTGTAAGGCGTCGAAAGCCTGTTACCGCTCCCGCCAGGTTGGCGCTAACTGTCCGCCCTCATCTCCGCGTTCCTGTTGGGCGACTTTGTCCTGTCCCGCTTCACCACGCCGCAAGCCGTGTGCCAGCGGCAAATGAAATCGACGATCTCCAGATAAGAAGGAATGGCGGCGTTGCTCATAACCGGCCCTCATCTCAGCATAGCGCAGCACTCGGGAATGCGCCTCGTCATAATCCCACCTGGGCGGCGGCGTTCTCTAAAAACAGAGATCCCTCGCGGATGTATTTGCGTAACGTCGCGAGCGAGCGGTGGCCGGTCTGGGCCATGATGGCGCGTTCGGAAACGCCGGCGGCGGCCGCGGCGGTGGCCAAACCCGCCCGCAGCGAATGGCCCGCTAAATCGTGCGCTTCCATGCCGGCCTGCCCGGCCAGGCGCTTAATGACGAGGGCCACCGATTGCGCGGTGAGGCGGCTTCCGGCCAGCTGCCCGTGCCGGTTGACACCCCGAAACAACGGCCCCTCGTCGGCGCCGAGGACCGCCAGCCAGGCTTCCAGGGCGCGCACCGGGCAGGTGGCGGGCGTGGACCCATAGGGGATTCCTTCCCTGCCCTTCCTGGTCGGTCTTGGAGCGGCGGATATTTACGATCAGGCCCGCGCCGTTGAAGTCCAGGTCGCCGACGTCCAGGCCCACCAGTTCCGAGCGGCGGAAGGCGCCGGCGAAGCCGGCCATGCGGCGGCGGGGGCCAGGGCCGAGCCAACCGGCGCCGGTAGAACCACGAGGGCTGTCGAATCCGCCCTAGGGAAGCACCAGCATAGCACAATTTTTAAATAGTGATACACTTATCGATAGTCAGAAGCCCTCCGCACTGTGTCCTATAGTTCGCCGTAGCAAAGGCCAGTGGGGCCTCCGTGGGGCCATAGCAGCATCTGCGGCGGCGCGCCTTAGGGCCGCACTACACTTCGGCGTCCCTGAAGGCCATTGTAGACAAAATCCTGATCTGAAGTCTGGCGGTGTGTCTGTGAGGGCTACCCCACAGGCCGACTCAGTCTCAGGCGATGCAACGGACGCCATCGCTGTGGAGAAGTATTAGTTGACTCAAAGCAAATCACCGCAATTACTGAGGACGTTGAAATCGTAGCTGCGCGTAAAGGTGGCGCTTCGGGCCCCGGTTTTTCGTGACTGCGCCATCTTCCGCCGGTCCAGAGGGAGTAGGGGCCGCGGATCTACTCGTTGGCGGGGCCGTGTAGACTGCCGATTGTGCCAAGCACCCTACGCCGAAGCGCCAGGAGCTTCTAGGGCAATGTTTTTGGCGGCCGCCAATGCGATAATAGATAGCTGGGTGCAGGGCATCAGACGAATGGGAGTACACTTTTTGTGAGTGTACTGATCGATCTCTCACTTGCGATGGCGTCCTCCGACGCTGAATCGTAACAGTCAGGCAGCGAAGCTGGGCAACGTCATGCAAATGGTTTCTTGAAGAATCAATGACTTGCTATCACTGGACATACCAGGAATGGGCTGTTCTCAGTTTCAGGTTCTAGTTCTCGCAAGGGAGTGGAGGTTCAAGTCCTCTCATCCGCATCACTGATAATAAAACACTTAACTGCATTCATAGTGCTCCAGCTTTTGGTAGGTTTTGGGACCCTGTGTCAGAAATTGTGTCAGTTGATTTTAGGGTCTCGCCCTCGGTTAACGCTAGATCCAAGTCACACTGCATGCCGTATCGGCGTTATACGGGCTCCATGACCAAGGAGCGCAGCCCACCTTGGCCCCCGGTTGGAATGCCCGCCATGCTGAGACTCTTCAGGCCCCGGAGGGCCAGGTCGAAGCGGTCCTTGGTGCCGGACTTCTGAAAAAGATGCGACAGATAAACCTTGACAGTGCCTTCGGTAATCCCTAATTCGCAGGAGATTTCCTTGTTCTTCAGGCCGCGCGACAACATGGTCACCAACTGGCTCTCCCGCGGGGTGAGGAACACGCGCCGGACCGCGCGGAAACTGTCCGTCAGGCTCTTTTCGAACCAAAGCTCGCCGGAATACACTCTATACAGGCACTGGCGGTATGCCTCCAAGGGCAAATTCTTGCGGAGGATGCCGCGAATACCGATGGTCAGCGCCTCCAGCGCAAAATCGCCGGCAATCGTGTTGGTCCAGAGGATTAGCTTGCACTCCGGAGCTAGATTCTGCAGTCGAGTGAGCACGGCGGACGTCATTTCCGGCGTCAAGTCCAGAAGGGCCAAATCCGGGGTTTCGTTCGCCAAATGCTCTGTAAGGGCAGCTATGTCCGAGCAACAGGCGGTTAGTTCGATCGCCGGATCGGCGGCGACTAAACTCTCCAGGCCCTTTGCCAGAATCGGTTGATCTGAATAAACGACGACTTTCATCATTTTGTTGTTTAAAACCTCGCAATCGTTTTGCTAGTTTCCGAGTAATGCAGCCGCGGCCATGATCGGCAGGAGGATTTCGAACTCCAATTCGAACAACTCCCGCTGCGGCCCGAGGGCGGCCACCGGAATCAGATTAGGGTGGCAATGCGGCAGGATCCAGTAACGCATGACCTCGCGTATTGTCCCGCCATGGTCTTCCGCACAAGCTTCCAGATCCGCCATCTTGTCTCCCAGACCGAGACACAACCAGCGTTCAAACACCGCCAGATGCTCTTTCCCCAGCATGTGCCGTGCCTTGCGTTCGGCTGGTTCTTCGCCGGGATCGCGGCCGGCCCCGTGGTTGACCAGCGTTCCGATGTAGATTAGCCGCTCGAACACCGAGTGCATACCAACCAGCGTGGTGTGAACTTCGCCGCCAGCGGCAACGGCTGAAACGGCGCACGTCTTCCCACAGATATTCTCTGGCACAAGCATTCCCTCAGCGGCTATCCAACATCTCGCCGGCATCCCACCGCACCGCAACCCGCAGGCGCCGAATGCGCCGCCGCAAACTCTTCGAGTACGGTCATCACGCCTCCGCCAGGGTGGAATTGTGCTTGACCACGATGTTGCCGTAATAGGTCGGATCGGCGAATTTTTCGTCGTAGATCCGGTCCCAGCGAAGGTTGTCCAGGCAGCGCTTACATTGGCCGCATTCGCAGTGCTGGCGTCCGTGGGGGCTGGAAGAACGGCCATCCGGCGCTCCGGCCGAAATGGAATTTATGGCGGCTTGGCCCGCAGCCGCCCGCCGTGGAGCGGGCGTCTGGGCGGCCCCCAGGACTACCGGGGCCGTTTGCGGTGGCTGGCCGCTCATGGAGGTGTTGTTTAGCACGTTGGACAGGGCTGCTTGTGCAAACTGCTGGTCGAGCCGGTGGCGTGAAGAGTGCGAATTGCCAGAACCGGCCCAAAGTGCAAGAATGCCAACGAGATCCGCGGTTGAAGCCAGAAAATTTTTGGGGATGGATCCAGATGGATCCGTCGCCAGCGGCCAGTCAATATTCATTTGAATCACCCTATGCGTAAAGATCCCGCGTCAACGCCTGTCCCTTCGTGGACAAACGTTCTAAGCAACATCCTTAGTACTATTAAGAGTTTTGATTAGGATAATCCTAATATAGCCCATAACGGAGGCTGTCAATAAGAAATCGGAGGCTTTTATGATTGAAAACAAAGATTATCTGAACGAAGCCGTTCACTGCCATCTGAACGCTGGCGGACCTAATAAAGCCGAAGGCCGGTTCATGCGGGTCAGCAAACCGCGGACATGCATTCAGGCTTGGGAAGAAGAGAATCGTACGCCGCGCAAACGGCTCGATAGCAGCCGCAAGCGCTGGACTCCAGGCTTGGCCGGTCGATGATCGTCACCTTCCCCCGCACGTATTGAATAAAGCCCGCCTTCTTCAACATGCCCGTGGCCACATTCACGGTCGCCCTCCGCACTCCCAGCATATGCGCAAGAAAATCCTGTGTCAGTGGAAATGTATCCTTGCCGGCACGATCGTGCGTCATCAACATCCAGCGGGCGCAACGTTCTTCCATGCTGTGGATCCGGTTACAGGCTGCTCCATAAAGTATCTGCCGCGTCAAGGCGTAGAAGTGTTGATGGGCCAGTTTCCGCACCGAGGGCTGGTTGTCGAGTAGTTTCAGGAAGGCACTGCTTTCAATCCGCAGGGCCAAGCCAGGTAGCTGAACGAGATTCAGGCCCATCGCTCCTTGCGCTTGAATTAGCTCCGAGGCCCCTACCACGCCCTCCTTGCCAATGGTAGCCACCTCCACTTGCGGACTGCCATCGGTGGTGACCAGCAGGGACACCATGCAGGTTAAGGGGAAATAAACGGCGTCGATAATCCCGTCTTGGCGAAACAGCCGCAAACGGAATTTCAACTTTACTACTTTGGCTTGCCGCTTCAATGCGTCGTAGTCTTCCCGTTCCAGGCTGGCCAGGAAACGGTTCGATTTAGGGTCGGCATCTACCGACCCCTGCTTCTGCAAGGGCATGGTGCTCCTCAGATTTCCATCAAAAACGGCCGCGCGGCCCCGGTTGACGAGTTCCGCCCGGTTGCGCCTAATTGGCCGACTGCCCGTCAGTCGCGTCGCCATGGCCGCTGACAGTCGTATTCCCGGCATTCAAGCGAGAATATCGAGAATTATCGCTGTCGCCGCTAACCGCAGTGACGAGCTAATTCCGTAATTCAGACTCAGCGCCGAAAACTCCTGTACCCGATACCACTACAAAAGGCCAGCGGCGCTTTCCCACTCGGCTCCCGAATCCAGCCCTTCCAAGCGGATGCCCCGAGCGTCGACATCGCAATGGACGATCCATGGTTTGGCTCCCTCTCTCAGGGAGTAGTTGCGCACCTCTTCGTGACCTCGCATAGCGGCTCGGATGGCTACGGAATGGATGGGGACGTCCTTCTGCGAGAGGAGTTCGAAAGCGCGCTGCGCATCGCATGCCAGGAGCACGCGATGCCCCTTGGCTGCCAGAACCGCTTGCGCAAGGAGTAGGACACGCTGATCGTCAGCTACCACAAGAACGGTATGCTGAGCGTTTATCCCGGATTCAGCCTCCATACCAATACTCTCCTTTCTAAACATGGGTGGTAAGGAGCATAACCTGCAAATTCAATTTGCATTACAAACAATACACCCTAATCGAGCATTGTGACTGTTCAATATTGCTCATTTTACTGAAATATCTGTAAGTTACAGGACGCTTAGTACCTGCCGGGGAGCGATTTGGTGCTAAAACTCACAGCCCGGATGAACATACAGCGACACCGGTTCGGTTTTGCGGTTGGCATGCCACATCTCCGCGCTCGCTTGTTGCTAGGAGTCAGAATCGGCGCGGCACGCTTCGCGCCGATACTGCCGGGCGGCCACCGTCGACAGCATCCCACTGACGATTAGCATCGGAATCAGCCCGATCGCGCTTGCGCTATTCCACGTCTGCCCGTCTTTGCAGAAGTATGCCACGGCGGTTGCGAGGTTGATTGCCAAGGCCCCGACGCAGACCACGAGGCAAAACCATTGGGGCCCGCCCGAACGGTCCAGTGCGCTATAACGGTAGGCGCTCATGACAACGCCAAGCCCCAGCACGCAGGAACAGATCGCGCTGAGGAAGGACATGGGAGCCCGCGACTGCCAGTCATAGCACGGAATTCCCGTCATGTAGCCCACCGAGCTCACGACTCCAATGGCGAAGATGATCGATCCCAGAATAGCGACAGCCCCAAGCCACTTTCCGCACCAACGGTACGTGTCCCGCAGTAGCAATGCCGCCGCGCTGAGCAGCAGCACTAACACCGTGTTGGGCGCGACGTTACCCCAGTTTCCCGTCCCCAAATTGACTGCGATAAGGGTTTCCGCCCTAGGCCCCAACGCAAATGCTCTCTCGGCGGCCAACACGACCGCCAACGACAGGGCGACCATAGCCAGCACCGAGGTTATGCGCGGGAACCAGACGCCGATCGCGACCAACGCCAGGCCGCAGGCCACGAATCCCAGCGCTGAGGCGGCCGGAGTTGGAACGCTGGCGGGCAGCAGCCGAGCGTACCCAACCTGGTGGCGCATCTGCGATACCAGAATCGCGATTCCTAACCCGGCACACATGCCGCCACTTGCGATCAAACCCGCGTGATGGACCGGGCCGACGCCATACTCATTCCGCCTTGTCGCATCCTTGGCCTGTGGGTTCCGGGGGCCGCCGCGAATCTCGCCGGACTCGCGTGGCGCGGCATTTAGGGCTTGAATCATAAACGGTATTCCGATTCGATCATTTCTGTTTGCAAAGTACATATAGACGATCTCCCATTTTGTCGTGTGCGTAAACCATCTCTTTGGTCAGCGCCGGGCCCGCTATTTGCCGAAGACGCCAGGTCTGGTACGTATTCCTGTCTACGTTGCCGCGCCCATTGATCCATTTAATTCAAGACGCAAATAAGTTGAATCGCAGACACCAGAGCCCGATGTAACGCTCATCTGGTTGAACTTAGGCAATGTGGCTCACTTGAATTACAAGTCCCTAAGACGGCTGAGCGAAGCCGCGCACTGGGCCGGGCCAGGTTTTAATTCATCCCGCATGCGCAACGTTGCACAACTGGCTTCGCGCCTGATTTTAGACCAAGTTCCCGCGGTACCTTATCTAAAGGAGAACGAATCGCCTAACAGGATGCTGGAAAAGGCCCTCACAGGCTGAAGCCTGTGCCGCCATCTGCCGTTAAGTCATTGATAACCGGTGGCACAGACTTTAGTCTGTGGCCCGAATGAGCGAATTTATGCCTTTTTCAGCACCCTGCTAAGTTTATTAAGGCCTGATACTACGATTCGAACCCTCGACAGGTATAGGCCGTGCACTTCAGTCGAAAGTCTTGGCGTCAATAAACAACAGTTAACGACCGTTCGGTGGTGTTTCTGTATCAGGGCGACGAACGTGGGCAGCCCTGTAAGTATTACCTCTGCCGGCACGCCGGTGTCGGCGGGTTGCCACTTCGCCGGGACGGCGACGCGCAGGCTGCGCGCCCGTGACGCTTCCTTCGCCGGACGATACTTCCGGCTGCCCGGGTTGGGTGGCAACCACGCGCTTCGCGCCGGGCGGAGGGCGCCCGCATCCATGGGTTGCGCGGTGTCGGACGGCGGATGGCGTGCCATTTCCCAGTGCCGTGATCTGCAACGGCCATTAGTCTCTTGCCTGCCTCCTGGCAACAGATCAGGAGGCTAAGTTCTTTCATGGTTTTGCGGCCGGCTCTCAATCTGTCGCGCCGGCACCGCACGCATGGCTCGCCCGACGAGGATGAACACGGCTGCACCCGTGAGAAAGATAAGCGCTGTGATCCAGGCTTCGCGAGCGGTATTGAATTGTTGGACCGGCAAAACGTCCAGGACGGCAATCTCGTTGGGATTCGCTGGATTGACCAGGACGTCGAGTTTCGAACCGGGCCCGTGCGTGGCCACCCATTCTTCGATCTCGTTCCGGACGCCTGCGATCCGGTTGCTGGTGGTGTGCAGGTTGAATTGATATGGGCGTGTTTGGAATTCGTAGCTCAGGCGGCAGCGCAGCGAGAATGCCGCCCCGACGCCATGCCTGGCAGACGGGCGGTACACGTCGAGCGCGCAAGTCTTGACGTAGACTGGCGTCTCGACCCAGCGCGAGTCGATGTCGTGCTCCCGGTAGCCTCGCCACAGCGCGACGATCAGCATCAGGAGGCCGCAAAACAACATGAAGCAGCCGACCAGAATGCCGATCCCGCCAATGCCGGCTTTACGAGAATTGGCGGCGATTTGCATTTACTTTCGGCGTGGACGGATGTAGTGGAACCGTACCAAATAGATGTTCTCGCCTTTGCCGTGCTTCGCCACCTTGAGAAGATCGACGACACCCAGGAAACCCGACTCGCGCGCCAACTCCCCAGTGATATCCGGAAGACCTATTGGCTTGATCGAGTCCACCTCGATCTCACCCTCTTCCATCCGGTACCGGTTGCCGACTTTGACGTGGGGCCGCACCCATATTCTGACGCTGCAAGTGATTTCGCCGCGACGAACTCCCTCGCGAAGACGCTTGGCGAATACCATGATGAGAGTTTACACCCGGCGGAGGACAGAAGTTTACGCCAAGGGGGACTTGCGGGGGACTGTGATCGCATCCTTGCGAAGGGCGCTGGGCGTGTGCCCGGCGCTGCCCAACAGGCCCGCACCGGACGATACTTCCGGATGGTCGGGCTGGGCGGCATAACGCACTTCGCGCAGCCTGATGCCGGCCGGTCTGCGGAGGGCGTGCCAGTTGCCGAGTGCGTCCGGACAGAACCGTCAGCGACGATCGCGCACTGTGAAACTGAATGGCTGCGTTTTCAGGAATCCGCGCGACAGGTATGCCATCCAATAGGCGTGCCGTTGTTACCGTCCGAGCGGGTGGGAAAACGTTTCTCGAATCCGGTGCCGACAACCGTCGGTGGGATATCAATCATGTTCAAAGCGGGTCCGCGCATCTTCTTTGGACGTGCAGCCCGATCGCCAAGATATGCGCTGGGGCCGTTTAATACTGACGCCGATGTATTTGCGAAAAGCCCCGATTCCGGACTGCGAGTTACCTGGATCGGTCACTCCACCTCTCTAGTCGAAGTCGACGGGATACGGCTGCTCATAGATCCTGTCTGGGATGAACGTGCGGCCCCCATGCAGTGGAGCGGCCCGAAGCGCTTCTTTCCAGCGCCGCTTGCACTGGAATATCTACCGCCCATCGATGCCGTCTTGATTTCGCACGATCACTACGATCACCTGGGCGCAGGTACCATTCGGCAGCTTGCGCATATGGAGAAGCTTCGGAAGGCTCGCTGGATCACTACGCTTGGCGTCGAGAATATTCTGCGGGCGCTTGGCGTCGACCCAACGCGGTGCACTGCTCTCAACTGGACCGAGAAAGTAACAATCGGTTCAGTGATCATAACGGCCTTGCCAGCCCGTCACTTCTCTGGTCGCAGCCTCTTCAACCGGTTTGAGACCTTGTGGGCATCGTTTGCTGTTAACGGCCCCAGGCACCGTATCTACTATGGCGCCGACTCAGGAGAATGGCCGGGCTTTCGCAACATTGGCGAGGAGTTCGGTCCGTTTGATCTCACCATGCTCGAGATTGGAGCCTCGAACCCTCTCTGGGCCGACATCCACATGGGCCCGGAAGGTGCCGTCCGCAGCTTTCGTGCTCTGGGTGGCCACGGCTTGCTCATGCCCATCCACTGGGGGCTATTCGACCTGGCGTTCCACCATTGGACGCAGCCAATCGAGAGTCTCTTTGCAGTCGATGACTTAAAGCTCTGGTCACCGACTCCGGGCATTCCGTCCGAAGTTGTGCCAGGCCAACAAATTCGTTCTGACTGGTGGCGCTGATGCTGTTGGGGCCGTAGGGTCGACACAAAACGGCCGTTCTGGCTGAAGGGGCCGGCCCATTGCGGCCGGTACTAGAGCCACGCACGCGCGATGTGAACATACAGGCGGACAGCGTGATCTCCGAGCACGCCGTATCCGAGCCCGTCGGCGAGCGGCCACATCGCCTGGATGCCGACGCTCAGCCATGCGCCTACACGCTCGCGGAGCGGTTGCGCGCGGCGCGAAAGGCGGCGCATCCCTGAATTTAGTGGTGTCGGTCGGCGGATGGCGCGCCCGACTTTCAAAATGGGCGTCATCCCGGGAACGCGGCGAATCCTTCCGGTTGCCCGAAGTCGCCCGACGAGCGCGTGATCGCCAGTCACCGCGCCGCCCAGCGTCTTCAACCCGCTCGCACTAGCGCGCCGCCGGATCGGCGCTCCAGCAGTCGCCGGACGCGATCGCCACGGAGTCGCGCGCCGGCGGGCGTCGTGCGGCGCCGGCTAGCCGGCGGATACTCCAAGGTTCTCTTCTGCTTGGCGACCAATGCAGATGACGGGTTTCGACTGAAGTAAGGCCATCATCTCGGATCTCAGCCGTTCCCGCCTCGGGTGCTCCGGATAGACGGGCGGTGTCGTTGAAACGACTGCGGCATCTGTTTTGGGCGGGGTGCTCCTGTACTCAGGAATAGCCGCCCGCGCATCGGTCGGAATGGCAGACAGAGCCACATGCTTGGTGCGTAGTTGAGCACCACGATTGCTCGTGTAGGCCAGTTGCGCAAGTATTCTGGCCAGATCGGCTGCTGGCGCCAAAAAGGTATCGTCACCCAGATTAAAGTGGTCGGACATACAAACGTATAAGCATTTGCCGCACCGTTGACGAGGTCTTCAGTAACCTTGGCCAAGGCTTCTCGATAACTGTAAGCTTCGCTGGGGGTTAGCGACGATGCAATCTTCGATTCAGTGAAGTGCGTCTCTTCTGACGGCAGGATCACTGAGCGAACTGGCGCATAAAACGCCCCACTTCGCTCACACGCCAATTGGGAAGCCAGGTATAGACCTGTTCAGGAACCCGGATTGGTCTGCTGCTTGCGAATCCTTGAAAAGCGAACGCACCGCCATGTGCCTGCACGCCGGGGGCCCGCTTGCGCCGGGCGATGACTTCGGGCTGGCCGAAGTCGGCCGGCGCGACGCGCGATCGCGCGTCACCGCACCGCCGCCCAGCGTCTTCAGCCGCTAATCGCGGCGCATCCTGATGCTGGCTCCGGCAGGCTCGCGGCGCGCAACCCGGCGCAGCGCGGGCAACAGATTCATGGAATCCACGAAGGTCATGCGATCCTGAGCCCGCGCCCGCAGCAACTGCGGCTTCAACGTGGCCAGATGAATCTGCCTGCGATCTTCCTCCTTCAGCAAGCCGATCGGAAACGTCTGCCCTTTCGGCGCTTCGCACCGGACGCTGGACGCCGCAGATGCCCTTCGCCAGGTCCTACCTGGGGTTCCTTTATACCGGCGACCGATTTCGCGAACCAGAGAATGCACGTTTTCACAACTCCTGGCGGATCTTCGTGGGTGGAATGGGTGGAGTCGAGCTACGGATAGAGCGGGCGAAGCTTCCATAAGTTGTACGGTCGGCCGCCGCCGCTGGGGTGCGCGAACATGAATGGGGGTGTCTGCCGAATGGCCGGCATCCCACTCAACTATGTCAATATACACCGCCGGCATTGCGCGGTAGGCCATGCTATCCTGGTCGCGAGAGACCGGATCATGATACCGCTTGGGGACACCGGATGTGCGTTGTGTTTCTGGCACGAGTTGGAGTTGGCCTGGACGGATCGAAACCGGGCGTTGACGCTCTTGCGCCGGGTGCAATCCGATGTCTCGAGCCAAGCCTCGCTGCGCAACGTCGTGGAGAGAAGATTGGCCCTCAACCCGCCGAGCAGATTGAACGATCAGCAAGTTCTGGAAGCCGCCGCGGACCTCGTCGCGTCAGGGAAGCTGATCCTCGTGCGGGCCGCTCTTGGGGATACCGGATTTGCGTTGTGTTTCCGATACGAGTTGGGCCGCATGGATCGAAACTGGGCGTTGACTCTCTTGCGCCGCTCGCGCTCCGACATGTGGGCCCAAGCTTCGCTGCGCAGCGTAGTGGTGAAAAGATCAGCCCCTACCACGCTGACTAAGTTCAACGACGAGCAAGTTCTGGGAGCCGTGGCGGACATGATCGCATCAGGGGAGTTGATCCTGGTGCGGATCGTGGACTACGCCTCCGGTAAGGACGACATGGCGCCCGCGAAGACCGCCCTGAGCGCTGCCCCACCACCGCCCGCCCCGCGGCCGGCCTCCCAGCGCTCGTCTCCTCCTCCGCCCGTAGATTCCAAGGTATTTCCGGCTAATAAACCCCGTGGCCCAGGCGGCCGCGAATCGACAGGCGGCGCAGCAAGGCGCGCCGTTCTGCTTACAATGAGCGGAGGAGGACGCGGCCCGGGCGGCCGCGGGCAAAAATTGAACTAGGACGGCAACGACGGGAATGCTCTCGGGAACCACTTTGGAGGTCATCTATCGGACTCTCTGGCCGGAAGGTCTGCCCGGTTACACAAAGGTATTCACAATTGCCGACGGCGCTCAGGACAAGCGCCTATACGGCGCAGTGGACGCCTCGCGGCAGGACCGGTGCTGCCTCTACAGCGTTGAACGACGCTGGGGCGGACAGGATTTGCCCTGGCAACTCCTGACGACGGGTCCTTATTTGGTGGAACTCGATCCGGAAGAGGAGTTCACTCGCTACCTGCTGCGCAATGGCTGGGATCATCACTGGGGAATCTTCTTTCGTTCTGACACGACGATGCAAAAGGTGCGACGCCACTTTCGCGATCTTCTGACGGTGCGGGACGAGAAGGGGAGGCGGTTGATGTTCCGGTACTACGATCCGCGGGTGCTGCGCGCCTATCTGCCCACCTGCGTGCTGGGCGAATTGCACCAGGTTTTCGGACCGGTGGACGTTTACATCGTCCCCGGGCACGATCCCGAGACGGCCATCGTGTTCCGGTTGAAGGACGGGCGGCTATCGACGGACCTCGTAATGCTGCGCGAAGGGCCGCCACTCGCTGTATCCACGAGCCGGAGTCAGTTGTGACGGCGGATTCTTAACGCAACGGAACCGGCCACCCGAATAGGCCATTGTATCCGGGAGTGTGATCGGGTTAGCCGGGGAGCCGTGAGCCTATTCCACTCGATCCTTGGCTTTCGTCCCTGGTTTGCCACTGCATGTTGTCCTGCGAAGCGCCGCCGCGGCGCTTCGTGGCACGATGTGGTCACCACGTATCCAGGGCAGGGGCGGCCGTCGGTCCCGTTACCTGGATCAGCCGGATCGTGATATCTTCGCAGTGAGATGACCCACCAATGCGAATCTGTGCGCCTGCCGTTCAGCGGTGACGTCAGTACAAAATCGCGAACGGCTCACCCTTGGCCGTTTGTTTCTGGTGCGCAACGGGACAGCATTCGGGAATCAAGCGTCAAAGCAACGTCGAACCAAAGCTGCCCGAACCTCCGCTCGCGGCGAGTGCTGCCCCTGCTGAGGCGAGATCTTCTCCGCAGCGAATCGCGACACGCGCAACGCCGGCCAGACCGCAGCAGCAACGAACACCGATGCGGCGCAACGGATTTGCATCGAATGCCGCATGAAGTTCGCGGCTATTTCCAATATCAGGCTGTACCTCGCAACGAGGAGCGACTGAAGGCGTTCCGGCACGAAGTGCTGCGCATGTGGTAGTGGCAGCTTCGGCGGCGGAGTCAATGAACCCGCTGGACGTGGACCAACTTTTGGGAGAAACCCGCGAACCTGCTACCGGAAGTCGAGGCTCTGCACCTATCCTGACGTTCGCTTTGCGTGGACACATATCCGAGATAAGAACCGTGTGCGTCAGGAGCGCCAGCACGGATCTGTGCGGGGGGTGCCGGGCAACCGGCATCCCTACCGCGACCGCGGGACTCGCAGTCCCGCTCGTCGCGACTCGCCGGCCAGCACTCGAAGCTATCCCACGCACGGGAGCAACTGAAGGATCGCACGGCCTCGAACGTCAGCGGGAAGCGGCGCTCGCTAGCCAGTCCAGAAGGAAATCTTTCCAAACAACCCTAACCCAAGCGCTTTCAATGACCTACCGCCATCATCCCGGCGAATCGCCGGAATCCTCCGTTCAACACCGCAACTTGCCGTACAACCAAGGAAATCAACAGTTTGATGGCCGCCAGTGGTATTGGTTAACCGTCATTATCTATACTGGGACAATCGAGCGCACGGCTAGGCCGTGCTGAGCGAGTGCGTTTATCTTAAACCGGTGGTTGCAGGGAGGCGTTAGCAACCCACAAAGAGGAGTTCAAACGGATGCACAAGCCTATCAAGTACGTGGAAAAAGCCCTGACCTACGCGGCACAAGCCGCCTGGACCGTTTTCGATAAAGCCAATCAAATCAAGCAGAACCCGTCGTTCATTCCCAACTGGTCCGAAAAGCCGCTGCTGAAGTCTTATCAGAAGACCAAGCCCCCGCTGGGCTGGCCGCGCGAGACCGACTCGCTGTGCCCGCGCTGTGTCCCCGAGGCCCGCGAGGAGATCATGAGCGGCAAGAAACCGCTTTCGATCCTGATGAACGAAAAAGTGGGCGAGATCAAAGCCCAAGTTATCGAGCGCGACGGCAAAATCCTGATGGTCAAGGATTGCCCCATTCACGGCCACTTCGAGGACGTGATGTCCATCGACACCGCCTTCTTCAAGCACCTGGAAGAGTGCTTCCCAGGCCGCGACATCCGGGCGCACAACGATTCGCACTTGCACCATCACGGCACCAGCACCATCACCCATGGCCGCGGCTCGGTGCTGACGATCGACCTGACCAACCGCTGCAACATGATGTGCGATCCCTGCTTCATGGACGCCAACCAGGTCGGCTTCGTGCACGAACTCACTTGGGAAGACATTCAGACCCTGCTCGACAACGCCATCACCATCAAGCCCAAACGCCAGATGTCGGTGCAGTTCTCCGGCGGCGAGCCCACCATTTCGCCGTATTTTCTGGATGCCGTATCGTACGCCCGCAAGGTCGGCTACACCAGCGTGCAGGCCGCCACCAACGGCATCGAGTTCGCCAAGAGTCCCGAGTTCTGCCGCAAAGCCGCCGACGCCGGGCTGCGTTATGCCTACCTGCAGTTCGATGGCATCGGCAACGCCGCCAACTCCCACCGCAAAGTCGGCAACCTGTTCGACGTAAAGCTGCGCGCCATTGAAAACCTGTACACCAACGGCGTGGACATCGTGCCCGTAATCACCCTGATTAACGGCATCAATAACGAGCAGGTGGGCCGCGTTATCCAGTTCGCGCTCGACAATCCCAAGCGCATTCCGTTCCTTTCGTTCCAGCCGGTTTCGTTTACCGGCCGCGACGAGGCCGTCACCGACGACCGCCGTATGGCCCAGCGCTACACGCTGGCGCACCTGGCGCACGACGTGAAGAACCAGACCGGTTTGGGCGAGCCTGCCCGCGATTGGTTCCCGCTCTCCTTCATCAGCACCTTCTCGGATTGGTCCGACCTGGTGCATGGTCCGGAGCACCAATGGGGCCAGTTGAGCTGCGGATGCCATCCGAATTGCGGCGTAGGCATGGCCGTGATGGTGGATAAGCAAACCGGCGAATCCGCGCCGGTCACGTCTTTCTGGAACGCCGACCAACTCGCCAAGGACGTAGCGCGCGTCAACGATGCCGCCCGCGGCAAGTGGCTTTCGATTATCGGCATGGCGCTGGCCACGGCGCGCAACTACGATCCCTTCAAGTCGCCCACGCACTTCAAGCTGACCGACCTGATGAAGAAGCTGGACAAGACCTTCGGCGCCACCGGCAAGAATTACGGCAAAGTCGGCTCGGACCGCACCATGCAGGATATCGAAAAGCGCCGCCAGGATCGCTGGAACTTCCTGTTGATCGCCGGCATGTGGTTCCAGGATCTGTTCAACTACGATTTCCGGCGCACCGAGCAGTGCATCATCCCCTACGCCACGCAGGAAGGCGAGATCTCGTTCTGCGCTTACAACACTGGGATCGGCTGGCGCAACATTATCGAGAAGATGCACATGACAGCCACGCTCACCAAGTGGTATGACGAGCACGGCCGGCACGAGATCTTCGCCGGTGGCAAGAAGGTCGCGATGCAGAGCGCCGAGCACTCCATGGTGCTGCGCGACGGCATCATCACCACCGAAGTGCAGCACGATCTCGACAAGCTGGGCATCGCCAAGAACTCCGGCGAAGAGAAACTGCGCGCCCGCGCCGCCAAAATCAAGCAGGACGAAGAGAACGCCCGCATGGCGAAGCTTTATCGCCAGCACGTCTTGAAAGAACAGCCGACGCCCGACCTGGTGCCGCTGGGATCGATTCAGCTCGCCCCGAAGCCCGCGCCGAAGCTCGTGCCCGTCGAGCGGGTCGAGGAACGCGAAGAAGTCGGCTCTTTCGGCGACTAAAACCTACTCCCAGCGCAGCGACTGCATCGGATCGATGTGCGTGGCGCGGCGCGCGGGAAGATAGCCCGCGACGGTCGAAACCAGCAGCACTACAGCGCTCGCACCCGCGATGACCGCCGGATCGTTGGCCTTCATCTCAAAGAGCTGGCTCTCCAGCAGCCTGCCGAGAACCAGACTGGCTGCCACCCCTATAACCAACCCGGCCGCGGCCAGCACCAGCACTTCCCGCATTACGAGCCGCAACACATTGCCGCGCGCCGCCCCCAGCGCCATGCGGATACCGATCTCCTGCGTGCGCCGCGTCACACTGAACGCCGTGATGCCATACAGGCCGATAGAAGCCAGCAGCGTTGCCAGAAGCCCGAACGCCACCGACAGCCACGCCAGCAGACGGTCGAGGAAGTGGGTCTCATCGATCTGCGCATCGAGAGTCTTCAGGTCGTACACAGGCAGCGCGGCATCCATCCGATGCACCACTTGGCGGGCCGCCTGCGCTACGGTAAGCGGGTTCCGCGCCGTACGCACATAGAATGTTACCGCTCCCGGCGCAGGATTCTGCAGGACCGGCGTGAAGGTCCAGGGTTTGGGCTTCTCCTTCAGGTCGCCCTCCTTCATGTCCTTGACCACGCCCACGATCTCCATAGGGGTAGGTCCAGAGCCGCCCCAGCCGATGCGATGCCCAAGGGAGCTGTCATGCGGGAAGAAGCGCTGCTGGAACGTCTCGTTCACGATCACCACGGCGGGCGCGCCGGCTGTATCTCTCTCGTTGAAGTCCCGCCCCGCGATCAACCGAACGCCTGCGGTGGAGAAGAATCCGGGCAGCATTTCGTTATAGCCGGGGTTCATGTCTTCACCGTTGGATGGCCGGTACCCTTCGATATGCACCGTGTTCTGCCAGTTATTGTTCGCCAGCACCGCGTAGGACACACCGCTGGACGCCTGCGCGCCGGGCACGCGTGCGAGCGCGGTCTGCAAATCCAGGAACAACCTCCGTGCCCGGTTCGGTGTGTAGTTGTGCATCGACGGATCGATGGAGAATGCCAGCAGCCGGTTGGTTTCAATGCCGGAGTTCACGGTCATCAGCCTGTAAAGGCCGCGGGCAAACAGCCCGGCCGTAGCCAGCAGCAGGAACGACAACGCCACCTGCGCGCAGATCAGGACTCTGCGGAAACGGGTCTGGCCCAGCCCCAGCGAGGCGCCCCGGGACTCGTTCTTCAGCGCCGGCGCCAAGTCCGGCCGGGTGGCCTGCAGCGCGGGAGCGACTCCGGCCAGCAGCGCGGCCAGCAGGCTGATTGCGGCCGTGAACGCCAGTATCCGCCAGTCGGGCGATGTGCGGATGGCGACTGTGATGTTCTGGAACGGCAGCAAGCTCAGGAGCAAAGAAGCAATCCAGTCGGAAAGCAGCAGCCCTAGCGCCCCACTGGCCACGGCGATCAGCAGGCTCTCCATCATAATGAGCCGCATCAGCGACCGCCGCGAAGCGCCCAGCGCCAGCCGGATGGAGATCTCCTTCTGGCGGCCTTGCGCCCACGCGATGAGCAGGTTGGCCACGTTCGCGCAGGCGATCAGCAGCAGGGTCCCGACCATCGCCAGCAAGACGTAGAGCGGCCTCGAGAAGAACTCGCCCATGCCGCCGAAACCCTGCGAACCGTCGACCAACCGGAGCTGATTCTTCACGTACCGCTCGGAGAATTTGGCATCGCGCCCATTCGCCGCAAGGTCGTGTTCCAGACCGGCGCGATACACACCGGCCATGGACCTCTGCGCCGCCAGTGGATCGACGCCCGGCCGCAGCCGCGCAAACACGTGCAGCCAGATACTGTCCCGCCGGTTCATGTCGTCCCAGGTGGGTGTGACCACGGTTTTCATCATCAGCGGGACGAACAGATCCGCCGGACTCATCAGCGACACACCCTGGAATCCGCGCTGCGCGACACCCACGACGGTCATGGGATGCCCGTTGACGTCGATTGCGCGGTGCACTGCGGACGGATCGCCGCCGAACCGGCGCCGCCAGTAATCGTAGCTCAGGACCACGAATGGTTCGCCGCCTTTGAGCTTGTCTTGATCGGGAGTGAGCAGGCGGCCCAGCGCCGGCGTCACGCCGAGCACGTCGAAATAGTTGCCGGAGACCAGTTCGGCGGTGGCCCGCTCTGCAGGTCCTTGGTCGGATACGTCGACCGTGTCCTGGTATCGTGCGGCGATGCCGGTGAAGGCATCGGAAGATCCCCCCAGATCGGCATACAGAGGGTACGAAAAATTGTCCTGGTAGCCGCGCGTGCTTCCTCCAATAAACTGGCCGGTCCAATGGAACGCGACCAGACGCTGGGGCTCCTTGACTGGGACCATCCGCAACAGGATCTGATTGGCCAGAGTGAAGATGGCCGTGTTGGCGCCGATGCCGAGCGCCAGGGACAGGACTGCGGTTACAGCGAACGCCGGGTTTCGCAACAAGTTGCGCAAAGCGAGTTTCATTGGAAGGTACGCAGAAGCAACTCTCATTCCAGCAGCCCTGCTGAAACCAAAGGCGTTGCGCAAGGGCCTGGACAACTACTGTTCACAGCCGGATTGCGCCGTTCGGAAACGGACACTGCACCATTTCCGGTGCACCTTCGGTGAGAACTTGGATCTTGAGCGGCGACGATCTTTCAAATGCCCGAACTCTCCCCAAATCCCAGCCGTCAGCAATTCACTCGCGCCCGTGCAACTGATCGAGCCCGCATTTACGGGATCCGCGCCCAGAAGGTCATCCTCGACAGCGGTTTGGCCGAACTCAACCAGGTTGAGACGTTCAACCTCAACAAAGCTGTGAAGCGCAACTGCGACCGCTTCCCTGATGATTTCATGCTTCAGCTCAGCCCTGAAGAAGCCGAACCTTTGACATTCCAAATTGGAATGTCAAAGCCCGAAGGCCGGGGCGGACGCCGCACCCGACCCTGTGCCTTCACGCCGCCGCACCTTTTCTCCTCCCCGTAAATCATTCTGAACAAACCACTTCCTCACACCCAGCCCGAACGCCACACCATTCCCGCCCATCCCGCGCGCTAACCTCAAATCGGGTCACTCAAATTACCCGCCACTTCGGCAGAGCGGCACGTCCGGCAAGCCCGGGAAAACACATCGGTGTTATCCGTGTGTATCTGTGTCCATCTGTGGTTCCATTTTGCCTTTCCCGGCGCCCCGAAACCCGCCGCTCTACCCCCCATTGGCATTGTTCGGCAGAAAAGGTAACCATGGCTACAATCAAGCAGATACGCGCCAACCGACGCAACGCGCCAAAATCTACCGGCCCCCAAAGTCCAGAGGCCAAGGAGCGCGTCCGTTTCAACGTCCTCCGCGCCTACCTCACGCAGGTCCGCCTCCAGCGAGCCATCTCCTCGACCATCGCCGACCTGCAACGTTACCGCCAAGAACGCATCGAACGCCAGAAAATCGAATGCCAGAAAGAAGAGCATGACAAGACACCCGAAAAGATCAAAATGGGCTTGGTCTGGCACGCCCCCGGAGGGGCAAGTCACTATGCCGTGCTCCCGCGGGTCCTCAACGGCGCCCCCCATCGCCCCAAGGCCCAACGGCCAGCCTTAACACGGCGCACGCTCTCAGCGTAGAATGGGAGATATGGATGCACCTTTTGCCAGCGGTCCCGTCGAACTGTTCGAGCGCCTGGACAACGAGACCGTCGCCAGCGCCGCGGCCGCGGCTTCCGAAGGCCTGGTGTTAACCACCTTGGACATGGCCGTAAACTGGGCGCGCAAGAACTCCATCTGGCCCATGTCGTTCGGGCTGGCGTGTTGCGCGATCGAGATGATGTCGATGAGCGCGTCGCGTTTCGACATTGCGCGCTTTGGCGCGGAGGTGTTTCGCGGTTCGCCGCGGCAATCGGACCTGATGATTATCGCGGGGCGGGTGTCGAACAAGATGGCGCCGGTGATCCGCCATTTGTACCAGCAGATGCCGGAGCCCAAGTGGGCGATTTCCATGGGCGCGTGCGCCACCTCCACGGGCGTGTTCAACAATTACGCGCTGATCCCGGTGAACCAGGTGATCCCGATCGACGTGTACGTGCCGGGATGCCCGCCGCGTCCCGAGCAGCTCATTCAGGCGCTGATGATGCTGCAGACCAAGATCCAGAAAGAGAGCGGCACGGTCAGGCAAATTTTGAATATGGCATAACAGGTACCACAGGCTTTAGCCTGTGACGCACAGGTAGCACAGGCTTTAGCCTGTGAACTTAGTTCCGCGGGAGACCTGTCCACGCCTGAATGCGCGGCAGAGCCTTGCGGGCAGCCTCGTCGCCGGCCTGAATCAATTGCGCGGGCGCTATCGAAGGAATCCCATTCCATGCCGCGCACATCCGGCTCGATCACCAGGTCGGAATGCTGCCGCCAGGTGATTTCGGTGCGACTGTGCAGGATTTGGAAGCATCGATTAATCACATGGAACATATTGGTGGGGGTGGCCGCGGCGCCTTGCATCGGCAGGTGCAGCGAGATCACGTGCGTGGCGCCCAATACGCCATCCACCAGCAGGCGCTCGCCGCAGCGCACCGGCTGGAACAGGCCGGGATAGGAGCAGCTTGCGCGGAGGGGCAGCACCACATCGCCGCGGTCGCGGAAGATCACGGCCTCGCCGGTCACCACGTCGGGGGCCACCACGGCCAGCGGAATGCGCATCTGTTCGAAGGTGTAGCACTTCAGCAATTTGCGCAGGAAGCGCCCTATGCGTGCGCTGCCGGCCTGGTGGCTCGGGCGCTGACACCGGTGATGAAATGAAGCGGAATGCCGTTTTGCTTCAGAACGCCGAGCACGCCGATGTGTGCCAGGCCGCGCGCGAAACCGCCGCCCAGCGCCACTCCGAGACGCATCGGAGCCGGGACCGCGGGCGCAGGCTGCTCCGCCAGGGGACGGAGCCGGCGGCCCAAGGCGATCTTCCAGCCGTTCCAGTCGATCTTCATGATGGACTACCATTATCTTGGATGCGCATTCATTCCGCCAACTCCCGCTTACTGAGCCGCGACCGCTTACTGAGCCGCGACCGTCAGGGAGCGGTCGCCGCACTGCTCACTTGCCTGTTCCTGCTCGCGCCCGCTTTTGCGCAGACACCTTTTTCCGGCACGCCGGCGATCGAGCAATCACTGGAGAAGCTGACGGTGCTGGGCAGCGTGCTGATGATCGCAGCGCACCCCGACGACGAGAATACCGCCATTCTGGCCTATTACGCGCGCGGCCGCCACATGCGCACAGGGTATCTGTCGCTGACGCGCGGCGAAGGCGGGCAGAACCTGATTGGTCCGGAGCAGGGCGATTTGCTGGGGCTGATCCGCTCTCAGGAATTGCTGGCGGCCCGGCGGATCGATGGCGCGGAGCAATACTTCACGCGCGCCATCGACTTCGGATTTTCCAAGACGCCCGAAGAGACGCTCGAAAAATGGGGACGCGAGCGCATTCTGTCCGACGTAGTGTGGGTGATTCGCCGGTTCCGTCCGGATGTGGTGATTCTGCGCTTTTCGGGCACGCCGAGGGACGGCCACGGGCAACACCAGGTGTCGGCCATCCTGGGCAAGGAGGCGTTCGCCGCGGCGGGAGATCCCAGCCGCTTTCCGGAGCAACTGAAATTCGTAGAGCCGTGGAAGGCGCGGCGGTTGTTGTTCAATTCCTTCAGCTTCACCAAGGAGATGGAGAAGGACGCGGCGGAGACTCCGGGTCGCATCGAGGTAGATACCGGCGCCTACAATCCGGTGCTGGGTGTTTCGTACAGCCAGATTGCGGGGATGAGCCGCAGCATGCATCGCAGCCAGGGCATGGGGGCGTCGCAACGGCCGGGGCCGTCGCGGCAATTCCTGGTGCCGGTGGCGGGCGACGCTCCCGCAAAGGACGCCAAAGACGCTTTCGATGGCATCGACACTACCTGGAACCGCCTGCCCGGCGGCGCGGAGACCGGGCGCATTCTGGCCGAGGCGGTGCGCACGTTCGAGCCGGATCATCCGGAGCGCACCATTCCGCTGCTGCTGAAGGCGCGCGCGCAGATCGCTACGATACACGATCCGTGGGCGAGCGACAAGCTGGTGGAGTTGAACGAGGCGATCGCGCTATGCGCGGGATTGTGGCTGGATGCGAACACCGACAGCTACGCCGTGGCGCCGGGCGCAACCGTGGAAGTGGGGTACACGGCGCTGAATCGCTCGGTGTTCCCGATGGTGCTGGACAGCCTGACGTTGGAGGGCATGGGCGGCGCATCGCGCACGGACGCCCATCGTGCGGCGCTCGAGTCGAACCAGCCGGTGAATGCGCAGCTCAAGTTCGCGGTTCCGGCGGATCAGCCCTACTCACAGCCCTTCTGGCTGCGGGAACCCAAACAGGGCGATACGTACACCATCTCCGACCAGCGCATGGTCGGACTGCCCGACGATCCGCCGCTGCTGAATCTGCGCTTCGGGTTGGAGGCTGGCGGCGTGGCGTTCGATCTGCTACGGCCCGTGCGCCATCGCTACGTGGATCGCGTGGATGGCGAGCAGACGCGCGCGCTGACAGTGGTGCCGCCGGTGGCGTTGAACCTGCCGCAGGACGTGGTGCTGTTCCCCTCGGGCGACGCGCGCCAAGTGGCGATCCAGGTACGCGCGGATGTGCCCAAGGTGGCGGGCGATGTGCGTCTCGCGCTGGACGCGGGATGGAGCGCGGAGCCGGTATCACGGAATTTCGAACAGGCGCAAGCGGCCCAACAGCAGGCGCTGACCTTCGCGGTGACCCCGGCAAAAGGGGTTGATCCGCCGGCGCAGCTTCGCGGCGTAGCGCATGTGGGCGGCCGCGAAATCGGCGTGGGCATGCAGGTCATCTCGCATCCGCCGCTGCCGCCGTTGACTGTGTTCCCGCCGGCGGTGGTCAAGCTGGTGCGGGCGGATGTGCGGGTCACGGCGCGGAAAGTCGGCTACGTGATGGGCGCGGGCGATGAGATGCCCGACGCCATTCGCCAGCTCGGCTGCGATGTGACGCTGCTGACGGCTTCCGATCTGGAGCAGCGCGGCCTCTCGGAATTCGACGTGATCGTGACCGGCGTGCGGGCCTATAACACGCGCGCGGATCTGCGCGTAAACCTGCCGCGTCTGCTGGACTATGTGCACAATGGCGGCAAGCTGATCGACCAGTACAACGTGACCGACGCCAACCTGGTGCCGATGGGGCCGTATCCGTTCAAGGTGGGGCACGACCGCGTCACGGTAGAGGAAGCGCCGGTGACGTTTACGAATCTTGGGAACCCACTGCTGAGCACGCCGAACGAGATCACGCAGAAGGACTTCGAAGGGTGGATCCAGGAGCGTGGGCTGTACTTCGCCTCGGAATGGGATGCGCGGTACCAGACGGTGCTGGAATCGCACGATCCGGGCGAGAAGCCGCTGGCTGGCGGGATGTTATACGCGCGCTATGGGAAGGGCGTGTATATCTTTAGCGGGTATGCTTGGTTTCGGGAGTTGCCGGCTGGGGTGGCGGGGGCGTACCGCTTGTTTGCGAATATGTTGAGCGCGCACTGAGGATTTCTAATCTAAGACCCACCCTCTATCGCGCGGCCGGCGTGTTCCGGTTCCTCGAGCGACTTGAGCAGCTTCTCGAGGTTCGCTTTCACCTCGATCACCGTGGCTTGGTTGTGTTCGAAGGTGGCGATCAGCACGCGTGTCGACGGACTCGACTTACTCACCGGGCCCATGAAAATGTAGGTCGCCTCGGCATGGTGCCGGGAGTGCACGCGCACGAGGGGATGCAGATTGGGGCCAGATAGCGTATCCATAAAGCGGTCCCGTTCGCGCCACTCGCCGGGATCCGCCGCGGAATGCAAGTCCTTCAGATCCTCGAATACCGCCAGTTTGAAGCCGCTGGCGCCCTCCGGACGCGCCACTTTCACGAAGAAATTCGCAGCGCCCATAAAAGGGATGTGCAGGGGCCGCGTCCCGTAGCGGGATTCGATGGCCTTCACGATGCGATCGAATTCCGCATCGCCGCCGAAGGCCGCACCCGTCGCCGCGAGAGCCAGCAACACCGCCGCCAATGCCCGCGCTTTCATCGGGCCTCCCTCCGGGTCTTGGAACTCTCGAACTTCGGGATGCCGAACTCGCCGCTGAGATCCGCCAGTTTCTCGGGGTCCAGCGTGCCAAGGATGTTGACGATGGTCAGCTCTTTCGGTTCGGCGGCGATCACCACGATGCCGCCCAGGTGTCCATTGCCGGTGTCCTTGAAATACACGTCCACATTGTCGCCATGTTTGGATCTGACGCCCACCAGGCGTCCCCATGTCGGGCTCTGCAACTGGCTGCGCACAGCCTCCACATCGGCCATGTTGTATTCGCCTTCCTGCGAGAATTGGAAGCTCCTCACGTAGATGGCGTCCAACCCGGCGAGCAGTTTGCGCACCTCCGCCTGGTCGTCGTCTTTATCGTGAAGGAATCTGCCGGCAAGCTGCAGCATGGGCTTGTCCAGGCTTACCGATACGGTTTCTTCGGCTTTGCCAGCCAGAGCCTCCAGATTGACCGACAGCTTGATTTCCTGCGCCCACGCCGGGAGCATGGCCGCCGCCAATGCGATCGTTGCGATTTTCATTGTGTTTCCCGCCTCGCAAGCAAATACGAACCATGGCTGCGGCGGGGAGGCATTATTTGGCGGGAGTAGGGCAAGCCGCAAACGGAAGGCCGATTGACAATCGGCCTTCAGGTTGGCAACCTGCCCCACAAGGGTTCGCGGATCAGGCGTGGGCGGCTCTAGTTTTAGTCTGCGGTCTTTCCTCGGCGGCAAGCCAGGGATAGGCCAGACCGGCGATCGCCCCGCCTATGATGGGCACTACCCAGAACATCCAGAGCTGCTGCAGCGCCCATCCGCCCACTATCAACGCCGGCCCCGTGCTGCGCGCCGGATTCACCGATAGGTTGGTGATCGGGATGCCGATCAGGTGGATCAACGTCAGCCCCAAGCCGATGGCGATCGGCGCAAAGCCCGCGGGAGCGCGCTTATCCGTGGCGCCCAGGATGATCATCAGGAACATGAAAGTGAGTACGCCCTCGGCCAGGATC
>Ga0187855_10000803_pt1 | contig 26520 bp, 25 predicted proteins | sample June2016WEW_8_10_2_FD_132969 | JGI IMG/M metagenome (GOLD analysis project Ga0187855, IMG submission 132969) | Peatland microbial communities from SPRUCE experiment site at the Marcell Experimental Forest, Minnesota, USA - June2016WEW_8_10 | ecosystem: Environmental > Terrestrial > Soil >...
CGCGATTGCAAGGTTACAGGTATAATTAGCGTGAAATTAGAATGCCTTCGGGCTTCTTTTTCCGGCAGGCGCCTGTAGCTCAGCTGGATAGAGCATCAGTCTTCGAAACTGGTGGTCGAGGGTCCGAATCCCTCCAGGCGCACCAATATTTGAATCTAATTCTCACTTATTGTAAAGTATACCAACTTACCATAATTCCAAATGGTCACCAAATGGTCACGGATTTTTTCCGGCATTTACATTTTCATCGAAATACATATAAAAAATAAGTGGGATTCAGTAAATACTGAATGTATTATCATTACCCAGGCATTGTATTCGGTGATTTATTATCGGTTGATACTTGCCCGTTTGGAGGGAGTGGAGTAAACACGGATTGATTATTGCGTTGTTCATTTTAACAAAGATTTAATGAAAATATAATTCTTTGTTAACCCTTGGTTCGAACAAATTACTTTATAATTGTCTCTAACATAATCTTACGCACGGGATACGCGTTTTTTCACGCAAATATACAGTGCGCATCCATGAAATAAAAACTTTAGGTGAATTCAATGAAATGTCCTAAATGTGGTCAAGATAATCCGGAAAATGCAACTTTCTGTAATCATTGCGGAATTGTTCTGAACCAAAAAGTTCAACTTTCGGATATCGATAAACAACGTATTTCTGAAGAAAAACAAGAGCGGGCGAAACTCCTCGAGCAACTTCAGGCAGCGGAAAAACGCAAAAAAGGGAAATTACCCAAAATACCTAAGTGGCTGTGGGCGTTTATTGTGGTATTATTTGTTATTTTTATCGTAGAAGTGACGATTGGCATAGCTAAAAATTCTGATTCCAATACATTGCATGCAGCTTTAACTACGACAACATCAAATACGACTACGACGCCGATTACACCTACAACGACAACTACACCTAAAGTCTATTTCAATTCCTCTGCATCGGAAACACCAGGGGTAATTGATGTAAGTTACGACGACCTTTCTAAATTAGCATCTACAAATGAAATAGCCTACGATTCAGAATATAAAGGAAGATTACTTCAACTTTCAAATTTAAGAGTTGTCAGTGTCCAGTCAACGGCCAATCCGCGTGTGAACCTCGTAAGTGCAGAAGGAAAATCCTTCACCTTATATTTTAATAGTACTGATGGGTTGGACCAATTGACACCCGGGATGTTACTTACCGTCCAAGGCACAAGCAACGGTGTGTATTTTGGTGAACCGTCTTTTGATGAAAATTGTGTTCTCGTAAGCGCAGTGGAATAAATGTGAGCAAAGGTGCCCCATCCGACAGCCAGAAGTCAGCAAATAAAATATTTGTTAGGTCATGAAACCAATGAAAAATAAATTTCCAATATTGGGGATTATCTTATTAACTTTCCTTTTGGTGTCTTGTACTGGTCCCCAAGGAGCACAGGGGCCGGCGGGCATACAGGGGCCCGATAGGTCCGCAAGGCCAGGAAGGACCAACACTCGTCTTCAATAAGTGTTATAATTTATCCAACATTAGGAAATGGGAGTTTTAGCACTGGGCCCTCACTAAATAAGGGGATTCCACTCATAGAGCAGGGGGATCGGATAAACATTTACGGCGCAGGATTTTTGGTCGGAGAGACTATAACATTTCAGATTGCAGATGAGAACGACTCTTTTGAAATAGGGACGACTGCAGTTACTAATAATGCAGGCGTTTTTAGTTAGACTTCCGATGCAAACTGGAGCAATTACTCTTGGACACAGAATGGCTTTTTATTTGGTAGCGTCACAGCGACAGGTAATAAGGGCTCAAAAGCAACATCATTCGTCGAAATTGGAACAGAATAATTTTGCTATAACGTGCTTATCTATAGAATACTGAACACGAAAAATAAAGAGGAGAACAAATGAAGCGCTTTCTTGTAGTTTTAAGTCTGGTATCAACGATGTTGATGGTTTTATTGTGCAGTTGTGCTGTCAATACAACCGGGGTTATCAGCCCCCTTAGCAATAATAACAGCGATAACGTGACAACTCCTCAGAATAATATAATTACTACTCACACTCAATCTGTAGCGACAACTTCCAACCAAACAAGTAACGCTAAGGTCACTATTGCCTATGCATATGAGGTGTTACCTTATATTGTTGGTGAAGATAATTTTAAACAGACACCAGACCCCGGAAACTCCTATGTTGTGTTTAATTTTGTAATCACAAATCAGGGATACGGAAGTGCTGTTGAGATAGACCCTATTTACTTTTCAGCAACTTTCGCTCAAGTGCAGTATTCTTCTAGTTTTATTTCATTACCGAATTCCTTGGGTACGCCTAACCTACTTAATGGTGGGACCACAAGTGGTTTGGTTGTATTTGAAGTTCCAACAAATGCAACTAGTCAACCGGGTTCTGTTAGCTTCAATGGCTTTCAAACACTCAACATTCAATGGATTTCGCAAGGAACAACAATTAGCCCCACGTTAGTTTACATTGACGTAGAACCGAGTTCTTCAACAAATTCAATGGCGGTTGGTTCAACTCAACAATTTACAGCCACGGGTACTAATTGGGATGGAACGACCGAAGATATCACCAACCAAGTAACGTGGGTCAGTGACACTCCATCAGTTATTACAATCAATTCTTCAGGTTTGGCAACATGTGTGTCTAACGGGAATGACGCAAGCATTACTGCCTCGATGGACGGAGTAACCAGTTATCCTGTTTTACTTTTCGGACCGAATGTATAACAGGAAGATAAACCCAATCGACAACCTCTAAAAACAGAAAACCCCTCGATGTTTCCGAGAGGCTTCAAAAATACCCGCGGTAGCTTTGTAAGCTTTTTAAACCGAGGGCGACAACTATCTGTTTCTATTATCACTATAACACGCCTTTTCAGCGTTTTGGTTAAGGTCAGATTATGGTTATGTTAAATATTGGTTAACAATGCCCGATATTTGTATCCGGCAACATTTTTATACATATTTTGGTTAACTTTGTTAACCCTAATAATCAGATTAAACAGGTTAGTTAGGTTGCAAAAATAATATATATCAATGCGTCGGACAGTTTATACTGTGTTTTTATATTTTTTCCCGTTATAATGATTCTATGCCGATTGTAAAAGTTAATGATATCAGTGTCAATTATGAAATTAACGGCCAGGGCGAGCCACTTGTCCTTATTTTAGGACTTGCATCGACTATAGCCGAAAACCGTTGGCTCATTGACTCATTGGCTAAGAAATACAAGGTACTTACATTTGACAACCGAGGGGCGGGTCTAACAGATAAACCAGATACACCCTACTCAATCGAAATGATGGCCAACGATACTGCCTGTCTGATGAAGGAATTAAATTTTAGCCAAGCTGACATAATTGGCATTTCCATGGGAGGTCGTGTTGCACTCGAACTCGTTCTAAAATATCCAGAAATGATTAACAAACTCATATTAGTGTCAACATCCGCGAAAGTTGTTCACACATGGCGAAGGTATTTCATTTTTAACATTCTTCATAGATTATCTCTTTTTAAGGACTCCCAACCACATTACGCATTTGTTCGGCAAATGGAAGCATCCGGCTCGTATAATGCCGCGGGTAGGCTTTCGGAGATTAATGTTCCGACGCTTATACTACATGGGAAAAGCGACCGAATAGCTCAATACTACTTAGCTACGGAAATGCATGATGGCATTACAGATTCGAAAATGGTTACCTTTAAGGGAGGCCACTTGTTTTTTATGTTGGGCGGACGTAGGCCATTTCTGGAAGCCGTAACAGCATTCCTAGGGTAAAATGATTCCAATTCCTCAAATACACATTTTGTTTAATTAGACTAACCCCAATAACCGGGTTACAAAAGTTAAATAAGTTAGTAATAATGTGTATATAAATTATTGTGAAACCGTGAAATGAACCACTACCAAAGCACCCCACTCATCACCGGCGACAACGGTATAAACCCCTGGAGCAAAATTGGTTAACTGTGAATTAGAGCTGAAGTTATCATCAGGCCAATATCCGTTTATTGTAAGTTCATATTTCATTTGCTGAGAGTTATTTAATGGATTAGCAGGATTTTCAATGACCTGTGCCCAATCAAGCGATGGTTGAAAAGAATAGGAGATTACTGGATTATTTGTGGGACATAACCGAGCTACATGGGGATCATAAAGTGTAAGCGGTGTCGCGGTCGAAATATTTGAAGAATTATAGTCTCCCGAAAACACTGCAATTCCGTAGGGAGAAGTAAAGTTGCAGGGAGCAACACCCAAACCTTTGCACAGCCAATTGTCAGATACAGGAACATCATTAATTCCCGACAAGGTATTCGTTTCATCGAGAGTTATTGAAATTTGGTGCTGAACATTAGGAGTAGCATCAACCAACAGCGTTAACTTTAGACCATTCGAAGTATTGGACGATGCTGAGTCAACGGTATCAGATGCTGTAGTCGTTATAGATGCGGTAGTCGGATTCACAGTGATTAATAGCTGCTTAAAAGACCCCATGCCTGCATGATCGGCCACCTGGAAAGAGACGAAAGCTGGCCCCCAACCAGCCAATGGCGTACCTGAAATGACACCAGCAAGAGGGTCAAGCTGTAGACCAGGAGGCAATGTTGCCATCGCAAACCATGTATAGGGCGGTGTACCACCATGCGCTTGAAGAGTTTGTGAATATGCAACACCTTCAGTCCCTTCAGGCAACGAATTTGTCGTGATGGCGGGGGTTTTCGACGAAGCACAATTGGTGGAAAGGATTAGCCCAACCAGTGCTAGTGAAAGTAGGAATATTTTCATTCGATTCTTCATTTTTATCAACTCCAAACTCCCTTATTGGTCCTAAGGACTACGGGCGCTCAATGCCCCTGCAATATATTCTCCAGAATACTGGTGTCACCGATAATCTCAAAACTACCATCTACCGTGTAGGCTGTGCTACCGTAAACCACTAGGCTCGGTTTGCCATTACTCCTGTTCCATTGGATGCCGACCCATTTGGCTTGTGCCAGCACCGTACCAGCGGAATTATAAAAGTTTATGAGCCGAGGAAAAACGGTGGTCAGCAAATACCCATCAGAGGATTGAGGAATTGCGTTCGACCATGTGTATAACAAGAAATTTTGAGGCAAATCACTCGTTGATAGAGATGCTCCCAGTTCATTCAGCACCTGTGTGATGGCATTTGCCAAAACAGGGTAATCGCTACCGTTTTCGTCATAACTTCCCATATAATTTCCAACTACATTGGAGGTGAATAAATAAGGACCATTAGCCCACGGTTGCAGATTAGCAAATGGGGAGAGTAATTCCGCAGCGCAGTCAATGCTTATTATGGGAGGGATTCGACCAATGGGTCCGAGAATTATAACGAGTCTATAGTCGTAAACACCCTCTAGTCCCAGTACTTTGCCGCTTTGATCTGTTACCACTGCCCCTTGAGTTACACCCCCACTGTAGACCCCGTCGGGCAGATAAACTCCAAAATAAAGAGGTACTGAGTTCGGAGACGTATCAGGGCCTCCTATCACGTTGGTAGGTTCCGGAACAGGGTCAGAATTGATTTGTGACCAAACAATTAACGGTTCATTTGTCTTGAGCGTTGACGGATCTCTGGTGGGTACTGGTTGTAAACTACCTAAATCCAATTTCAGCAGTGTTGCACCGGTACGGGCGTCGATTGCCTGGATTGAAGCCAAAAATGTTTCATTATTCTGAGTTGTTACTTCTATGTCTCCCCTTGCAGGCGTGTAATCTTCATAATCAATGATAGTCAAGATAGTTGTGCCGTCTCCAACCGGTACTCCAAGAGCCTCAAAATTCTTGGAGCCCTTACTTTGGTCAATTATCCATACTTGCACCACGGAATCAATTGTTGACTCAATGGCTGGAGATGATGAGGCACTTTGTATTGTGGTTGATAAGGTTGTAGCAGTAGTAGGAGTAGATGTGGTTACAGTGGATAGAATAACGGAATTATTTGGCGTAGAAGTTGTAGTCGGTGTTGTTGCCTGCGTTGAAGTTATAACCGACGTTTTTACAATTGTTGATGTTGTGGCGTTAGTGGGCGTAATAATGAGATACCCTATTAATCCCAATATACCCAGAATATAAATGATACAAATACTTAATAGCCACACTCTTTTTTTAAACATAATTCATGCTTATTAAGCTTTGTGCATATGATTATTTCTCTGAACAATATGTTGAAGTCATTATATTCCTTCTCATTCGATTTATCAACACCTTATAAGCTCGTTGGAATTCAATTTTTGTATATTGGTTCTTCGCAGTTGTCAATATTGTTCTTAATTCCGTGGTTCTATAATCTCCACCTGTTCTATGTAAGAAAACGTTTCGCCACTTTGCAGAGTTCCTGTTATGGTGAGAGGATATAAAACATTATTGCTAAATCCGCCATCAATCAATGTCTGGGTATAGTTAACGCTTGCGCCGGGTGATAAAGGATTAACAGGACCAACTTCAAAATTAAAGTCAAAATCATGGGGTCCCAGATTTGTGAAAACAGCAGTCAAAGAAATAATAGGCTCTGTACACACATTCTTCAGTGTTATTTCAACATTCGGTCCACCGGGATTAATGGGTGGCAATGGGCCTTGAACAGATAAAACGTCAATCGGTTGTTGATTCAATATAGAACCAATAGTAGTCACCGTGGTTGTAACCTGAATGGGTGGGTTTGTAACAATAGCGATAGCATAATTGTCACCAGCCGCGATGGCTTTCACTCCACTTAGCTCTGTGACCTGTACTGGCTTGGTTTTAAATGAATTTTGGGTGGGATAACCTACTTCTCCCCAATCCCAGACTGTTCCATCAGACTTCAACACCATGCAATACCCTTCACCATATTTAACGGTGCCCCCATCCGAATATGGACCTCCTCCCGGCATTCTACCTTCAGTGATGTCCACGACATTTTTCAGGTTTGGTACCTGAACCGGTGTCAGGACGCCAGGATTCGCGGCATTGTTTTGGGTACCGTTGCCAGCCTGACCATTCTCATTGTTACCCCACGACCATACAGTTCCATCAGATTTTAAAGCCAAACTTTGCGCTTCGCCCGCAGCAATGGCAATGACGTGATTGAGTCCTTTTACTTGCACAGGAACATAACTATCCGCTATGGTTCCATCACCCAATTCACCACTTTCATTATCTCCCCATGCCCAAACTGTGCCGTCCGATTTGAGCGCCAAGCTGTGATAATCTCCCGCCGAAATCGCAATAATCTCTTCCAGATTTTTAACCTGGGTCGGCAGATAACGGTTAGTTGTGGTGCCATCACCCAGCTGACCCCATTCATTGTCTCCCCATGCCCAGACAGTACCATCGGTTTTCAATGCCAAACAATGCTGCAAACCGCTAGATACCGCTTTAACATTATCGAGACCAGTTACCTGCACTGGTTGCGGAATCAGGTTGGGAGGAGTAGTTCCGGGCACTGTTGTTATCCCTTGGGGTTGGTCTCCTCCGCCTGTAATTCCGATACCAAATTGTCCAAAATCATTATTGCCCCATGACCAAACATTACCGCCAGAATCCAACGCCAGACTATTTCCAAATCCAGTAGAAATTGAGGAGATTTTACTGAGTCCTGATATTTGTACTGCATCGGCATTATCAATTTGACTTCCGGCAACCATTTCATTCCAACTCCAAACTGTGCCGTCAGATTTTAACGCCACACCGTAATCAAGACCAAAATCTACATCAAGACGTGTACTGGAAGTTATCGCCACAACCCCGCTCAAGCCACCTACTTGAGAACCAGGCATGGTATTTGAATTCACATCCCAATAGATTATGTTGTCAGATACAGAAGATACCACCGTAGTGCTGGTATGATCACAACCAACCATAATACAAATTATGGAAAATGCAATTAACCCGAACATTATTCTGCTAAATACTTGATTAAAACGTATTTGAAAGAACATAACAAATCCTCTGTCGCATATCAAGTTGATGGTAATTATATTATTCCCTAATTGATTTATCAATACCGTATAGGAATAGGATTAATCCTATATATACATATAAATTATTGTGAAACTGTGAAATGAACCACCACCAAATTACCCCACTCATCATCTGCAACGACTGTATACGCACCAGGGTTAAAACTGTTCAGAATCGCTCCAGGAGGGTTACCAGACCAATAACCATTTAGCTGAAGTTCTTTATTCAGGGGAAGGTTGTAACTAGACGGAGGAACAGTACTTTGAGATATAGTTGCAATATCGCTCAATGGTTTAAAATCATAGGCAATGCCTTCACCCCACGAAGAAGAGGGACAAGCGTAAGCCCCATTGGGGTTAAAAATAACAAGTGGAGTTGCGGAGGAAAAATTCGATGTTGTATAAAGTCCCTGGAAAACAGCTATCCCACAAGGCGAACCCCAAGTACATGGACCTAAAGTGAATTCTTCGGATAACAATTTGTTTGAGGCAGCGATTTTGTTGGTTTTCGATAGCATATTCTTTTCGTCAACGATTATCGAAACATCCTGGTAATTTTGATAAGTTTGAGAATCCAATGAAAGGGTTAGGATCAAGCCATGTATGGATTTGGATGAGGCAGAGTTGACATTATTAAAGTTGGAAGTTGTTTGTGTTGGAGAAGGTATCTTTGACTGGCAGGTAGAAAGAGCCAGCACACTTATAATTAAAAGGATGAATAGAGGTAATATTTTGAGTAATTTCTTTTCCATGTACACACTCTTATCTTTAGCTCACAACTATTATAACGAACAGATTCGCATATAGTTAGGGGGTAGCTTCAGTTCGGGTTAAGAAGTGATGTAAATAATTAATAGCCGACCGGGTAATCGGTTATTGCACCAGTAGCCGGGTCGATTTTACCGATTTTGTATCCTCCCCCAAAAGTGAACCATAAATTGCCACCAGGACCTGCGGTAATCTCATTAAGCTCGTTGCCAAAGTCTGAAGAAAGAATGGGATATTCGGTGATAGCACCAGTGCCTGGAGAGATTTTATCGATTACGTTCCCTTGACATACAACGAACCACAGGTTGCCATCGGGACCAGCGGTAATGCTGTCAACGACGTAAGTATCGTTTTGAGAAGGAGGAATAATATATTCTGTGATGACAACAGTAGCCGGGTCGATCTTACCTATTTTATTGCCCTCGTGTTCAGTGAACCAAATATTACCATCAGGTCCAATAGTGATGCTGCAGGGGTCAGAGTAAGCCGAAGGGACAGCATATTCTGTAATGATGTCGGTAATAGGAGAGATTTTACCAATTTGGTCACTCTCTTCTTCTGTGAACCAAAGATTTCCATCCGGACCAGCTGTTATGCTGTCGGGGCCAGCCGATTTTGTGGGAACAAGGTACTCAGTGACTTTTCCGTTTACAGGTGAGATTTTACCGATTTGATTCGTAAACCCGTCAGTAAACCATAAGTTGCCATCTGGTCCAGCAGTTATGTCACTGGCACCACCATCGGCAACAGAATAATCCATGATTTTACCGCTCTTTGGGGATATTTTACCAATTTGGTTTCCGTCTGTGAACCATATATTGCCATCAGGGCCGGCGCAAACTCCGTTCGAACCAACATTGTTACTAGCAAGATTATATTTGGTAACTTTGCCATTTTTAGGGGATATTTTACCGATTTTATCTCCGTTTATATTTGGTTCGGTGAACCACAAATTGCCATCAGGCCCCTTAATGATGGCATACACACTGAAGCCAACCGGCCCGCCTGTTGAAACAAAATTATCGAGTGAGGTGGGTGTACATCCCAGTAATCCGAACAGAAGAATTGTACAAGATCCCAAAATTACTAATAACCGCAGTCCTTTATCAAACATCGTTTATCTCGTTGACGAGGAAATAATTCCTGATACATATAACCAATACCTGCAACATTTCATCACATTTTACCATTTTAAAGACCTATCTATTTATTTATACGATATCATGGGGAAATCTTTGCATTGATTTTTCAATCAGACATAAATGGAATTGTTATATACACATTTTGTTTAACTACACTAACCCTTATAACCAGGTTAAAAAGGTTAAACAGTTTGCAAAAATAGTGTATATACAGTGGCCAACAAATTTATCATTTCAGAACCAACAAATTCTTTTTTGATAAAATAGCTGCTTTGGCAATAAAATAATAATTTTATTTTTTTAATTTACGTTGATAATTCTCATGACACAATGGCTTTGTCGATTAAATTTGGGAAGGTATCAATTGTTTAGGTAAAGCGCCAGTTGGCAAGGCGTTCTTAACGGATTTATCAGGAATAACGGCATCATCAAATTGGTTGGCGGCCTGTTTTTGCATCCCCGGTGAAACGTGCGCGTATGTGTTCATCGTAAAAGCAACTGATGAATGACCGAGCCTTTCTTGAATCACCTTAGCGCTTACTCCACTCTTGAAAAGAAGGGTAGCGTGGGTATGCCTTGCATCGTGAAGTCGAACGCCGTCGAGCCCGCACCGCTTTACCAGTTTTATCCAGGCATGACTGATCGTGTTCGGAAGATACGGGTTACCATCAGACTGGCAGAACACCAGATCATCATCTGATACCAGATCATCATCTGACTCCAGGTCATCATCTGACACTAGGTCATCATCTGATACTAGATCATCATCTGATACTAGATCGTTATCTGACACCAGTGGTTCATCATCGGATACAGGGGAGTCTTCTTTATATTTTCTGATTTCGTTCTGAGTCTCTCTGTGAAGTGTGAGAACAGCGCAGGTGCTGGGAGAAAGTGCTACCAAACGCCGAGAATTGGCCGTCTTGGGTGATTTGTAGGAGACCTTGTTATTTAAGAATTGCATTGTTTTATTAATCGACAACTGACAACCCAACAAGTCTACATCGCTCCATCTCAGAGCAAGTGCTTCATTTCTGCGGATACCGGTAAACAGGTATATGTAAAATAAGCTGTAATAATCACCTTTGCGAGCCTCATCCAAGAATCGGCCAATATCTTCTTCCGTCATGGTTTTCATTTCGTGACGTTCCACCTTGGGTGGATCCACAAGGTCAATCGGATTACGTGAAAGTACACCAGTTTTGAAGGCGCTTTTAAATGCTTTATGCAAAGTGACGTGCATATGTAGTACTGAGCGCGGACTTAAACCTAGTTGAAGTTTATCAGCGTAAAATTTTTGTAGATGCTGAGGTTTCAGATTACAGAGCTTAATATTACCCAACCCCGGTATCAAGTATTTTTTTACAATATAAGAATATGATTCAAAGGTAGTTGGAGCCACAGTTGAAGCCACATGGCTCTTTAGCCATTGTTCAAGATATGCTCCTACCGTCAACTTGCTTGGTTTGGCAAAAATGCCTTTATCCAATTCACTGAGTATTTGCGTCCTCAATTTTTCTGCCCGTCCCTTGCCGGACGCCGTCTTGGATATTTGCTGTCTTTTTCCGCTGTCATCTTGATAACTGATTCTTACCCGGTAACTATTACCTCTTGCTTCGATACTACCTCTTGCCATATTAATCCTCCTTGTGTCTATTTAGTTACATAATAGTAACATTATTTAACATCATAGTCAATTATGTACTAATTGTGTTACAATAATTCCATGCAGAAGTTAAAAATTTTACGGGAAAGCCAGACCTTAAGTATCCGTGATATTGCATCAGCGGCCGGTGTTAGTCCGAATACTATTGCGAGGATTGAGGGCGGTAAAACTGAAACTAAAGTTCGATGGGTAACCCAACGAAAGATTGCCAAGGCCCTTGGCATTAAACCTTCAGATATTGACTTCACTTGATCCCTCCGTTCATTTCTATATGTTTATGTATTATTTTTGAATCTCCGGTGTCCGGCTTCATCTTGATACCATATCCCGCCAAGTGCTTCAGCTTCCTTCGTTTTTCGTTGGTCAGATTGCCATTGCTCGATCTCTTGTTGCCACTTCTCCAGCGGCATTAGTTCATGCCAGCGGAGGAACCAAGATAAACCCTTCTTAGTGAGCTTGTATCTATAGAATCCCCGTATCTTCTGCCGTTCAAGCGTGTGCCATGTTGGTCCCGCCCACTTGCGCATGAGTGTAAATAGACTTCTCTTATTCAGTCCGGTAGCAGCGGCCAAGTCCTGCGCCCTCACCCATTCGTGCGGGTGTGCGTATAACATTAGATACACTTTGCCCTTAGTGGAGTTGTATCCGTTATATCGTTCATTACCGGGAGCAAAGTACGGTACAAATGCTAGTTTTACTCTCATATATTCCTCCATTATTCGGTGACGCCACCCCAAATGAGGCCGCGATCTGGTTTATTGTTTAAAATATCTTCTTTTATTGATACCCGGATGCGGTAGAATGCCGCGCCATATTATCTGCTATACCTTATGAATTGACTACCCTCCCCCCGTTCTTTATTATTAAAAATGATTACATAATATTGTAAAATTCCCCGAAACGTGCGTAAACTTACCGCTTTTTAGTCCCTCTATTGTCCTAAACTGCCTTGTAAACATCGTAAACAAGTTACCACCCTCGATTAACCCTGTCTAACGGTGGTTTTTTCGACCTCTTTATCGGCTTTCTGTGCGTAAACATTAGCCAATTCCTCAACCTTTGCGCGGTAAGAAGTTGCATAATCCGTAACCCAGTCCTCAGTATTTTCCTTATTCGATTCATAGCGTGGTTTAAACGATTCTAACCAAGCGTATAAAGCTTTTGAACAAAACTCGCTGATTCCTTGGTGCTGGTTGGCCGCTGCATCCTTAGCTGAAGTGATAATGTCCATCGGCAATCTAACCGCATAAACTGCCGTACCGCCGATGCTTGGTTGTCGGCTATTACCCATGATGCGTCCTAGAATCGGACCAAGGCCACTGTTATGAGGTTGCTCCATTGTTGCTCTTATTATTACCAATCGAAGTAACTCAGATTTGCCGCCGGTAAATCCTCGACCGGCGTAGACTAACCATGATTTAAGATTCTTGTGCGCTCTGAAACATATAATCGCTGTTTTATTCGTCTGAGTCATATACTCACCTTCCTGATCTCATTTTCTATTGACTCGATAAACTATTCCTGTTATCCTGCTTAATGAAATGATGCTCGAAACATCATTCTCTTTTAACGAAGATGGTCTGGCCACATACCCTAGACCATCTTCGTTTTTTAGAAGTCCTAATCTTCTTTTTTATTATCAGATAGTCCACAGGCACATACCGAAACCGAGCATGGCAACGTGGGCATTCTGTATCAAGTAAAGGTACGATCCGAAACTCTTTGCAGTCCAGACAATATATTCGTTTGCATTGAATCTTAGTTATCATGGTTTCACCCCTTGCTTTAATAAGTAATTAGCTTTACCTTGTTCTACCTTATCTCTTATCTTTTGCATTGCTAATCTGAATTCTATTAATTCCATTGTCCATTCATTAGTCAGTTCGGGATGTAGCTTTTCATATCGGATTATGAATTGCCGGCCTTTCCGCAATATCCTAAACTCACCGGATGGTAATCTGCGGCAATAGGGTCTATGATAGCGCGGGATATTCGGCCGGGTGTATCCTGAGGCCATGCGGAATAGGCAACATCGTACCGATTCAGGACTTAGTGGCAATTCCTTACTAAGGTTCTGCCATGTAGCCTGGCATGGTAAACCCTTCATTGCAAAAGAGGTCAACATTATCAAAATCCAGTACTTACTTTTCTGAAAATGCGAAACCTTAAGAATCCCATTAACGTTTGACAAGTCAACCGATTTTCTTTTTTCTTTCCCCTGTAAAATCACCCGGTCGATGTGGGAATAAAACTCTTCTTCTTCAATAAGTTTGCCTATCATAACTTCCCCCTTGCGCGGCGGGGTTCGACTGCCCCGCCGGGCTTTTAAAGAATAAAATCACGAATACCAGAACGCCCAGAATCAGGCCGCCGGTTGCGTGAATCCAAGCCATTACTTTTTCTCGTAAATCTCGAAAATCATCCATTTTTTTACCTCACTAAATCGAACGATTTAAAACTTAATTTTGTCCTCGATCTCCAATGATTCCATTAGCTGTAATGTCGATAGATAGCGCATTGTCATCTTGATATCTGAATGCCCTAAGTGAATCTGCAATGACTTCGGATTGCCCGAACGTTTTAGCCTGGCAATCGCGCCGCCGTGCCTTAGTAAATGACAATACACTCGGCGGTCGATGCCAGCTTTGACCGCACATTGTTTGATAATGCGCCATGCTCGCTGTCTGGTTATAGGAAACACGCGGTCCGTGTCACTAAGACTATATTTTCCTATGTAATTCCCGAATTTATCTGACAATGCTTCCGGCATGGAGATAACACGCGGCTTGCCGCCCTTGCCTAGAATTGCTAACCGTGGCTTACCGTTCATAAATACCCGGTGTTGTTTCGTGAGCTGCAATGCCTCACTGATCCGTAAGGCAAGCTGGAAAGTAACGAGTATCATTAATTCGTTTCTATCCCCATCACGCATCGTCTTGGCTGCCCCGGCCATGGCATTAACCTCAACTTCGGAAAGAAATGACACCGGCCGGGTATTATCAGAATGTTGACCGTAAGCTCTTTTGTTAACTATTTCCGCGTTATTGCCGATTGGTATCAATTCAGTACTCATCGTTATTTACCTCGATTTGTTTACTCTTTGCACGTCAAATGTAATCTGTTTTTATGCTGTGATATAATGGCGACATGGAACGATTTACGAGAAGGCTCCTAAATGTGGGACTGTTTTTAAATGTCGGCATATTGGTAGCTATTGTATTGATGTTAATATATTTCTTTACAAATAGAGTCTCATCAAGCACAGCCTTTGGTACTGGAATTATGGCGCTGGCCACGGTTGCCTTGGCATTTTTCACATATTGGAGCATTCGAAGTGCAAATGAGAAAGAGGATCGCGATAGGAAAGAGAGATATTTTAACGAGATAATTGACTGGCTAACCGGTTTAGAAGGCCGACTTTTTTTCTCACGGCGCAACCGCAATGCCAAAGAATCCGTTGAGGAATTTGCTCTTAGAACTAACTTAGAAATTTCATGGGAGGAATGGCAAAACATTGAAGAAAGCGCACAGGCTGGAACGGAGTTGAGCATTCTCAGCGCTGAGATTGCAAAAGGTGAATATTTACAAAAATTGGCTAACGCGTTGGACAAACCCTTAGCTGAACTCTTAACGATAGTTTTAACGCAATTGAAATCCCGCAGACAAATTGACATGGATTGGTTATTTATTGAACATGATTCTGAACCGATTACAGATGAAGACTTGAAGTTACAAGATGATTTCATTAAGAATGAAACTAAACCTCTTGAAAATGTAAAAAAAGAATTAAGTCTGCATATCATAAAACTTGGCAGACTTCGTAATGCAATTAGCACATCCGTATTAACAACTATAACCAAGGCCGTTGAGAATAAAGCGCGTCTTCTTAAAAACGCAAACTGACTAATTGTCTTCATTTAACTACTCTCTAAAACCCCGCTATTAGCCTTGCTAACAGCGCCTACCGTTAAAATAGTGCTTGTTGTCCGTCGCCCCTTACTTCTTGCTCGTCTAGTTTGTTTTTGTATCGCTTCAACCCTTCTTTCAGCGGCACTTTTACCGATAATGTCATCTTTTGAAAGTTTTACCGGGACGGATACCAAAGTATCCCTTCGCCGTTCAACCACCCAGGCCACGCCGCCCGGACTGATAAAAACATCACCCTGAGAAGTATTAACCCAACCTTCAGACAATTTACCCCTGGGCGCTGGGCCGGCTGAGTATTCCGGCCCAGCTAAGACAGGAGGTTTTATATCAATGGCGTGAAACGCGCCAGAGATATCAATAAGGGAAAATTGTGTATTCTGAATTGTCATGTTAATTTACCTCACTTTGTTGAGCTGCCCGGGCAGAGCCGGACGGGTGACTACTCCCATTCCAATGCTTTTAATATGGGAAAGGTAGCCCAAAACTACCCAGACAGCACTTATTAAAGTAATAACCTTATCCGAAATACTGACTGACGTAATATCGAAATATTTAATATACATAGTTCTATATATCCCCTACCAGTATTTCGGATAAGGTTGCGTTAGTGTATGTTAGTTTTGTCCACTCTGATAATTGCCAGATATCTGCATTTCCCACCCCTTGGCTTGTCCTGGTTACTATTCCGTAGCAATTTAAGTCCTCTAATGCCCGCCTGGTTGTAACCGATGGATAATTTAAACCTGTGGCTAATTTACTGGTTTCCCATTCGGTTATTGTCTGATTATTGAGCATCATTAAGAGGACGTTACGCCGAAGTGCTGGCATAGAGTCAAAAGCCACTTTACCTACTAGTTCCCAAGCACGCTCTCGTGTTGTGCCAATATCGAGCAATCCACGAAATAGTAAGGCTAACACTTTGACTAAGCGTGTGGCAGATTCCGCGCCGGGGATTAATAGTATTTCACGAGTAGAGGACGGATCGCGCTCTATTGTTGAACGGCAACGTGTTGCGAATTCAGCTAATGCGATAATTTTTACTCTTTCATGTAACGGCAAATTAGGTATGCCATCGGACAACTTTATACCATTGAATAGTTGACCGACCGCGATACTTAATTCCTGCCTGATTTTAGTTTCGTGTCCGGCGTTCTCTAGTGCTTTAGATGCTCTTTTGTTTTCATCACCTTCAACCATTCTGTAAAAACAAAAGCGTTCACCCAAGTTAGCCATTACAGCGTAATGTTGATCTATATTAGGCGTACCCGCTGCCAGTAATCCGCATTTCCCCTGCCAATGTAATTCTCTACCACCATCGGCCCCAATCTGTCTGGTCCAAGAACCGTCATATACCTCTCGCAGAGCTGCAAGGATAGCACCGCGTGTTTCTTTATTTAGTGTTAACATTCCCGAAAAGTCTTTAATCAAAAGTATGCCGAATTCACCCATTTTTAAAAGAACACCACCGTTAGAATCCTTTGCCTTATCTCTCCGGGGTGTACCCGATAATAAACTTGCTTCAGTGAGTGTTGACACCTCGTGAATATGTGGAAGCCCTTTGATAGCGTTCATGGGTTCGGTTTTACCATAAGACGGAGGCGCGACTATTAATGTCCAAACTGGATCACCTGGCCCATTATTTGCTGCAATAGTGGCAAGCATAATTTCGATGTGGCCAGTATCTGGCAATTCATAATAATATTTGAATTTGTTTAATACCTGCTCTAATGTGGCCGTTCCTGTTGGTTGTGGCTTTGATATTGGTTTTTGATATTCAGTTTCTTGTTTATATGACTCATGATTATCTTGTATTGCTTTTGATATTGTCCGTTCCCGATAATCTTGACGTTCCCATTTTTCGCGATATAACCCAGATTTTCTGAAAAGTTTATCAATACGCCCCTCGTCGTTACCTGTCCAGAATGCCAATATCGAACACAAAGCTAAATCAGCCGCGCTATCATCCCCACCATGCGCGCTTGTATCACCTTCCCATAGCTGCCTGAATTTATCCCCATTACGAGCTGACATGGCCTTTGATAATAATTCCGTATCGGCCATGTCAGTAGGTGCTCTATGCCCATTGCTTTTGTTTTCTTTGGGCTCTGGTGGGAATAATTCAGCGTGAAGTAGGTTTAGCTCTTTTTGACGGTCCTGAATTGTGTTTGGGGTTCCGTCTAGATGATTGCCCGTAATGGTGAAGAATCTTCCCTGGTCATAGATTTCAATATCAGTCTTACGTTTTCGAGTATTATCGTCTTGTGGTAATTTGGCTTTTATCCATATTCTAAGGCCGGTTAAAGATGGGGTGATTTCGGTATAAGAATCAAGCAGAGTGACAATATCTCTGCCAATCTGGTTAATTTCTCCTGTTTCATTGTTGCGACAATGGTCAAGGTCTATGCCGCAATATTTATCAGTGGGAGTAACCACAAAACCGATACCATCAAAGCTACCAGTTGAATAGGTCTTGAGAACTTTATCATAATCTGTCCATGTTCCCGCATCCGTGGAAGACGCATAATCACCGTCACAATCAAACGGGGGCTTTGTTAGCTTGCTGCCCCTTTTCTCATAGCGCCATAAAACCCATTGTCGGTATTGTTTCAATTCAGCGGGTAGATTATTTTCGATTAACTTATATTTTGTCGTAATCATGGGTAGTCATGCCTCTATTTTTTGGGCGTTTATGAGAGGGTCCCGCGTTGGCTTTGTTTGCCTTGGTCATCAAGATTACCTTCCTCAAATACGCCATCAAGTCCGACCACGGGGGAGTGTGTCAACAATTTTATCTTTTCAATTTGTTCCATTTCTTCCGTTCGCTTCACTTATTGACCCCTTGCTCCAGATATCGGCGGATGTGGCTGATTCCCCGATAACCAACTTTCCAAATTGGAAGCGCTCACCAAATATTTCCGCTCCAACTTTATTGACGCGATGGTTCCCCTACGCAGGAGAGCTCGAACCGTGTTTATGTGAAGACCTGTTACTACGGAAATGTCCTCCGCTGAAAAAGCCTTCTTCACCAGTTTTTCAACCAGTTTCTTGCTCATGCTTGACCTCCTTTGGAGTTTCCGACCTTTTGCACGGCCGAATTGTTAAGTCTCCATTATTGGTTAGCTCCACGCTGTCTCCCGCAGTAAGCCCGAAATAATTCAACCACCCGCGAGGCAACGTGATAACCAGGCTTGATTTTCCAACTCTGTAAATTGTTCGTTCCTCAAGACTAGGCATTTTCTTGACCCCCTCGTTTTACCGATGTATAGTTTGAGTAAAACACCGAAATGTGTATGAGGGGAAGTGTACGTGATGTGGTTAAGATATGGTCAAAATGTGGGCAAATAAGGACAAAATAAACAAACATATGGACAAGTTGAATAATTCTCGGGACGCCACTAGGTTTTTGCGGGGTTTAGGACTACACCTTGATGAATCAGTAGTTCATCAAGTGGTAAATGTATTATCTGGCGATTCCAGTCAATCTTTATATTCTCTCCATGCACAAAGAAAAGATAAACCGCCACCTATTTGTGCCAAAGCTTCCGCTTATAAAATTAAAAAGTTATACGATACGGGTCAACTTAAACCATACATGGATTATCTCTCGAACTCACTAGCCACTAGTAAAACTGAGTCTGAAAAAGCTGAGCATAATGTGCCAACGCCGAACAAGGAACCAGTAGAAACTAACGGGCAAGAAAAATCTGACATTTGCTTAGCACCTCCGGATAATATTGATGTAAACGTTTTGAAGAGTTGGGGAGTCCCCTTACAGAAAAGAGCGGAAATACTTTCTCAGTGGCTATATTGGCATAAACAAGGAAGACATGATATATGTCAGATTTTCCCGCGTCTAAAAGAGGACATAACAGTACGAAGATTCCCTTTCATTGAAGCAGAGCGTCTATGGATGGCTGATATTTGGGCAACAAAGTACCATATCGAAGACTTTCGCGCAGACCTAAATTTGTACAGGACTTACCGACCACAGGAACATCCTAAGAGTTATCAAGTGTTCATTAGAGATGTACAAGAAAGATGTAAACCCATTTATGAGGCTAGGCAAAAACACCTTAGCGACGTAGAGAATCTATTGAGAGAACTCCGAGATGCTGTTCTTATTGCCTTGGCCACAAAAAAATATGATAATCTCTTAAAAATGGAGGAAAATCCGCTTTTTGAAAGCCTTCAGACACATTGTTACGATGTTTACGACTTTTTCTGGGATCTCAAACGTAACCTAGAAACTGCACAATATTTAGAATCAGATACGACGACATCAGAAATCGACAAAACCATGGACAACTCTAAAAGAAAGGAACTGCTCAAGTTACAAAAAGACATTATCACTTCGATAAAGCAATTACGAAAAGCAATCGATTACACTTTGAATAAAAAATCGTTTTCACGCGAGTGGTGTCTAGACTGTTATCACGATGCTACGATAGAGACAAACCCTTGACACTCTTTTATAATTTTATTTCTAAAATGAATATTATATATATTGCGGCAATTCAGAGACAGTGCTAGAATTGACATAATCAATCACCTTAATTATTCCGTATATCAATATTTTTAAATTTCAGTATCACAAATATGTACCGGAGTATATCCAAATGACTGACCAGCCGGAGAAATTTGACCTGAACTCGGGTGACATTATCGGTGAAAAACTGCAGGAAATATTAAAAATTTTTCCCGAAGCCCGCACCGAAGGCGGGAAAATCGATTTCGAACGCCTCAAAGCAATCCTCGGCGCCAAGGTGGATGCCGGTAAGGAACGTTACGGCATGAACTGGCCGGGCAAAGCGGATTGTCTCAAGACCATTCAGCAGCCCAGCCTCGGCACCCTGCTCCCCTGCCCTGCGGAAAGCGTCAATTTCGATACCACGGAAAATTTGTTTATCGAGGGCGATAATCTGGAAGTGCTTAAACTGCTCCAGAGGTCTTATCCCCGTAAAATCAAGATGATTTATATCGACCCGCCCTACAATACCGGTAACGATTTCATTTATCCGGATAATTTCACCGAATCCCTGCAAACCTATCTGGAATATACCGGGCAGGTGGATGCCGAAGGTAAGAAATTCGGCACTAATTCCGATGCCGACGGCCGTTTTCATTCCAAATGGCTGAATATGATGTATCCCCGTCTTTACCTCGCCAAAAATCTGTTGCGTGAAGACGGCGTAATTTTTATCAGTATTGATGATAACGAAGTCGACAATCTGAAGAAGCTTTGCAATGAAATTTTTGGAGAAGAGGAATTCATGGCTCAATTTGTTTGGAAGAGCCGTCAAAATAAGGATAATAGAAATGTTACTGGGATATCAGTCGATCATGAATATATTCTTTGCTATGGGCAACGTATTCGAGGGGATCTACGAAAGATAGAACAATATACGAATCCAGATAATGATCCCAGAGGTCCTTGGACAAGTGGCAATATGGTTGGATTACTCGCAGCAGATTTGAGACCTAACTGCCATTACGATCTTATCAATCCTGAAACTAAAATCAATTATGGTAAACCGAAACTTGGTTGGAGATATGATAGTGCTACTATGTCTCGTCTTATTGTTGAGAATAGAATAATCTGGCCAGATAAACCTACCGGCCGTCCAAGAAGAAAAGTATTTTCAAGGGAATTTAAACAAGATTACACAGGATACTCATCAATTATCGGTGAAGGAATATACACACATGATGGCACTGCTGAAATTAATGATTTATTTGGGGAGAAAATGATTGAGTTTCCTAAACCTAGCGCTCTTTTAAAAGAGATCATTTCGCAAGGGATTGAACAACAAGATTTAATAATGGATTTCTTTGCAGGTTCAGGCACCACGGCCCATGCCATTCTCGATTTGAATCAGAAAGATGGCGGGAACCGCAAGTTCATTTTAGTACAGCTTCCGGAGCCTTGTGCCCCGGAAAGTGCTGCTTTCAAGGCCGGTTTTAAAACCATAGCTGATATTTCTAAAGAACGCATACGCCGTGTTATCCTGAAGCTCAATGCAGCAGATGCCGGTAAAATGGCGCTTGATGGGATAAAGAAACAGGACCGCGGTTTCCGAGTCTTCAAACTGGCTGAATCCAATTTTAAAACCTGGGATGCGCAGGGCGCGCATGATGCGGCGGAACTCGAAAAACAGCTTGAAATGCACATCGCCCACATCCGCCCGGACCGCAGCCCGGATGATATCCTAGCTGAAATTATTTTAAAAAGTGTTTCTCCATTTACTGTTCCGGTCGTCAAACTGGATTTAGCCGGTAAAACCGTTTTTAACGTCGCTGACGGCGCGCTGTTCATCTGCCTGGAGCATGAATTGACGCTGCCGCTTATCCGCGCCATGGCGGAAAAGAAACCGGCGCGCGTGGTCTGCCTGGATGCCGGCTTTGCCGGTAACGACCAGCTTAAAACCAACGCCGTGCTGATATTCAAAAATAAGGGCGTTACCAGCTTCAAGACCATATAAAGAGCCGATTATGAACAACGAATCAGTACCGCAATCGAATGACGTTATTATCTATTCCAGTCCGGATGGCGAGGTAAGAGTAGAAGTAGTTTTTCAAAATGAAACATTTTGGATGACGATTAACCGCATGTCCGAATTGTTTGGCACGACCAAACAGACGATAAGCCAGCATTTACAAAACATTTTCGATACCGGCGAACTGCAAAGAGCCGCAACTGTCAAGGAAATCTTGACAGTTCAAATTGAAGGGGACCGCAAGGTCTCCCGCAATCTGGATTATTTCAATCTGGATGCTATCATCGCCGTCGGCTACAGAGTCAACAGCCGTCAGGCTACTCAATTCCGCATCTGGGCCACCAACACCTTGCGGGAGTTTATTGTTAAAGGCTTCGTTCTTGATGATGAACGCCTCAAACAGGGCAAGCGGTTTGGTAAAGATTATTTCGATGAATTACTGGAACGGATTCGGGAAATCCGGGCCAGTGAACGCCGTTTTTATCTCAAAATCACCGATATTTATGAGCAGTGCAGCATCGATTACAACCGCGATGCGGAAATCACCCAGAACTTTTTTAAAACCGTGCAAAATAAATTGCATTGGGCGGTCACCGGCCAAACCGCCGCGGAGCTTATTGCCGGCCGGGCTCATGCTGATAAACCTAACATGGGTCTGCAAACCTGGAAACATGCCCCTAACGGTAAAATCCTGAAATCTGATGTGGCCGTCGCCAAGAATTACCTAGCGGAAAAAGAAATCCGGGAACTGGAACGGATTGTTACGATGTACCTGGATTACGCCGAAAATCAGGCGGCCCGGCATATCCCGATGAAAATGACCGATTGGATTAAGAAACTGGACGCCTTTCTGAAATTCAACGAATATCAAATCCTTGACGACGCCGGGCATGTTTCTCACGAAGTTGCCGTGAAATTGGCCGGAGAAGAATTCTCGAAATTTCGCGTGATTCAAGACCGTGATTATGAGAATGATTTCGAAAGGGCAGCTAAAAAAATTACAGAATCTCATCAGCCGGGAAAGAAAAAATCATGAAACTTCAATTCGACCCCAACCAGACTTTCCAGTTGGATGCTATTGCCGCCATCGTCGACATCTTTGAGGGGCAGCCGCAGGGGCCGCCGGAATATTCCGTCATCAACACTGGTAATTCGGGCGGCATGTTTGCCGGGCAGGAGCAGACAGAATTGGGTGTGGGCAACCGTCTCCTGCTCGCCGATGACAAGCTGCAGGCGAATGTACGAGCCATTCAACTGCATAACGACATCGATATCCCCGACCCGGTTTTGCCGCTGGAATCCTGGGAGCTTTTTGATACTCAGGCCAAACTCAATCGCCGATGTCCCCACTTTTCGGTGGAGATGGAAACCGGCACCGGCAAGACCTATGTCTATCTCCGCACCATTTTTGACCTCTCCCAGAAATACAGTTTTCAAAAGTTCATTATTGTAGTGCCAAGCATCGCGATTCGCGAAGGCGTGTTAAAGAGTATCGAGATGACCGCTGAGCATTTTCGCGCGCTATATAATAATCTACCCTTCAAGTCTTTCGTCTATGACGCCAAAAATGTTAATTTGCTGCGGCAGTTTGCGGTCAGCAATACGCTGCAAATCATGGTGATTAATATTGACGCTTTCCGTAAAAATTTCATCGGCACCGAAGCGGAACTCAAGAGTAATGTCATCTATAAGGAAATCGACGGAATGTCCGGGCATCAGCCGATTGAATTTGTGCAGACCGCGCGTCCCATCGTGATTATTGACGAACCCCAGAGTGTGGACAGCACTGCCAAGTCGCAAGAAGCGATTAAGGCCCTAAACCCGCTGTGCACGCTGCGTTATTCGGCCACCCACCGTAATCTCTACAATCTGATGTACCGCCTTGACCCGGTGCGCGCTTTCGAACTAAAGCTGGTCAAGCAAATTGTTGTCGCCAGTGCCGCGGCGGAAGGCGCGGCGAACGATGCCTTCGTGCGCGTGGAAGGTATCGATTATAAGAACGGCATTAAAGCGAAACTCCGGATTCATGTCCAGACCGGCGAAGGCCCCAAAGAAAAATCCGTTACCGTTAAAAACGGCGTTGACCTTTTTCAGCTTTCTAATGAGCGAGCTTGTTACCAGGAGGGGTTTTCCGTGGCGGAGATTAACGCCGAACCCAGTAATGAATTTATCCGTTTTAATAACGGTCGTATCTTGCGCCTGGGTGAGGAAAGCGGCGGCTTGCGCGAGGATATTTGGCGGGCTCAGATTAAATATACCGTTAAAAAACATCTTGATAAAGAATTACAGGTGCGCGGTCGCGGCATTAAAGTGCTCAGTCTCTTTTTTGTTGACCGGGTGGCGAATTATCGTGATTATGATGAATCCGGGCGGCCCGTGCCGGGCAAATTCGCACAAGCTTTTGAGGCGGAGTTTACTGCCCTGGCTCAGGACGAACGCTACCGTGAAATTGAATGGCTGAAATATCCGTTGGCGCAACTGCATGACGGTTATTCCGCCCAGGATAAGAATGGTGTCTTCAAAAATACCCGCGGCGATTCGGAAGCCGATGACACCGTTTATGACCTCATCATGAAAAACAAGGAACAGTTGCTGACGATAAGTGAACCGTTGCGTTTTATTTTTAGCCATTCCGCGCTTAGAGAAGGATGGGATAACCCTAATGTTTTCCAGATATGCACGCTCAATGAGACTAGAAGCGTCATGAAGAAAAGGCAGGAAATCGGGCGCGGCTTGCGTTTGCCGGTAGACCAGAGCGGCTTACGGGTGTTTGATGAATCCGTCAATAAGCTTTACGTCATGGCTAATGAAAGTTACGAAGATTTTGCCCGTGCTTTACAGACGGAATATGAAGAAGATTGCGGCGTCACTTTTGGTAAGGTCCCGCTCACCGCTTTTGCGAAGTTAACACGCATCATCGGTGGGATCGAAGTGCCTATCGGTCGGGCCATGCCCTGGCGATTAATAATTCTCTCATCAACCTGAAAATGCTGGACGCCGCCGGTCGTATTCAACCGGCTTTCGACCCCAGGCGTAAAGATTTTAAACTGGAGTTGCCGCCGGATTATCTTGACCTGGTCCCGGCAGTAATTGACCAGCTTTCGGCCTATCAGATTGAACGCCACATCCGCAAAGACAAAGATGAAGGGCCGAACCGGCTGCGTAAGGATGTCCGGCTCAGTCCCGAATTTAAAGAGTTGTGGGACCGTGTCAAACCGAAAACTACTTATCGCGTGGAGTTTGATACCAATCAATTGGTTGACCGGGCCGTCGTGTCGCTCAAGCGCATGGAGAAAATCGAAATCCCCGTCGTTAAGGTAACTACCGGTCAGGTCAAGGTCCAAAAAGGCGGCGTCACCGCGGCCGCTACCGGCATCGCTCAAGAAAAGATTTCATATAATCGTTTCTATTTACCTGATTTGCTGGCTTATCTACAGAATGAAACCGAGCTGACCCGTTCCACCCTTGTGCGTATTTTAAAAGGTTCCGGGCGTCTTGACGAGTTTTTTAATAACCCGCAGCATTTTATGGACGCGGCCGCCGCCATCATAAAATTCGAATTGCACCGCTTACTGGTTGACGGCATCAAATATGAACGGATGCCGGGTACTGGTTCAGACGCGGAATGGGAACAGGTTTTGTTTAAAAATGAAGAATTAATTAATTATCTTACCGCTTTACAGGTCAAGCACTCGCTTTACGAATATGTGGTTTATGAATCGGAAATAGAGAAAGAGTTTGCCGCCCGGTTGGATCAACGTGAGGATATCAAACTTTTCGTTAAATTACCCGGTTGGTTCCAAATTGAAACACCTGTCGGGAAATACAACCCTGATTGGGCAATTGTAAAGCAAGATGGCCAGTCATTTTACCTCATCCGGGAAACAAAGGGATCAATGGATTTTCTTAAATTGCGGAATTATGAAACTGACAAGATATGGTGTGGTCGGCAGCATTTCGAACTTATTGGTGTGCCGTTTGAAGTTGTCGTGAAAGCAGAGCAGGTATAATATTCCCACATAATCAGGTCATTTGATGAGATGACGGTTGTTTTAGCTTTTAAGTAAGAATATAATTTGGTTCAGAAACCAATGTCTGAGTTCGACATAATAGAGGTTCCAAAAATGTCTAATAGGCGAAGAGATGTAATTCAAACGAGAAATCCCAAATCTGGCCGGTATGTGAAAATTGACCGTGATGCAGGGAGAATCATTTCTCATAAAAAATCAGAAGGTCCATATGCAAATGTGCCTATTGCCAGGAAGAGATCACAGTGATTCGTTACAATCCGGCGGATAGTGATATTTATAACGTACCAATACAATATCGTCCGAAGACTTGCTTCATCATGTGTCGGCTGAGAAAACCTATACCCAATGACCAAGCGGAAATAAGAATCGCGCTTGGCAAACTCATTAAAAAAAGAGGGTATGCTGAAATTGATGCTGAAAGTTCGATAATTGGAAAAGATTTCTTATCCAAAATTTGGAACATGGTTTATCAAGTCCCAATCGGGATAGCAATCATAACTCGTGGAACGAGTCGACGAAC
>Ga0187855_10000807_pt1 | contig 26401 bp, 17 predicted proteins | sample June2016WEW_8_10_2_FD_132969 | JGI IMG/M metagenome (GOLD analysis project Ga0187855, IMG submission 132969) | Peatland microbial communities from SPRUCE experiment site at the Marcell Experimental Forest, Minnesota, USA - June2016WEW_8_10 | ecosystem: Environmental > Terrestrial > Soil >...
TGGAGGCGAGGGTCGGAATCGAGCTTAAATAGGTCGATTTCTGAGTCAATTTTGCCAATTTTTTTTACTATTCAAGCACTATCCTGCCACTATTTCTGACTATCCTTCCACTCTACTTTATTAGCCATTTTGTTAGCCATCAAGCCAGCCACGCAAAAGAGTAAAATGCAAAATCTTGGATTGAACAGCCTGTGCTGAATTATTGTGGTATTTACTGCATCACCGCAGCGAACGCGGTCAATGGGGAGGCGACGGGTGGCAGGGCGCACAACCTTGACGGCGGGAGCGAGTCATATAATGGAGGCTCGAGGCACGCTCGGTTTGCGAATGCAAAAGTCAACGCGCACTGTAACGCAGCCTGCATCGTGAACATGCTCAAGCCGCTTTTTTCCTCCTTTTTGGTGGAGGTTGAAAGAGGACTCTGCTTACGGCAGCGGCGGCCCGACTTTAATGCGATAAAATTGCGCTGGCAACGTCAACGCATTGGTGTCGTTCCATTGGAAGGAATTGGTCGGCGGCGAGTTGGTGATGAACAGGGTGCTCCATTCCACAAGATTCGAGGACCCCTGCACCGCGTAGTCGGGTCCAACGATGGTGTTGGTCACACGCAATGTGAATTGGCCATTGCTCCAGCCAACAGTTGGAACCACGGGCAAGACTAGAGGGTTGACCGTGATCGTGAAGCTCTGCGCGGCGCTCAGACCGGGTGAGCCACTCGATACTCCAATCGTTACCGAGTTAGAAGTGTTGGCGCTGGTCACTTGGGGCCGCCAACTGAAGGCGGCATTGGTGCTGTTAAGCTGAGTGAGCGTGGCATCAGCCGGCGCGTTGAGGAGGTTGAATGTCAGTGTCTGCGGCGGGAAGTCAGTGTCGGTGGCGCTGGCGGTAACGGCAACCGTCTGCCCCACGTTGACGGTCTGGTTGGCGATGGGCGCAAGCGCCGGCGGGACGTTGGTCGGAAGGAAACTCGCGCTGAGGTTATCAATCACGGTATTGCATAACGCCGTATTGTTATGCGCGCACACCGCCAAGCCGATGTAGGCGCCGACGGTCATGTTGATGTTGGTCGGCGATCCAATCTGGGTCCAAGTACTGCCGTCGGGGGACCAATAGGCAGCGAAGGTGTTGTTGGTGCGCGTCAGTCGTACCCAGTTGGGCGCCGTCCCGCTGACAACGCTAGAGGCCGCACTAGTTCCAGTACCATTCCGCCAAATGAACTCGATGCCGGCGCTCGGTTCAACGTCGGCCATCGCATGAGAGGAATTTGCGGCGAGCGATTGACGAATCATCACGGCGCCCTTGGCGTTGCCGCTGGTGTTTTGCACGCTCAAGATCTGGGCGCGGATGTCGCAGTTAGTGCTGACCGGAACATAAACATACACAAACTGAAATGCGTCAGCGGTGCCCCAAATGTCCGCCCCTGAGCCGGCCATGGTGAATTGTCCGTTGCAATAGGAAGCACTGCCCGGCAATCCCACCGTGCCAACGTCAGCACTCGTGAATTGTGGTGGGAGAGCGCCCGGCACTTCGGCGCTGGCTTCTGCCGAGGGCAGGCTTTCATAACTGGTATTGGTATAGGTGACCACATAAAAATACGTCTGGCAGGTGGCCACGCTGGAATCGGTGTAATTGGTAGTGCTGATGGACGAGGCGATGATGTTGTAGGGACCTCCGCTCACCGTGGAACGTTTCACGTTGTAATCGGTGCCGGCCCAGCCGTTCCAACTCAACAAAATCTGGCCGGTGCCGGCGGTCGCCGTCAGGCCGGTGACAATGGCCGACGGGGTGGCACTGACTTCCATCGAATTTGTGCTTGTGCCATTGCCATTGGCGCCATTGGCCGTGACCACATAATAATACGTTGTCAGGTCGGTAACGTTGGTGTCTAAGTAACCCAGGTTAACACCCCCGATACTCCCGGCAATAAGTGTGTAAGGCCCGCCCTCGGTTGTGGCCCGCCACAAGTTGTAGGTGGTCGCGCCCGGAACGACGTCCCAAGTGACCGTCGCCTGCGTGTTTCCGGCGACGGCAGCCACTCCGGTGGGACCGGCCGGCGGCGGCAGGGTGGCGGCCTCGGTGATGGTGACGTTGGTGGAAGTCAGACCCGGCGAGGTGGCCGTCAGCACAATGGAACCGGGCTGGTTGGTGGACTGCACGATCACCTCGGCAAGACCGTTGAACACCATGCGCTGGCTGGCCTTGTCCGCCTCGTGCGAACTGGGATTGCCATTGCCCACACCAATGATCGCGCCGCCACTGATCGTAAACACTACATTATTGGTCGCAGTGGGCACCACGAGGCCCTGCGCATCGAGCACTTCCACCGTCACCACCGACACGTCCTGGCCATCCGCCAGAATCGTGATACGGTCCGGCAGCAGCGCGATTTGGGCGGGAGCGCCGGTCGTTGTGGTCGTGTTGGTCAGCACGGCCACTCCGTTGTTATAGCCGATGGCCTGGAGCGTTCCCGGCGCATAAGTCACTTTATCCCATTCCACGTGGCCTTGAACATTGAGAGTTTGACTGCCTAAACTGACGCCGTTGGTGTACAATACAACCGTCTGGCAATTGCCATAGGCCCAGACGTTGATGGGCTGGCCCGTCGTCCAATTCCAGTGCGGAAACACATGTAACACGGGCTTGAGCGTCCAGTTGGCCTGATAATAATAGAACAAATCCTTCGGGAATCCGCACGTGTCCATCTGCCCAAAATGCGAGTTGATGCACGGCCAATTATAGGGCGTCGGCTCGCCGCGATAATCAAACCCCGTCCAATTGAACGCGCCCGAAGCCCACGGCCGGGCGGCGTAAATTTGCCACCAGTCTTCCGCCGTCTCACCCCAAGTCACCGGGTTGGGCAGACCGCTCAACGTAATAATATCGTAGGAGGCCACGTAGCCGTTCACCGTGTCATTGGTATAGATGCCGCGCGTGGTCACTGTGCTGCCCACTTCCGTCCCGATGATGGGCGAGTTGGGGTTGCCGGGGTGGTAGTTGTCAAGAGTGCTCGGGATGTTGTAGTTGAGACCCTGCACGTCGAGCACGGCCGTGAACCCCACCCCACCCAGTGAACCATTATTTATGGCCGCCGTGCATAGCCGCATGGAGTCCAATGAATGTACTAGGCTTTGCATCGCCGCAATGATGTTCTGGCCGGTGGAAGTGGTTTGCATATTCCATTCCTCATTGCACAGCGACCACATGAACACCGAAGGATGATTCCGGTCACGAAGCACCTGGCGTTGCAGTTCGCCCATCGCTTCGGCATTGGTCCCCAGGCGGCGATTCTCATCCAGCACCAACACACCCAACTGGTCGCAGGCGTCCAATAATTCTGGGGTTGGCGCGTTGTGGGACGTGCGAATGGCATTGCAGCCCATCTCCTTGAGCCGTTCGATTCGGAAGTATTGCAGGCGGTCCGGTAAGGCCGAACCCACGCCGGCCATGTCCTGATGGTTGCACATCCCTTGGATTTCCTCATGTTGGCCGTTGATGAAAACGCCGTTGGTGGAATTAATCGAAACCATCCGCACGCCAAACGGCGTGGTGTAAACGTCCGCTGCCGCGTTCTGATTGCTGACCGTGGAAACCAGATTGTACAGGTAGGGCGTCTGCAACGACCAGAGGTTGGCGTTGGCCACCGCCAGCGTTTGCGTCACCACCAACGCCTGGCCGGCCACCAGGGTGAGGTTGGATGTCACCGCCGTTACCGCGTTGCTGTTGGCGTCGAGTATCGTCGAAGTCAGGCTGCCATTGACCGTCGAGGCGCCGCTCTGGTTGGTTACCGTGGTTTGGATGGTCAGAGTGGCGTTGGAACCGGCCAGCGCTGTGGTGGCCACGAACGTGCCCCATTGCGCCACATGCACCGGATTGGCCACCGTCAGCCAGACATGCCGGTAAATGCCCGCGCCTTCATAAAACCAGCCTTCAAACCGGCTGGCATCCACCCGCACCACCAGTATGTTGGTCCCACCGGGATTGGCGTAAGGCGTGATGTCAAAGGAAAAACTATCGTAACCACTGACGTTGCGACCCAGGATGTGCCCGTTGAGCCACACCAGACAGTTCCGGTAAACACCGTCAAAATCCAACTCCAGCGCCTGCCCGGCGTCATTGGCCGGCAGCGTGAAGGTGTGCCGATACCAGCCAATCGTGTTCGCAGTGGTCCCTCCGGTAATCCCGGCCTTGTAACCGTGACCTTCATCCGCGTTGGGATCGAACGGCAACCCCACCACCCAATCGTGCGGCAGATTGATTTGCTGCCAGCCGCTGTCATTGTAATTGGTTTGGACAAATGAAACGTTTTCCCCGACGTGGTTGGCGACGGGATCAATCCGGATGGATTCCATGTAAGTCTCCGTGTCCGTCCCGCTGCCGACCTCGTCAGTATCCAGTTTGGCCAGATCGGAAATCTCGGGATAATAGGTAACGTTGGTTTCCGCGAGATTTGTCAGCACGTCCGGCGGATCGCCCAACTGAAAGGCCCAGCCACCGTCCAGCGACTCTTGCTGGCTGGCCGTTGCGGTGCCAAGGGAAAGACCGGCCAGCAGTCCAAAAATGCTCAAGTACTTGATAAATTCAAGAAATTTGGCGAATAGCCAGATACACCGGGGTATTTGCTGCATAGGATGAGCCTTTGTCTGATAATAATATAAACCACTTCCCCGCCTTGATGGATTGTCACGTCTTCACGGGACATGACTTAAGGATGGGAATCCTTTAGATTATGAAGTGTTAACCGAAATAATATTTAGCTAAAACCCTGTAAAAACGTATGAAAATGAAGTACAAAGTAATATCGCTGGCTTCCATCATCGCTTGTTGTGGAATCGCCTCCAGTGCCGTGGCACAATCCCTCTTTGAAAGTCCCTTAGCCCCGTCGGCTGGTGTATTCCAGTCGCAGTTGGTTGGCGGCTCTACGAGCGGTTCTCCTGGTGCCAGTTCGCAAGACTATCTAAATGCCCTTAATCCGAGTCAGACGTTTAGTGTGAGCAGTGCCCACAGTCTGGCTTCAGTAACTTTTCAGGGAAACGGTGATGCTGGCTATTATACGCCTAATGGTGCGCCTGATGTAGCTTCTGCAATTTTTGATGGGTATTCGGGTGGCCTCAGCAGTGTACCAGGTTTAGTCCCTTTACTTACGTGGGACATCCAAATCGGTAGTGTCAGTGGAGGCGTCATCACCCCAATCGACAGTGAATCAGTGACGGGTTTCGCCCCAACCAGCAGTTCGGACTTTCTTTCATTCAACCTCTCCCACTCGATTGCGCTGACACCAGGGACGACGTATGAGTTTAGCTTGACGTTTGATACTAGCACTCTGAACGACTTCGGGGGACCCACAGCGGGTTCAGTATGGTATGGAATGTCGGAAAGCCTTGTGCCCGAAGCGGGTGGGGCTGCATTCGACAACGGTACTGTTCAGGGGATATTCGCCAATAATGGTGTGACTTCATTTGACTACAGCTATGTGTACGAGCTTTCATCCAGTCCGGTACCGGAGCCGGCCACACTCGCCCTGTTGGGCGTTGGCGCCCTCGGTGCCGTGTTGGGCTCGCGCCGCCGTCGCGCCTGATTGGTAAAATCACAAGTTTTGAGTTCAACCGGGGGGAGTTTTCCCTCCGGTTTTTTGTTTGTATTCTCGGCCCACTACCACTTTCCGGCTACACCCGGCGATTTCCATGTTTTGTGATTGAATGGCAGACTGTCTACTTCTATTAGAATGTTGTCCAATGAACGTGACTTTACGCAGTGCCTTTGCGCCAGCTCGACGGATGGCGTGGTTGAATGTGTGCATCTATGCATGTTTTTTTCTTACCGGCGCCACTTCATTGGTTTTCGAAGTGCTGTGGAGCCGCGAGTTTGTCACCGTTTTCGGCAACAGCTCCTACGCCATCAGCATCGTCCTTTGCGCCTACATGGCCGGGCTTGGCCTAGGCGGATTGGCGGGCGGACGGCTGGCGGATCGGATAAAGCGTCGGACGATGTTTTTCGGTGTGTTTCAGGCAGCCATCGCGGTTTGGGCGCTGGCAATTCCCGTCTTGCTGGCGGCACTTCGAGCCGTAACTCCTGACTTTTCCTCGTTGTTATCTGACTCGTTGTTGGTCAGCACGCTCATTCGGTTCACCTTGTCCTTTGCGATCCTAATGGTGCGGTGTTTCCTTATGGGCGCGACTTTCCCGTTGCTGGCACAGCGAGGTCACGAGGTCAGATCAGTTGATTGGCAGGTGCGTTGGAGCGTTATATTGCTCCAACACGCTGGGTGTTGCCTTCGGTTGCCTGGCGGCGGGGTTCTGGACGATCGATACACTTGGTCTGCACCTGACGAATCTGGCGGCTGTGTGGGTTAACTTGGCCGTTGCCGTTGCGGCGTTTGCATTGTCAGGGCCGATTGCCCGAATAGCCGGGTCCGAACGGACAGATTTGACTCCATCCAAAGCAACAGGCCCAACAAAGAGCGCCGAGCCACTCGAATTGATGCAGACAACTGCGTTCGTGCTGCTGATCGTGGCATTCCTCAACGGGTTGGCGAGCCTTTCTTGCGAGGTTTTTTATGGGTCCGCTACCTGTTTGTTCCTGAGCAGCAAGGCCTATGTCTTTCCCACGATTCTGTGCGTTTTCCTTCTCGGGATGGGGCTGGGCGGATTGGTTTACAGTGTGTTACAGCGGCGAATCGGGCTTTCAATAAGCGCGCTCGCGATCATAGAAATGTCTTTGGCCGTTGCGGTGCCGGCGACCTTCATCGGCGGCGCGCTGATCTTTGCCTTAGGTCCGACGGAGCCATTATCGGTCAAGGGCATGGCTTTGCTGACGGTGTTCATGCCAACGGCGCTGATGGGAGCGGCCTTCCCGTTACTGCGCAGCTTGTATGGGCGCCACGTGGGAAACCTTGGGCAGCGCATTGGTCTGCTCTTTGCGCTCAATACGACTGGCGCGGTCATGGGATCGCTTTTGCCGATTTTCGTGCTGGTGCCGGGAATCGGAATCCAACGGAGCCTGCTACTGGTTTCGTTGTTGTACGGCAGCATGGGGTTGGCGCTTTTGATTTGCGAAAGGCCGAAGACCAACCGATTGACCGCAACTGCGGCTGTGGTGTGGGGCGGAGCGTTGGTGATTTTCCTTGCCGCTGCTCCTTGGAACTTATGTCAACGCGTATTTCTGGCCAAGGACTTCGGACTCGCCAAGAACACTGATATTCTTTATTACCGCGAAGGCCGCACTGGCACAGCCACCTTGGTGCGCGACCAAGTAAACAACTGCAAGACGCTCTGGCTGAACGGAAACTCCGAGGTGCCTCTGGGATATGGCGATGAGATTTGCTTCAAAATGCTGGGAAACTTGGGACCCATGTTTCAAGCCGAGCCGGACGACGTGTTGATGATCTGTTTCGGGGGCGGCGTAGCCGCCGGGACCACGGCGCTCATGCCCGAGGTAAAGTCCATCACCATCGTGGACATGGAAAGCTGCATGGTGCAGGCCGCGAAGCTGCTCACGAAAGAGAACAACGGCCTGCTGCAAAGCCCCAAGGCGCACGTGGTGATTGACGACGGCCGCAATTACGTCTTGAACGCGCCGCGCAAGTGGCCGGTAATCATTTCCGACTCCACGCATCCCAAGAGCGCGGACAGTTGGGTCCTCTATACGCAGGAGTTCTACCGGCTAGTGCATGATCACTTGAACACGAACGGGATCTCCGTTGAATGGCTGCCAAGGCACGGGCTGACCACGGCAGAATACAAGATCATCGCGCGCACGTTCTTGTCCGTGTTTCCCCACACCAGCCTGTGGGTTCACCCAAGGCATGGATGCGCAAGGCTCCTATGTAGACTATACCCTCCTAGTTGGGGGACTTATATACAATGTCACCCAAGACTTTGGGGCATTTCGAATCAAAAACTTACTCAAAAACGGCATTCCAACACAATAGTTATGCACAACTGTTAACAACTCCTCACTTCCATAACTGAATCAATGTGATTCAACATATTGCACATGAATATGTTACAATTGTGCTGATTTCAATGTTTTCTGGCAAGTGTCTTTGGATAAAAAAAAAGCGAAATCCTCTTTACAACACCACTGGCACCGTTGATATTGGTGTGGATGAGACCAGAAATCGAACAAGCAATTCAAGTCCTTCGCGAAAAAATCCGCGCCAAGGAAGAAGAGGCTGTAAAACTTAAAAAAGTCGTGAATGACTTTTACGCCGATGAGAACGAGCCGCCACCTTATGCGGATGTGGCCATTGATTCTTCCGCCTCCCTGGTCGCTCTACGTTCTGACCTTTTCTATGGTAACACGATTGCCGAGGCCGCGCAGATTTATTTGGAAATGCGTAAAGCATCTGGTCGTGGCTCTGCCCCGGTAAATGAAATTTACAACGCGCTAAAGTCAGGCGGTTACAAATTCGACACCGCCAATGAGGAAAACGCCAAGAACGGGCTTCGAATTTCACTGCGCAAAAATTCTACGATCTTTCACCAGTTACCCGGTGGCGATTATGGCCTTTGTATATGGTATGGGGTTAAGGGCCGAAATGAGGAAGCCAACCATGCCCGAAAACGTGGCACCAAACATCGGCACCGGCCAACGGCACCAAGGACGCAGGTGCAACAAGCCAAAAACGAACCTGAGGCCGGCCAGAACGGTACTGACACCAAGGATTCGAATCGCCGCCAAATTGGCATCGCAACCAATGGTGGCGTCATCACGGTGGGCCAACTTGAAGACCGGGTTCGGGAAAAGAATCGGCGCATGGGCGACATTGTTAAGCATTTCGGTGTAGATGAGGCAACCGTAACGAAGATGCTTGAACCCGCAAGCAAGGTTTATCTAGCTGACCGTGGCTGGTTACGAATTCGTGAATAGGCCAAATGAAATGAATTTTCCGGTGAACACGAGGACGGTGGGAGCACACGCCAATGCCAATGGCGGGGTACGTTAGAACCACTGTTTGGAATCGGTGTTCGCAGCACCGACTCGGACTGAACTGGGCACTGGGGCGTGGTTAAATCCGCGCTCCAGTGTAGCTTTATAGCCACACCCTACACCATTTCCAATAGGGTTGTCAACTGGTATAAATAATCGTTTTTGACACTTGACAACCCTAAATATTTAGGGTAAATTGCTTCCAGAATGAAAACGGAATATGAGTTCAAAACGCTGACGGAGTTCACGGATTATTTCTGTGATGAGGCCGCCTGCTTGAAGCACTACACCGAGATACGCTTTGGCAACGGCAAATACTGCCCGCATTGCGGCCACACGGAGATTTACACGTTCAAAGACGGCAAGCGGTATCGTTGCGCCAAGTGCAAACAGGATTTCACCATCAAAACCGGGACGGTGTTTGGCGAAAGCAAACTGCCATTACGGAAATGGTTCATTGCCATTTATCTGCTTTCAACCACCAGCAAGGGCATGTCATCGGTTCAAGTTGCCAAGCATGTTGGCGTGACGCAAAAGACGGCATGGTTCATGGCGCATCGGATTCGTGAGGCTCATCAGCAAAACAAGGGGCAGCTTTTCGGAACGATTGAAGCGGACGAAACTTTCGTAGGCGGCTTGTCCAAAAACATGCACAAGAAAAAACGCCTACAGGCCATCAAGGGTACGGGTGGCTTTGGTAAGACTCCCATTTTCGGAATGAAGAGCAGAGACGGCGAAGTGCGAGCCAAAGTCGTTCCGTCTGTCGGTATGGTGGATTTGCACCGGGAACTCAAAAGCAACGTGGCGCAAGGCGCAACGCTCTACACCGATAGGTGGGTTGCGTATCGTGGACTTAAAGCACAGTTCAATCACACCACCGTTGACCACATGGCCAAGCAATACGTTGTTGGCGATTGCCACACGAACGGCATTGAGTCGTTTTGGGCATTATTCAAGCGCGGTTATCATGGCGTTTATCATCATATAAGCCGGAAGCACATGCAGCGTTACGTCAACGAATTTGCGTTCCGGTTTAATCGCCGGGCCAGCGAAATGCAGAGCGTGTTTTCAGATGTGGTTGCGCGGGTGGCCCAAAGTACTAAACTCCCTTACAAGACATTGATTCAAAAACCGTATGAGTAGACCGCAGAAAATCATCCCACCAATCAAGGGAAGTTTTAACAGCATTTTGAAATCCGTCGCATTGGGAAGTGGCATCGGAAAGCGTGCGGCAATCAAACTCGCCAAAGAGAAATCAAATGTTCAAAAGACCAGTCCAGATACAAAAAAAGGTACTGATTAGCATGTTCCTGAAAAACAAAATACTGGTTATTTTTAGCATCCTTCTTCTAGCTGTACTGTTTTTAGCAACGCTAAATTTTATTCGCGCTCGTCATGCCACGGCAAGTAATTCACTCATCAACAATCTGCGGCTTCCTGTTTCAACCAATCAGTAATGAAAATTCAAAGTCTTAAAATCGCTGCTGATGAAATTCAGGGTGACATTGTATATAAGTCCCCTAGTTGGAACGTCCCAACCGTTGAACATTGATGTAACCAAACTTGGAGAACGGCTGCGGGAGAAACCCGTCCGACGGGATTTGGAGCGGTACGGTCTCGACACGCCGGCGGGCTTCCTGGATTCGTTTCTCTGCTCGGAAACCACACTACGGCGTTGGGTCGGTGAAGGACCGGTCAACACCGACAATCTGCCGTACACGCAAAATAAAACGCGCTACTCAAAGGGTGTGGATATCGATCCGGCAGAATTCATCGAGCCGATGGAGGACATCTGGCCTTATCTGACCAACTTCGGATCGGAACGGCTCGCGAAAGAATTGCGCGAGGAGCTGAAATTGCGGGCCGAGGCCAATCGTCTGGCCTTGCTCGGCCGCTGGCAGCAAGCCTATGCTGTGTTGCCACAGGACGTGCGCTACCGCGAAATAAGCCGACTTTACGAGGAACAGGGGCCGCGTTACTTGCAGGCGCTTCTGAAACTCTACTGGGACGATCCGAACGCCTTGATCTTCCTGATGGGCCCGATGGCCGCCGGCCCGCCCGATCCGGCGGGTCTTAAATTAATTGCCAAACGGGTGATGGAACTTGATCAAGACAACGTTGCCGCGCTGAATAACCTTGCTTCAGTGGACATCGTCGAGGGCAACGTGACTGAAGCGGAGACTTATCTTAGACGCGCGCTTCGCCGGGACCCGCGATCCGAGAACACTCTCAACAACCTTGCGGTGCTGTTGGAAAGGACTGGGGGCCAACCCGAAGCCCTCGAAGATTGGCACAAAGCCGCCCTAGTCTCAAATAGTCCAAAGGCGTTGGACATGTGGGGATTCTGTCTGGCTCACGAGGGCCGGATGGACGAGGTTGCCCAATGGATGAAACACGCCATTGATCTTCAACCGGATTACTTTCCAGCCAGGCTTCATCTCGCGTTGCTATTGATCACGATCGGGCACGGGTCGGAAGCTGTGCCACACTTGCGTTATGTGTTGAAAATGGACCCGGAGAATAAGGAAGCTCTGCAAATATTGGCGAAGATTCGCGGGCCATAAAGCATCTCTTACCTCCCCCCAAACCGTATCCCGCTGGCTAAAGCTGCGGAGTGTGCGTTGGGCTGGTGGCATGTACTGGAAGTATATTTGGCGGACGGTCGCATGGAGTTATCTCACTGATCGCCGGAACAATGTCGGAGCGCAGCGTATGCATGAGTGCGCAGCTGGTGGCGAATGAACAATGAGACTACAACAACAAGGTGGAATTCGCCATTGGCACACAGCCATCGGCAACAAGTACCGGCTCAATGTCGGCGCGGCCTGATTGTTCGGCTTATCTTCGAGAACTATTCACAACCTTTCAATACTGTGGAAACGGCTTCGGCACAGTATTTCGATTCCAGTAATATTGGAATAGATTTTGCGCTGTGCAATATTCCACATGGCCATCGGCCATACTGATATTTACCCCAAAATTGGGCCATGGCAGAGTGGTCTGATCCTCAGGAATTGGCCCACTTGCTGGAAATCGGTCACCATGGCGGGCAATCGCACAACGTGCAAGACCCTGGTCGGGGCTGCCTGGCGAAGTACTTATATTCGCCTGGTTATTATCTGAGTATAAGTCGTACTTCCGCTTACCGGCGGCATCTGAAACGCCACCTTGATAAGGCCACATGTCAGGCCAAAGTGAATCCACAAATACAGGCGTCTTCGATGTATGTAGAATATTTGCAGCATTGCCAAAGAAGTTTGCCACGTCACCTGAAGCTATAAAGCCTGACATGGAAGATTGATACTGGTAAAACCATCCATTTAGGCCATAACTGGCGTTTGTGGGAAACATGCCCAAATACGCGCCTCCACTATTCGTCACCGATACATCCCAAACCCAGGCTTTATTGGCCGTGCCTTGAGTATTTCCCGTGGTCCCATTAGGAGTCATGGCCAGCGGGCATGATCGAATGGCTGGATTAGCTTGATATTGGAGTAGCGATTGCAACCATACATCGCCGACGCCCTGCCATGTAATAATTCCATGATTGTCATCTTCATACATGCCCGCGCCTAAAGACAACTGCCTGAGATTGCTTATGCATTTTACGCTTTGGGCCCTCAATTTTGCACTCGACAGCGCCGGCAACAACATGGCAGCCAGGATGGCAATAATCGCAATAACGACAAGTAACTCGATCAAGGTGAAGGCAGAGCGAGTCTCTTGATGCCGCTGTTTCAATCGGTCAGTATGGGCAACTTTTTGATTTTTCATCACAACTTTAACCAAATTAACTGAGATTATTTTCCCCGTGCTAGCCAAGTAACACACGGAGTGGCGGTATCGCCACCCCGTTTTTAATTAAGATCGCTTTTCGCATCATGCTTTAAGGAGACAAAGCTCGGAAGAACATGCTCGCACCAGAGGGCGTGAACGTATAAGGTGACGTCGTATTGTTCGTTGTCCATGGACCAGTCACCCTGGTGGCTTGCAGAAGTGTTCCCGTAAAGTTCACCTGCAGGCTTGAGCCCACCTTCTGAATGCTCAAGGTCGGGGTCGGCGGCACAGTGCGAACAATCACACAAGTCATGTAACAACCGAAATCCCCATTCAGAGCCACAGTTTCAGTTGTATTGGTAGCCAAGAAGGTTCCCACCACATAAACGTCATCGCCCATGGCGAATGACTGGGAAACATCAGCCTCATTATTAGTGTCCACAAAGTTCCCCTGGCGGCCTGACGCCCCAAGGTCGTTGAGGGCGAACAACTGGGCTGAGTACAGGTTGCTCACCGTCAGGTTGTTCAGCGTGATGGTTTGTCCAGGGTTACCTTCGGTATTAGCACCTAAAATTGTGTTAAGGTTTGTATCGCCGGTGTTCCCGGTGAACTGCCCGATGCGAGGAGTATAACCACCATTCAAGCTGGCCGAAGCGCCCGTGTTGTCAAAGACGAACACATTAGTGCCATTCGTCACCGACAGAGAAGTATCCGCCAAGGCGGTGCCACCGAACGTTTCAGCTTCGAAGAAAGTACCGGGCGTGCCATCTAGGATGTTAGACGCTGTGAGGCCATCGATAGACACTTTTGCCGACCATGTTACATAGGCCGTGGATGCCGGGAATATGGTCAAAGGAACCCAATCGCTATTGCTGGGACCACCCTGGCTGTTGGAGGCACTCAATCGGTAATAGCCACTGGCATTTGTTTGCGGATTGGACAGCGTCAGAGAGCTGTTGGTCGCGCCGGAGACAGACACCACAGGCGTGCTGCCATCGTTGGTTATGCTGTACTGCCATTGGTAATTCATTGGCAGGTCGCCCACAAACATCGCCGTCAAATTCATGACGTTATGGTTACCAGCGGTGATGCTGAGGCCGTTTGCGTTTTGGCCAAGATCCGTGGCGTTGTCGGGATAGATAAAGGTATCAGATTGGAGGATCGGCGGTGAATCAACAATCCACAAGGTGGCGGGCGGCGTGCTGGTGACCGAGCCAGCCCCATCCGTGACAACCACAACATAATCCTTATGGTTGGCGGGATTCACGACGTTGGAAATTGTCAAGCCGGGCGAGGTTGCCCCGGAGAATTGTCCACCATTTGAAATTGGCGAATAAATCCCGCTACCCACGGTGCCGGACATCCATTGGTAGGTCAGACCGGTAGTTACACTGTTGGTGGTTGCTGACACGGTGAAAGTAGCCGCGGTTCCGCTGTAATTTGTCTGGGTAACCGGCGGCGAATTGATGACCGGCAGGGGAGTGGGTGGTATCGCGCCCAGAACCGTATAATAGTTAAACTGGATGTTATCTCCCGAGACTGTCCAATACGATACGAGACCGCCACCCGTGATATAGCCGGTCAAATTAGCCGTTGCCTGTGGACCAACTACATCATTGGTGTTGGCAACGCTTGTGCTATTGGCAAAAGTGCAATGGCCACTGACTGTCAACTGGTTCCACCCGCTGGCAGCGGGATTGAAATTCATGGTAAAAGTCTGAAGGGTCTGGCCACTCTGCGTGAAATAGTTGGTCGAAACATACCACTGGTTGTGGTTCATTTGCACCGCCCAATGCATTTGTTGGCCGGCTCCTGAACCATTATTCGCCTGTACCGAATAAGTCAGATTCTGCACGACTGCCAGATTAATTCCCGGAAATGGCATTTTATTGGTGACCGGCCCGAACCCGTCGCCGGGAAGGGGATCGTATGGCCCTCCGTTGGCAGATGCGGTTGTATAATAAAAGGCATTGGTTTGGTTTGGGCCATTCATGTAAGTATAAACGGCACATATGGGGTAGGTTATCACGTTACCGCCGGAATGGCTGAAAATACGAGCGGGACCGGCATTGCCACCGATATCTTGGATCCAACCGACATTGGTTACCATCTGGTCGTTGATTTTCGGCATATAGAAGGTTTCCTGATAAATGATTGTTGCCACCGTTAAATTGGCCGGGGGCGAACTGGTGACCGAGCCGCTACCATTGGAAACCACCACAACATAATCACCGTTGTTGGTTGGTTGCGCATTGGTTATTGTCAAATCGGGCGTATTCACTCCAGAGAACTGGCCGGCGTTTAACAGGTTGGTATAAATCCCGCTGCCTGTCGCACCCGCCATCCATTGGTAACTCGTCGCTCCGACCGCCGACACCGCGAATATTATATTGGCACCCGTATAGGCCGTCTGGCTGGCCGGTTCAACCGTAATGCTGGGCTTGCTGCCTGCGGGAAGCACTGCCAGATAAAAGTCATCATAACCCGCGAACGAGTTTGTGACAAAACCGTAGGCATTCGTGGTATTGAAAAAACAGCCAATATAATTGCCAACATCCCCGGGGCCGGCGGTATAGTTCAGTGTGTATTCCACCCAACTCCCACTAAGCCCATTGCTCGTAACGGCAAGCGGAGTACAAGTGCCAAACCCAGCAGGCCCGCTGGCCGGGAACTCATTGGCGCACTTGATCAGGCCAACCACTTGCTCCGGAGGATTAGTGTTTCCGGTAGAGGGGTCAACAGTAGCCAATGCCCACCAAGTAAGGGTAATTTGATCGCCATTCTGAATTTGATAATTGGATATCTGGTATGCACCGTCATCGCCCGACATTTCATACGCCCGCTCCACGCCGCTATGCGCACCCGTTGCCTCATAACCGCTATTCGTGTAATTTACCCCATCATCCAGCCAAATCCCGGCAGAAAGAGGATTGTCGAAGTTGGTTAACTTTTGACCAAGCTCCTGCTCAAAACCCGGATCGGACAACAGGTTCGCGGGTTGCGCCAGTGCGAGGCTGGACACGGTGGCATAGGCCAAACAAGCCAATGCGAGCTTAAGAATGCTTTTTTTCATGGATAATTGTTGAAGTTAGTATTAAAGCCGATTGATGGAGGGTAGCATTATTTTGTGGCCGCGGCTTGTCCCGTCTTCACGGGACAACTCAGACTGGCGAGGCATTCAATATGCACATCGCGGCACGGAAGCCCGGCTTGAAGAGCAGATGCAAAATCTGTTTCTATTGATGACGCAACAGAATAATGCGCTTGAAATTCTCCAGGCCTTGGCTGATTAAATGAAGTGCGGTTTCGGTTCTTTCATGGAGTCCAGCACCCTGAAATTGCTGGCCGGAAACCAAGCTGTGGGCAGTTCCACAGTTTTGTCGGCGGCCACTACAGTCGCCGGTTTGATTCCGTTCATTTGACTTCGAAAGAGCTTCCTATCCCGACTGAGTTCCTTTTGAATGAACCGAACCACCAGCGGCCAGGGGCAAATTAACGTATTTTGCCACGGCCTGCGCGCGTGAACGCACATGCAGTTTTTCGTAGATGCGCCGGCAATAGGTATCAACGGTGTGAATGTTGATTTTCAGCGTTTCGGCGATTTCCTTGAAGAGAAAGCCGCGGGCCAGCATCCCCAATACTTCGTGTTCGCGCGGCGACAGCTCGTCATCGGCATTGCTTTGGGACGGGGTGGAAGGAAAACATTGCGCGACGAGCCGGGCGATGTAGTTCGTCATCGGCGAGCCGCCCGCGTGGACATATTTGATCGCCGCCAGCAACTCATTGTAACCCGCCTGCTTAAGCAAGTAACCAGTGGCCCCCGCCTGCAAGGCGTGGAAGATATGGTTGGAATCTTCATACACCGTCAGCATCACAAACTGGGTCTTGGGCAACTGGGGCTTGAGCTGGCGAACGCACTCAACGCCGTTCATGCCCGGCAGTTTGATATCCATTAACACCACGTCGGGCTTCTGCTGGGGTAATCGCGAGAGACAATCCTCGCCACTTTCAAACTGGCCGACGAATTTGAACCCCTCGGCACGCGAAAGCCATCTCGCCAGGATTTCCCGGGCGGGTTTGTCGTCTTCGATAATAGAAACGCGGATGCTCAAAATGTTTTACAAGTTTCCATTTTACACGATCTTGCTCAACTATACCTCATCAACGCGGCCGGCTTTCGTCCCGTCTTTACGGGACAATGCAGAATGGCCCGCGGCGCGAGTGGATTCCCACATTTCATTTTGCCGCCTCTGTCACCGGCACGAAAAACTTGATGTTTGTCCCGCGCCCGCGTTCGCTCTGAATTTCACAATACCCGCCAATTTCCTGCATGCGTTGGCGCATATTCGCCAATCCGTTCCGGCGTGGACGCTGCTCCCTGCCCACAAGGGTCTTATCTGCCGGCGCATCAGAGTCAAACCCGCAACCATTGTCCAGAATATTCACCGCCACACCCGACATCTGCGGGACGAAGGAAATGCTAACCTCGGTCGCGCTTGAATGCTTGATGACATTGTGCAACGCCTCTTTGAAAGCCAGAACCAAATTGTGCCGAATTTCAGCCGTGAGCGGCCAGGATGGAAGGTATCTGGGTATCTCTAGGCGGCATCGGATGGCGGAAGCTCCCAGCAATTCATTGGTCAACTTCCCAACGTAACTCGCCAAGCTGTCGAGGGTATCGTGCTGAGGGTCCACAGCCCAGACAATTTCACCCATTGTCTGCGTTAATTGGCGCGCTGTGTCGCAGATGTGACTCAAATCATTCACCGCATCCTCCGGGTGGGCATCCATGTTCTGTCGCGCCGACTGACTCAACAGGTTGATGCGCGTCAAGCTCGCCCCCAGGTCGTCATGAATGTCCCTGGCAATACGCGCCCGCTCGCGCTCCACCGTCCGTTGGCGTTCGAGCCGCTCCAGCCTTTGATGCAGGCGCCGGCGCGTGTCGTACCAGACGCCCCCTCCCGTGGTGATAATGACCACGATCAGCCCCAGCACGCGAAACCACATCGTCTGCCAGAAGTACGGCAACACGGTGAAGGCTAGGCTCGCTCCGTCCTCATTCCATACGCCGTCGTTATTGCAAGCAACGACGTGAAAAGTATATTGTCCTGGCGGGATGTAGCTATAGTCCATCTCACGTTTTGTCCCGGCATTGACCCATTTGGAATCCAAACCATCAATACGATATTTGAATTGGTTTTTGTCCGTAGCGGCAAAACTCAATGCGGCGTACTGAAACTCAAACTGGTGCCGCCCCGGCGGAATCTCCAGAGGGGAGTTTGCCGCCGGTTCCCTAGGGATGACTTTGCCATCCACGAGAAGTTCCTCAATAACCACTGGTGGGGGAAACGGGTTGGTTTTTAGCGCGTCGGGTTCTACTGCCACCAACCCTTTGCTCGTCGGAAAATACAGCCAGCCGTTGGTGGTTACGCATCCTGCGGGCTGGAAGCCACCAGAACATTCCTGAGTGGGCAGACCGTCGCTCTTCCCGAAACACAAACAATTCACGGACTGCGCCAATCCATCGGCACAGCGATTCAACTCCTCCTTTTGAACTCGAATGATACCCTCGTGAGTACTTAACCAGAAATACCCAAGGCCATCGTCCTCGATGTCGCAGATTGTGTTATCGGGCAAACCGTTATCCGTAGTGATGGTGGTCAGGTATCCTTTTTTTAGGCGGCTTAAACCGTCGTACGTACCGATCCAGAGCGAGCCATCATCGTCCAGATGCAAGCAATCGACGAAATCGCCCGCCAGTCCATCGCCCTTACGATAAACGTGCAGTTGACCATTTTGCAGACAACCCAAACCGCGACCGTTCATACCCACCCAAAGAGTGCCATCTTTTTCTTCCAAGATTGCGCGCACGTCCGCAAATGGCTTTATCCCTTTCACCAATAGCGGGATGATTTTTCCATTCTGGTAACAGTCCAATCCATTGACCCCGCCGACCCAATATCCTCCATCACCTCTCCGAAGCAATGCGGTAACAGTTGTAAAATTGTCCTGCCAACCTGGTGCGGTCTCGAAACGATTCCCGTGTTGAACGAATAAGCCACCGTCCCAAGTGCCCAACAAAACCTTTCCCGGCAAATCCGCTGCAACCGACCAGACATACGGATTGGAAACCCCGTCACTGACTCCCCAGTTTGTCCAGTTTCCATTGAAGTAGTGATACACCCCTCCCCCGTCCGATCCAATCCACAACCCACCCTCCAATCCGGCGGCCACGCTCAGAACCGATCGGTCTTGCCAGCCATCCGGAGGATTCAATGTCAAGAAATTGCCAGCGCGCAGCATCACCAGGCCGGCAGCACTGGTGCCAACCCAAAGGTTTCCTTCACGATCCTCACAAAGGCTTGTGACCCAATCGCTGCGGAGTCTATTTGTGTGGTTGAAGCATACCGTCTCTCCGTGTGGTTGGATTAGATAAAGTCCGTGATCGGGCGTGCCAAGAGCCAGCAAACCACTTCGCATTTCAATCATGCCACTTATGGAGGCGAATCCCGACGGACAAACGCCCAGGTCTTCCACCCATTCATTATTTTTCCATTTTCTCAAACGGCCTTCGCTTACCACCCACAAACCACCGTCAAGGCTCGAGCAAGCGCCCTGAAAGTATGAATTAGTTAGCGAAGGTTCATCAAATGGCATGATCTTCAAGTGGCCTGCCTCCGGTGTGGACATCACACCGTTCCGCCCAATCCACATACTCCCCTCGTTATTTTGCTCAAACGAATAGAAACCCAACGCGCTGCCGGGAATAGGAGATAGCATCAATGCATCTCTAACGCGATATAGCAATCCCACCTCATTCACGAGCCAGATGTCGCCTGCCTCATCAGCCCCAATGCGCCAGATCTCAGTCCTTTTCCATTTTGGACTAATAGCCACTGCTTCAAAACGCCCGCCTTTGTAGCGGGTCAATTCTCCAGTTTCATGTCCAATCCAAAGATTCCCGGATTTGTCTTCGTATATGCTGCTTATTGCGCTCGTCTGCAATTCCGGTGTGTTAATGTCGTTGTAAATTTTGAATTCTTGCCCATCAAAACGCGCCAGACCGCTGAAAGTAGCCATCCAGATATAACCGTCGTGCGTCTGGACAATAGCGTTTACCTCGTTTGCCGGCAGCCCGTCTTCAACCTGCCAGTTGCGCATGACAAAGTTGAGAGGCCCGTGCGTCAAGTCGGCACCCAAGGCTGTGCCGGCTATGCAGAACCACAAAAGGCAACTTCGCATCATCGGTTACGATGATTAACTATAATAGGAGGTTGTCGATTTTTGCATAAGTTTCTGGTTAAATTACTTGCCGACCCTTGCGATTGCACGACCAACTGCGCTGGACCAAACCTAAACCCAATCGTGTCAGGAAATGTTTTATTGGAGTCTTTGAATACACAATCTCGAACATGGTGCGCTATGAAAATGTTCTGTATAAACTGACGGCCTGCCTGGCAGAATGCACGTGTAGTTTCTTAAAAATGCGTTGTATGTGCGTATTGACCGTGTTCACACTGATTCCAAGGGTTTCCGCGATCTCGCCGCACCGTGAACCCAAGGCTAAAAATTCCAATACCTGCCGTTGACGCCGAGGGAGGTTGCACAATTCCCGCGTGGGTGAAGGAATGGGAACCGCGGAATGAAAGGATTCTACGACTTTACGAGCAACGTAACTACTCAATGGCGAGCCGCCGGCATGGACATCCTTCAAAGCTGCCAGTAATCGTTGGCGGTGTATCGGCTTGAGCAAATAGCCATTGGCTCCAGCCGCCAAGGCTCCAAAAACATGGCTGATATCCTCACAAGCTGTCAGCATCACAAACTGTGTCAGCGGCAACTGGGGCTTGAGCTGTCGAACGCATTCCACACCGTTCATACCCGGCAGTTTGATGTCCATTAACACCACGTCGGGCTTTTGCTGGGGCAATCGCGCGAGGCAATCCTCGGCACTTTCAAACTGGCTGACAAACTTGAGCCCCTCGGCACGTGAAAGCCATCCCCCCAGAATTTCTCGAGTGGGCTTGTCGTCTTCAATGATGGACACGCGTATGCTCAAAATCTTTTACAAGTTCTCACTCCGCACTACTTTATCTCAGAATGCATCATGAAGGCAGACGGTGGTTGTCCCGTATTTACGGGACAATTCTAACAGGTTCTTGAATAATGGTTTATTTTTCAAGGGACAGCCTCACGATGAGTTTGAAAATTAATTTTGAGCGTTTAATGGCCTGCAAATCACGCCGGCAGACACGTCGGTCGGCTGGTGGCGGCTTGTTTTTTGTTAGCTCATCGCGTTTTTATCGGTCTGGCCGCCCGGCTTTAACCTGCCCCGGCCAGTTCCAGCCGCGCCATGCACAACAGGTAGTAAGTCCAGACCGTGAGCGGAGGCAGCGTGTGAATCGGAAAACTACACGGCCGCCAGTTCGTCAATCCAATATTCTTTGACCTCCCCGATTTCCCCGTCGAGGCTTTCCAATTTGTAATCCGTTAGTGTTTTGGCTTTGCTTAACATAATCGTTCTTTCGTTCGTTGCGTTTCGCTTTTGTTCGCTGCTGGCGTCTGGCTGACAATGTGTTTGAGAAATCGGTTGCACCGCGATCAGCGCGGATGCCAAGACTAAATTGCGGCGGTGGGGACAGCATCGCTATCAGGTGTAACCCTACTGCAAAGCGGTCTTGATGAATGTGTCACTCGGACATTCCCCTTTGATTTCTGAAGGAAAATACGGACTGATGCCTGCATCTACATCTAAATGCGTCTAATTGGCGACCCGAACAAAGTCAGTTGGGTTTATTGCCGTGATGAGTATGAATCTAAAGAGGAGGCGAAGGTCGGTTTTCAACCAACACCTAAAACCGTAAAATCTACGTAAGTCGTTGGAGGCGAGGGTCGGAATCGAACGGCAAATGCCCGTTTTTCGGGTAAAAATTACAACATTCGCCGAACGATTTCAATAAACTCTTTCACTATTCGGCTTAACCCGTTGTAACCCTCTTACTGACGATTTCACTGAAGGTTTTTGACTGTCAGTCATGCATTAATCCCTTAATAAAGTTTATAATTCCGGTTTCAGGCTCGCGATGTTATTCGAATTGACGGACGGCTTCCTGTATGTGGTTGCGGGACTGGTAGAGGAAATGTTTAAGTAGGCTCAATGATGAATAGGCCGATGGAACAATCTGGCGAACGCTTGGAACGTTTCAGCCAAATGGTGCTGGCGGACCGGCAACTTCACGAGCAGCTTCGCATGGCGGCTAATCTGGAAAGCTTTATCGCGCTCGCGGTCCGGTTGAGCCGGGAACGAGGCTGTGATTTGACTGCCGAAGAAATACGGGCGGCAGTCCAGAACCGCCGCCGCGCCTGGTTTGAAAGGTGGATTTGAGATGAACGATTTCGAAGGCTGGATCCCCATGCGCATTTACTGGCGGCAGGCGCGGCCCATGGTGGACTGGGGTTACCTAGGAGGGCGGCGCTTCACTGATCCATTTTTCGAACAAACCATCGGCGGATGTGTGCGTCATCCGGCGGATTTGCTCTTTCGTCATCAGACGCCGCTGGAATTTCTGGGGGAATTGGCGGAGAACCGGCCAAGTTTGGCGCCGACGGGATTCATCTTCCACATGTCGCGCTGCGGCTCGACGTTGATCTCGCAAATGCTGGCCGCAGTGCCGGGGAACATCGTGATTTCTGAGGCAAGCCCGATTGATGCGATATTGCGGGCTCACTTTCAAGATACGAATGCTACGGAGGAATTGCGCATAAAGTGGTTGCGATGGCTGTTGAGTGCGCTGGGCCGGCAGCGTTGGCCGGAGGAAAAATATTTCTTCATCAAGTTTGATTGCTGGCATGCCGTGTTCCTGCCGTTGATTCAGCGGGCGTTCCCCGGTGTGCCGTGGATTTTTATATATCGCGAGCCGGTGGAAGTGCTCATGTCACACGCGAGACAAAGGGGCGCTCACATGATTCCAAGGGTGCTCGATCCCGGAGTATTTGGATGGGATGACCAATATCTTGAGCAGATGGCATTGGATGAATATGGAGTGCGGGTGTTGGGCAGGATCTGTGAAGCCGCACTGGAACAAGCGCGTCTAGGGCGGGGAAAACTCGTCAATTACCGCCAATTGCCCGGAATCGTCTGGCCTGATCTCATGAAGTATTGGGGAGTTGACTGCGCGGCGGAAGCTGTTGAAGCCATGACTCGCGTTTCCCGGTTTAACGCCAAAAATCCTGTGTTGCCTTTCGAGGACGACACACAGTTCAAGCGCCGGGTCGCGACGGAGGAAATCCGGCGGATCGCCCGGCAATGGCTCAACGGAACTTGCGAGGAGTTGGAAGCTCGGCGATTGGGACCGGCAAGCTGACTCCTGTTGCTTTAGCGCAACCACATCAGCTGCCGGTCGAAGTTCCCGCAGCCGCTCGTTGACGACACAATCAATGACCAGATGGATGCGGTCGGTGGCTCCCCGATTGGCGACCCGGTGGGACAAATTGAAATTGTGATACCAACACTTCCATTCCTTCATTGAAGTGCGGCTCAAACTCATGCGCCACAATCAGGTTCAGCGCCGGGATTGCCGACACGCCATTCCAGCTCGTCGCGCAGGTCCGACTCGCCGGTTTTCTTAAACCCCAGCCGTTGGTAAAGCCGGAACGCCCGTTGCCCCTTGATCACGCTCAACCGCAGCGGCTTTCCGGACGCCGCCGCTTCGCTCAAAAGTCTTTGCATCAACGCCGTTCCAATGCCGGCATTGCGGTGTGCGGGCAACAAGGCAATATCGACCAGCAGGATTTCCTTCGTGGCGCGATTCACGACCATACGACCGACCGACTGGTCATTTGACAAAATGATTTGGAAATCGGCCTTGGGGAACGTGGTGCGGTAGCCCTGGACTTGGGCGCTAAATTGTGAGTTGAGAAACGCCTCCCGCATTGCGGGTGGCCAGCCCGCGGCGTCCATTTCCTCCTTCCGCGTGCTCGCATAGACTTCGCGCAGGAACGGTTCATCCCCCGACCGCTCGGGCCGCAGTGTTATCGCGTCAATGCTGACAGGCATGGTTGATTGGGCCCAAACCATTCAGAGGTCCGAATCCCAAAAGTGTTCTAGGCGAGAATAGTCCTTTAAACAAGGCCGATCAGAGGAGGCAACGCTAATTTTGTTGACGATTAGCAAAATTTAGCTATTGTATAAGAACGTTTAGACGCACGGCCAGGCAGACGATGCGAGAGTTTGACGATCATTAACCTGTGAACACGCGCCGGGAATTCATCGTCAGGTGTTCCGCCTTGGCGGCAGTGGCGGCGGTTGCGCCAACGAGCGCGTTCTGGGGATCATTCAGGTTCGGTCTGCCCGCCGTGTCCGTCGACCAGTTGAGCTTTTCAGAACTGGCGGCGCAAGTGAATACGCGGTTCCGGGTTTACGCCACACCGACGCGGGTGGTTGAATTGGAGCTGGTGGAGGCCAGCCTCGACCCCAAACATCCTCAGCAAGGCCGGCGGCTGCCCCCGGACGCGGATTTTGAAAAATTCTCCCTGATTTTTTGCGGGTTGCGCAGCGAGATGCTCAAACAGGAGGCATTGACGTTCAAGCATGACCAGTTGGGCCAGTTCGAGCTGTTGGTCCTCCCCATTTTCACCCGGAGTCCGGACAAAATAGAATACCAGGCGGTATTTAACCGGCCCCAAGTTCAAAATCTGCATGTCTAAAATGTCTAACATTCACAAAATCAAAACATAGGATAAATTATGTCAGAACCATTTATAGGCGAAATCAGGATGTTTGCAGGTAATTACCCGCCGCTCAACTGGGCATTTTGCAACGGCCAACTGCTTTCGATTTCGTCGAACGAAACCCTGTTTTCCATCTTAGGCACTACCTACGGCGGCGACGGCAGGGTAAACTTCGCCCTTCCCAATTTGCAGGGCTGCGTGCCGATGCATTTTGGAACCTCGCCTGCAGGAACTCTCTACGTGCTCGGACAAACTGGCGGTGTGGAAAGCGTGACTTTAAACGCCAACCAGATGCCGAGCCACAGTCACGGTGTCAACAGCAGTGGTGCTGGAGGCACCCAGGCCAGCCCGGTTGGCGGCTATCCGGCTGTGGAATCAACGGGAACTTCCCTGGACTATATTCCGACCGCGACGAACATTGGGGCGATGAACGCCGGGATGATCCAAAACGCCGGTGGAGGCCTGGCTCACGAAAACAGGCAACCGTTCTTGTGTGTGAGTTTCATCATCGCGCTGTCGGGCATTTTCCCGTCGCGCAGTTGATGATGGAGCGCTCCCTCCCGCCGCGCAATCGCGGTGGGTGGTTGCCATCACGCATGTCACAAAATCGCCAACTCCTGGTTCCAGTCCTGCTGGCCCTCATGTTGTTTATGGGGGTGCGTGCATCAGGCCAGTTGCTGTACTATGCCACCAGCAGTGCCTCCCAGGATAGCAATTCGGTCCAGCACGTCACGCCCGGGGATGCGGCCAACACTTCGATTTTCACTGCGACTGGCTCCGGCGGCAACAAGGTGAGCCGTTGCACCGCCATCGCCCTGGATACATCCCTCCAGAAGGTCTTCCTGGTGGACGCCGGCAATCAGGAACTCTGGAGCATGAATCTGGATGGCTCCGGCCTGAATTTGGTCAAGGCCGGTTTAACCAACACACCCACCGACCTGGCGTTGGACATGGTCAACCAGAAGATTTATTACACCACCAGCAGCGCCACGCAAACCAACAACACCGTTCAGCGGATGGATTATACCGGGAACAACAACACCGTGCTGTTCACCGCTGGCGCAAATGGCAACAACGTTTCCCGCTGCACAGCGCTTGCGCTGGATCTCAAGAATTCTCTCATCTTTTTTTCGGACGCCGGCGTCAACGGCCTCTGGAGCCTGAACCTGAGCGGCTCCGACCTCACACTGATCACAAGCAATTTGACGGCCGCGCCGCTTGATCTCGCTCTGGATGTCACGAATCAATTCATTTATTACGCAACCAGCAGCTCCGGTCAGAACAGCAACACCGTGCAGAAGCTCAATTACGCCGGCAATGCCAATACGCTTCTTTTCACCGCCACCGGCGCCGCCGGGAATGGTGTGAGCCGCTGCACCGCCATCGAATTCGACCCGGCTGATTCAAAACTTTATCTTGCGGACGCGGGCGCCAATGCTCTGTGGAGCCTGAATTCGAACGGGAGCGGTCTCAGCCAAGTCGAACCCAATCTCCTCCCCACGCCTCGCCGCGTGCGGTTCATCCCGCCGGTTGCACCTCCGACAACCTACACCTGGAACAATCCTGCCGGGGGCAATTGGAATTTGGCCGGCAACTGGAGCCCTGCTACCGGTGTGCCCGGCCCGAGCGACACCGCCATCATCTCCGACTCGGGCTCCTACACCGTGACCGTGAGCGATAAGGAGGCAGTCGGAACCCTGACGATGAGCGGGACTTCCGGCACCCAAACGCTCAATATTTCCAGCGGGACCCTCTCGATCAACGGCCCCAGCACCGGCAACGCCAATGCCATTGTGGCGGTCAGCGGCGGAACCCTGAATGGGATTGGGAGCCTGACGTTGGCCGGTCCGTTGGACTGGAGCGGGGGGGTGATTGAAAATGTGGTGCAATGCAACGGGGGCACGTTGAGCGGAGTTGATCAACTGGACGGCGGGCAATTGATCAACGTGGGCACGCTGGCGTGGAA
>Ga0187855_10000814_pt1 | contig 26296 bp, 17 predicted proteins | sample June2016WEW_8_10_2_FD_132969 | JGI IMG/M metagenome (GOLD analysis project Ga0187855, IMG submission 132969) | Peatland microbial communities from SPRUCE experiment site at the Marcell Experimental Forest, Minnesota, USA - June2016WEW_8_10 | ecosystem: Environmental > Terrestrial > Soil >...
CGGGAATCAGCGGGACGGGTTTCACCTTGAGCGGGATGACCACGCCGGTGACGCTCGGAGCGGGACAAAGCGCGAGCTTCGGTGTGAGCTTCACCCCGCAGTCAGCCGGGAGTGCCAGCGGCAATGTGATGATCACGTCGAATGCGTCCAATCCAACGCTGACCATTCCTCTGTCCGGCTCCGGAACGGCAGCGGTGGGACAGTTGACGGTCACTCCATCGACCTTGGTGGCCGGCAGTGTGGTGGTGGGAACGAGCGGAACAGCCTCCGGGAGCCTCAATGCCAGCGGAGCAAGTGTAACAGTCACAGCCGCCAGCACGAACAATTCTCAATTTAACGTTGGCGGCTTGGCGCTGCCGATTACGATTCCGGCGGGACAGAGTGCGCCATTTACGGTGACCTTCAGTCCGCTGGTGAATGGAGCGGCTAGTGGCGCGCTGACATTCACCAGCAATGCCCAGTCGTCGACAGCGACGGAAACCCTCACTGGTACGGGCACTCCAGCGCCGACACACACCGTCAACTTGTCGTGGAGCGCGAGCTCTTCACCGGACATCTTGGGTTACAACATTTATCGTGCGGTCTATGTGAGTTCCTGCGGTTCTTACTCGAAGATCAATGGATCTACGCTGGACACGGTTGCGACATATTCAGACACTTCAGTCACGGACGGCACGAACTATTGCTATGCAACGACCGCGGTGAATTCGAGCAATGAGGAGAGCGGCTACTCGAATATCGTTCCCGATGTTCAGATTCCCGTTCCGTAATAGTTAGACACGGGCGCGCAACCGTCTTCCATGTTGTTCAGCGATGAAAGAGTGCATGGCATTGTGTGCAGAGAGTGATCAAATTCTCTTTGGAGTCGTGTCCCGACTGGCAGCGGAATTCTTTGTGGTGGACTTTCAGGTTCGAAATCGTTCCGAGCGACGCCACCAGCCATCAGGACGCAGAAACCTGCCGTGGCAAAAGCGAAAGTGAAGATGAAGCTACTTCCCGAGAGATAGTTCAGAGAAATTTTAGCTGTGGGCTGACTCCTAACCTCAGGGCAATTCGTACAGCCAATACAACCACAGAATGCAAAGCGACGTGTAAATCGCAATCGGCCACAATTTTGAAATCCCCGGTGCGGGGCAATGTGCCAATGTGTGTGCTTTACCAGACGAATCCCCAAGGTCTTACTACAAAGGGTACAGGTCACGGCCTTTCCGCTCGTCATGACTCTTGCACCACATAGCACACCACCTTTCCAAAGAACCGGGCTCAAGTTGTGTTTGCCATTGTAAACAAAAAGGATGGAAGGATCATGCTAGCATCGATACGAATACCATCCTAAAAAATCGGAGATTCCCGCCATAACAGTGACCAAAAACTCTGTCGCAAATCGCACTGTCGATTCCACGAAAAACAGGATCAAGCAGCGCCAGGCGCGCGTCGGGATCATTGGGCTGGGCTATGTGGGACTGCCCCTGGCCCTGCTGTTTACCGAACAGAAATCTGCCGTCACCGGTTTCGATATCGACCAACGCAGAGTCGAGACTCTGGCGCAGGGCAAGTCTTAGATCTACGGAATTAGCGCGGAAGAAATTCAGGCGGCCCAAGCCCATGGCTTTTCCGCCACCTCCGACTATGCGCACATCGAGGAAATGGACGCCATCGAGTGGCTGCTTTTGCGCCTAATTCAATAGGTCGCCCAGGCGCAGCCTTACAACTTGAGATCCCGGACTCTACAGGTAATTTCATTTGGCATTGAGGGCCGTCGGGGTGCCAGGCGCCGAAGATTATCCTTGAACGGCGGGTTGATTATCCCGAGACGATTAGTCTTTGCTGCTAGAGAATCGTGTGCGATTTGCCTGGAGACTGTTTCTCTTTCTGTTTGAGCCGCTCCTCCAAGGCCCTGGCTAAGACATCAATTTCCTTGCGACATCTTCTGATCTCCAGCACCGCTTGCAGAGACTCATTGATCTTATGGTGCACTTCCCGGATATAGGCTTCGTGCCTGGCGACGATGAGCGACCGGAGAACATCCGGCCCGTCTTCTGGTTCTGTCCGCACTTCACAGAATTCAAGTCCGAAACAAAAGCCCGAGCGATTGCGAACCACACCGGCAATCTGGACTCTGCCCGATGTCTGGAACTCGACCTCCATCAGTTCGCCCGGCTGCAGATTGACCCCACCGTAGAGTTCCATGCCGGCGCGGCTTAATTCACAAACCAATCCGGGCACAACAATCTCGGTGGCCGCGGGTTTGGCCGCGATGACAACAGGTAGATGTACGTGATATCGGGGCCATCGGCGAGTGTTGAGCGGGGTCATCTCGAGGGAATGTCATCCAACACATCTATTTCAGCAAGCCGAAGTGCAGCAGATATGCAGCAGCGGCCACACCGATTGTCAGTAGACCAACCGCTCCTGCCAGCTTGAATCGTCCGGGCCGGGCCTCCTTGAGCTGCCCCGATGCCGTCCGGAGTTTCTCGATCCAATCCTGCTCGAACTTGTTCTGGTTTGACTGCCCCCAGATGAGAGCTCCAAGGCGGCGGTGATCGTCGGACGCCAGAGAAACGAAGCGGAACGGCTGCAACACATTCGTAACCGGGCACAGCATCTCGGCTCCTCCAAGCACCGAGCCCTCGCCCGTCAGAAACATCAACTTGACTCGCGATCCCTGTACCACCGGCGCAGGCAGCGAAAGCAGACCACCGGTCAGAGAAATTACCTGGATGTTAGCCCCGATGCGCTGTCCGTTTGGGAACCGAAGCACAGCGGGAGTATTGCCTTCAAGATGGGCGCGCGGAACACGCCACGGCTCGCGGGTTTGGGGGAGGCTGTTCATAATCAGTCATCAGTATGTAGCGGCAGTGGTTACTAACAGAAGATTACGTAAGTGCCATTCGGGGTCCGGTTACGGGCACGCCGCAAACCGCATTTCTTTCGTCGGTATAATGGCCCGACGTTCATGAAGTGGGTTCGGTCCATCCCCCGGCTATTGGACTCGGAGCGTGGCGCCAATGACCACCTCGCTCCACGCTGGTTCTTCTTGCGGGCAATCGGCGGCATTTATTTTTCCGCGTTCTTTTCCCTGGTTTTTCAGATCCGTGGGCTGATTGGCTCGGACGGGATTCTGCCGACAAGCGAATATCTGCGGGCAGTACTGCATTCGTTGGGCTATAGCCGCGGAATCTGGTTTGCACCAACGTTGCTTTGGCTTTCGAGCTCTTCTCCTGCACCGACTTTGCTGTGCTGGATAGGCATGGGTGCGGCGCTGCTTTTGATCTTGAATGTATGCCCGCGCGGGATGCTGGGGATCTGCTTTGTGTGCTTTCTTTCGTTTGTGAGCGCCGCGCAGGATTTTTCCGGATATCAATCGGACGGGATGTTGCTCGAAGCGGGTTTCATCGCACTTTTCTTTGCCCCCTCCGGGTTCCGTCCCGGCGTCGGGGTGGCGTCGCCGCCATCTCGCGCCAGTCTGTTCCTACTGCAATGGGAATGGTTTCGCATCTACTTCGAGTCCGGCGTCGCCAAGATCGCCGGGGGAGATCCCGAATGGCGCAACTTTACCGCCATGGATGAGTACTATCAAAACGGTCCACTGCCAACCTGGATCGGCTGGTACGTGCAGCATCTGCCGCACTGGTTCCACGCTTCTTCTGTCTTCGCAACACTTGCACTGGAACTGGTTTTGGTCTGGATGTTATTTCTGCCGCGCCGTTGGCGCATCGTCTGCTTCTTTATTGTGACTCCCTGGGAACTGGGCATCATCCTCACGGCCAACTACACATTTCTGAACTATCTGGTTCTGACGCTGGGATTTCTCTTGTTGGACGATCGCTTTTTGCGGCGCCTCTTACCCCACAGATGGAGGAAATCTTTCGTCACAGAATCTGAGCAAAGCCAAGAACAGACTCTTGCCGGCTTTCGTGGGCGCTTCAAAACTCTAAAGCTTTCGCTTACCGGTGTTGTTCTGGCATGGATTTTCTACGCCACGACCGCGCAGTTGATCTGGATGTTCTACCCTCTGCCGCTGCCGACGGCGCCTGTGGAGGCGCTGGAGCCATTTCGTATCGCCAATCGTTACGGCCTTTTCGGCATCATGACGCGAGGCCGGTACGAGATCGAATTCCAGGGCTCGGAGGATGGTCAGAACTGGGTGCCGTACCCGTTCCGCTATAAGCCGCAAGACCCCAGCAAACCGCCCGGGATTTACGCGCCGTATCAGCCGAGGTTCGATTGGAATTTGTGGTTTTCGTCGTTGGGCTCTTGGCAAGACTATTCGATTGTGCCCAGAACCGAAGCCTGCCTGCTGTCCAACGACAAGGCTGTTCTCAGCCTTTTTAAAGCCAATCCTTTTCCAAATAAACCGCCGCAAAAGGTCCGCGCCGTCCTCTGGCAATATTGGTTTACAACAATGTGCGAAAGACGGAGCACAGGTCTTTGGTGGCGCCGGCAATTTATTGAACTCTATGCTCCTACGCTGGAGCGCGAACCGAATGGCACCATCCGTGCCATCGAATGGCCTACGACCGGTCCGCGCGATTGAAGGCTCGCGGTGATCGGGCTCTTCACGCCGTCAGCCGTCCAGTCTGGACAACGCCATCCGCGCTGCATGATAGCCACACATGCCATGCACTCCTCCACCGGGGGGAGTCGATGCGGAGCAAATGTAGATATCGCGCGCGGACGTGCCGTAGTGTCGCCAGGTTGGGCGAAACAAAAACTGATGAATGTCCAGGACGCCGCCAGCAATATCGCCGCCCACAAGGTTCGCGTCCATGCTCTCAAGATCTGCTGGAGAAAAGACACGCCGCGCCAAAATGCACTCGCGAAAGCCGGGAGCGAAACGCTCAATTTGATTCTCCAGTTTCTCCAGCATGTTTACTTTGGAGCCGTTCGGCACATGGCAATAAGCCCAAGCCGTATGTTTGCCCGCTGGAGCTCGCGAGCTATCGAACAGACTGGGTTGGGCCAACAGAACAAACGGACGATCAGAGTGCTGTCCGTCTCGAATCGCTTTTTCCGAGGCAGCGATCTCTTCGAAGCTTCCGCCCAGATGCACGCTAGCCGCCCGCAAACAATCGTTAGCCTTCCAGGGAATGGGTGCATTCAGCGCGTAATCCACTTTGAAAGCACCGGCACCATAACGGTATCTTCCCAGCCGCCGTTTGTATCCGTCAGATAATCTTTGACTGCCAGCCTTGAGAAGCTGGCGAGGCGTCAGGTCACAGAGAGTTAGGTCATAGCTCGGCAATGCCGACAAACTCTCGACCGCCGATGAAGTCTTCACGTTACCCCCGAAGCTCGAGAGAACCCCACATAGGGCATCGGTGATCGACTGCGCGCCACCGCGAGGAAACGGCCAACCTACGGCATGTGCGGGTACCGCCATGAGAATTGCAAAAGCCGCGCTCAGCGGTTCGTCTAGACTGAGGAAAGAATGAGCCGCCAAGCCCGCGAACAAAGCCTGAGTTCGTGGGCTCCGGAATCGGCGAGCAACAGCTTTGGCCGACTGCAGCGCCAGCATTCCAAAACGCGCCATCAGCCATGGATGTCTGGGGATGAATGGAACCGGACGCAGGACCTCTGGTACAAATTCACTCCACCGGTCGACAAACGGACGCATGAGCTTGTCCCACCCTGGTCCGTCGTTCCCGAGACAGTCTCGTGCTTCGCCGAGGCTACGTTCCAACATCACCGCGGTCCCGTCATCCAGAGGATGGGCTAGGGGAGCGGACGAGTGAATCCATTCCAATCCATGGTTGGCCAGAGGCAGCGACGAGAAGAATGGCGAACCTGCGCCGAGCGGATAGATGGCTGAGCCGAAGTCATGCCGAAAGCCTGGCAAGGTCAACTCCAGCGTGCGAGCGGCACCGCCTGGCGTCGACTCTGCTTCAAACACATCTACTGGCATGCCAGCTTGGGCCAGTACGATGGCCGCCGCCAGTCCATTCGGCCCGGCACCGATGACACACGCCTTGCGGCTCATCGTGGAATCACGTAGCGCTGACCTCGGAGATTAGTTGCTACTCCTCTAGCATAGTATTCCCCAAGCGCGTTGTGTATTCCGTTACGAGCGGAAGGTATCTTGTCCTGTTGTATTGATCGTTACTTGTGAAGCTCGCCGATGAATACTCCGTAAGGCTCCAGCGAAAGCTGATCTCCTTTGGCCGCCGATTTTCCAGTGACCAGCAGACCACTAGCTGAGGCAAAGCCGTTCGGCTTAAGTTCGAGGTCTATGTTCTGCGGCGTGTCAGACATATTCAAGGAAACGACTACCGCTTGATCCTTATACACGCGCAAGTACGAAAGCACGTTCGCATTACTTTCGTTGATCGCCTTATAGTCACCGTTGAGCAGCGCGCTGTTCGCGTGACGAAGCTTAAGCACGCTCTTGTAGAACTCCAATATCGAATCCGGCTCTTTCGATTCGTCGGCCACGTTGTGCGTCTTGTAGGTCGGAGGAACCGGCAGCCAAGGAGTGCCCTTCGTGAAGCCGGCATTCTCGCTGTCATCCCATTGCATCGGCGTGCGTTCGCCGTCCCGCCCTTTTTCTTTCGGCCATCCCTTGCGCCCGATCGGATCCTTTACATCCTCCTGACGGGTCGGCGTCGTCGTTTTCATGCCAATCTCTTCTCCGTAATACATGATCGGAGTCCCACGCAAGCTGAGATACAGCGCCGCCATCAGCTTCGCGATCTGATCGTTGTGCTTGCCATCGCCGTAGCGATCATAGGAGCGGACGATGTCATGATTGCTGATCACGAACGTCGGCCAGCCGGACGCGGCATCCACCGCGGCGATCTGTTTGCGGAATTCCGCGGGCGACAGTTTGTTGACCATGGTGAAAAGAAAATCCATGGGCAACTGCAATTCGTTATTGCCCTTGCCGTAGTACTGGTTGAGTTCGGCTACGTCAGCCGTCCAGGTCTCGCCGATCAATACCGCATCATATTCATTCGCCACCTGGCGTAACCCGCGCAACACATCGTGAACCTCGGGTAGCTTCCCGTTGTATTTGTTCTCCTCGAAGGGATCTCCGAAAGCATTCTTGCCAGGCTTCCGAATCGGATTGTCCTTCAAGTTCGGATCTTCAAACAGCGTATCCACGGCATCTAGACGGAAACCCGACACCCCACGCTTGTACCACCAGCGGGTTACATCGAACATGGCATCCTTTACGGCGGGGTTGCGCCAGTTTAGATCCGGCTGCTCCGGATAGAAAAAATGGTAATAGTACTGATCGGTCGTGGGATCGAATTTCCAAGCCGACCCTCCGAACGTCGAGACCCAATTGTTGGGAGGCTGTCCCGGCCCCTTTCCATCTCGCCAGATATACCAATCGCGATAGGGCGAGGTGCGCGACGATTTCGAATCCAGGAACCACTTGTGCTGGTCCGACGTGTGATTCACCACAAAGTCGAGAATGATGTGGATGTCCCGCTTCTTGGCCTCGCTGGCCAGAAAATCAAAGTCTGCCAACGTTCCGTACATGGGGTCGATATTTTCATAATCGGAAACGTCGTAACCGAAATCTACCTGTGGCGATGGGAAGCAGGGAGAAATCCAGATGGCATCCACGCCCAGGTCTTTTAGGTAATCCAGCTTCGCCGCGATCCCCCTCAGATCGCCGACGCCGTCATTGTTGCTGTCGGCAAAGCTGCGAGGATAAATCTCGTAAAAGACCGCGTGTTGCCACCAGGGATGGCCTCCCCCATCCGGAGCACCAGAAGACATCTGCGCATAAGCTGGCAGCCACGGAAGACAAGCAAGAACCCAAAGCGCAACCCATCGTAGGGTTTTCTTCATATGTAGAGCCTCCATCCATCTAAAATCCGAAGTGGTTCTGGCGATTCGCTTAGGAGCGAGAGAGAACCGCACACAATCACTCTCTCTCGTGACCGAAACTCCTAGGACGTGCCAAAACGGATGCGCAGAACATGGTGCACGTAGTCTTCGCCGGGCGCGTTCGGCATCTCGATACGAATTGTGCCTTGCTTGGTAAGATCTCCGTTTTCGACCGAACGGATCTGAGCTTGATTCCAAACTTTCAGCTCGTACGTCCTGCCCGGCAAACCCGAAACTTCAACCGTCCAGACGTTGCGAGCCGAGTTCCATTGTTCAGAAATCACACGCAACCCGCGGCTCGTGCTCCCCAGCGGAGGAAGTTCATTTGCCAATGCTATTCCAAAATCATTTTTCGTGCGGATGACTATGCTAATCGGACCGTCGGCGACGGAGAATCGCATCGACACATGCTGATCCTCATCATGCCGCTGCACATCGAATGGCAGCGGCTTATGATTCATTTCTACCGAGGCAATCTGGGCGCGCAGGCTGACGGCGGGCGAGAATTCAACCCAGCAATCGCCCGTCCCGGTCCGCGTTACATCAAGAGCAATGCCATCAGCAGACTTGCGATACTGAAAATCAACACTCACCTCGCCCACATGAACATTGCGAACGGCAAACGATGTCCAGTCAGCAGGCACATGAGGTGCAAAAGTAATTTGGCGATTCAGCGCATCCCTCCGGAGCCCGAGCAGTCCTTGCAATATTGGACTGACGACCATTGCCGCCGACCAGATTTGATGCGGCGAACTGGTGGAAAGCGGCTGGTAGTAATCCCCCGACAGAACCTCCGTGACGTGGCCGAGCGCCCCATCCAGCGCCAGTTGAGCATTCGCGCGAAGATTCGAATAGGCAGGCAGTGCGCGATGATATCGGTACTCGCCCACCGACGCCCACCCCGTGAACAGCGGCCACACCGATCCGTAGTGATAGCCGGCAGCGTCGTAAAGTTTCGAGCGAGAGGATATGATTCGCATTCCCCAATCCGTCTCCTGATCGGAGTCAGCCAGTCGAGTGATCATTTCTTCGGCACGAGTCGCATCGGGTAAGGCGAACCACATGGGGACCGTAGCCAGCACACTGGGCTCATCCACGCGCTGCTTGTTCTTGTCCAAAGCAAAGGCATAAATATTGTTCGTCGGTGACCAGAAAGCTTGATCGAGCGCCAATTGCCGGTGGTGAAACTCTCCAGCCAGGTCCTTTTCTATGTCATCCTTTCCGACCAAGCCTGCCAGATGAGAGAGTGCACGCAGAGCTTCGGTGCCAAGCGCGCTCTGATAGTACTCGGTCATCACTGGAAGCAGCGGACCACCTTCCACCCAGCCGTGTCCCACGCCGACGTTCTGCGGAAATCCTTGGTCATTGTAGGTAGATCGCAGAAATTGGTAAGCCTTCCAAATCCGATCCCAGCTTTCGCGGGCGAACGCTACATCGCCGCTCTGGGTCACGTAATCATTGGTCGCGATGATAAACAGTGGGGTCGCGTCTGCGGAGGCGTAGGGATAAGGAAAATCTTTGAACCAGGGAACAAAACTCGCACCTTGCGCAATCTCATGCGGAATCTTGCCGTCATCGCGTTGATACTTGCTGATGAACTCGATCGCGGTGCGAGTGGTTGCGAAATCTCCGGACGCATCGAGAGCGAATGAAGTCCACAGCGAGTCGCGACCGAAGAACCAGGCAAATCCCGGACGCTGGCTCGTGCCTGAGGTCCTGTATCCTGCGACCAGTCCCGTGCCTAGGTAAGGGTTGGTCACGAGTCCCTGGATCATGCTGATGCGCGACCAATCGTAGGCCTGCTGCAAGGTGGTATCGGGAAGGGCGAGATTTACAGTGCGAGCAAGATAGCTCTCATAGTAGTCGGAGGAATCGCGCAGCAATTCAGGATAAGACGCTGTCAGATGCTCATATGTTGTCTGCGCTTCGCCGAGTCCCGCAACGGAAGCGGCAATCACCAGCACTTTGGTTGCTTGCCCCTTCTGGGTTGCGCCTAGGCGAAACGAAGTTTCACTCGACGATGAGTAGTTGGTCTCGTAAGCAACCCGGGCTTCGTCCGCTGTAGGGGAGCCCACCAATGCTGCAAACTTCTTCGTTTCTTCGCCGAATACGATGGCGTGACGACCCTCATTCCACTCTTGATACGTTCCGCCGATCGCCGCTGGCCATTCCAGCGCAAAATCACCTACGAACCCGACTTCAATGTCCAGAGGTTGTGCGGTTTCAACATCGAACAAAATCACCGCGCCGGCGTCGTGCACAGGGACGAATAACGTCTCGCGGACGCGAAATGAATCGCCACTGTAGACCAACGTCGCAGACGATGGAGCAACACTTAGCGTGCGGGCGAGACTGTCGGCAGGTAGAGCGCGATTCGATACGTGGAAAGTGAGATGAAAATCGCGAAACAACTTTAGCGGGTACACCCAGGCTTCGAGACGGCCGGATTCGGTGGCGAACAAACCTGCTCGCGTCCCGACTACGGGAAGAAACTCAAAGGTATGAACCGTGCGTGAGAGTCCCAGTTCGGGCACTTGAGCGCTCGCCAACCGTGAAAGAAGGATGATCCATGCAATAAAAACAAACGTTCGCGTCTTGTGACGATCAGCAACAAGATGATCGGTAAGATGATCTAGAGGGATTCGCAATCCAGCGTGACGTGGAGACCGTGCCCCGTCACTCTCGCCCTGTTGCCATGCGGAGCTTGCAAAGTAGGAGTTCACTGAATATAAGAATTAGGGGCGAATTCTAGCACGACCCGAGTTGCGAAGGTACCGACCTCTTGTCTTCTTCACGCCGTGTATTCCTGAAATCTCTCAGCCGATCGGGTCTCGTCCTGTCGCTCGAAAGCATTTTAGGCTTGTCTCGTCCCGCATGGATGCAAGCGGGTACCGTTTCCGGGGAGAAAAATAGTGCGCTGAAGAATTCTGTCGATGACAAGGAACTGGGCGTGAGCTTTCTGAATGTGGCTCGCGAATCCGGCCTTCAGGTGAAGACGTTTTTTGGCGGCGAGCACAAGAACAAATATCTGCTGGAGACGACCGGCTGTGGCGTCGCATTCTACGACTATGATAACGACGGCTGGCTCGATATCTTCCTGGTGAACGGTTGGCGGCTGGAGGGGTTTCCGGCTGGAAGCGAACCTGTCTCTCATCTTTTTCGCAATAATCGTGATGGCACCTTTACCGATGTTACCGCCAAGGCTGGACTCGGGCACTCCGGCTGGGGGCAAGGAGTTTGCGTCGGAGACTATGACAATGATGGCTGGGATGATCTTTTTGTAACCTACTACGGGAAGAATGTTCTCTACCATAACAACGGAGATGGAACTTTCACGGACGTGAGTCCGAAGGCGGGAGTGGTGGGCAAAGGCATGCGCTGGAACACCGGCTGTGCTTTTGTCGATTACGATCGAGACGGACGCCTCGACCTTTTCGTTGCCAACTACATTGACATGGATCTCGCCACCGCACCCGTGCCGGAGTCAGGGCCCTGTCTTTACAAGGGCGTGCTGGTGGCATGCGGGCCGCCGGGCCTGCAGGGTGGAAGAAACATCCTCTACCACAACAACGGCGACGGTACCTTTACGGATGTCTCCGAGGCGGCGGGAATTTTTCGCGCGAGCGGCACCTATGGCTTGGGAGTGCTTACGGCTGATTTTGATAATGACGGCTGGCCTGATATCTACGTGGCTAACGATTCCACCGCCAGCGCGCTCTATCACAACAAAAAGAACGGAACCTTCGAAGACATCGCTATCGAAGCCGGTTGTGCCTTGAGTCCGGACGGCAAGCCGCAAGCCGGCATGGGCGTTTCCGCGGCCGACTACGATCTTGATGGCAACCTCGATCTGCTCAAGACCAACTTCGCCGGCGACACACCTTCTCTTTACCACAACCAGGGCGGAGGCGATTTCGAAGACGCTACTTTCACCGCGGGCTTGGGAGCGCACACCCAATTTCTCGGCTGGGGTTGCGGCTTTTTCGACTTCGACAACGATGGCTGGCCTGACATTCTCATCTGCAACGGGCACGTTTATCCCGAGGTCGAGCAGCTAAAGACCGAGGCCGGTTATCCTCAGCGGAAGTTGCTTTATCGCAACTTGCATAATGGTCATTTTGCCGACATTTCCCTACAGGCTGGACCTGGAATTTCCGACCCCGCACCGTGCCGCGGTTGTGCTTTCGGCGACTTCGACAATGACGGGGACATCGATGTCGTAGTCAATACGGTGAACGACTATCCGCAGCTCTTGCGTTGCGATTCCAGGCTGGATAACAACTGGATCAAGATTCGCGCCATCGGAACGAAGTCGAACCGCAGCGGCATTGGAGCGCGGCTTACTTGCGTCACGCATCCTGCAGGAGAAGGAAAGCCTCACCAACAGATTGACGAAGTGCGCAGCGGTGGAAGTTACATTTCGCAGAACGATTTGCGTATTCATTTCGGCTTGGGGAAAGCGGACAAAGTGGATGTTCTGGAAATCCGGTGGCCCAGCGGCCTAATGGATACGCTAAAGGATGTGAAGGCAAACCAGTTGATCTTCGTGAAGGAAGGCCAAGGAATCAGCCGCACAATGCAGTTCGACAAGAAGCCAAAGCCAAAACGATAGGCGCGGTTTCCGCTTTTGTGCTTTCCCGTGCGACTGCCAACTACGATGCATCTCTCTCGATTTTCTTTCGGCCTTGTGGCTGTCGCCATGGTTTGGGGAATCGCAGCGGCGGCGCAGACCCCTGCAAGCACTGGCAGTGCCGCGGCAGACCAAAGCGGCCGTACTGCGATGCAGAGAGGAGACTTGAAAGCAGCTCGCACCGCCTTCGAGAGGGCAGTGCGACTCAATCCGCAGAGTGCTGACGCGCAGAACATGCTCGGCCAGGTTTTGCTCGAGCAAGGGGATGTCGACACCGCTATCGTCCATTTCCGCACGCTGGTGCGACTTCGTCCGAAATTGGCCATTGCTCATGCTTACCTCGGTCAGGCTCTGCAAGCCAAGGGCCTGTTGGATGAGGCAACTAGCGAGTTCCGTTCGGCGGTTGATATAGCGCCGCAACAATGGCAGGCTCGTGAAGCGCTTGGGCGCGCGCTCAGTTTGCAACAGAAGACTGACGATGCGATCGTGGAGTTTAAGGAGGCAACGCGGTTGGCGCCGCAGCAGGCTGAATTGCACGACGAACTCGGCTCTCTATTGGCCCAGCAATCACGACTCGAAGGAGCAGAGAAAGAATTTCGAGACGCATTAGAGATAAATCCGGGGTTCGAGCCAGCCTACTTCCACCTCGGCGTGACCCTTTCCAACGAAGGCCAGCAACGGAAAGCGCAAACAGAGCTGCAGCGCGCGCTGAAGCTCGATCCCCAGGACGCGATGGCCTGGTATTACCTCGGCACGACCCTCGAGGCGGAGGCCAATCCCGACGAGGCCCTGCGGTCCTTCGAGCAAGTGGTCAAGCTGAGACCGGATTACGCCCCTGTGCAGCGCAGCTTTGGTCTTTTGCTGCAGCGACACGGCGATCCCGATCGCGCTATCGCTGCGTTCGCCAAGGTCGCGGAACTCACGCCATCGGACCCTGAAGCTCACAACAATTTAGCTTTGGCTCTGCTCCAACGCGGGGAAGCCGACGCTGCCATCAAGGAATTTCAGGAAGCCATCAGGCTTCGGCCCGACGATGCCGGCTTTCAAGGCAACCTGGGAACGGCGTATTTGCAGAAGACGGATTTCGATGCCGCTGTGGCGCAGTTCCACGTTGCCCTCAAGATCGAACCGGGACGAGCCAGCCTGCATCACGACCTTGCCTTGGCTCTTAAGCTGAAAGACGACTTGCCCGACGCCATCGCTGAATGGAAGGAAGCCATCCGCTTCGACCCGCAGCTGGCGGACGCGCACTACAGTTTGGGAGTTACCCTGTGGCAGTCGGGAGATTTTGCTGCAGCGGCGGAGCAATTGCAGCAGGCGATTCAGATTCAGCCGACCTACGCCGAAGCCTACTACACCCTGGGTACGGTTCTAAAGCAGATGAATAAGCTGCCTGAGTCGGCTGATGCGCTGCGCCATGCGATTCGACTCGATCCGGATTTTGCCGGTGCTCACACTACCCTGGCTGGTGTTCTACGTCAGTTAGGCGATACGACCGGAGCCGCGGCCGAAAGCAAAGCTGGCGCAGAAATGACTAAGGCCAAAACCGATCTGCAGGCCGCGACCTTCGCCACCAACTCTGGTCGGCGATTGCTCACAGTCGGCGACCTCGATGGGGCAATCTCTCAGTTCCGCAGCGCCATCCGCATCATGCCTTCCTACGCGATGGCGCACTACGAGCTCGGCTTAGCCCTGAGTCAGAAAGGGGTGAAGACGGAGGCTGTTGGGGAATATCGGAAGGCCGCTGAACTGGATCCTCATCTTACTCCACCAGTATCGGCCGGACCCTAGCGGAGAGCATGACGGCTTCCAGAGTGTCAGCCGGTCCCCTCGGGAAAACGCTTCAGTTGCCTCGCTTGCGTATTGCCACCAGATCAGTCATAACAGGGACTCCATGCGTCACTTTCACATGGAGCAGAGCCTCAAACGGCTTCAGGTCGGGGGCCTGGGATACTCCTAGGCGTCGCAACAATTCTTCCAGTGAATCCTCTCGGCACACGTATTCCGCGGCCGCTTGTGTGCCGAAAGTAGTGGTCCCGGCAAGGATGAGGACAGATCGCGCAGGATCGATCCCAGGCACCAATGCAATCACCGCGTAGTCTTCGGTTGTGGGTTTGTTGGCTGGACTCCCCAGGAAGATCTGCGGTTCGCCGGGCTGCGGGTGTGCATTGAGCACTCCCAAGTCGCCATTGCGGGGCCCGGACGCGATTCGTTGAAAAACGAACTCCTGACTTCCTGGAATATCCAGAAGGACAAGATTCTCGGCCGGGGAGCCGACGAAGATGAGATCGTTGTTCTTGGCGTCGTCCAAAGAAACCAGACTGCCGCGTTTCACCCTGAGCGGCTGATTGAGAAGAACGAAAACTCGATCGAGTTGATGAACCGCCAAGACTTCCCCTACCCCGGTGTAGTGATCCAGGATTAGGGATCCAGCGTCAGCCGAAGGGTTGAAATACCGCATGCCGGTCTCCGGACGGCCCACAAAGCTTCCGTTGCTGAAGACCACCCAAGGCTGCTGCGAGCCATTCACGAAGCGGCTCCAGAATAGCTGGTAGGGGGCAGGAACGGGAGCCTTTGTACTGCCTCGCATGCGCTCACGACCCGCCAGAAGCAGGGCACACGCTAACAATATCGAAAGCACGATAACCGCGATCACTAACCCGCGGTTCGATGGATGCTGGATCAAGGGAGGAATTGCTCGCCTCCGATCGTCTTTTCCAGCCATCGGAGTGGGTTCAGCGAACCTAGGAGAGGGTGTGCGCGCGCGAAACGTCAGCGCATAGGATCCCTTAGGCAGTTCGATTACAACCGGATCGTCCTGCTCCTCATGGGCGTAATACTCTTCCAATTTCACGCGCAGGCGTCCTGCCTGCACCCTCACCGCCGAGTCACTTTGGGGATCGAAACCGCCTGACCGGCCTAGCACCTCCACCGCAATCTGGTACTCCTTCAGCGCCACGCCAGGATGGTCGAGGGCGCGTTCTGCAAGGTAACGGAGCAATTTACAAAGAGATTCGGAGCCGCGGAGGCTATGACTATTAGTAAGTTTATCTACTTGTTGGAAGCATTGCTCTCGTCCAGCGTCGTAGCTGTGCGTCAAAGCCATGTGACAAATGGAGTAACGGCCTTAGGTATCTGGCAGCGTGTTCAGCAGTTTACACCCAGTAACGGTATGAAACGTAGAGTAACTTAACTCAATAGTACTTTTGCATTAGGACTGCACGCCTAAGTCCAAGTGTAGTTTTCCGCAGTTCTGGGGCAGCACTGAAAAATCCGAGGAGGTCGACATGAAGAGATCAGCTCTTGCGGCTGTGGCAGCCTTTGCGCTTCTCTGCACCGTGTGCGCGCCGGGAGTATCCGCCCAAGCGGGTTTCGGCACCATCGCCGGTACGGTAACAGATCCCTCGGGCGCGGCTGTTGGCAACGCAAGAGTGACAGTGTTGGATCAGGGGAAAGGCACGACTGATCAAGCCACAACCAATGAGAGCGGTAATTATACTGTCACCCACCTCATTCCTGATCTCTACACCGTGCGCATCGAGGCACCCGGCTTTAAGGTGCTTGAGTTTAAGGACGTTGCGGTATCTGCCGACACGGCCGCGCACATCGACGGCCAATTTCAAGTGGGTTCGGCCAGTGAGCAGGTGGAGGTAACGGCTGAAGCTGAGCAGCTTAAGACGGATCGCGCTGACGTCTCCATCGAGTTCAACGAGAAGTACGTAGAAGATCTACCCGTCATGAACCGCAACTTCACCTCGTTCGAACTTCTGTCGCCGGGTACTCAAAAAATGGTCGGCTGGAGCCATGCCGCGACGGAGAATCCCCAAGGCAGCCAGCAAATCTTTGTCAATGGTCAGCATTTTAGTGGCACTGCTTTCGAACTCGATGGTACAGACAATCAAGACCCGATCCTCGGAATTATCGTGGTGAACCCGAACCTGGATGCAATTCAGGAAACGAAGATCGACCTACAGAATTTCGACGCTGAATTTGGCAAGGCGTTGGGTGGCGTAGTCACGGTTCAGACCAAATCGGGCAGCAACGACTTTCACGGCGAGGGTTTCTGGTTTCGCCGCACGGATGCAACTGCAGCTCGCGACCCCTTCACCCAGTACGCTGCGAATCCAATTACCGGAAAATTCATTCCGTCTGATAGATGGCAGCAGTTCGGCGGCACCATTGGCGGGCCGATCATCAAGAACAAGCTGTTCTTCTTCGGCGACTATCAGGCTACGCGAGAAACCAACGGAACCACGAATCTGCTGACTGTGCCAACCGCCGAAGTGCAGAAGACCTGCAATCCGGCGACGTCCAGCGGGGTCTGCGATTTAAGCCAGTATCTCAATGTCGAGCAAGGTGGAAGCACAACGTCAGGTATTCTTGGCGGGCAAGTCTTCAAGCCGGTGGCGGGGGATGGTGGCCTGGGTCGGGTTCCATACGCCAACAACCAAATTCCAATCACGGATATCTCTCCGCAGGCCGCAAACATCCTTGCCCTCTTCCCTGCGCCAACGAACTCAGAGGTGTTCAATAATTACATTGCTTCGGGATCGGGCACATACAAGCAAGACAGCTTCGACACCCGAATCGATTTCAGTGCCGCCCCTACGGTTCAGATTTTCGGCCGGTTCAGCCTGGATTATTTCAACGTCGCCGGCAAAGGTTCCTACGGTGCGCTTGAAGGCGTTGGATTCGGACCGGGCGGCTTGTCCGGTAGCTCGATTACTCATAATTACAGTTTGGCCTCCGGAGTTACCAAGACCTTCAGCTCAACTCTGCTGGCGGATTTCCGCTTTGGCTACTTTAAGTACAATCCAATCGCCTCAAAGCCGGACGTCGGTGCAACTCCCATGACGGGGGTCGGCATCCCCAATGCGAACTTAACCGGATCGCAGGCACTTGAGACCTCCGGATGGGGTGGCTTCATTTTGAATCAAACCCCCTCAAGTTCCTCTGGAAATGGCGGGAACTTTGGCGGCTCAACAGTGGATTGGGGCGACGGTTTGGGTGTGGCTCGCTGCAATTGCCCTCTGACTGAGAGCGAACAGCAATTTCAGTGGGTGGCGAACATCACTAAGATCCACGGTAACCACCAGTTCAAGTTCGGCGGCGATTTCCGTTACGCGCAGAATTTGCGTGTACCAAGCGATGCCGGGCGCACCGGCGACTACACCTTCGATTTTCGGACCACCTCAGGCGGACCTACCGGAGGGGTTGGGGGCCTCGACTGGGCCACCTTCCTGCTCGGCGATGTTACCCAGGTTAGTCGCTATGTCAGCACGAGCTTGAATGCGGCCGAGCGTCAGCATCGAATGTTTTACTACGGCCAGGACACCTGGCGCATGACTCCGAAACTTACCGTGAATTATGGGTTGCGTTGGGAGGTTTACTTCCCCGAATACGTGAATGGGAAGGACAAGGGGGGATTCGCGAACCTCATTCAGGGGTTGGACCGTGTGGCAGGCGAAGGCGGAATCGGACTCAACGGCAACATCAACAACGCTTGGGACGCGTTCGCCCCTCGGTTGGGCGTGGCGTACCAAGTCACCCCCAAGACCGTCGTTCGAATGGGCTATGGGCGCAGCTTCGATATGGGGGTTTTCGGATCGAACTTCGGGCACACCGTCACCCAGACGTTACCGGTGCTTGCCGCCCAGTTGGCCCAAGGTGCTAGCCAGGAAGTACCCGCGTTTACTCTGACGGCTGGACCTCCGATCTTCAATTTCCCGACAATTCCTTCCAATGGACTGTTTCCGGTATCGGGCCCGAACTGCTATCAGAGCCCGCTCTTCGACCCGGTCACCGGACAAAACACTCAGCTTTGCGTACAGCCGCATATCCGCCCGACAACTCAACGCTTGCCAACCCTCGATGCCTGGAATGCTACGGTTCAGCATCAAATCACGAACACGACGACGATCGATGTGGCCTACATCGGCAATAAGGGGACGCATGTGTTCGCCGGCGACGGGCCGACCTACAACGTGAATAACCCTTCCATGGTCGGATATTGTGCTAACGCAGCTTGCACTGCCAAGACACCGCAGGTGTTTCGTCGGCCCTACTACAACAACTTTACGTATTCCGGTTACGCTGATCCGACGAATACGCTGGCCAATTTCCCCGGTGCGCCCCGGCTCGTTCCTGGCGTCCTACAATGCTGCTCGACCGACCAGGGCAACTACTTGGGCAATGATGCAAGCAGCAAATATGACGCGCTACAGGTGAAGGTGGAAAAGCGCTTCTCGCGCGGCCTGCAGGTGCTCTCGCACTACACATTTGCCCACGCATACAAGTATGACAGCTCGTATTATCCGGACAACCCAGCCATCGCCTACGGGCCGGACGATCAGGTCCGAAATCAAGTTTGGGTAAACAATGTGGTTTACGAGTTGCCGTTCGGCAAGGGAAAAATGTTTGCCGGCAATTCGGGTCGAGCGGAGGATTTGATAATCGGGGGCTGGCAGATCACTGGCACGACGACATGGGGCAGCGGCCTGCCTTGGACACCAAGCACCAACGAGTGCGGTGGCGAAGAAGACGTGGGAATTTGTCGCCCCGATAAGGGGACCGGGTCCTTCCCCATCGGTGCTGGATCGCTTCAGCACCCAGCGGGCGGGTCTCCTTTCGTGCAATTCTTCACGCCCCTAACCTCGCTCACCGGACCATTTACAGATCCGGGGAATGGCAATTTAGGCAACATCGGGGTCTTCAGTTACCGCGGGCCACGGGTATTTTATGGCGATGCCTCGATTTTGAAGAACTTCTCCCTGATCGAACGCTTAAGGCTTCAGTTCCGCATGGATGCCTTCAACGTGTTCAATCATCCGGTGCTAGGCTTCAACAACAACCAGAACGGCGGAACCTGTATCGATTGCCCCGGAAACGGAACGATTACAGACATTGAGCGCGACGCTTCCCCCGGATCAGCCACCGGCATGCGCCAGCTCGAATTTGCGCTGAAGTTGATTTTCTAGAAAGCCCGAGCTTCTGTGAAGGGGAGTCCTTCGGGACTCCCTTTTTTTCTCGCATACAATAAGGACCGGAATTGGCAGGCAGGCGACGCGTGATTTCTTCCGCAGGGTGGGGCTGGCCCGTGATAACAGTGTGGTTCTTATTCCTGGTCGTGCTGTCGGTGGCGGCTTCGAAGGCGCAGAATCCAATGGCGAATCCAGCACCTGGAACGCTTCCCCAAGATGCTGGCCAAAATGGTTACATCGGCAACGAAGCTTGCGCCCGCTGCCACTCCGCGCTCTACGAGTCCTACCAACGGACTGCCATGGCTCAGGCCAGTGGTCCTGCCATCGATGCTCTGACGCCGGCGGAGTTCACGCACCAGGAATCGGGCGTCCACTATCGCATCTACTCCGAGAAGGGAAGCGCATGGCTGAGCTTTGACCGGCAGGGCGATCCTGCTGTTCAGGGGAAGCGCGAACTTCTTTATTTTATTGGCTCAGGCCGTCGTGGGCGAAGCTACCTATTCGAGACCGACGGGTTTCTCTTCGAGTCTCCAGTGAACTGGTATGCCAATAAGCGCGTTTGGGATATGGCTCCCGCCTATCAGACTGCGCACGAAATCCCGTTAAACCTTCCCGCATATGCGAGCTGCTTACACTGCCACGTGAGTGGTATGCGGCCACCCGCGAAAGATACTGACAACCGTTACCCTTCGCCGCCGTTCCTGCACAACGGCGTATCGTGTGAGCGTTGCCACGGACCGGGCGCTGGGCATGCCAATGGCGGACCGATCGTCAATCCAGCCAAGCAGGCTCCCGCGCGGCGCGATGAAGTTTGTATGCAGTGCCATCTCGAAGGAAAGGTGGCCATTGAGCGGCCCGGTCGTCACGCCTATGAATTCCGCCCCGGGGACGAGCTTTCCGACTACGTCCGCTATTTCGTGCTGACCAATTCTCAAGCGTCCAGTCTGGGGGCGGTGAGTCAAGTGGAGGCGTTGGCAGAAAGCCAGTGCAAGAGAAAGTCGGGCGATGCGATGTCGTGCACTAGCTGCCATAACCCGCATCAGTCGCCGGCGCCTGCGGAACGAGTGGCATACTACAGGGGCAAATGCCTAGCCTGCCACGGCGCAGCCTTCGCGGCTAAACATCACGAGGGTCAGCCGGACTGCCTGGCCTGCCACATGCCTGCCTCCGCCAGCAGCGACGTCGCGCACACTGAGGTGACCGATCATCGCATCCTGCGCAGGCCACAAATCGAGCCGCGGCTGCTGCAGGACGGGGCGAACGGATTTGCCTTGCCACGCTTGGTCCCTTTCCCCGCCGCCAGCAAAAGCGAATCTGACCTGCGCGATCTTGCGCTGGCCTGGGAATCCTTAGTTGAGAGCGGCATGACGGTGGCTGAGCCCCAAGCCAAGAGCCTGCTTTCGAAAGCCTTGAAGCAGACCCCCGCCGACCCAGCTTTGCTTTCAGCCCTGGGTTACATCGAACAAAAACACGGCGAATCCGAGAATGCCCGCGCTCTCTACGAAAAAGCATTGGCCGTCGATCCGGATCTGGTAGATGCGGCCACTAATCTCGCCGTGATAGAGGCCAAAGCCGGTAACACGGGAAATGCGATCGCTCTCTGGCAGAAGGCGTTCGATCACTCACCAGCGCGAAGCAGCATCGGTCTGAACCTCGCTCGCGCCTACTGCAATCAGGGAAAAGTTGCCGAGGCGCGGACTTCAACTCTTCGCGTGCTCGAGTTTAATCCCGATCTGACAGCCGCAAAGCAAATGCTAAGGTACGTCAATCAAGTGCCATCGAAGTGCGGAGGGTGAAACCGGTGTTGCCAACGCCGCGCAATGAGCCGGAATGGACAGGGGACAGTGGGAGTCCTAGAATTCAGTAGGTTTGGCGGACTATGGGGAACTTTCTTTCACTGTTCATAGGCAGTCTGTTGGCCAGCGTTTTCGTCGCTGGTCTTCCCCTAGCCGCAGCCCAAACTCAACAGACCGCCTTCGATCTCGATGGTAGGGCTGTGGATCCTCTTGCCCAGGGGACGAACAGGATTGTGGTACTGATGTTCCTTCGATCAGACTGTCCGATCTCTAGTCGCTACGCTCCGGTGATTCAGCAGATCAGCGCTCGCTACCAGCATGACACCAGTTTTTTTCTGGTCTATCCGGACAAGAACCAGTCTCCGCAGTCGATCCGCAACTATCTTGCGGAGTATGGATACGCTCTGCCTGCGCTGCGCGACCCCGAGCATGTATTAGTCAAGCAAGCACACGCGGAGATTACTCCAGAGGCGGCGGTGTTCGATCTTGAACGCAAGCTGGTCTATCACGGGCGCATCGATAACTGGTATGTGGAGTTTGGCAGTTCGCGTCCCGCGCCTACCACGCACGAATTGAGCGACGCGATCCAGGCGGCTATGAAGGGGAAACCTGTGGCCAAGAACGCCGTCAAGGGAGTGGGATGCTACATCTCGGACCTGGACTAAATGACGCGCGTAAGCGAGTGCTGGCCTGGATCGTGGAGCTGGTCCTGGGTGGGTGCGTCCTAGGAACCGCGTTCGCCGAAAGACCTCCCCACCGGACGAACGAAGCGAATGCAGGTAAATCCAAAGCCGCTGAATCGAACGTCACTTTCAATCGCGATATAGCGCCCATCATTTTTACGTCCTGCGCTTCGTGCCATCGCCCCGGAGAGGCGGCACCGTTCTCGCTCCTGACTTACGAGGATGTGAAGAGACATGCCCGACAGATTGCGGAGGTTACGCGAACGCGAAATATGCCTCCCTGGCTGCCGGAGCCCCAGGAGTTGAAGTTTGCCGACGAGATGCGCTTGTCCGAGACGCAGATCGATCTTATTCAGAAGTGGATGGATCAGGGTGCGGCCGAGGGTGATCTCGCAGATCGGCCGGCGCAGCCGAAGTTTACCGAGGGCTGGCGGCTGGGAACGCCTGACCTGGTTCTGAAAGCAGAGCAGCCGCTGATCCTACCGCCAGAAGGCACCGATACTTACTGGAATTTCGTCTTCTCGTTGCCCATCGAGAAAACGCGTTGGGTCAGGGCAGTCGAAATTCGACCGGGCGACAAACGCTACGTACACCACGCCAATATTCTGGTGGACCGCGAAGAACAATCGCGACGTCGAGAAGCCGCGCCCGGCGCCGGTTTTGGTGGGATGGAAATTCGGCTCGAGTCGCAGGTTTTCGACCCTGATAGCCACTTGCTTTTCTGGAAGCCGGGCACGGTTCCCTACATTGAGCCGGAAGGGATGGAGCTTCGCCTCGATAAAGGTACCGACCTGGTTCTCAACACGCACCTGCAACCATCAGGGAAGACAGAGGTGATCCAGCCAAGCATTGGTCTTTATTTCGCTTCCCATCCTGCAACCAAGGTGCCGATGCTGCTGCAACTGGAGAACGACGCCAAGCTCGACATTCCCGCCGGGCAGAACGACTTTCTCCTTACCGACCATTTCACGCTTCCCGTCGATGTAGATCTCTTGGCCATCTATCCGCACGCGCACTACCTGGGGAAGGACATTCAGGCTTTTGCGGTTCTGCCGGATGGTACCAGAAAGACGCTGATTCATATCCCGCGCTGGAACCTGAATTGGCAGGCGGTGTATCGCTATGCCCAACCCGTGCTGCTGCCGCAAGGCACCACTGTGAGTCTCCGGTATGTGTACGACAACTCGGAGGAGAATCCGCTGAATCCGAACCATCCGCCGGCGCGAGTAAAGAGCGGCAATCGCTCCAGCGACGAGATGTGCCATCTTTGGCTGCAGGTACTTCCGGTAAATTTTGATCCCACGCAAGGTGATCCGCGGATGCTACTTCAAGAAGCGCTTGCCCTGCACAACCTGGAGAAGAATCCGGCGGACTTCGAGGCGCATTACAATCTCGCAGCCATGTTGCAGGCCAAGGGACGATTGGACCGCGCCATCGAGCAGTACGAGGCCGCTCTTCGCCTTCGTCCCAACGACGCGGTTGCCAACAATGCGATGGCCTCGGCGCTGCTAGCAGTAGGCCGTCCCGACGAGGCGGCACCTTACCTGGAAACGGCGTTGAAGGCCCGCCCCGACTATTTCGACGCGCATTACAATCTAGGCAACGCGCTGGCGTCAAAGAGCGACTTCGAAGGAGCGTCGAAACAGTTTCTGCTGGCTCTGGAAGCGCGACCTTCCGACGCCAACGCCGAGGCAAGCCTTGGGAGCGCATTGGCGGAGATGGGAAAGTTTGCGGAGGCAAAGTCGCATTTCGAACACGCCCTGCAGATTGATCCGGGTAACACCCTGGCGAAAGAGAATCTGACAGAACTGCAACGAGAAATGAATCAAAGATAGTTCCATCGAATAGTTCGGAGTCTGGGCCGCCGCCATCAGGATACAAACGATGCATCGTATTTTGTCAGTTCGATCGATACTGCTTGCAGCCTGTCTTTGGGCATGTTTTCCGCGTGGGTTCGCCCAGCAATCAATGCCGGACGCCCCGTCACCCCAACCGTCAGCGTCGGTGCCCATTGCTGAGCTAGTGTCGGCGCGCAAATTGATGCAGGAGGGAAAATTCGATGAGGCCATTTCTGATTTGCAATCGCTGCAAGCCAGCCATCCAGAGGCGCATGGCCTCGATCTCGAATTGGGCACCGCCTATTACAAGAAGAGTGACTTTCCCAAAGCCATCCAGTATTTGAAGAAAGCTTCAGCGGATCCCAGCAATGGTGAAGCAACGCAGTTGCTGGGCCTCTCTTATTACCTGGGCGGACATCCGGCGGAGGCGATTCCGCTCCTCGAAAAAGTGCAAGGCTGGTATTCACGAGCGAATGTGGATGCCGCCTATATCCTGGGCATCTGCTACATCCAGAGCAAAGAGTATTCGCGTGCGCGTGCGGCTTTTGCCAGAATGTTCGACGTTCCCGCCGATTCTGCCGCCAGCTATATGTTCACTGCGCGAATGTTGCTGCGCCAGGAGTTCGACCCGGTCGCCGAAGAGTACGCGCAGAAGGCAGCGGCCCTAGACCCCAAGCTTCCATTGGTTCACTTCCTGCTCGGCGAATTGTATTTGTATAAATCTCGGGTTCCGGAAGCGATTGCGGAATTTCAGAAAGAACTGGCAATCAATCCCGGCCACGCGCAAACTTATTACAAACTGGCCGATGCTTATTCCCGAGTCCAAAAGTTCGAAGATGCCGAGCGCCTTCTGCAGCGCTCCATCTGGCTCGACGCGACATCCACCGGCCCTTACATCCTGATGGGAAAGGTGCTGGAAAAGAAAGGCGAGTTCGAATTAGCCATACGCGCTTTGCAGCGAGCCGCAACCCTGGACCCGAACAATCCTACGACTCACCATTTACTGGGCCAGGCTTACCGCGACGTGGGTAAAAAAGAAGAGGCTGAGGGTGAGTTGAAGCTGGCCGAGCAGTTGCGAACTCAGCAAGCGTCGCATCCATAAACTGCGGTCACTGTGGTCTCGGTTCCAAAGGACGATTTTGCTCTGCCGCCAATCTCTCTCCCATGTCCGTCGGCAGGTCGTGCAGTAGTTCGAGGAACGCCGCATTAGTCCATCCGAAACCTACAACGTTCATCTTGTAACCTAGCTCGGCGTGCACGTCAGACGAGCGCGTCACTACGTTGTATTTTTCGACGATGTAACCGTCGCGGCGAAAATTCTCCGCGACCATTGACAAGAATTCATAGGAGATTCTATCCGCGTCCGCGTTGTAGCCGTAACGACGCAAGCCTTCCACGGAAAGCACTTCAATGTTTCCCCAGCCGTAGGGCAAATCCCACTGCGCGCCTGAGTCTTCGGTGCTCATCGACAATCCGCCCGGCCGCTCGAGGCTGGTCAAATTCTTTTCGACGGCGCGCGCCTGTCCTGGCGCGGCCAACCCTGCCCACAGTGGATAAAAAGTTGTGGCGTAGCGGTAAGAGGCTCTTTGACTCGTTGTTACGTCGTAATCGAAGAAGAATCCCGCGTTGTCATCCCACAAATAGCGGGTGATCAGTTGTTTGCGCTTCTCGGCGCGCTTGCTCCACTTATCGGCGTCGGCTCCTCGTCCCAGCCATTGGCTGATCTGCTCCATATCTTTCTCGGTTTTGTAGAGCAGACTGTTAAGGCATACCGGCGCGTAGTGATGAGTGGCGGCTCCGAATGGCCCAAAGCGAAAACTTACATCGAACCCGGATTCCCGCATCGAGCGGTCACCCTTGTAATAGTCCGAACTCAGCTTGTATTCGTGAGGCTCATCGCAACCCGCGCGCGCCATCGTATGCGAAACATCGCAGATCTGCAGCGTGTAAGGCGCTCCCCCGGCTGACTGCTCAACTCCAGGCAAGTTCTCGTGAATGTAGTCATCCGCCTGTGCGGGATGAAAGAAAAAATAGGTAGCGACCTTGCGGTAGAATCCGCCTTCATCCTGCACGGCCTCCGGCGGCGGACCTTCCCCGAAATCGTAATAGCGCGACAAGCCCGTCTCACCGGCGAGGTGAGGGTTGCGATTCCACATGTCGTAATCCTTTTCGAGATCGGCATAGGCCGTCGTCAGCCAGACGGGATCTGCGTGCCCGGATTTTTGCAACGCATTGTATACATCGATGAACATTGAACTCAGAAACGGTGGCTGCGAACGCGTCAGATAATAAGTCCGGTTGGCGTTGAGCATGGCCCCGTAGTTTTCAACTTCGAAAAAGAAATTGTCGACCATGCCACGAGCCAACTCGACGCGGCCGGCGCGAAGCAGGCCGCGAATGATGAAGTAGCTGTCCCATCCGTACATTTCGTTGAAACGTCCCCCGGGGACTACGTACTTGTTCTCCAGATAGAGCAGTCCGGGGGGCTGTATCTTCGCAGTATCGATTTCGCCGAGATGATGAATCACAA
>Ga0187855_10000820_pt1 | contig 26248 bp, 28 predicted proteins | sample June2016WEW_8_10_2_FD_132969 | JGI IMG/M metagenome (GOLD analysis project Ga0187855, IMG submission 132969) | Peatland microbial communities from SPRUCE experiment site at the Marcell Experimental Forest, Minnesota, USA - June2016WEW_8_10 | ecosystem: Environmental > Terrestrial > Soil >...
CCCAGCTGAGCTAATCGCCCAAGCTCGGCTGCAAGCGTATCAACGGGCCGCGACCGATCGGGCCCACCCAGCTCTCGCCGGTCCCCACGCGCCGCCGGTGGCGCTGGCGCCGCTCAGGGCACGATCACCACCCGCTCTCCCCCACCGCCAACCGCCCCGTAGCCACCGGAGGCAGCTTCTTCTGTGGGTTCGACACCATTGGAGGCGGATTCACCGGCTTCTTCAAGACCTCCGGAGCCACTGCTTTCGGCTTCGCCATACGGGCTCTGCGTCCCATAGCGGCCCCCGCCTGAGCTCTGCCCGCTCGCCGAGGCATACGTGACGCCGTTGCCGGCTTCGATCGTGCGAACGGCCGTGACCAGGGTGTCGGAGCCGATCGCGAAGCCCACGCCAGTGCTGCCCGGCTGGGAGCCCTCAACGCCCGCTGCGTCGCTGGCGATCTGCGAGTTGACGCCAATCACTTCGCCCTCTTCGTTGAGCAGCGGACCACCTGAGTTGCCGGGGTTGAGCGCCGCGTCCGTCTGGATCGCGCCTGTGATCTTGGCGCCATCGGGGGCCGAGATTTCGCGGTTGAGGGCCGAGACGATGCCTTTGGTGAAGGTCTCTTCGAGGCCGTACGGCGTGCCGATCGCGTACACGGTGTCGCCGACCTGCACCGAGCTCGAACTGGCGAGCGTGAGTGGTTTCAGGCCAAGGCCGGAGGGGTTAACGCGGATCAGCGCGAGATCCTTGTTGGCTTCTTCGCCGATGAGCGTCGCACCGCGGGTCGTGTTGGAGGATCCGCTCGCGTCGATCGTGATGCTCCTCGCGCCCTTGACCACGTGATCGTTGGTGAGGATCAGACCCTTTCCGTTCAGAACGATGCCGGTGCCCTCGTCCTCGCCTTCGGCGGTGATCACCTTGATCGAGACGACTCCCTTCGAGTCTCGTTCGTAGATCTGGGTCGCCGTCAACGCCGTCGAGGCGACATCGCGGCGGGTACCGGCAGAGGAGGAGGAGGAGGAGGAGGAGGAGGCCACCCCGACCGACGCGGTGGCTGTGCGCGCCTTCGATGTCGAGCTCGGCGACGCCCCCATTCCAAGGAGCAGCACCGCCGCGCTCGCGGCAACGACTCCGGTGAGACCTGCCAACAGCATGGGTAGAAATAGTCGCCTCATAGATTACCTCCGGTTCGTGGGGATGAGACGATGATCGGAGGGACCGCTGTGTCGCCGCTAACAATGTGCGAAAGCGCGGCTAACGGAACCCGAAGGAGTTGATAACGCCCCGCCAACCGCGCGCTAAGCCTGCCGCCTGGGGCGGCAGGCCCGACCGGGCATGGGGCTCCCAAAGGCCCTTCGGCTCCACTCGACGCTCGCTCCCACCCGATACCCTTGTTGGAACAAACATGGCGACGTGGCGGAGTGGCTACGCAGCGGCCTGCAAAGCCGTCTACACCGGTTCGATTCCGGTCGTCGCCTCTGGGACCGTTTCGCCTAGAGATTCCGATTTGGCCCTGCGGCGGCGGTCCCGGTCGCGCATCGCTCCGATCCGCGATCCGATCGTGATGTTTGGGCTGAGAAGCGGAGCCCGCGAGCCGGTTGGAGGCCGAACGCGCGAATCCGCCCAGGGGTAATCCCCTGGGCGGTTGGTCCGGCTACCGAGATTTGCTCGGGCGCCCTGGTGGAGCACCGCGCGGGCGGCGGGACGGTGGTGTCTCCTCGCCGCGGCCGGACTTCTTCGCGCCCGGCCCGTACGGGGTGTACAGGCCGAGGTGGGCGCGCGCTTTCGCGAGGCTCATAGAGGCTTTCCTGCCGGCGTCCTTCTTGGTCCGCGTGCCCTGGTGGCGCTGCGCGCTCCGGGTTGAGCCGAGCCAGCCGTTTTTCGCGGCGATGCGGAGCCAGTCCACGAGGCATGCCACGTTCGCGCGGAGCCGGTGCCAGCCGAGCCCGACCGCCTTCGGGCGGTTAGCCAGGTTGTCGGCCGCGACGCGGTAACGGTCGCGCCAGTAGTCGTGCACGCCCTCGTACTGCTGGTGGGACTCCTTCAGCTCGTGGTACAGCGCGTTCGTGCGCGGCAGCGGGATCAGGGTTCGCCAGTCTTCGCTGCAGTAGATCGTCTGGTCGCCCTTCTTGCAGTCGTCGGTGAGCTGGAAGGTGCAGCGGAACCAGAGCCGCGGCTTCCCGTTGTTCGTGGAGAACCGGGTCTGGTGCATGACGCCGCCGCAGTGCTCGCAGCGCTTCACGCCGTGGCGGTCAAACCTCGCGTGGTCGTGGCGCTGGTGGCCGCCGGTGCCGCGCCACGGAAACACCGACGCCGTGCCGTTCGTGGTCGCGTGCTCAAAGCACGACGCGACGGCGAGGCCGCGATCGCCGATCACTGTGTCCGGCCTCTCCCCCGCCATCGTCTTCACGCGGTCGTACAGGGCTGGGAACAAGTCGTACTCCTGCTTGTTCGCGGCGTCCACACTCGGGATCACTCCCCCGGTGTAGTGATCAATCCCCTTGCCGCTGTAGTAGCCGTGCCAGACGCGCCGTACCCGGCCGTTGGCTTTGTAGGCGCGGACCCCGGCCTCCACGTCGCGCGTCGTGTACCAGCACCCGCCCATGAGCACGCGCTTCACGACGCGCCCGCCGCGGCGCACCTTCGTCGTCTTCTCCGGTTCGGCTTCGCTCGCGTGCCTCGCGCTCAGGTTGGGGTCCTGTTCGTTCCACTCCTCGCGTTGCTCGCGCGCGAGGCTCGTCGCCGCGCGGAGCGGTCGCACCGCCGAGCCCGGCCGGGTCCTGCGCCCACCCTTGCGCGTCGCCATGGAGCGGCGCTTGCAGGGCTCACCGGGCTGGCAGTCGTGGACGAGCGCGGCGTGGGTCTCGTCCTCGGTGAAATCAAAGTGGACGTGAGCCAGGACGCGCTCGTCGTGCATGCGGCAGCGCTGGATCACGCGTGCCGCGGCCTCCAGGAACTCGTCTGCGACGTTCTCCAGCTCGCGCAGCCGCATCCACGTGCGTTTGTACGGCGGCCTGCACGCGAATCCGCACTCGCGCCACAGCTCGTCCGAGGTCTCGTAGTACCACGGCTTCACGTCAACGTGGCCGGAGACTACGAACGCGACCGCGATCAGCTCCCAGTGTCCGGGCTCGCGTTTGCGGGCGTAGTTGACCTCCAGGCCGGCGCAGGCGTCACGGAGGGCGTCCCACGCCCACGGCTGGCTCTTGACGAGCCTGACGAGGTTCAGCGAGCCGCACAGGCTCGGGTCCTTGGAGAACTCGGTGGCGCCTGGGAGGCGGTCGGGTGGTTGGTAGCGGCGCTTTGGCATGGTTTGGGAGGGGGTGTGGACTCGCTGGATTCAACTAACAGCCTAAAGGAAGTTTTGGGCTGTTAGGCACGAACTCGTCGAACGGACGACCCCGCCCGAGAGGCCCAAAAGCCGGTTCTAGCGGGAGTTTTGGGGTCGTCCGCCGGCTACCCAAGGGGTATCGCGGGGTCCGTCGCCGCTGCACGCGGGGCTCGACGTTTGTTCGAGTCCGGCGCGGCGACGGCGGGCCGTCAGCCGTTCTCTAGCGTGATCCCAAGTAGGTCTGCGAGGCGCTTGATGTCCGACCGGGTGCGGCTCGCGAGGTGCTTCGCGAACGCCGCGGGGTCGTCGTGTCGGTCAACGCGGGTGATGATGCGCTTGTTGCGGTACGCGATGCGTTCCAGCATCTCCGCGGGGTCCGTGATTTCGGTCGCCTTGACGTTCAGTCGCGGCACGGCTCAGCTGCTCCGCCCGCCGTTTACGCGGTGCCAGAACTTGTCTGGCTTCGGCGGCCGCTTCGCCCTGTCCGTCGGCAGCCACTGCAGCCAGGCGTCCTCCAGCACCTCGGCGAGGTCCACGCCGAGCGCGAGGGCGCAGTTCACGAGCGTGCGCAGCTTCGGGTTCTCAATCTCGGCACGCTCCAGACGGCGCAACGTCGGCGCGGTGACGCCAACCGCGTCGGCCAGCTCCTCCTGCGTGACCCCCCGGCTCAGCCGCACTTGCGCGAGCCGCGTGTTTGGCGGGTCGCCGTCGTACGGGTTGTGTCGCGCTGGGGACACGGACCCACGTTACCGCCGCGACCGGAGGCCAGCTCGCGCCAGCCCCCTAGTTCGTCCAAGCGGATCGCCGCCCACGACGCCCGCACCGTCTCGCCGTCGCGCACGAGGAGCCCGTCGGCCTGCAGCCTCCCGACGCAAATGCGGATGACATCGGCTGGGCAACCTACCCTCTCCCCCAGTTCCCGGAGCCACCACGGGTAGTCCTCGGCAACGAGGAGGAAGACGATCGCGGCCTCCACGGGCCTTATCTCGTCGTACGGAATGGAGCCACTACGCTTGTCCTGCATGGGAGATCACTCCTCCTGTGTCAGGCTTCGGCGCGGTTGCAGCCGCGCCGAAGCCACTGGCGTTTAAGGCTCGCCAGTGTCGCTCGACCGACCCTCGTATTAGGGCTTTTACGCTCTAACCTCGTCGATCGTTCTACGCACACCACCCCACCGATGTGCCGGACAAAAGTCGTCAAACCTACTCACGCTCGAACAAACGCCGAGCCCGGCTGCAGCGCTCCAACGGCGTGATCCTCTAGAGGTATGAACAATTCACACAACAAACACACGAAGGGAGCCACACACGAAGCGCAGTTTGCAGTAACGTCGGCCAGCTTTCACGCGCTCGCCCACATGGAGAGCATTGAGAGGGAGCTGGCAACCCTGCCGCCGGACGGGGATGTGACCGAGAGGCTCACCGCGACCGCGGACGAGGGGCTCGGCATCTATCAAATAGCGATGCCACAGGACAAGGAGGACCGCTACGCGTACTGCTGCGGGATCGCGGCCCGGCTCGCCGCCGACGGCGCCGTCTCCGCCGCAGTCAGCACCACAGGCATGGTGGTCCGAGGGGAGGGGCGAGAACGCATTTGCGTGGTCGCCGCGGACCGCTTCGGCGGCGAGGAGGGCTGGACGGCGCGGGTCATTCGCAGTGACACAGAGCCGCCCAGGATCAGGGAGTGGGAGTGCGGCGAGCCAGGGGGCAACTTCTTGCTCATGCTCCGCGCTGGCGTCACGAACCTGGCGGGGCGTGGGAAGTAAACCGCAGCCGCGGTATCGGGCTCCGGGCCGGTCGGACCGTTGCGTCCGGCCCGGCCCCGGGGCCTCGTGGTGTTGAATGCCCGGCCTATGAGTCGCATGGATTGGAGGGCGCTAGGCGTAGACCTGGCTTGGGCGGACACGACCGTCGCGAACGAGACGGGCGTCGTCGCATCCGATCAGGACGGCACGATCGTAGACGCCGGCTGGACCACGGGCGTTGAGAACACGATCGCATGGGCGAACGCGCACGCAACCGACGCCACGATGCTGTTCGTAGATGCTCCCCTTCTCGTCCTCAACCCGGACAAACAACGGCTGTGCGAGAAGCAGGTCGGGCAACGCTACGGCCGTTGGAAGGTCTCGGCGAACTCAACGAACCTCGGGAGCCCGCGCCTCGCCGGGGTGCGCCTCATGCGCGAGCTTGAAGCCGTGGGCTGGGTCTACGCCGATGGCACCGCCGGCCCTCCGGCGAGCGGTCGGGCGGTCAGCGAGTGCTACCCATACACCACGATCGTGGGCGCCGACGAGTTCGGCTACGACCACGAACGCCCCCTTTACAAGCGCAAGCCAAAGGGGCTCCCCACGGCAGCGTGGCGGCCTGTGCGCGCGGCCGCCTGCGACGTGCTCATCCAGCGACTCGCCGGCCTGGGCGACGCCTCACCGCCTCTCAATCTCCGCTCGCATCCCGTTACGGCACAGCTTCTAGACGAGGGCTCGCCGCTGAACGACCGGGCCTATAAGCATCGCGAGGACCTGATTGATGCCTGCCTGGCGGCGTGGACCGCCGCCCTGTGGATTCAACACGGCACCGACGCTTGCCAGGTGCTGGGCGGAGATGACGCCTTCGCAGACGACCGGAGCCGGCGCGCGACCATCATTGCACCGGCGCGGCCCATCCAACGCCCCGACCGCTAGAGATGATTTTTTCTCGGGCTAGAGCGAGTAGTTGTAGTGCGTGCCCGTGCCGTAATCAAACAACGTGACGGACGAGCCGTGGACGGTGCCGCTGAAGTGCTGCGACTCGTCGTAGTCAAAACCGTCGAACTTCGGCCCCTTCAGCGTTAGCTGGAGGTGCGAACCGTGCCCGTAGTGGTACAGCGAACCGAGCCGTCCGCCGATGTGGCAGGAGGAGTCGTAGTCGTAGACATTGGCGGAGTCAGACGACACGCTCCCGCTGAAGTTGTGGTGACCACCCTCGTCGTAGTCGTAGACGGAGGACGCCGTCTTGCCCGATATTGCGCGCCCAGCGATGTACGCGACGGCACGACGTGTATCTGACTTCATGAAGTCAATTTAGCGCGACGAGCCGATGGATTCGCGAACGTCTTTTGTGCGACCAGGAGGCCACGCGGACCGGCCGTCGGATACCGCCCCGTCACGCATGGACCGACTACCTCGCCTGACGTACGGCGGGAGGCCGCTCTCGGTTCGCGCCGAAACTAGCCGCTTACCTGCCCAGCGCTCGCGAGCCGTTCCTGAGTCTTGTCCCTCGCATAGCGGATCGTCTCGCTCGTCAGGAGAAGATCCAGCGCACACCAGACGCGCTGGCTGCGGAACACGTTGCCTGTGCGCACCGGCCGTGGCGGCTCAATGACGGGGCCCAGCGTGTAGAGGAAATGGGGTTCCTCCGTCCAGTCGGCCTCAGGCATGATCTCCGCGATGTAGTCGTGTGGGCGGGTGATCACCTCGTAGTGCTCCACGTGCCGAATCTGCTGGAGGCGGCCGTCAAAGCGAAAGCCGACGTAATTCGGCGGCGTCCGCGGCCATCCGCCCCGTTTGCCGCCGACCGGGTGGTAGTAGTAGTTGCGATCCACCACGGTCTCCTTGAAGGTGATGCTGGACCAGTCGAGCGGGTCCTGGCCGAGGGCGACGACGTAGACGAGGTTTGAGGTCACGTTCTGCATTGTCATCAACCCCTTCAGATAGCTGTGTAGCTCCAGGAGGAGCCGTTTCTCGGCATGGCTGCGACTCGCCCCGGCGGTCTCAACCGCAAGCTCGGCGATTCTCTTCCACGGCACGTACGAGACCGGGACGCCGTCGATCACGTTCGGGAGCGCCTTCACGGGCGGGTAGAACGGCGCGCACTCCGAGACCACGGCGATGCGGCCGTCTCGCTCGTCGCGAGCATTGAGGCGGTCAGCGTACTGCTGGAGCTGCGAATCCAGAGGCAGGGTCCAGCCTCGCTTTGCCTCCACGATGAGGTGCAGGCGCTCGGTCTCAATCTCCACGTCGGTGCGGCCCGTGCCTTGCTCGCTCTCTTGGAGCCGAATCGCGGTGATCTCGCCCTGCTCAGCGTCGCCGAATCCCTCGGCCAGGACCGCGCGCGTGAACGCCTCGCTCTGCGCGAGGCCCCATCCCACGCTGTATGTGATGTCGTCCTCCTTGTTCCCGAGCAGATCAAAGACCGTCCGGACGGGGCTGCCGTGTAGCGTCAGCTCGGCCATTGCGGGCAACCTATCTGGACTCTGGACCAAGCGGCGGCACGAGTTTCGTCCGACTAGGATCGGGGCGCCTTGCCCGATCGTCTCTACCACTACACGACGCAGGAGTTCGCGGAGGAATGTGCGGACGATATGGACGCCGTTCGGCCGGTGATGGTTGAGCCGTCCAATGGCCTTTATGGCGAGGGCGTGTACGCACTCGACCTCAGTTACGCCGCAGCTACAAGGCAGCAGCTTCGGTGGGAGTGTTTCGGCGAATCCCGGCCCGAGCATCCGATGGACGGCGTGCTCGTGATCGACCCTGGATTGGCTGAGGCGCCGTTCGCCTACGTGGAGGGGCGGATTTGGCTCATGGACTCGCCGCTCATTCCAGTGGCGATGGATGGCGCAATCGTCGCCATTGCGACGTGGAGCCAGGCCACAGGCTGGATTACTGTAGACTACGAGTAAATCTCGTATCTAGATCCCAAGTTTGTGATATAGTCTCGACGTGCCCTCCGCCACGAAACAACGACTCCGAAGGAGTGCCGACCCGCTCGGACATTGGCTGGACGGCGTGTTCCGTGCCGGTTTTGACGACGACCCATCGCTCCCCGAAGGCTTCCGTCGACGGATCGCAACATGGGCTCGCGCCGCGGGCGTCGCGTCCGACGCTCAGCGCGAGCTGTTGGCGCTTCCGCCGGATCGAACCGTGTCCGCGGCTGGCCGTCGGGCAGCGAAGCTCGCTGGCGTTGAGGGGAGCCCGATATGGGGTTTGCTCAACGAGGATGAGCAGCGCCTCGTAAGAGATCCTGGGAGCCACCCGCAGCTTCCCGGTATCACGTACCCGGTCTCGATTGGAGAGCTGGCAACTCTGACGGGTGCAACGAATGATCAACTTCGCCACTGGCACGAGCTTGGCCTCATCAGGGCTCGTCGTACCAAGGGAGGGCATCGCCAGTTCTTCGCTGACGCGGCAATGCGGACCTTCGTGATGCGTCGGCAGATGCCGCAGAGCTACGTAACCGTGCTGCGCGATGTCCAAAGGCTGGAGGGTGGCTCCCTCCTGGCCGGCATAGCGTTGATTCTTCAGGATCAGGCCAATGAGTTCGAGCCGGACGACCGCGACCTGATGATACACGCCGCCAACGACCTCCAGCAGGTGAGCATCGTCTTTGCGCGGAGGTCTGACGCGCTTTCGCCGCCGGCGCTTCTTGGGCGGGGAAGACGCGCGCGTGCCGCGGGTCGCGGCGGGAGCTAGGACGACCCCAGGGGAGCCTCCGCGCCGGCACTCGATGCGGCCGTGCGCCCGCCGAGGGCATGCAGCTTGTCTACGAGCCATTTGGGTTGCCGCTCGTAGTACGCCTCCTCCTGGCCCGGTCGGTAGCCGGGAATGCCCTCGCCGCGGTAGTAGCCGTCCACTTGGTCGGGCGCGACCTTCGTCAGTAGCTCGTGGGTGTTCCGCACGTCCCATTGGCCGAGAGCCGCGAAGAACCAGCGGTCCCCACGTTCGGGCCGCTGACGCACCAGCGCCGCGTGCTCGGCGATCCGGTCCTCCAACCAGGGCTCCAGCGGAATGGGCTCCTCGCCCGGCTGCGGCCGCTCGTTGATCTGATCCCACCGGATCGGCTCATGCTCCACGGCGACCTTCTGCTGGCTGCCCTTTTCTTGGGCTCGGTCAGGTGGCGTTTTGGGCGGCGGAAGCGGCTGCTCCTTCGGGGGCGAGTGGCCGAGGAGGCGGCGCAGCGGACGCTGCCGCCTCAGGCCGCGGAACTGGCGGCGTATGAGGCTGTTCATCTCGTCGTTTCCGGAGCGCCGGGAGCGGCGGTCTGCGCGCAGGTTCAGCCGCTCCGTGATCACCCAAGTCACGGCCGACACGCCGAGTTGCCGCGTACAGGATCGGCAGGACCGCGGCGCTCGACGGCTTCGTGTCCTTGACGGCCCAAAAGACGATCAGCGTTGCGGCGATCAGGCCGAAGGCTGTGGCGGCTCCACGTTGCAAGTAGCGCACCCGAACAGGGTACGCCGCCCGGACGACCGTGCAGCCGAGCGGGACCGCCAGGCGGCCGAGCAACAGGAACGCATGCTTCAAACCAACAAAGCAGGCTGTCAGGCTCGCCACGACAACGCTGGACATCGCGATCTTACGTTGGTGGTCGCGTGGTCGTCGCGATCGTCAACTGGCGACAGGCGCCTACCGCATTCCCGTCCGAGGCGCGGAGGATGATGGTTGGTTGCCCGTGACAAGCGCCTCAATCACATACGGCGAGTACCCCTCTGTCGCCGAACGTGCCGACGCCCTCGGCGTGCGGCGTCCGACCGGGCTCACGATGCTGCCACGAAACTTCGCCACGGCGAACGCCGGCGACGACTTGCTGGCGGAGGCCACCGACTCTGCGGTGCGCACCCTCTGGCGCCAAGCCGACCTGGAGGAGGAGCGGCTCGACTCGCCGGAGGCGCCCTTCCCGCGCCTCTCCGAGCACCATGCGGACTGGATCGGCCCCACGATCTTCGTCAGCTCCGCGCTCCTCAGCGAATCCTCAGCACTCGTCGCCGTCGCGCTCGGCGTGATCACGAACTACGTCACGGACCTGTTCAAGGGCGTGCCCGGCCGCCACACCGCGAGCCTGAAGGTCGTCGTTGAGCGCAAAAACGGCGACTGCGTGAGCGTTGCCTACAAGGGGCCGGCGACGAAGATCGGAGAGATCATGGATGCCGTCACGGACCTCACCAGCAGCGATGGCTAGCCCCGGCGACGACCCCGATCGCGTGGACGTGCCGGAGATCGCCGAGTTCGACGCCGCGATGGAGGCGGTCAACGACGTGCACGCGGCCGCGCTGCCCGCGGTCCGCAGCCTCGCGCTCCAGCGGGACGCGGCCGACGCCTACGACGGGCTGGTCCAGGAGGCGGCACGCCTAAAGGCAAAAGTCGTGGAGCGTGGCGACGAGGACTCCGCAGCGCGCCTCCTCTGCGGCGAATGCGTTGCCGGCGCGCTCATGAGCACGCTTCGCCTCTGGATCGCCTTCAAGGAGGGCGACATGAGCACCGCCTGGAACCGTACGGTGGACGCGCAGGTGGCTTGGACGGGCGCGCTGCGCGCACACCCGATCGGAGCGCAGTTCCGCCGGCTCGCCGTGGTCCCGTTCCAGGTTGAGCACGTGCTGTTCCCCCACATCGCGTTCATGAGCACCGGCATGATCGTCCGCAAGTCGGAATGCACGATCTGCGGCGAGACGCCCGGCGAGTGCGACCACATCAGGGGGCACGTCTACGGCGGCAAGTTCGCCGGCATCCTCGTCACCGAGGCCGAGCCGCGCGAGGTCTCGATCGTGGACGTGCCCGCCGACAAGCGCTGCCGCGTGGAGCAGATCACCAGCGACGACGTGACGCGAGACGCGCTCACCTGGGAGGTGCTGAAGACCGCGAACGGCGCTGATGAGGTTGCATGACAGGCAGCGTCCGATAGTCGGTCCACAATCGGGTTGGAGATTTGGCACTCGGATGGTTTGAGTGCCAAACCCGAATGTCCAAGCGAGACCAGAAAGGAGTGAGGGCAAATGCCCAAGCCACCGAAGTTGCACCCCGGCGACCCCGCCCCGGTCAGCGGAATCTATCCGCGTGTAGGACCGCGTGGTGGCGACACCGGCGAGCAGGTCGTGTCTACGGAGGGTAAGCCCCTGCCCCCGACGCCCAACCCGGGCGAAGGGTACGGGAAACCCAAACCGGCGAAACACGAGAAGTAGCACCTAGCACCCGCGGAGGGGTCGGGCCTGGCCGCTCGGCCTCTCCGCTTCTTCTAGCCGGCTTATTCCACGTCACGACCCCAAACCCTTACGCGACGATCGGACGGAACCACGACGGAACGTGCGGACTGGTCGCACGAGGCGCATCATTCGAGCTCAGCCTACGGCGGCGAGGGCCGGCGCGGCCTGTGCTCCGAGAGGCCACACGGGGTTCAGGCACAGAGTCCCATCCCAAGGCGATGCGAACATACGTTCGTCCCCACATGAGGACGAGGCGTGCTGGCACCGGGCGAGCCGCCCGCAAGCCGCGACGCCGCGTAATAGGCGAGAATCAGAGAGGTGGCGAAGATGCGCAACAAACCAGCCGCGAGCACGAACGGCCGAGTCTCGCTCGACCCGGTCACGAAGGCGCCCGGGCGCCCGGCGGGGCCGGGCATGTATCTGCATTGGGAGGGCCGGAAGGGCTACCGAACTCGGATGCCGGCGCCCCGCATGCTGGAGCCCCTCCCCCAGCTGTCGTACGGCGACTCCAGCGGGAACCGGGTAATCGAGGGCGACAACCTTCAGGTCATGGTCTCGCTCCGGTCGCAATACCAGGGCGCGATCGACGTGGCGTATCTCGATCCCCCTACAACACCGGCAAGAAGGACTTCGCGTACTCGGACGCACGCTTTCACGACCCAAACGCCGACGCCGACGACATGGTCTACGTCAACAACGAGGATGGCGGTCGCCACACGAAGTGGCTCAACTACCTCGGCCCGCGCCTCTGGCTCGTGTGGCAGCTCCTCGCTGAGCACGGCGTCTGCTTTGTCTCGATCAGCGACATCGAGTTCTTCCGCTTGGGGATGCTCATGGATGAGATCTTCGGCGAGCGCAACCGCCTCGGCGTTGTTGTTTGGCGTCAGATGGCGGACAACAACCCGACGCGCGTGGCCGTCGGCCACGAGTACATCCTTTGCTACGCGAAGAACATCGACGACGTGCCGTCGGTTTGGACGGGGCACAGCGACGCGCGCGAGTGGCTGCTCGACACGTTCGAGACGATCAAGGCACAGACCTCCGATTTGGCGGAGCAACAGCGCCTCTACCAGGCCGCGATCAAAGAGCACGTCGCCGCTTACAAGCGATCCGTGGAGGCCGGCGACAGCGTCGCGTTGATAGAGCTAGGCGAACTCGACCGATACAAGTTCGTCGACGAGCGTGGACCGTACGCAGCCGTCCGGGACACCGCGGTGCACGCGGGTGCCAGCCACCCCGGTCTGATCTACGACATCATCCATCCCAACGGCAAGGTGTGTAAGAAGCCGGGCTCTGGCTACCGCTTCAGGGAGGAGCGCATGCGCCAGTTCCAAGCCGAAGGTCGGTTGATCTTTGGCAGGGACCACACCCAGCTCGTCCAGCTGAAGAAGTACCTGCGCGAAATTAGTCCGCCGCTGCGAGGCGTCATTGACCTCGACTCACGCAAGGGCGGCGCGGTCCTTAAGAAGCTGCTCCCAAAAAAGGCGAAGAGCTTCAAGAATCCGAAGCCGGTGGAGCTGATGATGCAGCTCGTCGAGTTCGCGGGCGAGTCTGATGCGCTTGTTCTCGATCCGTTTGCTGGGTCCGGAACGACGGGCCATGCGGTGATGCGCTTGAACGCGCGTGACGGTGGCACCCGCCGCTTCATTCTCATCGAGGAGGGGAGCCGCGAGGAGCGCTATTGCCGAACAATCCTCGCACCGCGACTGAAGGCCGCCATCAAACAGGAGGAGCTTCCCGGCGGGTTCGTCTTCGAAAGCGCTGGCCGCCGCCTCAACCGCAACGCGATCCTGGAGCTGGAGCGCGAGGCGATCGCGAACCTGATCGTGCACACCGACTCAACTGGCAAGGGCCGCGGGATCACGCGCGTCGCCGGCGAGCACGTAATCGGCCACAACGGCCGGCAGGAGGCGATCTGCCTGTGCTGGAACGGCAGAACGAAGTCCGCGATCACGCGGGACGTACTCGTCACGATGTTCGACGAGGCTAAGGCCCTCGGGCTGCGCCGGCCGCTGCGCGCCTACGGCGCTACGTGCGAGGTCGGGGAGACCGACTCGTTCCGCTTCTGCCAGATCCCTGACGAGATCCTGGCGGCGCTGCAGATCGCGGATGACGACGGCGCGCTCGCGGGCGACCCGGACGCGGTGGAGATCCTGGAGACCGCGCTGCTCGGCGCCGCCGATGCCGGCGGATAGCTTCCGCCTCTTTCCGTTCCAGGAGGAAGCGGCGGAGGAACTGCGCGACGCCGCGCTCTCCTGGGTCGCCTACGGGGTCAAGCGGGGCCACCCGCCGGAATACGGCGAATCGCCGATCCCGTTCCTGGGCCAGTTGAAGGCCGTCACAGGCTCGGGGAAGACGCCCGTGCTCGCGCGCACCGTGGCCGGGCTTGGCGACGCGGTGATCTTCTGGACGACGCGCTCCAGCGCGGTCGTGGAGCAGACGTTCACGAACCTCAACAGCAAGTACCGCTCACTGCTGCCCCCGGACACGAAGATCATCCGGGATATTTCGACCCAGCTCGCGTGGCGAGAGCTGATGGACAGCACGAGCGGGCTGACGATTTGGGTCCTCACCGTCGCCTCGTGGAACGAGGCCGAAGCACACTCCAGCAGCGGCGATGCACGGCTGCGGCTGCGGCGGCCCCAGCCGGATTGGGCCGGAGAGGGGTCGCCGTGGGAGCAGCTGCGCGAGAAGTTGAAGCGACCGCTCTGGATCGTCTCCGACGAGAGCCACAACCAGAGCGAAGTCCAGCTCGACCAGCTCGCCGCGCTCAAACCCCGCGGCTTCTTCATGGCCTCGGCGACACCGCTCGTGAACGAGCTGTTCACGAAATGGGAGGAGGCGCTGAACCAGGGCGAGGAGACGAAGGCGCTACTCGCCGCGGGCCGCGTGCCGATCAAAACCCGGGATGTAGTTGACGCGAATCTGTTGAAGACGACGATCGAACTCGTTGACTACCGCAGCGGCTCCGAGGAGAGCTTGGACGGAGCGCTGGAGGCGTTGGGGCGCGTGCAGGCTGCGGCGGACGCGGAGGAATCCGGGGTGACGCCGCGGGCGATCTACGTCGTAGAGAAGAGCAATCCGCCTCGGGGATCGCAGGAGGAGCCAAGGCCCGTCGCGATCTGGCGCCATCTGCGCGAGCGCGGCGTGCCCGCCGACGAAATCGCCATCTTCACTGATACCAAGGAGCTGCCGGAGGACGCGGAGCGTGTTGCCAGCCTCAGCCAGCTGGAGCCCCGCTTCTGCCACATCATCTTCAACCAGACGCTGCAGGAGGGTTGGGATGACCCCGAGGCGTACGTCTGCTACTTCGACGGCGTCACCAAATCGTTCGTGCGCATCCGCCAGATCGTCGGGCGCGTGCTTCGCCAGCCGCGTGCGCGGCGCTTCGCCGCGGAAGCGCTGAACACGGCGACGTTGATCCTTGAGACGCCGACCGCGGCGTACGAAACCGTGGTCTCGGAGCTGAAGGCGGAGCTGCGCCTGTACGCGCCCGATGACGAGCCGGCGTTCGCGACGGTGCGTGTGAAGACGCGCAAGGAGCCGTTGACTCCTGTGCCCGTGAAGCGCGGCGCGAAAAAACTCAGTCTCCAGCGCTGGGCGCTGAAGGCGCCGAACATGGCCTCGGTGGAGAAAGACTTGCGCAGTGAGGCGTCACGTACGTGGACAGACGAGGACCTGGAGGCCCCGGGCACTGGGCGCAAGGCCGTGGTGTCGTTGAAGGAGGGCAGCGAGGAGTACGCGGACATTGACGTGCTGCGCAGCGCTCGGACGAAGAACGGCGCGTTCCTGCGCCGCCGGATCTTGCAGCGCAACCGTGCGTGCTTGAACGCGATTCATCCCGATCGTTTCTCCGGTCCGGCATTTGAGCAGTTCAGTTGCCACGGATCGCAGGCGCAGGACGAGTTGACGACGCTCGCGGCGCGCATCGTGGACTACTTTGAGGACCGCGTGGAATACCAGGAGGACCCCGATCCGGACCGCGCGACGTGGGTCGTGGACGAGTACCGGCCGCGCTCTGAGGACATGGCTTCGTTCGAGCGCGCCGCGCACGCCGAATACTCGCGAAACGACTTCAACAAAGACGAGGCGCCGTTCGCGCGCGCGATCGGCCGCGTGACGGGCGTGACGTGGGTGCGGAACCCGACGACGGAGAGCCAGGGCTACGGCATCCCGCTCCCGAAGAAGGTCGGCGACTCACTGACGTTCTACCCCGACTTCCTGATCTGGAAGAAAGGCGTGTGCTGGGCAGTGGACACCACGGGCAGGCACCTTTTGGACGCGAAGGTGCGCGGCAAGCTGTTCGCGTTGGAGTCGCCGAAGCTGGCGCTCGTCGTCCGTGGCACGGTTGACCTCGGAAGCGGCTCGCGTGAGGGCAAAGACGGCTGGAGCCTCGTGTTGCCGCGACCGAACCTGTCGCCGCTCGTCGAATACTCCGACGATCTTGACCCGCTCGTCGCGATGTTGCTCGACTCGTAGCTGACGCCCACACAAAATTGCTTCATTGCGGGCGCCAGCCTTTACAGGCGCCTCAGCCGCGACGTATCTTCATGCCATGGGGGCGGGGCGTGGCAAGAGGCGCCGCGTATGGAGGGCGTCGGGCAGCAGTCGTCCGGGCGCGCGCTTCCGGCTGGACGCGGTGCCGCGTCGGCATCCGCGGTACGCGCGGTACGTAGAGGTCCTGTATGTGCGCGCTCACAATGGCACCGAGTTCCGCTTTTACTGGGTTGAGGAGTACGCGCGTTCCGGCAACCCGACGCGGGTCAACCGCTACGGAGTCGTCGTTGACGAACGCGACACATTTTGGGTTGCGGCCGCGCCCAGGCTCGCCTCGCACTCGCCGGAGCCCCACGAAGACGACGACGAGATACTTCCGCTTGCGCGTGCGACGTACAGGAGCATGCGGAAGGGCTACGGCCTGCGCGAGCTTGACGGGCACGAATGCGTGGTCTACGTCGTGGAACAGCTCCGCGGCGATCACGGCCTGCACGTGCCGAGCCGGTGCGGCGTGCGCTTCGTCGGCGACGACTCGTACTGGGTCGTGCCCGCGATGGAGCTGGACATCGGGCCGCTCGCGGCGACGAGCTAACGCTCCAGGGTCCGATCTCGAAATCGAGGCGCTTATGTTTCTTGGTCGCCCGTCTCGTAATGGGTGATGACCGCTCCGACGACGAGACCGCCTACGAAGGCGGCTGCGACGAGGGCCGCGAGAGCGCCCATGACCGTGATGAGCAGCGTCACGACCGAGACTGCGAGGCTCGCGGCGCTAATAGTGAGATTGAGATTTGTGTTCTTCACAGTCATTACGCCCCAGGAGACACGCAACAAATAGGGTCGCCTTCGCGCTCGACGGCGACTATCCGACGCGCTCCCCGTTTCTTGAAGAAGCTGCATTGAGCAGCGTCCTCTCGGAGGCTTCATCTGCGGCCGCGGCGCGGCGGAGCCGGATCAGCTAGGGCCGCGAGCCTCGCCGTCGCTGGCGAGCGGCGATTGCGTCGGCTCGCGTGACGAGCGCGCCGAGCGACACGCTCAACGCACGCGCGATCCTCGTGAGCGTCGCGTAGTTCGGGTTCCGCACGCCCCGCTCCACGCCGCCGAGGTGGGTTACGTGGACTTCCGCGGCGTCCGCCAACGCCTCCTGCGACAGCCCCAACTTCTCCCGCCGCTCCCGGATCGCGTCGCCGAGCGCGGCGTGCTCCGGCGAGCGTGGCTGGCTCTGGCGGCGGGGAGGCATCGCGGCAGCCTTGCGTAGAACGATCGACGAGGTTAGAGCATAAAAGTCCGATCCTGCGATACAACGTGCCGACGATCCAACGACCCAGTGCAAGGAGGCAGTCGTGAGGAACACAGCGAAACGATGCAGGACAGTCGTGTTGGGCGCGAGCGTAGCCGCGCTAAGCGCGACTGGTGCGGCAACGCCTTGACGACCAGAACGCTCACCCGGGAATAATGACCGATGGCCGCAGCGCACACTGCAAGGCAAGTCAGACCCGCGTGGATGGCCCTGTCGGCCTTGACGGCTTGGGCCATCGAGTTGGGCACCCGCGACCGGAATATGTAGTGTGCCACCGATGCGCAAGCACGTCGTTATCCTCGGGGCCGGTTTCGGGGGACTGGAACTCGCGACCCGGCTCTCGGAGACGATCCCCGACGCGGTCCGTGTCACGCTGCTCGATCGCAACGACTCGTTCTACTTCGGCTTCTCCAAGCTCGAGGTGATGCTCGGCCGCCAATCGGCCGACGACGTCCAGCTGCATTACCGCGACTTCGTGAAGGATGGCGTCGAGTTCCGCCAGGAGACCGTGACGGGGGTCGACCCGGCCGCGCGCCGCGTCAGCACCGACGCCGGCTCCTACGACGCCGACTTCATCGTCGTAGCACTCGGCGCCGACTACGACTTCGCCGCCACGCCGGGCTTCGAGCAGGGCGGGCACGACTACTACTCTCTGACCGGGGCCGAGCAACTGCGTGATGCGCTCGCCGACTTCAAGGGCGGCAGGGTGCTCGTCTCGGTGCTCGGGCAGCCGTTCAAGTGCCCGCCGGCCCCGTTCGAGGGCTCCTTCCTGCTGCACGAGCACTTCACGCAGCAGGGCATCCGCGACTCGGTGGAGATGGCGACGACATTTCCGATGGCGCGCCCGGTCCCGGTGACCGGCGAGGTCTCGCAGATGTTCCGCGACGGGCTCGCCGCGCGCAACATCAAGGAACTGCCCGAGCACCTTGTCACGGGCATCGACCCGGCGACCCGCACGGCACAGCTCGCGAGCGGCGAGACGCTGCCCTACGACCTCTTCGTCGGCATCCCGATCCACCGGGCGCCCGCCGCGCTCGCGGACACCGGCCTCGCGGTCGACAACTGGGTGCCCGTCGACCAGTCCAACCTCAGGACCCGGTTCCCGGGCGTCTATGCGCTCGGCGACGTGTGTACAGGCCCGCGGACCGTTCCCAAGGCCGGCATCTTCGCCGAGGCGGCAGCGCGCGTGGTCGCCGAGGACATCGCCGCGACGATCGCGGGCACCGATCCGCCCCCGCCGTACGAGGGCTCGGGCGTCTGCTACGCCGAGTTCGGCGGCGGGCTCGTCAGCAAGGTCGAGGTCAGCTTCCTCCGCGGCGACACGCCGGCGGCCCAGCGCCACGACCCATCGCTCGAGCACGCCGCCGAGAAGGAGGAGTTCGGCGCGGTCCGCCGGGCGCGCTGGTTCGGACGCTCGTGAAGCGCGGGAGCCCCTCCGTGGAACGGCTCCCGTCACGGAGATCGCCTGTGTGCCAATAGCCCCACCGACCTGCCCATCGCTCAACGTGCTTTGGACACCGCGGCTCGGGTATCGTCCGCGGCGATGCCGGGGAGCGGATTGCGCGTGGAGGTCTCTGCGACCGATGGGTCGACGCTCTGCGCGGAGTTCTTTGCACCCCTCGGCGAGGGGCCCCATCCGGGGGTCGTCGTGCTGCACGAGTCGTTTGGCCTCAACGACGACATCCGCCGAATCGCCCGTCGCTTCGCCGACGCCGGATACGCCGCGCTGGCCCCCGACCTGTATTCGCACGGCAGGCGGATCGTGTGCCTCAGTCGCGTGATGGTCGACATGGTGCGCGGCGGCGTTGCGCGCGAGATCGCCGACATCCGCGCGACCCGAGACGCGCTCGCGGCCCGGCCCGAGGTCGACTCCGAGCGGATCGCCGTGGCCGGATTCTGCCAGGGCGGCGGCTTTGCCCTGATCGCCGGCACGCAGCCGGGCTTCTCCGCGGCCGCCGTCAACTACGGCGACGTGCCCGCAGACAGCTCGCGCCTGGACGGCGTGTGTCCGGTGGTCGCCAGCTACGGGGGCAAGGACCGTCTGTTCGGGCACCGAACGGCCGCGCGCCTGGAGCGCCACCTCACCGCCCTCGGCGTGCCCCACGACGTGAAGACCTACGACGAAGCCGGACACTCCTTCTTCTCGCAAGTCGACGGCTGGCAGGGCTGGCTCGCGCGCGTGCCGACCCCAATGGCCGTCGGCTACGACGAGGCAGCCGCCCGCGACGGCTGGGAGCGCATGCTCAGCTTCTTCGACGAGCACGTGCGCTGAATCTACTCACAAGTCTGGGTGCGGATCATCAGTCTTGAGCGACCCAGACGACCGTCCAGGTTCGTCTCCCCGCCCTCCCGCTCGCCAGCGTTCACCGGCTGAGCGCTGCGTCCTTCTATGACACAGCGCCGAGGGCACGCGCCGCCGCCGCATCACGGGCTTTGAACTCTTGGATGAGCGCCATCAGCTCGACTGGTGTGGCATGCAGCCCGTCGCAGAGACGCAGCATATTGAGATAGTTCGGGGCGATCCGCCCGCAGACGTAGCGACTGATCTGTTTGTTGTCCATGCTCGCAGCCTGGGCGACGTCCTGCTGGGTGGTGCCGGGCCGGCGCGCCATCAGCGTTTCGATCGCCCACCCCATGGCGGCCAACTCAGTGGTTTGCGGCGTCGATTTGCGGGCGCGCGGCATGTCGAATGACACCCTTGCGCATCGGCGAGGAAGGTGAAAGGTCAATTGCGCGGAATATGGGATGCAGACAACCGTATTCACGCAATTTGGGGGTTTTTCTTCGTCGTGCCCGGCCGTCGATCCCATGAGCAGAGCCTGCGCCTGCTGGGGCGGGCAGTCCGCGAACTGCGCGAGCAGCGCGGCCTCAGCGTCGAAGCGCTCGCCGCCGCCGCCAGCCTCCACGCCACCTACGTCACGGGGCTTGAACAAGGCCGCAAGAACCCCAGCTACCATCAACTGCTGCGCCTCGCCGAGGGCCTCGGTGTGCAGCCGATTGCGCTGCTGCTGCGAATCGAGGAGCTGGACACGCACGACCCCGACGACCCATCGGTATAGTATCTGCTATACCGAATAGTACATTGCCCACTGTACCGATGGTCGACGAACTCAATCCATTCACCTACGACGATCCTTTGCCTCCAGACGCCCTGGTCGACCGCGACGAGGAGACCCGCAAGCTGCTCGCGCTCGCCGAAGGGGGGCACAACACGAGGCTCTCCGCGCCCCGGCGCTACGGCAAGACATCGATCATCCTTCGCCTGCTTGCCGACGCCGACCGGGCTGGACTGCATACCGTCCATGTCGACCTCTATCGCTGCGTGACCCGTGCCGAGGCCGCTCGCCGGATCGAGGAGGCCTACCTGGCACGCCTTGCCGGACCACTTCGGCGTACCGTCTCGGCGCTCACGCGGTCGTGGCGCACAACAGTGAAGGCTCAGGCCGGCGGGGTGGCGGTGCAGGCCGAGCACATGCGCGAGCTCGACAATCAGCGCCTCGCCGATCTGCTGGACCTGCCAAAGCGCATCTTCGCCAAGTCCGCGTGCCGTACCCTCGTCGCGTTTGACGAGTTCCAGGACTTGCTTCGCATCGATGATGGCCTGGACGGCCTGCTGCGCAGCAAGATCCAGTTGCATCGCGACGAGGCCAGCTATGTGTTTGCCGGCTCCGAGCCCGGCATGTTGGACGAGCTGTTCAATCGCAAGGGCCGGCCGCTCTTCGACCAGGCACGGCCGATCCCGGTCGGTCCGCTGCACGACGACGATCTCGCCGAGTACATCGGAGCGCGCTTTGACCTGAGCGGTCGCGACCCCGGCGCGGCACTCGAGCTGCTGCTCGATCTGGCGCGTGGCCACCCGCAGCGGGCGATGCTGCTCGCTCATCATCTCTGGGAGCACACCAGCCGAGGGCAAACCGCCGACGAGGAGACCTACCAGGAGGCGCTCGACGCCGTGGATCGTGAGACCAGAGAGCGCTTCGAGCGTACCTGGCTTGACCTCGGCTCCGCCCCCGCCCAGCGCCGCGTGCTGGCCGCGCTGGCAAACAGCCAACAGAGCCTGTACAGCAAAACCACGCTGCTCGCGTTCGAGCTGGACAAGAGCGCGGCCCAGCAGGCAGCGCAAGCCCTCATCTACGCCGGAGACGTGGCGCGGCTCGACGGGCGTCTCGTGATCGTCGACCCGCTGCTGGAGCGTTGGCTGCAGCGAACTCAACACTGACCCACCCTGCACAAGGCCTGCAGGCCGGCGATCCCGACTCGCCGCAACATCCGCGCAGAGCATCCCTCCCCAGCTCACGTAGGCGCAAATCTGCCCGATGCAGAGAACAGGATGCCCTCTTCAAGCGACCCCACCGTCACCCCCACCTACGACGCGAGCGCGATCGAAGACGCGCTGCGCGATATCTGGGTGCACCACCGTGGCTTGGTGGGCGAGCGCATCGAGCTGATCGAGCGGGCCGTCGAGGCCCTGGGCGCCAACGAGCTCGACGAGCAGCTGCGGGGCGAGGCGCGGCGTGCTGCGCACATGCTGAGCGGCTCGCTGGGGACCTTCGGCTTCGCCGGCGCCTCCGAAGCGGCGGGGGCGCTCGAGCACGAGCTGGCCGACCCGCGCCTCGCGCAGGCGCCGATCATGCGGGCGCTGATCGGGAACGTGCGGGACGGCATCGGGCTGGTGGGGGCCGAAAAAAACAACACAACGGCCCGGCCCGGGGCCTACCCCTGATCCACAGCGACCCCTGGGCCCACTCCTAATCCACCGCGCGAACGCGCGGGCCCTTGGCGGCGTACATCGCGCGGTCGGCCTCCATCAGCGCCGCTTCCCCGCCGTGGGTGGTGGCGTCGAGTGCGGCTACTCCAACCGAGGCGGCGACCGAGATGCGCTCTACCCCCTCGACGGCGACGCCGCACGAGGCGATCGCCTCGCTGAGGGTTGAGGCGACTTTGCGCGCGTCCTCGACGGTGGTGCCGGGGAGCAGCACGGCGAACTCGTCGCCGCCGAGGCGCGCGACGACGTCGGTGCCGCGCAGGCGGTGCTGCAGCTCGGTGGCGATCACACTCAGCAGTTCGTCGCCGACCTTGTGGCCGTAGGTGTCGTTGACGAGCTTGAAGGAGTCGAGGTCGATCACCAAAAGCGCCCCGATCTCCCCGTAGCGCCGGCAGCGCGCCACCTGCATCGCCAGCTGGCGCTCGAGCAGGCGGCGGTTGAAGAGACCGGTCAGAGAGTCGTGTTCGGCGAGGTGGCGCAGGCGCTCCTCGATCAGCTTGCGCTCTGTGATGTCCTGGATCTGCGCGATGAAGTGCTGCGGGCGCCCGTCGCGGTCGGCCATCAGCGAGACCGACAGCATCGTCGAGATCACGTGGCCGCGGGCGTGGAAGTAGCGGCGCTCGATCTCGTAGTGGCGGATCTCCCCCGCCAGCAGGCGGCGGACGTGCTCGAGATCGCTGGAGATGTCGTCGGGGTAGGTGATGTCGTCGAGGGTTTTGGCGAGCAGCTCGTCGTTGGAGTAGCCGGTGATCGCCAGCAGCGACGTGTTGACGCGCACGAGGCGGCCCTCTGGGGTGAGCAAAGCCATCCCGATCGGCGCCTGCTCGAACACCAGCTCGAAGCGCTCCTGCGCCTGGCGCAGAGCCGTGAGCGCCACGTCGCCACCGGCGGGGCCGTCCAGCGGAGTGGGCTGTGAGGAGGACACCCCAAACCATCGGCATTTTGGCGGTGGCGCTTGACGGGTTGGAGCCGCCTTGGACCCCTCACCGCGCCTGACGGGTTGGACCCGGCCGGGACCCCTTACGCGGCAGGCACGCACGCCCCCCGCGAGGCGGCGCCGGCGAAGACCTGGACGCGGTTGTTGGCTGTGTCTGCGACCAGCACAGCGCCGCGGCAGTTCACGGCGAGGCCACCGGGCCTTGAGAGCTGGCCGAGGCCGCCGCCGGGGGCGCCCCATCCGGCGAGCAGACGCCCGCCGGCGGAGAACTTCTGCACGCGGTCGAGGCGGCGATCTGAGACGAACACGTGCCCGGCGGAATCGACCGCGATCCCCGACGGTTCTTCGAAGCGGCCGGGGCCGCGCCCGGGAGCACCCCACGAGCCCAACAGTGCCCCAGAGGGGCTGAGCTTGTACACCCGATCGAGCCCGGCGTCGGCTACATAAACAGCCCCATTCGGCGCCACCGCGACCGCAACGGGGCGAGCGAACGCGACCGAGCCGAGCCGCCCGAGCGGCTGGTAGGAGGAGCTGAAGCGCATCACGCGCCCGGCGCCGGCGTCGGCCACATAAACCACCCCCCCCGAGGGTGGGAGCGCGACTCCGAGCGGTTCGAGCAGCGCGTTGGGGCCGCCGGAGCTGCTCCCCCCTCCTCCCCCCCCTTCCACCCCACTCGACGGGTCCGGCGAGGCATCCCCGAGCGCGCCGAGGTACCCGCCGCCCGAGCTGAGGTGACGGATGATGCCGTTGCGGGGATCGGTCACCCACAGCGACCCGTCAGGCGCGACCACCCCCGTCGTGGGCCCAAACCAGTGGCTGCCGACGATCGCACCCCCGCCCCGCTGCCACTCGCCGCGGTAGCGCAGGGAGGCCCCGAACTGGTAGATCGGGCTGCGCGAGCCGTAGGTCTCGACCACGAACGCGCCCGCCCCGTCGGCGGCGACCCCCAGCGGCGCGATCAGCTGCCCGGGCGAGATGCCGGGCGTGCCGAACGCCAGCAGCCCCTGCCCGGAGGGCGTGAACGCGACGACCCGTTCGTCGCCGGTGTCGGCGACGTAGACGTGCCCCGAAGGGGAGACGGCGGCGGCGCGGATGTAGCTGAGCTGAAAGGTGCCTTCGCCGCTCCACTCTTCGAGGTAGTGAAGCGTGCGCGAGAGCACGACGATGCGGTTGTTGTTGTCGTCGACCGCATACACCCGCGCGCCGTACACGGCGACGCCGAACGGGTTGACGAACTGACCTGGCTCTTTCCCGAACGTCCCCTCGGCATACAGCGGGCGCCCCGACAGCGAGAGCGCCTGGATGCGGTGGTTGCCCTCGTCGGCGACGTACACGACGCCGCCCGCGACCGCGAGCCCGCGCGGCGAGGAGAACTGGCCGGCCCCGCTGCCGGGCCGCCCCCACAGCAGCGGGTGGGAGCCGTCAAGGTCGAAGCGGACGATCCGGTTGGCGACGGAATCGGAGACGTACACATAACCCCCGCCCACAGCGATCCCCCCGCCGGGCGGCTTGTCGGGGCCGTAGCCGGGACCGAAGTCGAACTCGCCGGGGGCACTGCCGGGCCGCCCCCATTCGCCGAGCAGGTGACCGGAGGCGGTGAAGCGCTCGATCCGGTCGTGCGTGGAGTCGAGCACGTACACGTCGCCCCCGCCATCGACCGCGAGCCCATCGACGGCGCCGAACTGCCCCGGCCCCGAGCCGTAGGAGCCCCACTGCCCGAGAAAGCGCCCGCTCGGCGAGAAGCGCTGCACGACGTGCGAGAACTGGTCGGCGACGTACAGATCGCCATCGGGCGCGAACGCCAGCGCCTCGGGACAGCGCAGCACCCCTTCCCCACGCCGGCCGATCGAGGCCACGCGCGTGTAAGGGCATACCGCGCCAACAGCCCCGGGACAGCCAGGCACCCGCACGCTGCGCGGCGCCGCACCAAGCGGCTGGGCAGTGCCGCCACACCCCGCGAGCGCGAGGATCCCGGCCAGCAGCAGCACTAGCGCGATCAGGGGGGGTGGGAAGGGGGGCACGCACCGGGCCGACGGCGCGGCTGGCGTGCGCGACCATCCGCCAGGCGCACGGGCCGCGGGGGCTGTTGGCGTCGCACCCCGCCGGGACGGCGTGCACGAGCGGGCGCGTGGAGGGGTCGGTTGAAGGCGTCCGGCGCGGTGTGGCACAGTCCTATCGTCGTGGATCGCGCGGACCCACGCGCCGCGGCCACCGGAGGAATGCGCCAATGCACGTGCCCACCACCCTGAGATCCAGGCTGCTGACCGCGGTCGCGGTCCTGGTCGTGCTCGCGGTGGTCGTGGGCGCGGTGGCCACCAACTCCTCCACACCCACCAACCATGCCCACGACGCGACAAACGCGGCGGCGGATCCCCACACCGGGGCGAGCGGCCCACCGGCGAGCCCGGGCAGCGATCCCCCCGCAGGCACCAGCCCCACAATAGAACCAACCCTGCTGGCGACACCCCCACCACGCGGCCGGCCGGTGAGCGTGGGTATCGGGAGTCGCCCCACGGGACAGGCCGTGCCCACGGACTTCATGGGCCTCTCCTTCGAGGTGCGCAGCCTGCCTGTCATCGCGACCTACGCCGGCAAAGGCGATTTCGCCACACTGCTGCGCTCGCTCGGCCCGGGCGTGATGCGCTTCGGCGGGATCTCAGCCGACGAACAGGCCGCGTGGGTGCAGGCGGGCGCGAGCAAACCGGCGTGGGCGAACACCGCGATCGACGAACAGGACCTCGCCGATATCGCGGCGCTCGCCAAGGAAACCGGCTGGAAGGTGCTGCTGACCGTCAACCTCGGCCACAACGAACTCAAGGCCGCCGCGCAGGAGGCCGCCGCCGCGAAGGCGCAGCTGGGCCCCTACCTCGCCGGAATCGAGATCGGCAACGAGCCCGATCTCTTTCCGCTCAAGCACTTACGCCCCCCGGGCACGGGAGTGAAGGCATACCTCCCCCAAGCCAGGGAATACCGGGCGGCGATCGAGGCCGCGGCCCCCGGCACGCCGATCGCGGGCCCGGACCCCTCGACGGGCACGCACGGAATCGCCTGGATTCGCGACGACGCTGAGACCATCCACCCGCAGCTGCTGACCGACCACTACTACCCGCTGAGCAGCTGCGGCGAAAGCCCCACGATCGCCGAACTGCTGAGCCCCGGCGTGCGCCAAAAAGAGAGCGAAATGCTCACCACAATGCTCGCGCTCGCCCACACCTACGCGACACCGCTGCGGATGGACGAGTCCAACAGCATCTCCTGCGAAGGCGAGCCCGGCGTCAGCAACGCCTTCGCCTCAGCCCTGTGGGCGCTCGACTACACCGCCCGCGCGATGACCGCGGGCGTGGTGGGCGTGAACTTCCACGACCTGATCGACCAGCCCCGCACCTACAGCCCCCTCGCCGCCCACAGCGAAAGCGCGTTGAACGCGGGCGACCTGCAGCCGGCCCGGGGGGGGTCCCGCTTGCGGCCGCCACCACCCCGGGCCGGCGC
>Ga0187855_10000821_pt1 | contig 26247 bp, 28 predicted proteins | sample June2016WEW_8_10_2_FD_132969 | JGI IMG/M metagenome (GOLD analysis project Ga0187855, IMG submission 132969) | Peatland microbial communities from SPRUCE experiment site at the Marcell Experimental Forest, Minnesota, USA - June2016WEW_8_10 | ecosystem: Environmental > Terrestrial > Soil >...
AGCCAGGTCGGGTGCTGGACGATCAGCGTGGTGCACTGCGTGAGCGCGAGCACGAACACGAGATCGAAGAACAGCTCCAGCGGCGTGACGCGCTCGCTCTGGCGCGCCACGGCGCGCATGCGCGGGGCGTGTCGCTCGCTGGTGGTGGTGCTCACAAAGCCCATCATGCCAAGCGCTCGCTGCCCCGTCGACGCGCTGCCGAGCGCCCAGCCCGCGGAACACTCTCTTACACGTGAAAGCGTACGCTGGACACCAGGTCGCGCCAGCGTCTATAATCCCGGAGCGCACGGGAAGGGCGTGACGGGAGCGCTACGGTCTGTGGAGAGCACGTGCATAAGGGTCTGGGGAGGTACCGATGAGTTCTAAAGCCAGTGGTCGCGCCGCACTCGCGGGCTCGTTCGCGGGCGCGGCGAGGCGCTACTGGCTGGGGGTCTTCCCGCGCGTCTGCGCCGAGCGTCGCCGCCGCGAGGCACGGGCGCAGGAGATCCCCGACCAGATGCTGCGCCAGGTGGTGGTGGACGCACTGCACAAGTGGGGCAACATCGAGGGCGCGAGCGCGTTCGCGGCCTTCGCCCCCCGCCGCCACCGCGCCGCGGCCGCCCGCGCGATGGTGTGCTTCCAGGCCGCTTACAACTACCTGGACATGCTCACCGAGCTGCCCAACACCGACCCGGTGGCCAACGGCAGGCTGCTGCACCGCGCGCTGCTGGTGGCGCTGGACCCGGAAGCGGAGCACCTCGACTACTACGCCCACCACCACCTGCAGGAGGATGGCGGCTACCTCAGGGAGACGGTGGACGGCTGCCGCGCGGCGCTCGCGCAGCTGCCCTCATACGCGGCGGTCGCGCCCGCGGCGCTGCGCGCGGCGGAGCGGATTGTGGCCTTCCAGAGCTGCAACACCGGCGAGGTGCAGGGCGACTACCTGGCGCTCGAACGGTGGGCGCGGGCGCACACCCCGAAGGGAACCGGCATGCGCTGGTGGGAGACCGCGGCCGCCGGGGGCAGCTCGCTGGGCATCTACGCGCTGATCGCGGCGGCCGCCGAGCCGCGCGTGGACGAGGGGGAGATCGCGGCGATGGAGGACGCCTACTTCCCCTGGATCGGCTCGCTGCACTCGCTGCTTGACAACCTGATCGATGCCGCCGAGGATTACGCCACCGGCCAGCGCAGCCTCGTCGGCTGCTACGCCTCCCCGTGCGACGCGGCCACGCGGATGAGCATGCTGGCGGAGCGCTCGATACAGGCGGCGCAGGCGCTGCCCGGCCGCCGGCACACGCTGGTGTTGGCGGCGATGGCGAGCTTCTACCTGTGCACGCCCGAGGCCCGCGCGCCCGAGGCGGCGCCGGTCGCCGACGCGGTGCTGGAGGCGCTCGGGGAGCCGGCGCGTCTGGCGATGACTGTGTTCCATTCCCGCCTCGTGCTGCGACGCCTGGCGCCGAGCGCGCCCGGCGCCCCGGCGCGGCGCGGCGAGGGCGCTGAGGTGGTTATTCCGGCGGCCATCGATCCAAACTGCGCAGAGTAGGCTCGTAGTCCTTGCTGGAGCTGCGCGACCTTGTGAAGCATTACCCCCAGGTGGGCGGTGAGCCGGTGCGCGCCGTCGACGGCGTCTCCCTGGAGGTGCAGCCGGGCGAGATGGTGGCGCTCTACGGGCCGAGCGGGTCGGGCAAGACGACGCTCTTGCTGATGGTCGCCACGCTGCTGCAGCCCACCAGCGGCGCGGTGCTGATCGGCGGGCGCGACGTCTCCTCGCTGAGCGAGAAGGAGGCTTCGCACTTCAGGCTCTCCGAACTGGGCTTCATCCGCCAGAACTTCGACCTGCTGCCCGGCGTGACCGCGATCGACAACGCCGTGCTGAAGTTGCTCAAGAGCCTGCGCTGGCGCGAGGCCCACCGTCAGATCTCGCCCTTGCTGGAGCGTCTGGGCCTCGGCGAGCGCCTCGACCACCGCGCCGAGACGCTCTCGATGGGCGAGCGCCAGCGGGTGATGATCGCGCGCGCGCTCTCGACCAAACCGCGCCTGTTGCTGGCGGACGAGCCGACCGGCAGCCTCGACACGCAGCGCGGGCGCGAAGTGCTGGAGCTGCTGACCGAACTGTGCCGCGAACACGAGGTGGCGATCGTGCTGGTCAGCCACGACCCGCAGGCGGCGGCGTACGCCGACCGCGTGTACGCGCTGCGGGACGGCAAGCTGGGCGAGTATGAGCCCGAGCAGTGGGCCGCCCGGGTGAGCGCCGCGCAGTGAGGGCCGCGCTCGAGGTGCCCGCGTGAAGCCCGGCAACGTTCTGCACCTTTACCGCGTGCGCCTGCGGGCGCGCCTGCTGCAGGAGATGTTCGCGATCGTCGGCATCGCCGCGGGCGTGGCGCTGCTGTTCGCCTCGCAGGTGGCCAGTTCCAGCCTGTCGAGCTCGGTGGCGCAGCTCTCCAAAGGGATCGTCGGCAACGCCACGCTGCAGCTGCTCGCGCGCGACGACCAGGGCTTCGAAGCGGGGATGGTCGCGAAGGTGCGCCACCTCCCCGGGGTGCGCGTGGCGGCGCCACTGCTGGAAGCCAACGCCGAGATCTCCGGCCCGAAGGGCAGCGAATCGGTGGAGCTGGTTGGCGCCGACTCGAGCTTTCAGAAGCTCGACGGGACGCTTGTGCGCAAGACCAAGCTGGAAGCGTTTGGCGGCTTCGGCGCGCTCGTGCTGCCGGCGCCGCTGGGCCAGAAGATCGGGATCGTGAAGTTTGGCAAGGAAGCGACCGTGAAGGTGTACGGGCACGTCGAACAGGCGCCGCTGTATGAGTTGCTGCACGCCAACCAGATCGGCGCGCTCACCTCCAGCCCGATCGCGGTGACGACGCTGGAATACGCCCAGGAAATGGCCGGGCTGCAGGGCCATGTCAGCCGCGTGCTCGTCGAGCCCGCGCCGGGCGCCGAAGCGACGGTGCGCGCGGGCCTGCAACGGCTGGCGGCGGGGCGGCTGAACGTGGAGCCGGCCAACTACGACGAAACGCTGTTCACCAAAGCGGCCGCCGCGACCAACCAGTCCACGGCGCTGTTCGCGGTGATCAGCGCGCTCGTCGGCTTCCTGTTTGCGTTCAACGCGATGCTCCTGACGGTGCCCCAGCGGCGGCGGCTGATCGCCGACCTGCGCCGCGACGGGTATCCCCCGCGGACGGTGATCGGGGTGATGATGTTCGATGCAATGGTGCTCGGCGTGCTCGCCTGCGTGCTCGGGTTGGCGCTCGGCGAGGAGCTCTCGATCCACCTCTTCCACTCCAACCCCGGCTATCTCTCCTCCGCTTTTGCGGTGGGCTCGCAGCGTGTGGTGAGCGCGCAGAGCGTGATCATCGCGATCGCAGGCGGGATGCTGGCGGCCTCGGTGGCGGTGCTGAGCCCGCTCAAAGACATCGTCTCGCGCCAGCCGCTGGCGGCGATCACCGACAAGGATGGCGCCGGCACGCTCAGCGGCACGCGCTGGCTGGCGCTGGGCGGCGTGGCGTGCCTGGCGGCGGCCACCGCGATCCTGCTGGCGGCGCCGAAATCGGCGGTGCTGGGGATGGTGTTTTTGGTGGGGGCGCTGTTGCTGTTGCTGCCGCTCCCGCTGAACGCCACGCTCGCGCTGGTGAGGCGGATCGCGCCCGGGATCACGAGCGCGGTGCCGCACGTGGCGGTGATGGAGCTGCGCGCCGGGCGCGCGCGCGCGGTGGCGATCGCCGCCACCGGCGCCGTCGCGGTGTTTGGCAGCGTCGCGATCGAGGCTGCCCACGGCGATCTGCTGCACGGCCTCGAAAACGCGGCGCGCGACATGAACGCCTCCACCGACGTGTGGGTGTCCCCGGCGGGCACTTTCGACCTGCTGCGCACCACGCCCTTCACGCCCACCGACCAGGCAAAGCTCGCCGGCCTGCCGGGCGTGAGCGCCGTGCGCCTCTACCGCGGCGGGCTGCTGGACATCGGCGAACGGCGTGTGTGGGTGATCGCACCGCCGCGCGAATCCACCCCGCTGCTGCCGGCCAGCCAGATCGTCGAAGGGAACGTCAAGCAGGCCGAAGCAGAGGTGCACAGCGGCGGCTGGATGGTCGTCTCGCAGGCGATCGCCAACGAACACCACCTGCACGTCGGCGACTCCTTCGCGCTGCCCACCCCGGTGCCGAGCACCTTCAAAGTGGCGGCGATCGGCACCAACATCGGGTGGGCGCCGGGCGCGATCATCATGAACGCCGACGCTTACGCGAGCGCGTGGGGCTCGACGGACGCGAGCGCCTACAACGTGCTCCTCTCACCTGGGGTCTCCCAGGAACAGGGCAAGCGCGAGATCGAACACGCGCTCGGTGGCAACTCGGGTTTTGCGGTGCAGACCGCCGAAGCGCACGCCGCCCAGCAGCGCGCGCTCAGCCGCCAGGGCCTCGAACGCCTCACGCAGATCGCCTCGTTGATCCTGATCGCGGCGGTGCTGGCGATGGCGGCGGCGATGGGCAACATGGTGTGGCAGCGTCGCCCCCGCCTGGCGAAGCTGAAGCTTGAGGGCTTCCCGCGCGGGGAACTGTGGCGCACGATCCTGCTGGAGAGCTCGCTGCTGCTCGGCGTCGGCTGTGTCAGCGGCGCGGTGTTCGGCCTCTACGGCCAGCAGCTGCTCGACCGGGCGCTCGCCAACGTGATCAACTTCCCCGTGGTGTACTCGTTCGGCATCGTGGTCGCCATCGCAAGCCTCGCGCTGGTCACCGCGGCGGCCGTGGCGATCGTCGCGATCCCGGGCTACATCGCCGCCGGCGTGCCGCCCGCCGTCGCGCTGCAAGACTGAGGGTCTCCTCTCAAACCTCTTTCGGGGCCGGGTGGTGATCCGCCCGGTGGGGTGGCGCGTAGGAACTCACGCCACGACCTGGGCCTCGCCGGCCTGGGACTGCGCAAGCAGATCTCCCTACCACCTACCGAGAGGTGAACGACGATGGGACTTGACAATCCACTGCACATAGCCTTCCTGCTGGTGCTCCTGCTGCTGGTGTTCGGCGCCAGGCGCCTGCCCGAGATGGGCCGCTCGCTGGGCGAGGGGCTGCGGGGCTTCAAGAGCGCGGTGAGCGGCGAGCACATCGCCCCCGCGGTCGCCACCCGGGCTGCCACGCCTGCCCCCGCACAGATGCCCACACCTGTTGCAGTCCAGGCGGCCACGCCCCTCGCCGTCCAGGACCCAAGCCCGACCGCCGAGGAGCGCAGCCCGCGATGAGAGGCAGATCGGCGGCGAGCGGCTCCGCGGCTCTGGGCAAGCTGGCCGACGAGGAGCTGATGGCGCTCGTGCAGCGGGGCGACGCCGACGCGTTCGAGGTGGTGTATGACCGCCACTGCGACGTCGCCTTCTCCCTCGCCTACCGGATGTGCGGCAGGCGGGGTACCGCCGAGGACGTCCTGCAGGAGGCGTTCCTCGCGCTGTGGCGCACCGGTGCACGATATGACTGCACCCGTGGGAGCGTACGCAACTGGGTGCTGCGGATCGTGCACAACCGTGCGGTCGACGCGCTGCGCCGCGGTGGGGTGCGCGATCGCCACACCTTCCACGACGAGGGGGCCGTCGAGCGGGTGGCGGGCGGCGATGACATCGAGGAGGAGATCCTCGGCCGCGAGCGCTCGCAGGAGATGATGGGCGCCCTCGGTGTCCTGCCGAAGGAGCAGAGCCGCGTGCTCGAGCTCGCCTACTTCGGTGGCTTCACCCACACCGAGATCGCCTCGATGCTGCAGATGCCCGTCGGCACGGTGAAGGGCCGGATGCGGCTGGGGCTTGCCAAGCTGCGGTTGACGATGGCGGCCGAGGAGGGGATCTCAGGATGAGCGAAGTGGACGACTCCGACCCGCACGACTCCGACCCGCACGAGTTCGACCCCCGCGACTCCGACCCTCGCAACTCGTCGAGCCCCGGCGACGGCGGTTGTGGCGATGGCGCTCTCTACTTGCTGGGCCTGCTCGACGAGCGCCACACCAGGATGTTCGTAGAGCACGCCCGCTCATGCGCGCTGTGCAGCGACGATCTTGCGGCACTGGCGCCGGCGGTCGAGCATCTGCCGAGCACGGTAAGACAGGTGCCCGCGCCGGCGCGCGCCAAGCGGCAGGTGATGGCGGTTGTGCGCGGCGAGGCTGCCGAGCAGGCGGCGCGCTCTTCCTCGCGCGCCTCCCACCAGCCGAACCCCTCCCCCTCCTCCTCCCCCTCTTCCTCCCCGCGCGCGCGGGGGTGGACGGCCCGCGGGCGCTTTGCGCTGCGCCCCGCGCTGGCGCTCGCCGGCGCGACAGCGCTGGCGGCGGGTATCGCAATCGGCGCGCTGTCCAGCCCCTTCGGTGGCGGGTCCACCCCGGCCGGTGGCTCCGAGGGGCGCGTGGTGAGCGCCGACGTGACGGTCGGTGGCGCCAGTGCCGCCCTGCACCAGAGTGGTGGACACACCTGGCTCACCGTGGCGAATATGCCAGAGCCCTCCTCGGGCCACGTGTACGAGGTGTGGGTGAAGCGCCCCGGGCGCGCGGAGCCGCAGCCGACCGACAGCCTCTTCGCCCCGACCTCCGCCGGCGCTGCGACCGTTGCCGTGCCCGACAGCGGCGGGGCGAACGAGGTGCTGGTGACGCAGGAGCCCGCCGGCGGCACCCGTCTGCCGACCGCGCCCGCGGTCATCGTCGCGCACCTCAGCTGAGTGACCGATTCCGCCGGCGACTGATCTGCCGGGCTCCCTGGTGCGAAGTAACCGGGTACGCATCGGACGGCGCAGGCGGATCGACTCCGCTGCCGCAACAACGTCGCCTCCACAACACAAATGACAAGGGAGTTGCACACATGCCCAGCAAGATCAACCTGCAGGAGATCGACGTCGACGGCGCGGTGACGGAAGCCCACGCCGAGGCGATCGACGGGCTCGAGCACGGGGACACGCGCCTCGGCTTTCTACGCAAGACCGCGATCGCGGGCGCCGGCGCGATGAGCGCCGGGGCCGTTTTGGGTGCCCTCGCCACACCGGCGCTTGCCGCAGGTGCCGGACGGCCCCCGGCGAGCTATGGCAAGGGCGACGTCGGAATCCTCAACTACGCGCTGACGCTGGAGTACCTGGAGGCCGCGTTCTACAACGGCGCGAGCGCCGCCAACATGTCCCTCAGCGGGCAGGCCAACGCGTTCCTCAAGGTAGCCACCCGCGACGAGAACGCGCACGTCAAGTTCCTCAAGGAACACCTCGGCTCGAAGGCCGCCAAGGAACCGAAGTTCGACTTCAAAGGCGCCAACACCAGCCCCTCGATGTTCATGGCGACCTCCGAAGTGCTCGAGAACACGGGCGTCCACGCCTACTCGGGGCAGGCACTGAACATCAAGTCACCCGCCTACGTCAAGGCGGCGCTCTCGATCCTCACGATCGAGGCCCGCCACGCCAGCGTGATCGGGTTGCTCAACGAACCGGACGGCAACGACATCACCCCCGACGGCCCGTTCGACACGCCCTACACGGCCAGCAAGGTGCTGGCGGCTGTGACGGGCACAGGGTTCATCGTCTCCTAGCAGCCACACCATGTTCTCGTCCATACCGGTGGCCGTCGGCAAAGTCGGCCACGAGGAGCGGCTCAGCTTCGTCGATCACCTCGACGAGCTGCGCTCGCGCCTGATCGTCTCGTTGGCGGTGCTCGCGGTGGCGTTTGGCTTCTGCCTGTGGCAGAACCACACGCTGCTGCGCATCGTCAACCGGCCGCTGGAACACCAGACGCAGAAACGGGTGCGCGCCGGGAACGGCCCGCTCGGCGCGACCTACACGGTGCAGCAGGGTGCCCGCTCGATCGGGGTGCAGCTGGAACGCGTGGTGGGGGCGCTGGAGCGGCCGGGCAGCGGCGCGAGCGCCGCCACGCGCACGACCCTGCAGGGTGTGAGGCCGCGGCTGCACAGGGCGATCTCGCGGCTGTCGGCGGCGCCGCAGGGCAACAAGCCGGTGACCCTCGGCGTCGGCGAGCCGTTCACGGCGACGCTCGGCGTCGCGCTGCTGTTCGCGCTGATCCTCGCGCTGCCGATCATCCTCTATGAGCTGTACAGCTTCATGCTCCCGGCGCTCAGGCCCGAGCACCAGCGCGTGGTCTCGCCGCTGATCCTGGCGGTGCCGGTGCTGTTCGTGGTGGGGGTGATGTTCGGTTACTTCGTGGTGCTGCCCGCCGCGCTGCGCTTCTTCGAGAACTTCAACAGCGACCAGTTCAACGTGCTCGTGCAGGCCGGCCAGTACTACCACTTCGCCGCGACCATCCTGCTGGCGATGGGGCTGGTGTTCCAGGTGCCCGTCGCGATCCTCGCGGCCACCCGTGCGGGCGTCGTCACCCCGCGCCAGCTGCGAGCGCACCGCCGCTACGCGATCCTCGCGTGCGGCGCGGTGGCGGCCTTCCTGCCCGGCGACGCGATCACCCTGCTGCTGGAGACGGTGCCGCTGTACATCCTCTTCGAGGGGAGCGTGCTGCTGGCCTCGCTGTTCGAGCGGCGGGTGGCGCCTTCTCGGTGAGAGCAAGCCTCCCTACACAGCTCGTGTACTACACGGTTCGCCCTCGATCGCGGGCAGTGTGGCCTGGTAGACGATGTAGTCGCCGTCGAGTTGGGTGACGCGGACGAACCCGGCGCGGGTGATAAGTCGCAGCGACTTCGTGTTCTGCTTGGCGGCCATCGCGAGCATCCGTTGATAGCCGTCGCGGGCGGCGAAACGAAGGGTTTCTTCAAGTACCGCGGCGCACAGCGGACGTGAGGGCCGCATGCGCAGCCAGGCTCCCTGGATGTCCTCGTGGACGGCCAGCACAACGAGGTCGGCCGTCCGGAGATCGTGGGCCCGCTGCGCAACAGAGACCGCGACTAACTTGTCCCCTTCCTCGAAGAGCAAGACCCTGGTCCTGTGGATGATTGCCGCGGGCGTGCCGAGCACCGACGGCACTCGGCGGATGACCTTGGCCGCGTCCTGCACATACCACGGGCGGTGTCCACAGCGAAACGATTTGATCGCCTCGGCGTCGTCTGCGCCCGCGATGCGAACCGTGGGCGGTGCGAGCAGCCTGCGAGCCACCGCGGCTAACGCCAGGCAAGGCTTGGGCCGATCAGCGCGAGCGGGCGAGCATCCGCGGCGCGATCGAGCAGATCATCCAGGCCAGCCGGCAGCCGCGGACGAAGATCGCCGAACGGGTCAGCACGCAGCTCCACCGCCGGCACATCCGACCACGCCGGCTCGACGACCGTCCACAGCGCACCCTCTCCTAGCGACTCCACCCGTACGCTCAAAGGGCTACCGAGAGCGATCGGAGCGGGTGGGAGCACCGATGCCGGGAGGGTGTAGCGCTCGCCCTCGCCAGAAAGGACTTCCGCCGTCTCACCGTCGATCCGCACGACCGTTCCCACGATCGTGCTTACACCGATGTCGGCCAGCGCCTTCCCGAGCGCGCGCCGAGCTTTGGCGACACTGCGCGCGAGCGCATCAGCCGGACGGCGATCGCCGCGCACGACGCGACCATAGATACCGTCCAGGTCGAGCTCGCCGACATCGTCCGGGGTTTCGCGCTTCGCCACCTCCGCCAGACGCAGTGCCGGCCCGCTTGCCTCGAGCTTCGCGGCACGAGCAGCCAGCCGACGAGCGAGATCGGGGCGCTGCTTGCGATACGCCGTCGCAGCATCACGGTTCAAAGCACAGAACGCCGTCACAGTGCCGTTGACATGGCCCCCGCGGCGTGGCTTTACCTCAATGCCGCCACTGATGAAACCACCCTGCTTGAGACGACGAAAAGCGCTGTCCCTCGCCCGGCCCGCCGGGTCAAGCGCAAGCAGGACCTCATCCCTGGAGAGCAATGGACGCTCGGTCAACATGGCCAGAGCATAGCATCTCTGACACGTCATTTCAACGGCTCAGCCCCAGCGTGGCTGGGCGCCTCACCCACGCCAACGAAGATGTCCGGGCAGCCCACCCCAAGAACCCCCACCAAGCGCCCCCACCAACGCAAACGGCGCCCCCCGAGAGAACCCGAGAGGCGCCGCTTGAACTACCGACCCAGGGATGTGGCGAAGCTACCTACTTCTTCCTGTGCGCACTTGAGTGCGACGCAGGACAGGGTATCTTCGTCGAGGTGCTCGTGGAGGACCCGTCTTCGAACGTGAAGGAGGCCGAGAACGGGAAGCCGCCGCGCGGGCAGTGTTCCGGCACGCCGATGCCGAGCGGTTTGAAGTGCACGAGCTTGCCGTGCACGTGCTTTTCGTAGGTAATGCCTTCAGGCCCGATCGACGCTTTGACGCTGAGGATCGCAACGTTGTTGCCGCCCGGCACGCTGGGGATCGGCGGCACCAGCGTCTGCAGCTGGGAGCCGAAGGGCGCGCCGGCCGGCTGGACTTCGCCTTTGAAGACCAGCTGCGCGGAGACCGGGGTCTTGCCGTTGGCGTAGAACAACACGACGATGTTGCCGTTGCTGGAGGGCCCCATCACCGCCTGGATTTCGGGCAGCTCGGTGCCGGAGCCGTTGCCGAACGGCACTTCCACATAGGCGCTGCCGAACCCGAGCCGCGAGTTGATGGGGCAGCCGGCGAGCCCTTCCTTGGCGAGCGTTTCCGGCTGACAGATCGCCAGCCCGAGCGTGGTCTCCGCGTAGTTCATGCCGGCGGGCATGTGCAGGTCGATGCTGTTCAGCGGCGGCGGCGCGAGCCCTTCGGTTGTGGTGATATCGAACGAGAAGCTGAGCGTGGTGCTCGCTCCCAGCCGATCGGGCGAGAAGGCGGTGTGGAGCGTCGCCTTCTCCGAGGCCTTGGCGGCGGCGCCGGCCGGCAGGCAGGCGCAAGCCAGCAGCGCCGCCGACGCCGCGAGTGTTCTCATCTTGAGCATGTCTTCCCCCCGACCCGCGTCAGGAGGAGAAGTTGCCGTTGACGTGAACGGTCATCGAGTCGTTGGAGCGCTGGATCGTCCCGGTGAAGCTGATCCCGGAGCCGTGGGCGCCGGAGTAGCTGCCGCTGCCATGGGTGATCGTCATCGTGCCGGAGAAGCTCGCGGTGCCGCCGTTGGTGCGGTAGTCGCCGGAGGCCTTGCCGGTGATCGAGCCGCCCTTCGGGTTGACGGTCAATTCAGCTGTGACTTTATTTGTGTTGACGACGTCCAGATGCACGGTGATGGGGCCCGAGATCGAGCCGCTGGCGCTGCCGGACTCGTACAGGTTGAACCCGTGTTTGGAGGTCTTGTGCAGGTTGCCGCTGTCCTTCAGCGAGACGGTGCGTGCCGCGTGTGCGGCAGAACCCGAGGCGCCGTCAACGCCGATGGTTAGGGCAAGTGGGGCCGCGGCGACCGCGAAAGCGCCTCCAACGGCAAGGGTACGACGAGCAAAGCTTCTCATAACCACGATCCTCTCCTCCACAACTCTTTTGATGTAGACCCCAGGCTAGAACCTAGCACCCTACTGGCCCGCTGGGCTTTTCGTCAAGACACTGTCTATTACATCCGCCATACGATCAAACCCATCGCGGGCAGGCAAGTTGCGGACACAGCAGCGCATTGGATGAAAAACTAGCGCTTACAAGCGTCTGTGTCGAGAGCGGGCCTCAAGGATTCCGGGAGGGCGTCGATAGTCGGAGGTATGCCCGATGCCGCCCAGGACCTGCGACGCCTCGGCGAAGCCCTGAAACGGGACACCGGCGAGGTCGTCGCGAGGCTGCAGCGCCGCTCCGCGGAGTCGGGCCAGACGCTGGACAAGCTGGTGGAAGACAGCTTCGCGCGCGTCGGCTCGGTGTCGACGATCGCCGTGGCGCGCTGGATGGCCGGCGACGGCGAGGAGGTCGCCCGCGAGGTTGGCAGGGAGTCGTGGAAGATCTTTGGCCAACTGGCCGCCCAGCGCGCGGCGCCACTCAACGAGGTGACCAAGCGCTGTTTGCGCTGGCGCGACGCCGCCGAGGAGGTGGTGCTGGAGCACGCGCGGGCGCTTGAGCTCCAAGCGGAGGTACGCGAGAAGGCGCTGGAGATGCTGCAGCGCAGCCTCGACGTGACGCTGGTGAGGATGTGCGAGTCCTTCGAGCAGGAGCGCAGGCGCGCCCACGAGGAGCTCTCGCGCCGCCAGGACGAGCTGGTGTTCCTGGCGACCCACGACCCGCTGACGGGCCTGCCGAACCGCACCCTGATACTGGACCGGGTGGAGCAGATGCTGGTGCGCTCGCGCCGCAGCCAGACCCCGGTCGCCGCGCTGTTCATCGACCTCGACAACTTCAAGGGCATCAACGACACGCTCGGTCACGGCGCCGGCGACCGCCTGCTGCAGGCCGTCGCCGCGCGCCTCGGGCACACGATCCGCGAGACCGACGCGCTGGGGCGCCTCGGCGGCGACGAGTTCGTGGTCATCGCCGAAGGAATGTCGCTAGCCGCCGGCCCCGAGCTGATCGCCGAGCGCCTGCTGGAGGCGCTGGCGCCGCCCTTCCGCCTCGACGAGGACCACGCCAAGCTGGCGGTGACGGCGAGCGTGGGGATCGCGATGGGCCCGCGCGACTCAGCCGACGAGCTGCTGCGCGACGCCGACGTGGCGATGTACCGCGCGAAGTGGGACGGCAAGAACCGCTTCGTGGTGTTTGAGTCGACGATGCACGACGCGGTGCAGAGCCGCATGGAGCTCGAGATGGACCTGCGCGAAGCGCTGCAGAACGAGCAGTTCTTCCTCGTCTACCAGCCGACCTTCGACCTGCAGGACATGAGCCCGACGGGCGTGGAGGCGCTGCTGCGCTGGAACAGCCCGCGCCGCGGCGTGGTGCAGCCGGATGACTTCGTGCCGCTGCTGGAGGAGACGGGGATGATCGCCGAGATCGGTGGCTGGGTGCTGCGCGAGGCCTGCCGTCAGAGCGCGAGCTGGCGCGAGAAAGGCCACACGATCGGGATGTCGGTGAACGTCTCCGCGAGGCAGCTGGACACCGACGAGTTCATTACCAACGTCCGCGACGCGCTGAAGGAGAGCGGCATGGACCCCGCGATGCTGACGCTGGAGATCACCGAGACGACGATCATGCGCGACACCGACCTGACGGTGAGCCGCCTGAAGAAGGTGAAGGAGCTGGGCGTGAGGATCGCGATCGACGACTTCGGCACCGGCTACTCCTCCCTCTCCCACCTCCAGCAGTTCCCGGTGGACGCCCTGAAGATCGACCGCTCGTTCATCGCCCGCCTGACGCAGAGCCCCGAAGGCGAGACGCTGATCCGCACGCTGGTGCAGCTTGGCAAGGCGATGTCGATCGAGACGCTAGCCGAGGGCATCGAGCGCCAGCACGAGCTGGATTTGCTGCAGGACGAGCAGTGCGACAGCGGCCAGGGCTTCCTCTTCGCTCGCCCCCTCGACGCCGCCACGGCGGAGGCATTCTTCCGCACCTGGCGCGGCGATCTCGCGGAGGCGTTCGCACAGGAGGCGTTGTAGGGGGGCAGGGGGGGTGCGCGTCCGCGCGCCGCGTCGCACGTCCCACCCGCCGGGGCGCGGGGCTTCCCTGCCCCGCGACCAGCCGGGTGAACTCAGGCGGCCACGTCGTGCGGTTGGCTCGGCCAAGCGCCGGTGCGGACGCGCTCGTAAAGGGTGTCCGGGGCGAGGTCTGCCCCGCCCGGCCAGCACACGGTTCCCGTCTCGGGATCGACGGTGACCTCGGCGAAGCCCGTGGGGGTCTGGGCGTACTCGAACACCGGGCCGTGCATTCGATCCAGCACGTGGACCTCGCCGGTCACGCCATCCGCAAACGTGAGCCGCAGGACGCCGTGGCGCGGCACCATGGCATGGGTTATGTCCGGGGTAAGGCCGATCATCGCAGTGGCTCGATCTCACTCAGTGTTGCACCTTCGCGCGCTCGGCGCCAGTTCTCGCCAAGCTCTTTCGCGTGCATCTCAGCCCATGCGAGCACAAGTCGGAGCTCTCGACGCGGCAGGTCGTTCGCCAGGACCTCCAGCGTGTCGATCCGGACCTTGGCGCTATGTCCCGCGGCGCGGGCATGGAAGTGGGGTGGACCGTGGTCATCGAAGTACATCGTGATCGTGATCCCAAGGAAGCGGCTTATTGTCGGCATCCGCGCAGATATTGGCAGGTCAAGACACTGCCGTTCGGCGACGCCTCAGCGTCGTGCCCCTCAGCGGGCTGTGGGCCTGAGAGTGGGACCCTTGCTGTTGGGGGATTGACAAGCCCGAACGGGTGGTGTACGGTTGCCGTTGTCATGTCGTCCCCATGGTGGGGCGTCAGGGTCAACATAGGATCAGGTTTGGGTCGTCGCACCCCGTGGTTGACTGTCAAGCGCGAGCGGGGCGCCGAATGGGAGTAGGGACTGGGTCGCAACGGATGAGGGAGTTGGTGTAAGCGTGGTTTCGAGAGGGAGAAACGTGATGGGAGTCATCGCACGTACCCGTGAGGGTGATGCTAGATGCGCCAGCTTGGCGCTGTCGCATCTCTCTCTCTCTCTCTCTCTCTTCGTCTAGGGGCCTCGAAGCAAAATGCGGTAGCCGCCTAGCTTCGAGGCGCAGGTTCGGCCCTCCGTGTGGGGGTGGGTCTTCCACGGCCGCCGGGGTCGCTGGTGGCTCTGCGTGGGGGGCGGCGTGATGGCTGCTCCCACCAAGCGGAGGCCGGCCGCGGCGCGCACGCGGGTCGCGCGTCCACGGGTGGAGCGCTCCCATGCGCAGGTGGCGGATATCCAGCGCTCGCGGCTGTTGGCGGCGGCGGTCCGCGCGGTCGATGAGCTGGGTTGGGCGAACACGACGGTCGCGGATGTCGTGGCGCGCTCGCGGGTGTCACGGCGCACGTTCTATGAGCTGTTCGCCAACCGCGAGGAGTGCCTGAGTGCGGTGCTGGAGGACATCCTCGGCACGCTTGCCGTGGAGCTGGCGGGCGCGGGTGTGGAGGGTGTGGAGTGGCGTGTGCGGGTCCGCCGGGGCCTGTCGGTGATTCTTGGGTTCTTCGACCGTGAGCCCGTGCTCGCGCGGGTGTGTGTGGTGCAGGCGTTGAGTGGTGGCCCGGAGGTTTTGGAGCGCCGCGAGGAGGTCCTCGTACAGCTCGCGGGCGTGGTGGATGGGGGCCGCGATGCCGGCAGGCGTGGTGTGGAGTGCACGCCGTTGACGGCGGAGGGCCTGGTCGGTGCGGCGCTGGGGATCGTCTACGCGCGGCTGCTCAAAGGGCAGCGCCAGCCGCTCACCGAGCTGCTGGGCGAGCTGATGGGGATGATCGTGCTTCCCTATCTCGGGCCGGCGGCCGCGAGGCGCGAGCAGACGCTCCCCGCGCCGACGGTGGTGACGCCCCGTACCGCGCAAAGGCCGGCATGGCCCGCGCGTGCGGCGAGCGACCCGCTGGAGAGCGTCCCGATGCGCCTCACGTACCGCACCTCGCGGGTGTTGGATGGTGTGGCTGAGTTGACGGCCCGGGGTTCAGCTCCGAGTAACCGCGAGATTGGGGATTACGCGGGGATCCAGGACGCGGGGCAGGTCTCGAAGCTTCTACGGCGCCTGGAGCGCCTCGGGCTGCTGGCGAACGGTGGCCTGGGGCACGCCAAGGGCGAGCCGAACGCTTGGCGGCTCACCGCGCAAGGTGAGCTGGTCGCGCGGAGTATCCGCTCGCATTCGCGCTCTGAGAGCGAGGCTGCGTAGATGGTCGCCCACTCCCAATTCGGTGTTGCTTGTCGTCCCGCGCCCCTCGGCGCATCGTTGTTCATCGATCGAGGGGGTCTCCCCTCTGTGTTGGAGGAGGAGATATGTCTGTAGGTGCTCGTCGGTCACTGTCGGCTGGGGTGGTCTCGCTGTGCGCGGTACTTGGGCTGTTGTTGGTGCTCAGCGCTTCGGCGCTGGCCGCTGGGCCTCCTGAAACGCCCGTGAACGAGACGGTGAAGGAAATCACGGCGACGTCGGCGACGGTGGAAGGCGAGTTGAACCCGGGTAAAGGTGGTGAAGTCGGTGAATACTTCGTTGGTTGGCGGCTTGAAGGCTCAACCAGGTGTAATGCGTCGTATCAGACCACTTTTCCTGAACCGCCGGAAGTCGCGTTGGGTTTCAAGGAAGAACATGTGAAAGTGAAGGTAACCGGCTTCGAAGCTGACCAGACGATCACGCTCTGTCTGGTGGAGCGCAACGCGCAGGGTGAAGAAGCCGTCGGGGCGCCCGTGGAGTTCAAAACGCTGGCTGCGCCACCCACGGTCGTCAGCGAGGGCGTGTCCTCGCCGAAAGCGAAAGAAGCGACGCTCGAAGCGGTGCTTGACCCGAACGGAGAGGAAACGAAGTACTCGTTTGAGTATGCGACCAAGGCGACCGGGGAAAAGCTCGAAGGCACGATCGTGACGATCCCGGGAAAGGCGCCGATTCCAAGCTACCACGGCGCTGACGTGGGAGTCAACGTTTCGACGGGCGCCGTTCTCGCGGCGGGCACGACCTACTACTACCGGGTGCTCGCCGAAAACGAACAGAGCAAGAAAGAAGGCAAGCCGGCTGACGGCAAGGTGGAAAGTTTCACGACGGCGATACCCCCGGAAGCGCCGGCGGGCGAGGAAGCGAAGCCGGTGACGGGTTCCACGGCAACGCTCCACGGGGTGTTGAACCCGAACAGGGAAGGGAACCCCGGCTCCTACGAGTTCCGCTACCGGCAGTCCGGCACGGAGTGCGAGGGTGGCCAGTCGGGGGAAGAAAAGTCGACGCCGTCCGTCGAAGCGACGGGGCACTCACCGGAGCCCGTGGAAGCGGAAGTAGCGGGCCTGCTGCCGGCGACGACCTACACGTTCTGCCTGCAAGCCACCAACGCGGCGGGGGAAACGACGCTGGGTGCGCCGGCAACCATTGTGGATGGAGCGGTGCGGCGCGTGTTACAGCTCTCCGAAGATGGCTCGTATGTTTATTTTCTTTCGTCGGAGGTGTTGACGGGCGCCGGTGGCGAACCGTTGCGCAACGGTCTGGGCAGCGAGCCGCTCGCTGGCGAAGAAAACCTGTATCTCTGCCCGGCCGCGAAGCGCAAGAAGGCTGCGAAGAGGAGGAAGGCAAAGCACGCGAAGCGGTCTCGATCTGCCGGTGTCTGAACTCCCAGGTCTGCCGGGTTGTGAGTTCATCGTGATCTGCCGGATGTGTTCCGGCGCCGGTCAGTATGTCAGGGTGAACCGCGGGCGCTCGAAGCTGATGCCGAAGTTCGCAAAGAAGTCCGCCTGTCCCCACAGTGGACTGGTGACGTGCTCCAGAAAGATCACGTCGAGGTCGAAGATGCGTCCCCACGGACGCCCATCGTCTTCGCCGGGTGCCTCGAGCACCTGCGCGCGGATCGGGACGAGCGAGGTCAGGCACGGGATGGCGCTGCCGTCGGCTACGACCACTCGTCCCTCCGCCTCTCGCAGGTCGCCCGCTCCAAGCCCAAGTTCCTCGGCGTTTTCCCTGGAGAGCACCGTGCGGCCGGCGCCCGAGTCGACGATGCCCGCGAAGTCGACCTGTGGTCCGCCCTTTGCCTGAATCCTCAGATCCAGCGACGGCACGCCATCGGGATCGTACGGGAAGCGACGACGCGGCAACGGATCGGCCCGCTAGAGGGCGTAGATAGGCGACACCGGGACGTGGAAGAAGATTACTTCCGTGCGCCGGTGGCCGAACTCCTCACGGAGTTCAGCAGCGGTGTCCCGCACGGCGAGGATCCTGCCCCCGCGCAAGGCAAGCCACTTCCCGCGGTGCTCGTAGGCCTCGGGCGGAATCGGCGAAGGCGAGACCCGGTCGTCGTCGGGCCTCTGGTCGGGGTCCACGTAGCCAAGCGGCACGGAGAAAAAGTCATCCATGGCTATATCGTAGCGTCTGGCTGGCGACGGAGGAGCAGCCTGGCTGGATTGCCCGGGGGTTGGTGGGGAAGCCCACCTGTTGGAGTATTGACAAGCCCAAACGCGTCCGAGGAGGCAGCCATGATATGCTGTCATGGTCATGACAAAGCGTCTTGTGATCTCTGCCGGTGGTCAGGTCTCAGTGCCGGCTTCTGTTCGCAAGCGGTGGGGGACGCGCACGGTGCTGGCGGAAGATCGTGGAGACCAGCTCATTCTGCGCCCGGCGCCTGACGATCCGATTGCCGCGGTGCGCGGTATCTTCGCGGCCGAGATGAGCGGCGGGGCGAATGTCGATGAGCTGCGCGCCGCGGGGCGCGCCGAGGACGCGGAGCTCGAGCGCCGCCACGCGCGCCGGCGGTGATCGTACTCGACGCCTACGCGCTGACCGCGCTTCTCGCCGGGGAGCCGGCGGCGAGCGAGGTCGGAGAGCTGATCGGCGGTGCGGGCGCGGCGGTGACTGTCCCCAATCTCGCTGAGGCAGCCGATCGCTTGGCGCGCATTCATGGAATCGCCGTCGAGCGCACTCGCGCGGCCGTCGAAACGCTCGAGCAATCCACCAACCTCCGCGTGCTCCCAGCGGAGCGCCCTCACGCCTGGCGCGCCGCGGAGCTGCGTACCAGGCACTACCACCGCACTCGCTGCCCCCTGTCGTTAGGCGATTGCCTGCTGCTGGCGATGGCCGGCACGGGCGACCAGCTGGTCACGGCCGATCCACATGTGCTCGCGGTCGCCGCGGAGGAGCGGATCGAGTGGGTCGCCGTCCCGGATTCCCGGGGTCGCCGCCACGCCCCGGGTGTGCGCGACCCGTCTACGTAAGTCCGCATCTGCCAAGCGGATCGCGGCTATCCGATCGTCGTAAAGCGGATGCCGAGCGCCCGGTAGGAGCGCACCGCGCGGAGGTCCCGAGTGAGGAGTTCAAGGTCGTGCTTCAGAGCGGTGAGCGCGATCAGCCCGTCGTAGGTTGCTCCGGCGCCGATGCCGGCTGCGGCGAGCCGGGCGGGCGCCTTTGCGTATTCGCCGCCGCTGAGCGTGAGGAACGTCGATGGCAGACGTTCCGCGAGCACGTCGGCCGCGGTGGCGGGGTCGGCCTGGTTGGGCGGAGGCATCCTGGTGAGGACGCTGTAGGCCTCGGCGGCCACGTGCCCGATCGTGGCGGTGCAGCTTGCGAGGGCGTCGGCGGCGGCGGCGTGCGCCGGGTGCCCATCGAGCAGAGCGGCGATCGCGACGCTGCTGTCGGCCGCCACGCTCACCGGCGTTCGCGCACCGCTTCGAGGACTCTTCGCACGTCCTCGTCGGCGATCGGAACGCCGGTCGCGGCGATCGACCGGCCATGCGGTCCGTCGACCAGCTTGGTCGGCTCGTGTGGCGCGAACAGCTCGAGCCGTCCGTCCACCACGTCGGCTTCCAGCGGCCTGTCGGGCGAGAACCCCAGTTCGTCGCGGATGCGCTTGGGGACCACCACTCGGCCCGCGCGGTCGATTGACAGTTGCATGGCAGGAGCATACCACGGTAATGGCACGGGCGCCGGCAGGCGCGCGACTTGATTGCCGGTCCGTCGCGGTGCCGGTGCCCGACGCGGCGTCGGCCTCTTAGGGGCTTGACAACTTGTGACCCGTGTGGTTATAGTCGTGTTGTCTGGATGTGTCGCGTGCGGCTCATCTGGTCAATACATAGAGGATCGGGTTGGGTCGATCGCCGTTCGTGGTTGACCTTTCTGGGAGCGCTCGTTGGGCGCGTGATTGGGAGAGGGACCGGGTCGTGGGTTTCTTAGAGGGAGCTTGATCAGCGTGGTTTCTAGAGGGAGAAACGTGATGGGAGTCATCGCACGTACCCGTGAGGGTGATGCTAGATGCGCCAGCATGGCGCTGTCGCATCTCTCTCTCTCTCTCTTCGGCTAGGGGACCCCGGGCTGAAGGCCCTGAACGACCTGCCCTAGCGGGCCGCGGTGGTCCCCCGCGCGGGGATGGGTTGTTTGCGGCCTGTGGGGGGCGGTCGTGATGTCCGCGCAGACGCGTGGGCGTCCCGGGCCGGTCTCGCGTTCGCGTGGGGTTGACCGTGGGAAGGTCGGCCAGCGGTGGCGCTTGGCGGGCCTTCAGCGCTCAAGGCTGTTGGCGGCCGCGATTCGCGCTGTCGATGAGCTGGGGTACTCCGATACCTCGGTGGCGGATATCACGACCCGTGCGCGGGTCTCGCGGCGCACGTTCTATGAGCAGTTCGCCGATCGCGAAGCGTGTCTCGCGGTCGCGCTGGAGGACGCGCTTGGTGTAATCCGTGGGGAGCTCACCGCGGTCGACCTGGATGGTTTGTTGTGGCGTGAGCAGGTGCGCGTGGGCTTGTGGACGATCCTTTCGTTCTTCGACCGTGAGCCGGTGTTGGCGCGGGTCTGTGTGGTGCAGGCGTTGCGTGGTGGCCCGCGGGTGCTGGAGCGCCGCGAGGCGATCCTCGCGTGCCTGGCCACGGTGGTGGACGGTGGCCGTGAGGGGCGCGCGGGTCGCAGTGCACCCCGCTCACCGCGGAGGGCCTGGTGGGGGCGGCGTTCGGGATCGTGTATGCGCGTTTGTTGAAAGGGGAGCGCCGGCCGCTGGTCGAGCTGCTGGGGGAGCTGATGGGGATGATCGTGCTTCCCTACCTCGGGCCCGCGGCCGCTCGTCGGGAGCTGGCCCTCCCGTTGCCGGCCCCGGTGGCGTCTCCAGTGGTGCCGCGCGCGGAGTGGCCGGCGCGGGCGGAGAGCGATCCGTTGGAGGGCGTCCCGATGCGTTTGACGTATCGCACTTCGCGGGTGTTGGAGGGTGTCGCGGAGCTGGCGGGCCGTGGCGCGGATCCGAGCAACCGTGAAATCGCCGACCACGCCGGGATCCACGATGCGGGGCAGGTCTCCAAGCTCCTGCGGCGCCTTGAGAGCCTCGGGCTCTTGGCGAACGGGGGCCTTGGGCACGCGAAGGGCGAGCCCAACGCTTGGCGGCTGACCGCGCAGGGCGAGTTGGTCGCGCGGAGCATCCGTGCGCACTCCCGTTTTGAGAGCGAGGCGGCATGACGCGCGGTTGCCCGCCTCTGGCGATCACACCGGCTTTGAGCTTGCGCTCTGCTCAGACGGCCGTGTCGCGGGACTTGCGCGCGGTGCCGATACGGCGGAGCTTGGCTACCGGGGGAAAGATGATGCGCTCGATGTCCAGCTCCGGGATCGAGGTGATCTCGACCAGCGCGGTGTCATCGTCATTGAGCTCCAGCACCCCGCCTGTGGCGCCAGCTGGGATGCCGTCAAACGGCTCGGTCAGTTCGATTACATCCAGTAGGGCGATCTTCTCGGTGGCTGGCATGGGGTCCATGTTAGAGCCTAGGGTAGGCCGTGACAAGGCGTGGGGCATCCAGAGCGTACTTGTAGTGCCAGGACGTTCGAGCTTTGGCCGCGCGCCCGCTGATCGCGAGCGTTATCTCGACGCCACAGACGGTACCGTGAGGCCCCCGGTCGATCACCTTGCAGATCGGTGCGTCGAGCACGGCATGGGCAATCGCCTCCCAGAAGCGCCGGGCATCGTGCTCGCCTACGCGCAGAACGCGTGCCCATTCTCGTCCGTGGCCTTCCTGGCTGAGGATCCACGCCAGCTTCTCGGGCGCCGTGTACGCCTTTGCGGCACGGGACAGCAGTTCGCCCACCTGCGGCGGCCAGGTCGCGGCGGAGCTCATCGGTGCACGCCGATCGGGTTCATGTCGCTGACGCTACTCAGCACTTGGGACGGTTCGCTCGCCCGGCCAGATTTCGTGCCCCTCGGCGCATTGTTGTTCATCGATCGAGGGGTGCTCCCCTCTGCTTTGGAGGAGGAGATATGTCTGTAGGTATTCGTAGGCCGCTGTCGGTCGGCTTGGTGTCGCTGTGTGTGTTGGTCGGTGGCCTGGTGTTCGCGAGCGTCCCGGCGCTGGCGGTCGGCCCGGAAGCTCCGACGATCATGAGCGAGTCGGTGGCGAATGTCGAAGCCACGGCGGCGACGCTGGAAGCCGAAATCAACCCTGGGGGCGCCGAAACCACCTACCGCTTCGAATACGACACCAGCGAAGCCTATGGGCAGAGCACGCCGGAGTCCGCGTCGATCGGCGAAGACGAAGCGGCGCATCTCGTCACGGCGAGGATCACGGGTCTGGAACCTGGTACGACCTACCACTACCGGGTGGTGGCCACTAACTCGCTGAGCCTTGCCGGTGGCACGCCCGGCGCCGGCAAAACGTTGACGACAACCGTCCCGCCGGGCTCGGGGTCCTCGGGGAGTTGTCCGAACGAACAGTTGCGCGCTGAACAGCCTTACGGGTTGGAGCTGCCGGATTGCCGCGCGTATGAGTTGGTGTCGCCTCTTGAAAAGAACGGGAATGACGCGACCGAGGCCGAAGCATCCACTAGTGACGGCAGCTTCGTTAGTCGTGCTGCGGTGTCGGGTGAAGCGATTGAGTATCAGTCGCAGGCTGCCTTTGCTGACCCGGCTGGTAATACGGTCGCCGACGAATTTCTCTCTCGGCGTGGCCCGGGAGGTTGGTCGACGCAGTCGATCACGCCGCCGATCGAGGGATACGGTGTGGACCTGGAAACTGCCTATGAAGCGATGGTTTTCACGCCGGAACTGACGAAGGGAGTCACGGAAACCGATGCTCTGTCGAGCAGTGAAGCGCCCGCTGGGTTTTGGGAATTGTATTTGGCTGACTTTGCCAATAGCTCCTACCAGTGGGTGTCAAAAAACGGGCCCGCGGGCGCCAGGGGGACGCCATATCAAGGTGGTACTGAAGTGAGAGAAACGAAGGATTATATCGCGGGCGCTTCCACGGATCTCAGCCATGTGGTCATCTATCACTACGGGGGGTTGATCTATGAGTGGGTGGAAGGCATAGGTGGTCTGATCCACGTGGACATCGCTAACAGCGGCGAAGCGATGGCTGGCGAACCAGGGTCGAGTGGGCTTCACAACCTGTATGAAGTAGAAGCGTGGCATGCTGTGTCTTCTGATGCGTCGCGTATCTTCTTTACGAGCGAGGGTCAAGTGTATGTGCGTGAGAACGCTGAACGGGAACAGAGCCCGGTGGAAGCGGGTCGCTGTACGATGTCTGCGGATGCGTGCACGGTGGAGGTGTCGGCTTCACAGAAGACGAACGGCACTGGCCCGGGGGGCGCGGACCCGAACGGCCCGCAGTCGGCGCGGTACTGGGGTGCAAGTGTGGAGGGCTCGAAGGTGTTCTTCACGAGCACCGCGGAGTTGACCGACGACGCCTATACGGGTGCCGCGGATAATACGGCGAACTTGTACGAATATGATCTGCAAACCGGCAAGCTGACGGATCTGACGGTCGATACGGCTGATGTCGCGGAAGGTGCGGCTGTGCAGGGTGTCGTGCAGATCTCAGAAGACGGCTCGTATGTGTACTTTGTCGCGCAGGGTGTGCTGGCGGGCGAGAACGCCGACGGGCGGGCGCCGGTCGCGGGGCAGCCGAACCTCTATGTCTCTCATGAAGGCGGCGCGCCGACGTTCATCGCAACGCTCGCCGAAGGCTTTCTCGACGCAGGAGATTGGGCTACATCTTCTAATGGGTATGTTGGTGGCCCGAACGACAGTACTGCTGTGGTGACGCCGGATGGGACGCGTCTGGCGTTTCTTTCGCATCGGAGCTTGACCGGCTATGACAACACCATCAGCACCGGCACGAGCTGTGGGCGTAATCACAATGTCGCGGGAGGGCTGGAACCCGCGGCTTGTACGGAGGTCTTTGAGTATGATTCTGTCACGGGACGGCTTGCGTGCGTGTCGTGTGACCCGACCGGGGCGCGACCGACTGGCCCGTCGAACCTCGAGTGGTCCTCCGGCGGAAGTTACATCAAGTATCGGGCACGTAACTTCACCGAAGATGGTGCCCTGTTCTTTCAGAGCTCGGATGGGCTTGTACCGCACGCTATCGATGACCGGCAGAATGTGTATGAGTACGAGAATGGTCATATCTATGCGATCTCGGATGTGGCTGGCGACCAGGAAGCGTTCTTTATGGATGCGAGCCCGAACGGGGACGATGTGTTCTTCGGGACGGCGGATCAGCTTGTCGCCCAGGATCGGGATAACCGTGTCGATGTGTATGACGCGAGAATGGATGGCGGGTTCCCCGCGTCGGTGTCTGTGGCGCCGTGCGATAACGGCGACTCGTGCAAACCGCCCACGTCACCCCAACCGGCGGTCTTTGGGGCGCCAGCGAGCGCGACGTTCTCCGGCACGGGAAACGTCGTGCCGCCGCCACCAGTGGTGAAACCAAAACCCCAGAAGAAGACCGTCAAGTGCGGTGTGGGCAAGAGGCTCAGTCACGGCCGGTGTGTGAAGAGCGGGCATGGAAAGATGAAGAAGCCGGCAAAGGGGAGGAAGTAACATGCTCAACGGATCCACAACCATTTCACGCTGGACTTTGACCGCATGCCTGGCAGTCGTTGCCGTTCTGGTGTTCGTGCCCAGCGCGATGGCCGGCTTCGGGGTGCAGCGGTCGGCGATCTCGGCGCATAACCAGAACGGGTCGCCTGACGTGCTGGCCGGATCGCATCCCTACGCGCTGACGACTGCCCTGATATTGAATAGTCCTACCCCGAACGACGATGGTGCCTTTGTCCCGGAAGGCAATGTCAAGGATGCGGGCCTGGAACTGCCGCCGGGCTTCGTTGGGGATCCGAACGCCACACCGAGGTGCAGCTACCAGCATTTCATCAGAGTGAGCGAAGTTTATGTCAGCTATAACGAATGTCCAAACGAAGCAGTCGTTGGTATAGCAACCGTCTATCTCAGCAATTCGGAAGGGGAAATGACGGAAGAAACCAACCCGGTTTACAACCTGGAACCCCAGACTGGCGTTGCGGCCGAGTTCGGGTTCGACGTGACTGAGCGAGTTCCTGTGTTCTTGGAGGCGTCGGTGCGGACCGGCGGTGACTATGGCATAACGATCCGCTCGACCGATATCAGCCAGGCTGTGGAGGTGGACGCGTTCAAGGTCACGATCTGGGGTGTGCCTGCGGATCCGCGTCACAATGCGCTGCGCGGAACCTGCTTGCGGAAATTCAACACATACTTCCACGGTGGTCTGGGTGAAGGCGAAGACGAACAGGAAGGCGGCGAATCTAAGGGTGAATGCCCTGTGGGAACGCCGCAGGTGCCGTTGTTGACGAACCCGACATCGTGCGGGGTGCCGCGCACGGCGACGTTCAGCGTGGATTCGTGGCAGGAACCGGGGGTCTTTTCCGGCGAAAGGACGAAGACGGCCTCGCTGTCCCCACTGGTCGGCTGCGAAAAACTCGATTTCAGCCCGACGATCACCGTGAGCCCGGATGGGACCGGGGGAAGCACCCCGGGGTTGAACGTCGACGTGCACGTCCTGCAAGAAGCGACGGAAAACCCGGTGGGGTTGGCGGAGGCAGACGTGAAGAACACGGAGGTCGCACTGCCCGTCGGGGTGCAGATCAGCCCGGCGGCGGCGGATGGGCTGCTGGCGTGCTCACAGGCACAGATCGGGCTGCACAACGATCAAGAACCGACGTGCCCGGAAGCGTCGAAGGTCGGCACGGTCGAAGTCAATACACCGGTGTTGCCGGAACCGTTGAAGGGCTATGTGTATTTGGCGACGCAGAATGAAAACCCGTTCGGTTCGTTGATCGCGCTGTACGTGTACGCGGAAGACCCGGTCGCGGGGGTGCGGATCAAGGTCGCGGGGCAGGTGTCCTTGGACCCGGTCACGGGGCAGCTCGTGACGACGTTCGAGGAAACACCGGAGCTGCCGTTCAGCGACTTCAAGCTCGACTTCTTCGGGACCGACAGGGCGCCGCTGAGCACGCCGTCGTCGTGCGGGACGTACACGACGACCACGTCGTTCGAACCGTGGTCGGGGACCCCGGCAGTCGCTCCGACATCGCACTTCCAGGTCACCAGTGGCCCGGACGGGTCAGCATGCTCGAGCCCCCGCCCGTTCCAACCCGGGTTCCAGGCCGGCACGACGAACATTCAGGCCGGGGCGTACAGCACGCTGACGATGACACTGACCCGCCCCGACGCCGACCAGACCCTCGGCAAACTGGACGTGGCGTTCCCGCCGGGGATCTCCGCGGGGTTGCAGGGCGTTAAGCTGTGTGAGGAACCGCAGGCCGCGAGCGGGGAATGCCCTGCCGCAAGCCAGATCGGGCAGGTGATCGCAAGCGCCGGCCTCGGCAACGACCCCTACTCGGTGGAAGACGGCAAGGCCTACATCACCGGCCCTTACAAGGGCGCCCCATTCGGCGTGGATGTCGTCGTCCCCGCTGTGGCCGGCCCGTTCAACCTGGGGACCGAGCTGGTCCGCTCGAAGGTCGATGTGGACACGACGACGGCGCAGTTGACGGTCGTCAGCGACCCGTTCCCGACGATCCTGGATGGCATCCCGCTGCAGTTGCAGCACATCAACGTGACGGTCAACCGTCCCGGGTTCGTGTTCAACCCAACCAGCTGCGAACCGAT